>Ga0209081_1001870_pt1 | contig 12388 bp, 9 predicted proteins | sample GOMGulsemesocosm_4_FD_184636 | JGI IMG/M metagenome (GOLD analysis project Ga0209081, IMG submission 184636) | Methane-oxidizing microbial communities from mesocosms in the Gulf of Mexico - GOM15B Gulf of Mexico (SPAdes) (version 2) | ecosystem: Environmental > Aquatic > Marine > Cold seeps... | reverse complement strand
ACGGTGAGATTGAAGGTTAGGTAAAAAACGACGACGAGTCGCGTTTCTTGCGTGAGAACGGTTGTTCCCTACGACTGGTTTCTTGCCTGTTACTTGGCAAACTTTAGACATTTGAGTCACTCCAAAATTAATTTTAGCTCGAGCTTATTTTTCTAAGGGCATTTCCCTAAGACCGTCGCCTCAGGATCCCGAAAAAGGTGGCATATTATAGAGAAACTTAATTATGAATACTAGCCCTAAACGTAAAAAGCTAACAAAAAGCCCCTTCGACCTCATCACCCTTTAGTTATCAATACGTTACAAAAACAAAACCTTCAAAAAATCACCATACAGGTGAGTTTTTGAAGGTTTTTTGTTTAACCTGTCAACAATTTAATGAAAAAAGCAGCTGAATCTAGCCAACATCTGATTCAAATAATTTTTTAATTTGATCATCCTGCTCTTTGTTAGACAGCTCATCAATTAAAATACGGATAATATGAGACTTAGCCAAATCTGTACCTTCAGACAGTTTTTTTAATTGTTCAATGGTATTTTCACTCAGCGTAAACGTTGCCCGCCTAAAAGGTTTTCCCTGAGCACCTACTGCTTTCTTCTGTTCAATAAGCAGCTTAGCGTCATGTATTGCCTGTTTAAGATTCATTTTACCATGATTTTCATTACTGACTATTTGCGGTGAACCTTTAGCATAGTTATCCGCATCAGCAATAAATTCATCAATAGTAAATTGCTCTTTTACATTTTCCTTCGAATGAGATCTGTCCTTGTTTTTCTTTAGATCAGTTAAACTCATGGGCATTATCCGGTTTCATTGCCATTAGCTCTTCAGCTATAGCTATCATTTCGGTGGCAGCTTTGCCCTCGGGATCTATTTCAATCACCGATGAGCCTTGCTCTTCACTATCATCATAAATGTTACGATTATACGTAACGGCATTAAGTACGTTAATGCCAAAAGAACTACACACGTCTTTGGCTTCTAAAATACGCCCTGCTTGATTCGGCAACGATGGGCATTGAGTAATAACAAAAGAGGCTATCATTTTAGGGTTAACCATTTTACAAGTACTCAACATGTCTTCCATGTGTGGCACTGTTTTTAAATCACGTCGTTTAGGTCTTAGTGGAATAATAACATGATCAGCTACTGACATTGCTGCACGTAAAGCGAGGTTATCTTGACCGCCACAGTCAACAATAACATAATCATAATGTTGCCCTAAGCTAAGTAAATCATTACGTATTTTACCGTAAAGCTGAATACAATTAATAGCAGGAAGCGATGGATCACTGTTACGAGCTTGTATCCAATCTGACGTGGTACGCTGGGGATCACAATCAACCATTAATACTATGGCATTTTTATTTCGAGCAAAGTGTACCGCTAAGTTCTGCGCCAAGCAGCTTTTACCGCTACCACCTTTTTCACCACCCACTAATATCATCATATATTTTTCTTCCTAAATACTTCCTAGCTGCCTTGTAAGCGACAAAAACACTAGTCCAAGTGTTAATTATAGTTCAATTTTTACAAAAATTCTTTTTATACAAATACCAGTAAGTTAGTGATCACATACTTATTGGTATTAACCACTAACCTTTATCTAATGTTAATGCCAGCTCAAACCAGCCATTACTTTGCTTAATACAACGCAACACTTTACCAGATAATTTTTGATTATTAGCGCTTGCTGACTTGAACAAGACAGTAACTGCGGTTTGTACTGGTAAGGCGATGTCACACTCAAGCTTTAAACCACCACGAGCAAAGTCTAAACAAATAATTTTCTTGATTCTTTCCTGACCACTTTCATCAGTCCAAGCAATATCAATTAATTCTTTTTCCATATCAAGACGAAAAGAACTACGACGCTCCAAATCATCACCACTACTATCAGTCATAAGAAGATCCTTTAATACCAACGCTGCTAATATGCATACAATACCTTAAAAGTAACTGGCATTGTGCTATTTATCAAGCTAAATCATGTTGTTTGATCTGCTTTAATCATACTAATCAAACTATTTCACCGTGTTCTGCAAATGAATAACATTGATGCCCTGCAATAATCATATGATCTAACACGCGCACATCAATAAGCTGTAAAGCCTGCTCAAGCTTTTGAGTAATGTGTTTATCTGCAATGCTCGCCTCTGCAACACCAGAAGGATGGTTATGGGCTAGTATAACTGCAGCAGCATGATGCTTTATCGCCTGTTCTACCACTACCCTAGGATAAACAGCAGCAGCGTCGAGTGTGCCAAAAAATAGTCGTTCAAATTTTAACACTTGATGTTGATTATCAAGAAAAAGCACCGCAAAAACCTCACGCGTTTCATGGCGAAGTTCACTGATTAAATAATCTCGTGTCGCTTGAGAAGAAGTTAAAGCGCTACCTTGGTGAATAAGTTGCTCAGCTAAATAACGTTTAGACATTTCTAAACAAGCTTGAAGTTGTACATATTTGGCACTACCTAGGCCATGCTGTTGGCAAAACTCCTGCTGGTTGGCACTAAAAACATTAGCTAAACTGCCAAAGTTTAGTAATAAATTTCTCGATAAATCAACAACGTTACAACCTTTCACACCTGTTCTCAAAAAGATTGCCAGTAATTCAGCATCACTTAAACTAGCAGAGCCAAGTGCTAGTAGCTTTTCTCTCGGGCGCTCTGAGCTTGGCCAACTTTTTAGTGTTCGTTCATTTAATTCACATTCTTGTGTCTTTGCTGTTTTACGCATAGTCGCTTTCCTTGCTGTTTTGTTAGTGATTATTTTACAACTCTTTTTTCAAATCTAAAGAATAAATGCTATCGTACTAGCATAATTTATAAGTTTAAGATTAGCAGGTTATGCAAATTCTTCAGGACAAAAAAATTGTTCTTGGTATTAGTGGCGGTATTGCCGCTTACAAAACCCCTGAATTAGTACGTCGACTTAAAGATCAAGGTGCCGATATTCGCGTTGTTATGACCGAGGGCGCCAAGGCATTTATTACCCCACTCACCTTACAAGCAGTATCAGGCAATGCTGTTGCCGATAGTTTGCTTGATACGCAAGCCGAATTAGCAATGGGGCACATAGAGTTAGCTAAATGGGCAGATTTAATTATTATTGCTCCTGCAACAGCTGATGTTATTGCGCGTATTGCAGCAGGAATGGCAAACGATTTGTTAACTACACTTTGTTTAGCAACTAGCGCTCCTATTGCTCTTGCTCCAGCGATGAATCAACAAATGTGGCATGCAATAGCTACTCAAGCTAATGTAAAAACACTCAACGAACGCGGTTTTCAACTTTGGGGTCCCGGCAGTGGTAAACAAGCTTGTGGCGACATTGGTTTAGGGAGAATGTTAGAAGTAGATGAATTAGTAAGTTTAAGCAGTGATTTTTTTGCCGATAAATACTTACAAGATCAGCACTGGGTGGTTACAGCAGGCCCAACTAGAGAAGCTATAGATCCTGTTCGTTATATTTCAAACCACAGCTCAGGAAAAATGGGCTACGCCATCGCTCATGCCGCTTTACGTGCCGGTGCTAAAGTGACACTTATTTCAGGGCCTGTTGTCATAAAAGCCCCTGTTGGTTGTCAATTAATACCCGTTAATAGCGCGGAAGAAATGCACCAACAAGCATTAGAAATTGCTCCACAATGCACTACTTTTGTGGCTTGTGCTGCTGTTGCTGATTATCGTGTTGCTGATATCGCAACGCAAAAAATTAAAAAAACTAATGACGCTATGCAACTTGAATTAGTAAGAAATCACGATATTGTTGCTGATGTCGCCTGTTTAGATGACAAGCCTTTTATGGTTGGCTTTGCTGCTGAAACTCAAAATGTAGAGCACTATGCTCGTGGTAAGTTAATGCGAAAAAATTTAGATTTAATTGCTGCTAACGATGTTGCAAAATTAGGCCAAGGTTTTAATAGTGATGACAATGCCTTAACATTATTTAGCGCGATTGATAAAACTGAAATTCCATTAGCTAATAAACAAATTATTGCGCAAAAATTAGTTTCTTTAATTAATCAACATTATTTAGCCAAGAAAAACTGAGCCAAAGTTATTGAGTAGCTAAATATAAACAAGCAAATATAACAACAAAAACCAAAAATAGAGAATACCCTACTATGTCAGCTAGCCCTAAAAGCCGAGAAAAAATTAGCCGCAAACAACAAATATTAGAGAGCTTAGCGTTGATGTTACAATCTAGCCCCGGTCAACGTATCACCACAGCAAAATTAGCTGCAGAAGTTGGCGTTTCAGAAGCGGCTCTTTATCGTCATTTCCCTTCAAAAGCTCGCATGTTTGAAGGTTTGATTGATTTTATTGAAGAATCAATTTTTTCTCGTATTAATCTCATTCTAACGGATCACAAAGAAAGCTTAGTGCGTTGTCATCATGTGTTGCATGTACTACTAGTATTTGCTGAACGTAATCCTGGCATGTGTCGGATATTATCTGGTGATGCTCTGATGGGAGAAGATGAACGTTTACGTGCGAGAGTTCATCAGTTTTTTGAAAAATTAGAGTCTCAATTTAAGCAAATATTACGTGAACGAAAGTTACGTGAAAACAAAACATTTACCATTAATGAACAAGCCCTTGCTAACATTTTAGTTGCTTTTGCTGAAGGAAAAATCAGTCAATATGTTCGTTCAGGCTTTGATAAAAAACCTAGCAATGATTTTAATGAACAATGGCAATTTTTAATGGCTGACAAATAATGCAGGTCGTAATTTATTGCGACACTTTAACATATGATCTTGTCAAGCTGCGCTATACCGACATAGCTTAAAGCTCACCTACAATAAAGGATTTCCTAATGAGCACATTGTCACAACTTAAACCTGCTAGTTTATGGCAGTTATTTGAAAAAATATGCAGTATCCCACATCCATCAAAACATGAACAAAAAATATCATTGTGGATTCAATCTTGGGCAAAAAATCTTGGTCTTTCTATCAAGGAAGATTCTGTCGGTAATTTAATTATTAAAAAACCTGCCACACAAGATATGGAAGATCGCAAAGGCATCATTTTACAAGCTCACATGGACATGGTGCCACAAAAAAACAATGACACTGAACACGACTTTTTAACCGATCCAATTCACCCTTATATTGTTAGCGAAAATGATGGTGACTGGGTAACTGCTGACGGCACCACGTTAGGCGCTGATAACGGTGTTGGTTTAGCTTCTGCACTAGCCATTTTAGCTAGCAATGATGTTGCTCACGGGCCAATAGAAGTATTAGTAACGATTGATGAAGAAGCAGGAATGACTGGCGCTTTTGGATTAGAGGCTGGCTGGCTCGATGGTGATATTCTTATCAATACCGATTCAGAACAAGAAGGTGAGGTTTACATGGGCTGTGCTGGTGGTATTGATGGCTCAGCAACTTTTACCTTAAACTTTGAAGAGGTACCTGTTAATTATCAAGCTTTCAATCTATCCATTTCAGGCTTAAAAGGCGGTCACTCAGGTGTAGATATTCATACAGGGCGTGCCAATGCTAACAAGTTACTAATACGCTTCTTACTTGATGCCAGTAATAACTTTGGCATTCGTTTAACTGAATTCAATGGTGGCAGCTTACGCAATGCAATACCACGCGAAGCGAATACAAGTTTTGTGATTGCCCAAGACCAAGTTGAGCCACTAAAAGCAGCTTTGGCTCTTTATTTATCAACCATCAAAACTAACTTAAGCGCTATTGAAACAGATATTGGTATGTTGCTTATTTCACCTGAAGATTTTGAGCAATGTTGGGATAAAACCACCCAAAATAACATTTTACGCGCACTCAATGCTTGCCCCAATGGTGTTATTCGCATGAGTGACGATATTGAAGGCATAGTAGAAAGCTCATTAAACCTAGGCGTGATTCATACTCGCAGTAAAAAACTTAATGCTTTAGTGCTTATTCGCAGCTTACATGATGATGGCCGTTTAGAAGCTCAACGCACTGTACAGTCAGTTTTTGAGTTAGCAGGAGCAAGTATTGAATTTAGCGGTGCATATCCGGGCTGGAAACCTAATCCTGATTCTGCCATTATGAAGACGGTAAGCGACACATATTATGAGCTGTTTAATAAAGTACCAGCAGTAATGGTGATTCACGCAGGTTTAGAATGTGGCTTATTTAAAACTGCTTACCCACATTGGGATATGGTTTCAATTGGACCAACAATTAAATTTCCTCATTCACCAGATGAGAAAATTAAGTTATCTACTGTTGAACAATATTGGCAGTTATTAGTCGCAGTATTAGCAAAAGCACCGAAAAAGTAGCATGAGAGAAAGTACCAATAGACAAAAGTCTAATAGGTGCTTTCAACTTTCTTAGTTAGCATGACAAATCCTATTTTAAGAGGAAACACCTATGATTCAGCCAGAAAAAATAATAATAGCTGATGATCACCCCTTATTTAGACAAGCATTATTGGGTACATTAAAAAGTAAATTAGGCCAAACACAATGGCTTGAAGCACAAACGATAGCAGAGCTTGAACAACAACTTCAAGACCATAGTGATAGTGATCTACTATTGCTAGATTTAAATATTCCTGGAGCTCATGGCTTTAGTACACTTATTCATGTTCGTAACCACTTTCCGCAAATTCCTGTTGTTGTTGTTTCCGCTCATGAAGATCAAAAGACTATTAGCAAGGCAATGGGGTATGGTGCCGCTGGGTTTGTACCTAAATCAACACCAGTTGATGACATATTTGCTGCAATTGTGGCCGTTTTATCCGGCGAAACTTGGCTACCCGCATCATTTCAAAATGCTCAAGAAAACAATGACAATATAGATGTTGCTGAACGTGTTGCCAGCTTAACTCAACAACAATATCGAATTTTAATGATGTTTGCCCAAGGGCTATTGAATAAACAAATTGCTTATGACCTTAACGTTTCAGAAGCGACCATAAAAGCTCATGCCACAGCAATATTTCGTAAGCTCGATGTACGTAATAGAACGCAAGCAGTTATTGCTATTACGCAATTAGATTTGAGTAAAACGGGTTTTGAATAAGACGATTTGTGACGAGCAAGAAAAGTAACGAGTAGCGACAACCCAAAAATCTGTGATATGTATACTCAAACCGCTTCAAGATGCGAGTTTCAGGACGCCTGAGAACTTCGAAACTAAAAACTCGCCACTCGTAACTTTATTTAATCGCCATAATCCACTTGTAACTTCTGCGCTAATTTAGCACTTATCATGGCTCTAAGCACAGCAGGTTTCACTAATTTTCGCATAAAACCTACATCAGCATTCGCCGCCTTTTCTTCAATGCCACTTTCCGTCGTTGCTGTTATTAATATTGCCGGAATATAATGATTGCAACCTTTGCGTATATCAGCAATTAAGGTTAAACCATCAGCTTGTTCACCTGTAGGTAAATTTGCTTGGTAGCCCAACTGATAATCAACGAGTAAAATATCAATCTCACTTTGATGATTAGTAAACTCTTGTAATGCAATTGCTCGTGAATCTGCCGCAAAAATATTACAATGCCAAGCAGACAATAACTCCACCATACCGCTTAGTACATCAGGATCATTATCAATACACAATACGGTAATGTCTTTTAAAGACATGTTTTTCACAGGCATTACTAACGATGGTTTTACTGCTAACGGATTCGACTGTTCGACAGAAATCGAAAATTTACAGCCTTGCATCTCTCTCGACTGCAAACTTAATGAATGCCCCATTAATTTCACTAACGATTGCGTAATATTCAAGCCTAAACCTAAGCCTCGACAAGACTGGCTAGTGGGTGTATCTAGTTGGGTAAATTGCTCAAAAACCAATACTTGTTTCTCTACTGGAATACCTGGACCATTGTCGAGAATTTGAATTCTAATTTGACCGTCAACTATCCGAGCACCGAGTAAGACTTTACCTGGGCTAGCATACCTAAAAGCATTACCCACTATATTTTGAATAATACGCCTAAGTATATGCTGATCTGATTTCACCCAAAATTTAGTCGCAACTAATCGAAATTCAATTTTTTGTTCAATAGCTAAAGCCGCAAATTCTTGACTTAAATCCTCAAACAAATCATTTAAAGCAAATGTTGTAATTTGTGGCATAATATTTCCACTTTCTATACGAGCAATTTGCGCTAAATCCGCCAATAAATCATTCGCAGCCCTTAACGATTTATCAATATTATCAACTTGTCTCTGTTGCTCAGAACTTAAACCTTTTTGTTCGCTTAATGCAGAACTAAACAAGCGAGCAGCCTCTAAAGGCTGCATTAAATCATGACTACAGGCTTTTAAATACTGGCTCTTTTTAAGATGTGCTTGCTCTGCTTTTTCATGCGCTTTAGCAAGTGCCTCATTAGTTTTAGCCAAGGTCAGCGTTCGTTCATATACTCGCGTTTCCAAGTCTAAATTTGCTTCTTTTAATACCTGTTCGGCTTGGCGATATGCGGTAATGTCTGAAAACAACATAACAAAGCCACCACCGGGCAACGGATTTCCCTCTATTCGAATTGTTTGACCACTCGCTTGCTGCCTTTCAGAGCTGTGCGGGCTACCTTCTCGTAAATATTCAAGACGCTTAGCAACTTGATTATCGACATCACCAGCACCACATAAACCACGATTAACATTATGACGAATTAAGACTTCAACGGGGCTACCAACATGAACAAGTTCGGTAGGATAATCGAATAAATCTAAATACTTTTTATTCCACGCTACTAGTTTTAATTTGTCATCAACAATAGAAATACCTTCACTGGCGTTTTCTATCGCACTTTGCAGTAAGTTCTGAGAAAAGGCTTGTTGCTGACTTGAAGCATCTTCCACTAACACCGCTAATTCATCTAAAGCAATATCACGCCCATCAAGCGCTGAAGATAAAACTAAACGCGCTGATGAAGCCCCCATGACCATAGCTAAGGTATTTTCAGTGTGCTGTAGCAGCAATTGATTGTATGTAGCGTTACCAAGCAACTTTTTATTATTTGAAGACAGAAATAAGCTAAAACTCGATTTAGCTTTGGCTTCACCAACAAAGCGTGAAGCAAGTAGTTCTAATTCCTTTACATCGAGCTGGCGTTTCTTTTCAATGTTTAATAGGGTTGGCGATTGCCACTCTAAAAACAACGATGCTTGTACCCGTTCTTGCACACTTTGGCGGCTAATTTGTGAAAGCGCCCACATAACAATAATATTAGCCGCTAAACTAAAAAGTGTCGCAGTCGATTTTGCTGGTAAAATCCCTTCTGCAAAGGGCGAGGCGTATAAGCCAAATTGCGGAAGAAAATTCAAACTTAACCACAAAATAAAGCCCACTAAGATACCCGCATAAACCCCCATCAAACTGGCTCGTCGCCAATAGAAAGCAACGACTAGCGCAGGCGTTAATTGCGCAAAAGCACCAAAAGCCACTTCTCCTAATGAAGACAACGTATCTGGTGATGCCATGATAAAAAAACCATAACCAGATAAAATAACAAATAATGTCAACAACTTGCGTATATTTAATAAACGTTTTCTAAAATTATCATAATTGGTTTGTGCCACTTTTTGCTGACGATAAAGCAGAGGAAAAACAATTTCATTACTGAGCATAGTGCTTAAGGCAATGGCAGAAATAATAACCATAGAACTCGCCGCAGATACTGCACCAATAAAGGTAAACAAAGTTAACCACGTTTGCCCCCCCACTCCTGGTAAAAACAGTACATAAGCATCTGAAGGAACAGTATCACCTAACAATAATTGCCCTGCTAAACCTAAAGGCGCCGCAAAAAAAGCAAAAACTAAAATATAAAGTGGAAAAATACGTCTACCAAGCCAAGTGTCTTTTTGATCTTTTAATTCGACCACCATCACTTGAAATTGCCTTGGCAGTGACAAAAAAGCAGCCATTACAATAATTAACATCGCTAACATTGAACTGACATTATCAACATTCATTTGCTGCTCTAGTTTTAAGTTAGCACCTGATTGTTGCCAAATATCGAGAGGTGAATCAAACAAAGAAAAACAGACAAATAAGCTAACGGCTAAAAAAGCAATGAGTTTAACTAAAGATTCGAAAGCAATCGCCAACATAACACCAGGATGACGCTCAGTAACATCAATATTACGAATACCAAATAAAACCGTAAATCCTGCGAGTACTAAACTCACGACTAAACCAATATGCCAACTACTAAGGCTTTGATCTATCTGTAATTGTTGAAATGTATACACCATCGCTTTTAGCTGCAAGGCAATATATGGCATAGTGCCCACAAACGCGACGACCGTAACAATAATGGCAAGATTGTGGGATTTACCAAAGCGCGCCGCCAGTAAATCAGCAATAGAAGTTAAATTTAACTTTAAACTAACGCGAATAATGCGCTGTATAAACGGCCAAGCAAAAACAAATAATATGATAGGCCCTAGATAAATAGGGATATGTGATAAGAAGTTAGTTGCAGCTTGCCCAGTAGTACCTAGAAAGCTCCACGAAGTACAGTAAACACCGAGTGTTAAGGCATAAATAATACCTTGACCTTTTTTTGCTAATTGATGGCGATATTTATCTCCTAAATAGGCAATTAAAAATAACAGACCTATATATAACAGGCTTATACTAACTAATTGCCAATTGGGAAACATTTTATCTCTCTACTGTAATCATCCTGAACAATTACAGGATTTAAACTCAAACTAAACAATACCAATATATCTAAACAGTTACACCATGATATATACGACTTTTAGCTATTTTGTAAATAAATAACTCAAGCAATGGCAGAAAAAGTTTGTTAGACTGCGCCGCGAACCAAGGAGTGCGGTTTTATTTACTCATTATATCAATAAGAGAAATGAGGAAATAAATAGCTGCTGAGATGTTGATGATATCAATAAACCCTTTGAACCTGGACGGGAATTAGTTACTAACTTAACAGTTATAACTAATATAACCGGCGTAGGAATGGTTAGTGATCACATCACAGTCTGCACAAGACAACCTCCCAGTGCCGGATCCCTTTGTATATTAAAAATTAATACATAGAGATCTTTATGAATTTTACAAAATCACCTCTTACTTTAGCCGCTTCTTCGGTATTACTTTCAGCATCATATTTTAGCCTGAGCGTTAATGCCTTTGAAAATAAAAAAACAACAACGGCCTATCTTGACGTCATTACCGTTACTAGTGATTTCAAACAACAAAACCTATTAAAAACACCAAGTGCTTTATCGGTATTAACTGATATTGAAATAAAACAGCGCAATGCCCAGCATCTTGAAGAACTAGTGGCTATTAGCCCTAATGTTAACTTTGCTAGTGGTTCTCAACGAGCACGCTATTACCAAGTACGTGGCATTGGTGAGCGCAGCCAATTTCAAGAACCAATAAATCCATCAGTGGGCATGATTATCGATGGTGTTGATTTTACAGGTATTGGCAGCATTGCTAGTCTTTTTGATGTACAACAAACAGAGATTTATCGCGGCCCTCAAGGTACTCGCTTTGGTGCAAATGCGTTAGCAGGTATGATCAATATTACGACCAATGCGCCAACTGACGAATTTGAAGGTGCCGTAAAATTAGATGCGGGTAATTATAATAGTTACGGCTTAGGCCTTGCGCTTTCTGGCCCTGCACACAATACGGTAAATTATCGTTTTGTCGCTAATCAATACAGCAGCGATGGTTTTATTGATAATACATACCTAAATAAAAGTGACACCAACAACCGAGACGAAATAAGCCTTCGAGGAAAGTTGTCTATACAAGCAAGCAAAGAGTTAACGATAGATTTAGCTGCTTTTTATTTTGATTTTGATAATGGTTATGATGCTTTTTCACTAAATAACACTCCGCAAGGAAAGCGTGAAACACTTTCAGATCAACCAGGAGTTGATACACAAGAAACCAGTGCTTTGTCAACTAAGTTTACTTATCAAGGATTTGATGGATTCACATTAGTAACGTTATTAAGTCATGCTGAAACTGATCTTATTTATGGTTATGATGAAGATTGGGCTTATGTTGGTATTTCTGATCCTGCAAATATTGAAAACCAAGATTTTGCTTATTGGGAATATTCATCAACCGATTATTACTTCCGTGATAAGTCGACGCAAACGGTTGAACTTAGAGCTTTATCTAATATTGGTAATGAAATATTTAATGGTACAACGTCATGGATAACCGGCATTTATTTTAAGAATGACGATGAAAACCTACAACGACAATATACGTATTTAGATAGCGACTTTACATCAACGTTTGATACTCAGTCTTTTGCACTTTATGGACAACTAGACAGCCAGCTTAATGCTAAATGGTCTTTAACAACAGGTCTTCGTGTTGAAACACGCAATGCTGATTATATAAATTCTGACGGA
>Ga0209081_1001868_pt1 | contig 12389 bp, 10 predicted proteins | sample GOMGulsemesocosm_4_FD_184636 | JGI IMG/M metagenome (GOLD analysis project Ga0209081, IMG submission 184636) | Methane-oxidizing microbial communities from mesocosms in the Gulf of Mexico - GOM15B Gulf of Mexico (SPAdes) (version 2) | ecosystem: Environmental > Aquatic > Marine > Cold seeps... | reverse complement strand
ATCATTTAGCACTTGCCCCGTTTTTTCAGCATGTGTGGCGATATGTGCTAAGGCAGAGGGATAACCAAAAAGCATTTTAGGCTTGAGTGTTTTAATTTGCTGAATAAACCTATCTATCTTTGCTGGTGACATTTCAAAAGCAGGAATTAAATGAGTTCTTAATAATTTATCCCTGACTAATTTAATTTTGTCTTGCCCACTCAATTCTATAGGTGAACCCCATATAACGGCTTCAGGGTCACCTATATCAACGCCCCACCAACGTGTTGCACGCCATTTTGCCGCAACATCATGACTTACACGCTTATTACCTATATAAAATATAAGCGGTTCACCACTTGAGCCTCCGGTATTAAACTTAGCTAGCCCTACCGCATCATCTGCTTTTAACTGTTCGCACTGTTCGCGAATTAAAGGCTTAGCGGTTAGGGGAAGCTTGTTTAAATCCTCTAAAGAAGTAACGTTATTCGGGTTGAATTTTAATTGATTAAATAGCTGTTGATAATAAGGTACATGCTGCTCAACATCGATTAAAAAGGTTTTTAATCTTGCTGTCTGCAATACTTTTAATTCTTGAGGTGAAAGCCACTGTGTTTTCTCCAGCTCCTCACGGATACGCACAGTATCGTGTTTTTTTAAAAGTTCGTGTAGCGGAAAAATAATGTTTGCAACTAGCTTTGTATATAAGCTCATATTAGCTCACTATCTTCTTAAATTCTTCAACTAAGATTTCTACACGAGTATCCCATGCGTTATCTTGTGCATATTTAACAATTCTATTTTTATCCCAGTGCTGATCTATAGCTTTTAATAATGCACTGCTTAAGGCTGGTGGGTCAGCAAAAGGAACAACTATACCTAGCTCATCGTTATTAACTACTTCCTTATTACCACCAACATCTGTTGTCACTACAGGCAAACCACAAGCCATAGCCTCTAAAAATACATTTGCCCAACCTTCATTAGCCGTTGCTAAAACAAATATATCCGCACTAGATAAAGGCTTCTTAAGTTCTTCTGAATTTAATGCCCCTAAAAAACGAACATTATTTTCAAGTTTTAACTCATCAACCTGTCTATGCAATTGCTCTTTAATATTACCTTCAGCACTTTCACCACCAACAATTAAATAAATTAAATCTGGGTATTGATTTAATAGCTCAGGTAAAACTTCAATTACACGATGGAATCCTTTGCGTTCGACGAGTCCACCGACAGAAATCAAGACCTTGGCATTATCGGGGATATTTAATGCTGCTCTTTGTGTTTGCTTATCTAATGGATAGAATTTATTAATATCAACTCCATTGCCCACGACACGTATTTTATTTGTATCTGCACCTAATACCCCAACATGCTGCTTAAGGGAGTTGGCAACGGAAAAATTTCGTGTCGCATTGCTAAGCGCTTTTAGCATTCTCAGTTTGCGCCCTTGCATTTTAGCTAAAGGCACTTCAGTACCACGTAAAGTAATAGTAACCGGAACTTTAAGCCATTTCCCTAGCAACGTAGCAGCATAGCCATCAGGGTAAGCAAAATGTGCGTCAATAATATTAAATTCGTTTTTATATTTTATGAGTGTAGACCAACTACCTAATGCCATAAAAAAACCATCCCACGATTTAAATAAGCCAGGAATCGATAAAAACCGAGGAAAATAAACCTGTACGCCCTGCTGTAGTTCAAATTTATCGGGCTGTGGTCTAAAATGTGGTTTCCAATAGCGAATAATACCTTGAAAGGGAAACCACGGCACAGGTGAAACCACAATAATTGGTAATTCCTTCCCCACTCTGAACATTCTTTCACGAATAAAAACACCTGCATTGGGTCGTTTCTTACTCGGAAATAAAGAACAATAGACTACTAGTTTTGGCTGGCTCATAAACTATTTCAGCTTATTTAGTAATGGAAAATAAACCTGCTGATAGTTGCTAACGCTTTTAACCCAGTTTCTTTCTTGTTCAACATACTGCCTACCTGCTTGGCGCATTGCCGGCCAACTACCAGAATGCTCTAATAAATCAAGTACACAGAACGCTAAAGAATCAGCATCATTGGCTTTAAATAAAACGCCATTTTCTTGATTTTTAATTAATTCTTTATGCCCGCCAACATCAGAAGCAATGACTAAACGCCCTTGCGCCATGGCTTCTAAAGGTTTTAAGGGGGTGACTAATTCAGTTAAACGCATTGCTAGGCGTGGATAAACAAATATATCCACTAGGTTGTAATACTCCTGAACTTGATCGTGCGGTACGCGACCAGTAAAAATCACATAAGGTTCTAATTTTAATTCTTTCACCTTATCCTTAATGAGCTGTTCTTGAGGACCACCGCCCACTAATAATAGTCGAGTATCAGCTTGTTGTTTGAGAATTTCAGGTAAAGCATCTAGAATTAAAAGAATACCTTCATAGGCATAAAAAGAACCAATAAATCCTAATACGGTTTTTCCTTGCAAACCAAGTTGCTGTTTTAAGTTTTCATCAGCTTGTTGTCCAAAGGAAAATTTTTCAATATTTACAGCATTTGGAATAACGGTAATTTTATTTTCTGCAACGCCTCGTTTTAAAATATCTTGTCTTAAGCCTTCACAAATACAAGTCACTGCTTGTGCATTTTTAAAAACATAAGTTTCCAGCATCTTTGTAATACGATAACGTAAACTCCCTTCTTTTGTTGTCCCATGATCAACAGCTGCATCCTCCCAGAATGCACGACACTCATACACAACCGGAATTTTGTGTTTTTTACCTGCTTTTAAAGCGGCTAAACCATTTAATGCAGGGGAGTGTGCATGCAAAACATCGGGCTTTATTTCAGAGATAACTTCATCTAGCCTCGTCGTTAGACTTTTTACAATTACCCACTGGTTAAGAATAGGTAATCTAGCTATTAAGCCTTTAGGGTGCTCAGTTCGATAAAACTGAAAACCATCTATATTTTCAATCGCTTGTTTTGCCCCCATATGTTTCGCAGAAGTCACATGAAAAGTTTTCCAACCAAGTTTTCGTTGTTGTTCCAATATAGCCCTAGTCCGAAAGGTATAGCCGCTATGTAATGGAATAGAGTGATCTAAAATATGTAAAATTTTCAATGTTTTATTTCATGCTTAAAGTTAAATACAATAAATTCGTCTTAATAAGCTTTTCTTATATCCGCACAGACTTTCATCTCTCAGTGCCAAATCAAACAGATCAGTTTTTCTACCCACTAAAATACATTTAGATAATACTCGCCTAGAAATTATTTTACACATTCTTCATCACCTCTTTTTAGCAAAAAACCCCATCCAGCTTTTTCTAAGCAAATGAGGAATTAGTAAGTAAAGTGGCATCCTTAATAAATGAGATCTAATATACAATATCCAACGAGCCAACCCAGTCCATTGATCACTACAACTAACATGATTAGGCAATAAAGCTCTTAAAAAAAGAAAATCCATAATATTTACAAGGAATTTTGGCGGTGCTTCAGACTCCATATCCTTTAAAACACCAGCAGGAATTTTAGTCTGCAAAAATATACTCGAATACCGCATTGCATAAAAAAGTGGCCTCCCTAGGCTTTGCTCTCTAGCCCTATTAAGCAATTTATCCCAAAAGCTTCGATCTATAGAAAATTCACCTAATAATAAGTCCAAATCAGTTAGATCTCTTAAACCATTATCGAATTCACCTTCATGAAAAAGGTGAGTTGCACTGTGTAAAACAATGTCTACTTGGGATAAGGTATATAGATTATTTTTATCCAGTGAGATGCAACTTTCCCAAAACTTATTATTATCTGGTTTTAATTTAGCTGTAGGAGGAAGGATTGAATGATGGATATCCAAGTTTGAGTGCCGTGTTAAATGTGTCATTGGCGGGATCTCATGCATCCATAATCTATAGTATTTTTGATTATAAGGATTCAAATCTGATGTGATCCAGCCGCATTTAATTAAAGCTCTTTCAGCCTTTTTAAGCTGATCTTTTGGAACCATAATATCTACATCAGAAAATACCCGACCTTTCCTAGACATTAAATTACTTTCAATATACGCAACACCTTTTAACAAAAGACAAGGAACACCAGCATCAGATAAAACAGAATTGATTTGCTCTACCTCCCAGCAATAGGCTTGAACATTTGCATCATAAATATATAAAGCACTAATAAAGTGCCCTTGAACCTTATCTGGTAACGATGCTAATAAGTTATTTTCACGTAAAAAGTAAGCCGTTCTGCTTAATAAATTTGCTTTACGAGCCTGCCTAACGACTAACTCCCAATCCATAGCCTCAAAATTGGATAGCTTTATTTCATCGTGCAAAATATTCCGCAAACAAACGATCAAAGGGGTATTAATAACCATTATTATTTTTCACCTAACCTATTAATTCCGCTAACTGCCTCTTCCAATGAATCATAGGTTAGATTAAAACAATCACAATTTTCAATAATTTTTGATAATACCTCAAAGCCAGTCTTTCCTAGTGCATTATAGTTAAAACTATTTTCAATCATTTGCATAAAAGCAGTACCTTTGGATACTGCTTGGAAATGAGTGGCTGATTTCCCTTTATAAAAAGGAAAAATTATTTTAGATGGTATAGCATCACCCGAAATTCCTTCTAATGACTGCTCCGGCACCTTCATAAAAGCAAGGTCGCCTTTTGCTGTGTTTGTAACAGTACTTCCAAAAACAACATCATTAGAAAAGTTCTGAATTATATTTAACGACTGATTTTTCAAACTGATAGGGCGAGGAACAGCAAATATTTTACCATTTTCAATTGCAATTAAAGCCATTTCATCAGAATATAATCGCCAACCAGAACATACTAGAGCAGCACAAAGCGTGCTTTTTCCTTTCCCTGATGCACCTGGTAAAATAAGAATTTCACCATTCTTCTCCACAATAGATGAATGAATCATTAAATATTGATGGGAATGTGTCGTTATACACCAGTTCAGTCCCCATTCAAACATCGCTGCAGCTTGAGAATAAGGTAATGGCTTAAAGGGGAAGAAACCATCAAAAGAAAAATTAACCTGAGGACGAAAAAACCGCCGAAAAATAGAAGGCGCTAAAACCTGAATATAAAAATCAATAAATTCAGATTTATCCAACAGTTCATATGAACAATAAAGAGCCTCAAAATGTTCTACTACTTCAGGAATAGTAGAAGATATACTTATATGTACATTCCCGACCTTGAAACGCAGGCCATCAGCCAGTCTATTCCTTAACTCAAATTGCGACAAATCTGAAATTCTCAATTAATTTTCCATATTCAGTATTCCCAAAGAACTTAGTTCCAAAATATAACTATCCAAACACAAGCTTAGCTCTATATCATCATCAGACTCAAAGTTTTCAGACAAAATGTTGAATAGAACATCTTTTGATAATGGATTTTCTTTTACTTCGTTTATTATCGCAGCACTGATAGAGTCTAGTAAATGAGTATCTCCGCTATTTCCAAGATAGGTTATACATTCATCACCCAACAATCGAAATATGACTGAATCTACCAATGATATTTTAGACATCTTTAATTAATATATTCCAAGTCTTATATCCAAGTGGAATCTAAAAACTCCCTAACATTAGTAAACAGACCATTAGGATCATATTTTGATAAAAGACTACGATCATTATAAAGCGCTTTGACATCACCTTCAGTTAAAGGATAGTAACCCATAAGGTCATTATTAAAACATCTGGCATTTAAAATCGCTGCACAAAAATGAAATTCATCGTAATTTGAATCATCGCAAAAAATTTCCCTCATTATTTGATGAGGACTACTTGAATCTACACCAAATGCATCATTAAAAGTTGATCCGCCAGAAAACTCTTCACATTTTTTACCAACGCTCCCTCCCATCGCCTCAGATAATTCACCATAAATTAACGAAGTACTAGCAACATTGTCTTCCCATACATAGACATATGAACCGCCACTAGAAATTTCTTTTAAATTAAGAAAATCAATCCCCTCAATAATCTCTCCTCGTGAAGTACCCCAGCCACCGGGACTTCTACCTGCAACACAGTTACCAACGATGGCCCGCGAAGTATTATTTGAGGCCATTTGAGAACCACATAATATGTTTGCAGCACCAAAGACAGGTCTGTTAGCCATTGTCATAATCACAGGCGCAGCAATACCTGTTTTAGTAAAAGATCGACGCTTCTTATCTATCCTATCAACTGAACCCTCTAATGTTTCTTTTATTTCATTATTTTCTTTCATTAGTTCCACCAACTCTTTGATTGAATAAAAACACCTACTAACCTTTAACTCAAAATAGGAATAATTTCTGTTAACTGTACTGCATTTTCTAAAAAAAGTATATTACACTAAAGTACTAATTTTCTAAAAAACGATCAAACATCAACAAAGACCAAATGGGAGCACTGTAATCACGTAAACCACTCTGATGTTGACTGACCATTTTTTGTAAAAATGCTTGATCAAATAAACCGCATTGCTGCATAGTCTCCCCTAATAAAGCATCGTTCACTTTATCTTTTAAAGGCCCTTTAAACCAGCTAGATAGAGGGACTGAAAAACCCATTTTTGGACGATATAAAACATCATTCGGCAAATAACTTTCTAATGATTTTTTAAAAATATATTTTCCTTCTTTAGCCTTTAATTTCATATCTGGCTGTAACCCTGCCATCCATTCGACTAATTGATGATCTAACAATGGCACCCGTACTTCCAGTGCATGTGCCATACTTGCTCGGTCAACTTTTGTTAAAATATCACCCGGCAAATAGGTTTTCATATCCAGATATTGCACCATCGACATAGCATCATCAGTCGGGGCATTTTTTAAATGCCTATTAAAAACCTCTACTGCTTGATAACCTTGCAGATCACTTTTTAATTTATCTGAAAACAGCTGACTTCGCAACTGATTCGATTGCACTGAAACGCTATGAAAATACCCCTCTACCGAGCTACGACCGATGGACTCCAGTGTTGACTTGGCACGAAAAATCTTTGGAGCCCAATCTGCCTTTGGATATAACTGTCCCGCCAGCCCAAACAATGGCATACGAATACTATTCGGCAACAATGAGCGCATACGATCTTCATATGTATGCCAGCGATATCGTCTATAGCCAGCCAAGTTTTCATCCCCCCCATCACCCGACAATACCACCGTCGCTTGTTTTTTTGCTAACTCACACACCCTATAAGTAGGTAACGCAGAACTATCCGCGTAAGGCTCGTCGTAAACACCCGCAAGCCGGTCAATTAAGCTAAAATCTTCTGGGTCAACTTGCTCGACGCGATGAGAAGTATGATACCTTTCAGCCACTTTTGCGGCAAATTGCGATTCATTAAATTTCGGGTCTCCAAAGGATATAGAGCAAGTATTCACTGGATCACTGGTTGATCCCGCCATCATCGCAACAATTGCACTGGAATCAACGCCACCTGATAGAAAAGCACCTAAAGGTACATCGGCAACAGTTCTAATATCCACTGCCTCACGTAATCGTGAAATAAGCTCTTCCCCCAACTCTTGCTCTGTTCCTTGATGGCTTGAAGAAAACTTCACATCCCAATACTGGCGTGGCTGATAACTTTTTTGGCCTCGTTTCAAGCTTAAGCAATAACCAGGCTCTAATTTATAGACACCTTTATAGATAGTCTTTGGATCTGGAATGTATCCAAAACCAAAATATTCTTCAATCGCCGTAGGGTCAATTTCCTTAGACAATTCTGGATGCTCTTTTAAGGCTTTTAACTCAGATGAAAAGATAAACTGGCCATTTTTTAGTTCTGAATAATATAACGGTTTAATGCCTAGTCGATCACGCGCTAAAAATAATGTCTGCTTGTCTCTGTCCCAGATAGCAAAAGCGAACATACCGCGTAAACGCAAAACACAATCTTCACCCCACGCCTGCCATGCATAAACAATGACCTCTGTATCACAATGAGTTCTGAAGGTATACCCTAAAGATTCTAGCTCTTTGCGCAACTCGGGAAAATTATACACTTCGCCATTATAGGTTAAAACCACGTTACCATCAGCGCTGTGCATCGGCTGTTGACCGCTGGATAAATCGATAATTGATAAACGCCTATGACCTAATCCCAAGCCTGGCTCTATATGTAAGCCGCCCTCATCTGGGCCTCGATGAAATTGACTTTCATTCATTACATGCAGCAATTCACGATTAATCTCACGCTTTCCGTTTAGGTCAAAGATACCTACAATGCCACACATATTATTTCCTTTTGAATCCTAATGAATCGTATACTTCAGTATATTTAGCCACCATAGCCTGAATTGAGAAATTTTCTATCACCCTTTGGTGGCTATTTTCGCTTAATTGTTGTCTTTTTTCTTTATCGTTCAGCAAGCTTAACATGGCTTGTGCCATTGCATCAGGATCTGAAGAGGGAACTAATAATCCCGTTTCACCCTGCTTTACTAATTCCGTATTGCCACCCACTGCTGTTGCTATAACTGGCAATCCCGTTGCCATTGCTTCTAAAATAGTATTAGAAATGCCTTCCGCTTGTGAAGGCAGTACAAAAATATCTAATGAACGCATAATGTTAGCAACATCTTCTCGTTCACCAGGCAACCATGCATATTGCAACAGCTGATGCTTTTCTAATAACTCTATTGCTTCCTGTCTTAACGGCCCATCACCCACCAAAACCAAATAAACCTGCCCCATTAATTCTTGATGAACTTGCATTAACATAATGAATGCAGTAACTAGTGTTATCTGATCCTTCACGCCATGCATTCGGCCAACAGTGCCGATATAAACATTTCTTTCATCAAATGGCAGTGGACAATCAGGTACTAACTGTTTTACTTTTTTTGGGTAAAACTTTGTAATGTCTACGCCATTGCAAATTCGCTGTATTTTATATTTTGGTATTTTTACTTTTTCAACAAGGTAACTTTGCAAATGCAAAGATAAGGGGATAAATACTTTTATCAAAGGGCTTAATAGTCGCCTTAAGTACTGATATTTTTTGTTATTTCCTTCCGGGTCAAAGGTATCCCAGCCATGTTCACTGTGAACTCGATACTTTACACCCGCTAAAAATGCAGGCACCTGATATTCGATTGCAGCTAAATTGCGCGTATGAATAATATCGGCTTTATGTTGCTTAAGTATTCGATAAAACCTTATAAATGAGCGCCAATCTTGCCCATCCTTTTTTTTCAAGTCTATTATCTGTACATCTTTGCGTTTTAAACGCTCACGAAACTGGGTACTTCCTTTTAAGCAAATAATAATATGCCGGTACTTATCAACTGGCATATTATTAATTAAATTTATCAACCCGTTTTCTAAGCCACCAACACCTAGGCGGTATATTACATGGGAAATAAGTGGGGGTTGTTGTACGTTTTTTGCCACAGCAATACCTATTCTTGTTTTTCTAATGCATTAACTGTTTAAGTTCATCCAGCTTCAATTCGCTAATTTCAGCAATAAAATGAAATATACAAAGTTGGGCTAGGTTATCAAGTAAAACACGATAACCTAGCTCAATAGCATTACCACTTATGCATAATAAGTATTATACCAAGCGGCAAATTTTTCAATACCCTGCTCAATCGTGGTATTTGGCTTATAACCAACATCTTGCACTAAAGCCTCAACATCGGCATAAGTATCAGGTACATCACCAGGCTGCAATGGCAGTAATACTTTTTCTGCCTTTTTACCTAGAAATTTCTCTAAAGTTTCAATATAGTCCATTAGTTCAACTGGACTTTGGTTGCCTATATTATAGACTCGCCAAGGCGATTTACTGGTACCTGGATCTGGATTTTCACCACTCCAGTCGGGGTTAGGCTGTGCAACATGATCCAATGTTCGGACAATACCTTCGACAATATCATCAATATAGGTAAAATCACGGCGATGCTTACCATAGTTGAAAACCTGTATTGGTTTACCTTCTTGGATTGCTTTAGTAAATAAAAACAATGCCATATCAGGACGCCCCCAAGGACCGTATACAGTAAAAAACCGCAAACCAGTAGTCGGTAAATTATATAAATTACTATAGGTATGCGCCATCAACTCATTCGACTTCTTCGAAGCAGCATACAAACTTAAAGGATGATCAACATTGTCATGCACGGAAAAAGGCATGCTTTCATTAGCGCCATAAACAGAACTACTAGACGCATAAACTAAATGCTCGACATTATTATGACGACAGCCTTCCAAGATATTTAAAAACCCGACGATATTGCTTTCAATATAAGCATGTGGGTTTTCTATAGAATATCGAACGCCAGCCTGTGCAGCTAAGTTAACAACACGCTGCGGTTTATGCTCTTTAAAAAGCGCCTCCATACGTTCTCTATCAGAAATATCAGCTCTGACATCAGTAAAGTTTGGGTGATCTTTTATTCTATCTAAACGTGCTAACTTTAAATTAACATCGTAATAGTCATTTAAATTATCAATACCAATAACTTCATCTCCACGCTCTAATAATTTTATGGCGAGGTGATTGCCTATAAATCCAGCTGTGCCGGTAACCATTATTTTCATCGTTTATAACCGCTCATCTGTTAGTTCAGCTGGGAATAGGTATTTAAGGTCATAAATAACCGAATCAGGTTTACCTAAAGCTCTAACCTGTTTTATATCCATTTGCTTAAATTGTTCATGAGAAACGGCCAACACAATAGCATCAAACTTGCCATCCTCTAGTGTCGCTACCGGCGTTATACCATATTCTGCCACCGCTTCTTCTGGATCAACCCATGGATCATAAACATGAATATTAACACCATAAGTTTCTAATTCTTTAATGATATCCACTACACGTGTATTACGTAAATCAGGGCAATTTTCTTTAAAAGTTAAGCCCATAATCAACACATCAGACTGTTGTACATGAATACGTTTTTGTAACATTAGCTTGATCAACCGCGATACTACATATTCACCCATCCCATCGTTAATACGTCGTCCAGATAAAATAATCTCCGGATTATAACCAATGGATTGCGCTTTATAGGTTAAATAATAAGGGTCAACACCAATACAATGCCCACCCACTAAGCCAGGACGAAAAGGTAAAAAATTCCACTTCGTTCCCGCAGCAATTAACACCTCTTCAGTATCAATGCCTAAGCGATTAAAAATTAAGGCTAACTCATTAATTAAAGCAATATTGACATCACGCTGGGTGTTTTCAATGACTTTCGCTGCTTCTGCCACTTTAATGCTACTGGCTTTATGTGTACCGGCCGTAATGATACTTTTATAAAGCTGGTCAACTTGTTCAGCTATAGCAGGCGTTGACCCCGATGTTACTTTTAAAATATTAGTAACCCGGTGTTCTTTATCCCCAGGGTTAATGCGCTCTGGGCTATAGCCGACGTAAAAATTCTCGTTAAATTTTAGGCCAGAAACCTGCTCTAAAATAGGTATACAAACTTCTTCTGTTGCACCAGGGTAAACAGTTGATTCGTAAATAACTATATCATTCTTTTTAATTACTTTACCCAGCAAAGCACTCGCTTTTTCTAGCGGACTTAAGTCTGGCTGTTTATATTCATTAATGGGGGTCGGTACAGTAACAATATAAATATTACAAGATTTAATATCTTCAATATCAGCGGTATAGCTTAATTTATCAGCTTCGGCTAATTCTTCATCGCTCACCTCTAAAGTGTGATCATGACCTGATTTTAATTCATCAATACGCGGCCTGTTGATATCAAAGCCTACCGTTGTGTATTTCTTACCAAATTCAACAGCTAAAGGTAGCCCAACATACCCTAAGCCAATCATGGCAATTTTCGTATTTTCCAACATCATTTAATCCTGTTCCCAAATACCACGAGCATCAATAATAATTTTTTCTTGTAAAACTGACTGCTTTACTTGTTTAAAAACCGTGTGATCCGTTAGTGTTACAACAATATTTGCTTTTTCAAGACTTTCGGTCAAGCTCACTAAGCATACATTATCTGCTTGTAACTTAGCAGGCAACTCTTTGATATGCGGCTCAACAATTAGGACCTCTCCAAACGCTTCTTGTATTACTTTTTGAACAATACCGACAGCAGGACTTTCTCTTAAATCATCAATATCTGCTTTAAAAGCTAAGCCTAGTAAAGCTATTTTAGGTAGTTTAAATTGTTCAGCGACTGAACGAATTTTATTCAATACATACTCAGGCTTACTATCATTGACTTCTCTAGCCGCACGAATCAAACGTGCCTCTTCGGGCGCAGAGTCAACAATAAACCAAGGATCTACGGCAATACAATGCCCTCCGACTCCTGGACCAGGCTTTAGAATATTAACGCGTGGATGCCGATTTGATAATTTAATTAACTCCCAAACATTAATATTCAATTTATCACAA
>Ga0209081_1001867_pt1 | contig 12389 bp, 11 predicted proteins | sample GOMGulsemesocosm_4_FD_184636 | JGI IMG/M metagenome (GOLD analysis project Ga0209081, IMG submission 184636) | Methane-oxidizing microbial communities from mesocosms in the Gulf of Mexico - GOM15B Gulf of Mexico (SPAdes) (version 2) | ecosystem: Environmental > Aquatic > Marine > Cold seeps... | reverse complement strand
TAAAGAAGCGACTATGCGAATGGATAGTGGTTCTCATACCATACCCTTTACAGGTTCACATGGCTGGTATTGGAAGAATGAAAGTTCTAAGGCAGTGACAGTAATCCTAGAAACTAAGGGCATTTATCAAATAATAGGATTTCGTTAATTTAAACGTTCTGTTAGCTACAATAAGTGAGGTTTATAGTCTTTTTTACAATAAGGTGGAAATCATAAGAAGATGCTCAATTCGGTAAAAAATAAGCCTCTCAATACTGCTTTTATGTTTATTTTCTTGCTACTCATGCAAGTCACTTGTTTGGCTGAGGTGTACAAATACAAAGATGAGCAGGGGCGATGGCAGTTTTCGGATAAACCACTAAAAGGTAGTGGTGCAAAGCGGGTTGCTGGCACTATAAGTAGCACCTTTTCATCAGCTGGCTTAGTTGATGTAGCTAAGCAGCTAAATGCTAGATACCAACCAGAAAATCCAGTGCAGAGAGCCACCTTGTCGGTGGTGACGGTGAATAGTAAATTGGGCAATGGCTCGGGTTTTTTTGTTACTGATAACTGCTATTTAATTACTAATAGACATGTCGTACGCCCAGCAAAAGGTAAAAGCTGGAATGACACTCAGCGTAAGATAAAAAAAAGTGCTGCGGAATTTGAACATACGCGATTAAAAATTCAAAATGAGAGGCAACGTCTCGCGATATCAAAGCGAAAGTTAGATGATTTCAAGCACTACTTGGATAACTTATCATCAACGAAAGAGAGGCAAATTGCCCAGCAAGAATATGCAGTTTATGTAGATCGTTATCAGCATGATAAACAGTATATTGATGATTTTTCTAGTCGTTTTAATGAGGGTGAGCGGGCGTTTAATAAACAACGGTCAAATTTTGAGTTTTCTAGTAGCATTGCGAGTGTAGCGAAGTCATTTGAATTAACGTTAAAAGATAATTCAAAATTGCGTGCAAAGTTAATAAAGGTGTCAACAACGGATGATTTAGCGTTACTTAAAGTGAATAATTGCCACTCGCCATTTTTAACCTTGTCAACTAAGCGCTTATCACAAGGTTTAACTGTGCATGCAATTGGTAGCCCCTTGGGTTTGCGCGATCAACTAACGAGGGGGACTGTGACACAAGTACTTACTAATGGAGTTGTTACCGATGCACAAATTTTGCCTGGAAATAGTGGTGGACCATTAGTGAATGATGAAGGTCATGTGGTCGCAGTGAATACATTAAAAATTGCTAAAGGTTCCGCTTTGAATAAGGGCTTTGGGGTGTCCATTCCGGTGTCGAGGCTACGTCAGAACTTTTCTGCCTTGTTTGATTAGGTAGAAAGTCTGCGCTTGTTAGAGATTTTGATTAATGAAGGTTATAGTTGGGCGGTGGATTCATCAACTGAGGGTTTAATAATTCTTGTATTTGTTAGTGCAATAATACCAGAGTGTTTTAGTAGTAAGTTTGAAAATGAAGACTCTCTTAAGTTAGCGTTAAGCTAGAGTAATTAAACTTAACAAGCAAGTGTTTGTAATATAAAAGGATATGAAATGAACGAGGTGATTAAACCGATTAAGTTAGGCTTAGCCTTGGTTATGTTAACGTTGTTTTTTGGTTTTGCAATGGGGGTTTCATTTGGTGTGTCTGAAGACACATATAAATCCTATGTGAGTGACAATGTTACCAAGTATCCAGAGTTACACGATGAGAAAAGCCAATCTAAAATTTGGCGTTATGCTCAAAGAGCACACTTTCATGCGATGGGTATTGCTGCTTTTTCTTTAGGCTTAGTGATATTAACGATGTTTACTTCCTTAACAAGTAAATTTAAATCGTATACAGCGATAATGATTGGCTTGGGTGGCTTGTATCCCTTTTCGTGGTATTCGATGTTTTATTTAGCGCCGACGATGGGTAGAAGTGCTGCGCACAGTCATGTGCTCACTGAAAGCTTTACTCTTATTGGTGTCGGAGGACTAACAGTAGGCATGCTTGTTTTATCGTTGAACTTATTTTTTGGCCTGTTTAAGTCAGAGTAGTTTAGGGTTTGACCCATTCATAGATGTTAATGGTGCTGGGGTCGCAGCTTCTACAGCCGCCTTGGCAGAGTGAGCCTGCTGCTTGTTTACGAATCAGCCCTTTTTTTACCCAGTGCTCAAGCATGAATGTCGCTTCGTCTTGAGATATCTTGAATTTCAAAGCAAGGTCGCGTACTGCGATACTACCGGCTGCTCGCAAGTGGTCTCTTATTTCCAATAGCATCATGTCTGGCAGTTCTCGCTTGAGCTAGCGGTGAGTAGTTTTTTACCTGTATGGCGTAGCATTAGCCAAATAGCCAAATAGCCAGAGCTAAAGATGGCTAACCAATAGGTTGTTTGCACAGGGTGGCTAGAGAAAGTTGCTATTTGATAGAATGACGTGGCGATGCTATAGGCTAAATAAAGACTCCAAAAAACCGAAAATATTGCCCAGCGTGTTCCTGTTTCTCGCTTAATAGCTGCTATTGCAGCAACACAAGGGGTGTAGAGTAAGATAAATAGCAGATAACTAAATGCACCAACTTTACCGTCAAAATATTTAACAAGTGTACCAAAAAGTGCGTGGCTTACATCTTGTTCAGTTGCTGCACTTTCAATATTACTATTGGCGTCGAGTGTTCGTAAGCCCAGTGGGTCACCCATATTTTGTGCAGCATCAAGAAGATTTTCTTGGGTGAGGCTAAGTGCTTCGGAAAACTTAGCACTTAGGCTAAATGTCTCTTCATCATCAGCTTTGTGTCCTTCAAGGCTTGAGTAAACGGCATCTAGTGTACCTACAACGACCTCTTTGGCTAATAAGCCGCTAAAAATACCGACGATGGCGGGCCAGTTTTGAGGCTGAATCCCCATAGGTTCAAATGCTGGGGTGAACGTTTTACTAACTTCACTCAAAATAGACCTAGAGCTATTTTCATTACCAAAACTGCCATCTGTTCCAACGGAGTTAAGAATGTTAATAACCATAACCATTAAGATAATGAATTTTCCAGCCTCTAAGACAAAGCCTTTTAAACGTTCCCAAGTATGTAAACCTAAGCTTTTAATAGATGGGCGATGGTAGGGGGGGAGTTCAATAAGAAATCCTTCAGATTCACCTTCTAAGACACTGTTTTTGAGTAGTAATGCAGTGAAAACGGCTGCGCAGATACCTAGAATATAGAGTAGGAAAACAATGTTTTGTCCAGAGTGGGGGAAAAAGGCTGCGGCAAATAATGCATAAACGGATAAACGGGCACCACAGGACATGAATGGAGCCATCATCACGGTAAGTATGCGATCACGCTGTTTTTCTAAGGTACGGGTGGCCATTATTGATGGGACATTGCAGCCAAAGCCAACAATTAACGGTACAAAAGCTTTGCCGGGTAAGCCCAGCTTGCGCATAAACCTGTCCATAACAAAGGCGGCACGCGCCATATAACCTGAGTCTTCTAAAATAGATAAACAAAAGTATAAGGTGGCGATAATGGGGATGAAGGTGGCAACCACTTGAATTCCACCACCTAAGCCATCGGCTAAAAGCACTTGAAACCAATTGGGGAAACCTAGGTCTTGTAGTGCTATTTTGAAACCATCAACAAAAAGTGCGCCAGCGGTAATATCAAAAAAGTCGATAAGAGCACCGCCAAAATTGATTGTAATGCTAAACATTAAGTAAATAGCAAAGAAAAAGATTGGTAGTCCAAAATAATCATGAAGTACGGCTTTATCTACGCGATCAGACCATGTTTGTTGGCGCTGCTCGGATTGTTGAACAACTTTGGCTGTTAACTCATGTGCAAATTCATAACGACTCGCTGCAATTAATGTGTCTGTGTCTTCACCTGTTTTTTGTTTAATGTCTTGCTGTAATTGGTGGCAAAGATCTTTGGTTTGCTCAGTAGTTGATGAAGAGAAAAAGTTTTCAAGACACTGAAGAGCATGCCATTGTTGGATGAATTGAGAGCGTTGCTTTTTTAGTGTTGGGATTATATCTAGTACTGCTGTTTTAATGCAGTCAGGGTAGTCGATGTTTAACTGGTGGTTGCTTGTTGAATGAAGGAGTTCAACTATTTGATTTAATAACTCATCAACACCTTTATTCTGTCTAGCCATGATGGGTAAAACAGGAATGTTCAGCTCATCAGATAGCTTACTAATATCAATATCCATACCTCTTGATTCTGCAACATCCATCATGTTGAGTGCAAGAATAGCAGGGATGCCAGTTTCTAATAATTGGCTAGTAAGGAATAAGCTTCTTTCTAAATTGGCTGCGTCAGCAACAATTAATAGTACATTGGCTTCTGCAGAAAGGATGTATTGTCGAGCAATTTGTTCATCTAGGGCTTCTCGATCACTGTCTAAGGCGTATACACCGGGAAGGTCAACCAAGACTAGTTCGTGTTGTTGAGTTTTTACCAAGCCTTCACGTCTGTCAACGGTAACACCGGGCCAGTTACCGGTTTTTTGCTTAATGCCTGTGATGCAGTTAAATAGAGTCGATTTTCCGCAATTTGGATTGCCTATAACGGCAATAGTTGGCTTTTTATTACTTAAAGATTCCATTGGGGGGGTATCGCAACAAGCTTTACTCATAATGGTTGGGTAATAACTTGTTGAGCTAGATTTTGATTCAAGGCAATACGTGCATTACCAACCCCAACGACAAGCCCACCTTTTCTTTTAAGGGTAACCTGCAGAGGAATTAGTTTTGAAAAGCCAAGTGCTAAAAGTTTTTTTTCAAGCTTATTATCCATCATGTTTTTACAAAGCATGACTTTGTCACCGATATTAATGTCGGCCAATGATGTGTGGTTATCAGCTAAAACTTTATGAATCATGATTTTAAATCGTAATGATAATGATTCCTATTCTAAACAATAAAGAATGATTGTCAACTTGCTACTTGTCAAATAGAGTTCCTTTAAAAGGTTTTATGATAAGGATCACATAAGCTATTGAGCATAAAGTTAACCATGCAAAACTAAACCAGCCAATAATTCCATCATAGTTTCCAGACAGAAACGACCATTGTGATAATGAATTCCCGTTGGTTAAGTCCTTGCAGATCTTAATAAGAAAAACCCAGCTAGCATGAAGCCCAATACAATAGTTTAGGGATTGTGTTTTGTAGCGAACAGTTGCTAGTAGAACGCCAACTGAAAACAGTGCCAAAAAGTCATCGGCTTGAAGGGTAGAAAGAGCGATAAATGCATTAGTAATGACTTCAAACCCGCTAAAAATATATAGCTGGTTTTGGTCAATATGCGTAATAGGTTTAATAAAATGTAAAATAGCATAGAAAAAGCTACTAATAAAAATAGCACTGACAGCATTATGCCAGCGAAGACTCAATTTAAAAAACAGTCCTCTAAAGAGAGTTTCCTCAATGAAGGCAACGATAAGTCCTGCGAATAAGGCTTTTAAAACAAGTGAAAAGCTCAAGCTGGCACCTTCTTCTATAGTACGTATTTCAAGAAAGAGTAATAAGAAGATAACAACGCCTAAGATAACTAAGCCAACAATAAAGCCAAGGATAATTTGTTTAAGCCGAGAGTGGTTATCATTATTATGGCCGAGAAGTCGATTAGATAAGTTAAAAACTTTGAAGCAAGGTATTAGACCTAAAAGTAGAAAAATGAGTGCTAAACGTGTAACCCAGCTTTCAAAGCGAAAGGCATCATTGCCAAAAAAATAAAACAAAGGGTAGCTAATAAGTGCGGCTAATGCTGCAGCGAGAAGAAAGTAGCAAATAAAAAATATGAATGCTTTCATAGGGATTGAACGTTTTTTGTAAATTAATCGAAAAAGGGGTGCAAAAATGCCAAAAGAGTCGGTATGATACCGCACATCTTCACCAACACATATTGCGAAAGTGGCGGAATTGGTAGACGCGCTGGATTTAGGTTCCAGTGTCGCAAGACGTGAGAGTTCGAGTCTCTCCTTTCGCACCATCTATTTTTTTGTTAAAAACATTCAATACTTACTTTAGAGAATAATTATGCAGGTTTCTGTCGAGTCCAATTCGGATATTAAAAGAACATTAACAATTGTGGTTCCTCAGTCAGAGGTTGATACAGCAATGAATAAGCGGTATGACGATGTAAAGCGTAATGCGCGTATTGATGGCTTTAGACCGGGTAAAGTCCCCATGAGTGTTATTAAGAAAAAATTTGGTGCCAGCATTAAAGCTGAATCATTATCTGAATTGACGCAGAGTTTTTTCTATAAAGCAATAATGGAAGAGAAGCTTAATCCTGCAAGCCCACCTGTGATTACGCCAAATGATGAAGTAACAGAAGGCTATGAGTTTTCAGCAAGCTTCGAAGTTTACCCAGAAATTACAGTTAACCCAGTTGAAGACTTAGAGTTAAACAGTCCAGTAGCTGTTATTGCTGATAGCGATATTGATGCCATGGTTGAGAAGCTGCAGTCTCAAAAACTTGTTTGGAAAGAAGTTAAGTTTAAAATTAAAGATGGTAGCCGTGCAACGCTTAACTTTGAAGGAAGCGTAAATGGTAAAGCAATCTCTGATGATCCAATTAAAAACTTCCCTATTGAAGTGGGATCAGGGAATATGATTCCGGGTTTTGAAAAGAATCTAATCGGTGCTAAAACTGGTGAAAATTTGAGTTTTGAAGTCACCTTCCCAGAAGATTACCAGCAAAAAGATTTTGCTGGAGAAGTTGGTAAATTTGAGGTTGAGGTTGTTAAAGTTGAAACCAGTAAAGCCCCTAAAATAGACGAAGCGTTCATTAAAGAATTTGGTGTTGAAAGTGGAAACTTAGAAGACTTTAGAGCTGACTTAACTAAAAACATGTCACTTGAGTTAGATCGTGCCTTAGCTACAAAGCGTAAAGAAATTGTTATGGATGCTTTGGTTTCAAATAACGAGGTTTCTGTACCTGAAGCGTTAGTTGATAATGAAATTGAACAAATGATGGTTTCATTCAAACAAAAAACTCAGCAAGCACAACAAGCTGATATTGATTTACCAAAAGAAATTTTCCAAGAGCAAGCAGCAAAACGCGTTAAACTTGGTTTGCTATTATCAGAAGTTATTAAAGTAAATGATATTAAAGCTGATGACGATAAAGTAGAAAAGCGTATCGAAGAGTTTGCACAAAGTTATGGTGACCCAGCAGAAGTTATTGCTTGGTATAACTCAAACCCACAAGAACGCGCTAAAATTGAAAGCGTTGTTTTAGAAGATCAATTAGTTGATTGGGTTTTAGAAAAAGCTAAAGTAACTGAAACATCATTAAGCTTTGAAGAGTTAATGGCTCCAGCTAAAGTTAGCGAGTAAGTACTATAAAAATCAATGAGGATTGAAATGGATAGAATGACTGAAGCGCAGGCCCTTGGTTTAGTGCCAATGGTGGTTGAGCAAACTGCACGTGGCGAGCGTTCTTACGATATCTATTCACGCTTATTAAAAGAGCGGGTTATCTTTTTAGTGGGTCAGGTTGAAGACCATATGGCTAACTTGGTTGTGGCTCAGATGTTGTTCTTAGAGTCTGAAAACCCTGATAAGGATATCCATTTATATATAAATTCTCCAGGTGGTTCTGTTACTGCGGGTATGTCTATTTACGACACAATGCAGTTTATCAAACCAGATGTAAGCACCATGTGCATAGGGCAAGCAGCGAGTATGGGCGCCTTATTGCTTACAGGTGGAGCTGCTGGTAAACGTTTTGCTTTACCGCACTCAAGAATGATGATTCATCAACCTTTAGGTGGTTTTCAAGGTCAGGCATCTGACTTTGATATTCACGCAAAAGAAATCCTAAATATTCGTGACCGCTTAAATAAAATCATGTCAAAGCATACCGGGCAACCCTTGGATGTTATTGCTAGTGATACCGATAGAGATAACTTTATGGGTGGTGACACTGCGGTAGATTACGGTTTAATCGATAAGGTTATTAATAGCCGCAGCACGGATGATTCTGAAAAATAACTCCTTCTAGATTTGGGCTGCTAGCTAATCTCAATAATACTATTAAGTGTAATGAAAGATTGAGCGCCTGCAATCTGTCAGATATAGTAATAGTGTTAAAGAAATGAGGTTCGTATGAGTGACGACAATAATGAAAATGATGGCAAGATATTAATTTGTTCTTTTTGCGGTAAGAACCAGCACGAAGTAAGGAAACTGATTGCAGGGCCATCTGTTTTTGTTTGCGATGAATGTGTTGAGCTTTGTAACGATATTATCAAAGAAGAGTTACAAGAGGATGGCGAGCCAAATGTTGATGGCGGACTTCCCAAGCCTTCTGAAATCAAAGACGCTTTAGATAAATATGTTATTGGTCAGGCGCAAGCTAAAAAAATCCTTTCTGTAGCCGTTTACAACCACTACAAGCGTTTAAGTGCTCCACAAGGTAAAGATGAAGTTGAGCTGGCAAAAAGCAATGTTTTATTAATTGGGCCTACGGGGTCAGGAAAAACCCTATTGGCTGAAACGTTAGCTAGAACACTTAACGTTCCATTTACTATTGCTGATGCGACAACATTAACTGAAGCTGGCTACGTTGGTGAGGATGTTGAAAATATTATTCAAAAGATCCTGCAAAAATGTGACTTCGATGTCGAAAAGGCTGAGACGGGTATTGTTTATATCGATGAAATAGATAAGATTTCACGTAAATCTGATAATCCATCGTTAACGCGTGATGTGTCAGGTGAGGGTGTTCAGCAAGCACTATTAAAGCTTATAGAGGGTACGGTGGCGTCAGTTCCTCCTCAGGGTGGTCGTAAGCACCCTCAGCAAGACTTTTTGCAGGTTGATACATCGAATATCTTATTTATTGTTGGTGGTGCATTTTCTGGCTTAGAAAAAGTGATTCAAGATCGTTCACAAAAAAATGTGGGTATTGGTTTTTCAGCTGAAGTTATTGGTTCTAAAGATGTGCCAGCCATTGGTGATGTACTAGAGAGTGTTGAACCTGAAGATTTAGTTAAATATGGTTTAATTCCAGAGTTTGTTGGTCGTTTGCCCGTCGTGGCGACGTTAGAAGAGTTAGATGAAGATGCGCTAATTGAAATATTGTCTGAACCTAAAAATGCTCTTACAAAGCAGTATAAGCGTCTTTTTGAGATGGAAGATGTTGAACTGGAGTTTAGAGAAGAAGCGTTGCGTGAAGTTGCAAAGAAGGCAATGGTTCGTAAAACAGGGGCGCGTGGTCTACGTACCATTCTTGAATCTGTTTTACTAGATACTATGTATGACCTTCCGTCGTTAGATAATGTCTGTAAGGTTGTTGTGGATGAAAAGGTGATTCGTGGTGAATCTGCCCCACTATTTATTTATGAGAATGAAAAAAAACAAGCTTCATCTGACTAATTACGGTTTTAATTAAAGAAAAAGGCGCTTTATGCGCCTTTTTTTATGTTTGGATGGTTGAAAAGTTGGTTTCGTGCCCTAATATATAAGTAACTATATTTATATTACCAAGGTCATACTCAATGAGTGAAGAAGAAAATCTATTAGGCTTGCCCGTACTTCCATTACGCGATGTAGTGGTGTATCCACATATGGTTATTCCATTATTTGTTGGTCGTGACCGATCTATTCAAGCCATTGATTTGGCAATGGAAGCTAATAAAAAAATTGTATTGATTGCGCAAAAGGATGCGGACGATGATGATCCTAAAGAGGAGGGTCTATACGGAGTAGGAACCTTAGCGACGATCTTACAGTTACTTAAATTACCCGATGGTACAGTGAAAGTATTAGTTGAAGGTGAGCGTCGAGTTACTGTTGATAAGGTAACAATTGATGGTGAACATTTTACTGCTGATGTTACTCTTCTTGAAGACGAGCTTGATCTTGATGAGAAAGAAACCGATGTTTTGATTCGTACAGTGACATCTGCGTTTGAAAGTTACGTTAAATTAAATAAAAAAGTTCCCCCTGAGGTGCTTACATCTCTTTCGGGTATTGAAGAGCCCGGACGTTTAGCTGACACTATTTCTGCACACATGGTCTTGAAAGTAGAAGGTAAGCAGAAAATACTAGAAACGAACAACCTGCGTGAACGTCTAGAGCAGCTTATGCTGTTGATGGAAGGTGAGGTTGATATTCTTGAAATGGAAAAACAAATCCGTACGCGTGTTAAGCAGCAGATGGAGAAAAACCAACGAGAGTATTACTTAAGCGAGCAAATGAAGGCTATTCAGAAAGAGTTAGGCGACATGGATGATGTGCCTAATGAAACTGAAGAGCTAGAAAAAAGAATTACTGCTGCTGGAATGCCCAAAGAAGCCAAGACTAAAGCTGAGTCAGAGCTTAATAAGCTTAAAATGATGTCACCGATGTCGGCTGAAGCAAGTGTTATTAGGAATTACATTGATTGCATGATTGCTGCGCCTTGGAAAAAGCGTACTCGAATCAGGCACGATCTAGTGGCCGCTCAAAAGGTACTGGATGCAGACCACTTTGGTTTAGAAAAAGTTAAAGAGCGAATTTTAGAGTATTTGGCTGTTCAGCAAAGAGTCAAGACCATGAAAGCGCCTATTCTGTGCTTGGTGGGTCCTCCGGGTGTAGGCAAGACTTCGCTCGGTCAATCTATCGCACGTGCGACCAATAGAAAGTTTGTACGCATGTCATTAGGTGGTGTGCGTGATGAAGCGGAGATAAGAGGGCATAGACGTACATACATTGGTTCAATGCCGGGAAAAATCATCCAAAATCTATCTAAAGTAGAAACACGTAACCCATTGTTTCTGCTAGATGAAATCGATAAAATGGCAATGGATTTTAGGGGTGATCCCGCATCTGCTTTACTTGAAGTGCTTGATCCAGAGCAAAATAATACGTTTAACGACCATTATTTAGAAGTTGATTTTGATTTATCTGAAGTGATGTTTGTTGCGACGGCTAACAGCATGAATATTCCTGGTCCACTACTAGACCGTATGGAAGTGATTGATTTGTCAGGCTATACAGAAGATGAAAAAATAAGCATCACTGAAAATTACTTAATTGAAAAGCAATTAAAAAACAATGGGTTGAAGTCTTCTGAACTACATATTAGTCAATCAGCTATCAGAGATACCGTTCGTTACTATACAAGGGAAGCGGGTGTTAGAAATATAGACCGTGAAATGTCTAAAATCTGCCGTAAGGTTGTTAGGGATATTCTTCTTAATAAACCGAAGAAAAAAATCAATGTGACTTCTCGAAACTTAAATAAATACTTAGGTGTTAAGCGTTTTGACTTTGGTAAAGCTGAAGATGCCAATCAAGTGGGTCAGGTAACTGGCTTAGCGTGGACAGAAGTTGGTGGGGAGTTGTTAACGATTGAATCGGTTTATACCAAGGGTGAAGGTAAATTAACGCTAACAGGCATGTTAGGTGATGTGATGAAAGAATCAATTCAAGCTGCGTTAACTGTCGTACGTAGCCGTGCTGAAACCTTGGGTATTAAAGCTGATTTTTATCAAAAAAATGATATTCACGTACATGTGCCTGAAGGCGCAACACCCAAAGACGGGCCAAGTGCCGGTATTGGGATGTGTACGGCTCTAGTATCGTCTTTTACAGGGATTCCTGTATTGGCCGATGTGGCAATGACGGGTGAGATTACCCTGCGTGGAGAAGTGCTACCGATTGGCGGTTTAAAGGAAAAATTATTGGCTGCATTACGAGGAGGAATTACTACGGTCATCATTCCTCATCAAAATGAGAAAGATTTAGTTGATATGCCGGCCAATATAAAGCAGAATCTTAAGATCATTCCTGTTAAATGGATTGATGAAGTACTTAAAATTGCTCTTGAGAAAGAGCCAGCTTCAAGCAGTAAAGATAAAAAATAAAAGGCAGAAACACGTCGTTTATATGATGATTTCTATGTAAATATGAGATTTGTTACTAAAGTTAGAGGTTTTAGTCAGGCTTAGCTTGACAATAATAGACGTGAAAGGATATAAAAACATTCTGTTGTAAACGCCAGGTCTTAATTAGGCGGCAAGATCTAAATGTCAGCGGAATGGCAAATAATTTTTTTAATAACATGAAAATCCTACTGGGGGACATATATGAATAAAACAGAACTAGTTAATGCAATTGCAGAAGAATCTGGTCTTACTAAAGCAGATGCTGCTCGCGCGTTCGACGCAACCTTAACATCAGTGACTAATGCACTAAAATCAGGCGACTCAATTTCATTGATCGGCTTTGGTACATTCTCTGTAAAAGAGCGTTCAGCACGTACTGGCCGTAATCCTCAAACAGGTGAAACTATCCAAATTAAGGCGTCTAAGATTCCTTCATTTAAAGCTGGTAAAACTCTAAAAGACGCTGTAAACTAGCCGCTCTTTCGAACTAAGGGTGCTTAGCTCAGCTGGGAGAGCGTCGCCCTTACAAGGCGAA
>Ga0209081_1001866_pt1 | contig 12394 bp, 12 predicted proteins | sample GOMGulsemesocosm_4_FD_184636 | JGI IMG/M metagenome (GOLD analysis project Ga0209081, IMG submission 184636) | Methane-oxidizing microbial communities from mesocosms in the Gulf of Mexico - GOM15B Gulf of Mexico (SPAdes) (version 2) | ecosystem: Environmental > Aquatic > Marine > Cold seeps... | reverse complement strand
TTTTGAGGTTTAGCCTCTGTGCCCCTTAACGAATAATTTCGCAACCTCATTTTAGGATTGACACATGTGAGGTATCTAATTTTTAAATTAGAGTCGCGAATAATATCAAATTTTAGTTTAATGTAAGTTTAAGAGAATATTCTAAAGTACAAGTAAAAATTAAATATATAATTTTTATATGCTTTTTGATAAAATGTTTCAAATTTAAAGGGTACTATAAAGAATGAATGAAAAAATTGTTGAACTAAAAAATGAAATTTCAAAAGCAGTCATTGGTCAAGAGTCAATGATTGATGCTTTATTAATTGGTCTCTTAACTTCTGGGCATATATTGCTTGAAGGAGTCCCAGGACTTGCAAAAACTACTACAGTAAAAGCTTTATCTGATGCACTTGATTTGGATTTCAAGAGGGTTCAATTCACCCCTGACTTATTGCCAAGTGATATCATTGGAGCTCAAATATACAACATGAAAACGGCTGATTTTTCAATCAAGAAGGGTCCTGTTTTTACAAACCTATTACTCGCAGATGAAATCAATAGAGCCCCAGCTAAAGTCCAATCAGCACTTTTAGAGGTTATGCAAGAACGTCAAGTAACCATTGCTGAAGATAGTTTTAAATTAGATCATCCTTTTTTAGTACTAGCTACTCAAAATCCAATTGAGCAAGAAGGAGCGTATGCTTTACCTGAAGCCCAACTAGATAGATTTATGTTTAAAATTGTTGTCGGATATAACACAAAAGAAGAAGAGTATGAGATTGCATCTAAAGTTTCATCAAATACTTTTGAGCAAGTAAATCCTGTGTTAAACTTACAAGACTTAGAATTGTTAAAACAAGAAGTTAGCACTATTCATATGGATAAACAACTTGAAGACTATATTGTAGATATTATCTTTGCAAGTAGAAATCCAAAAGAATATGGACTTGAAGAATTAAATGATTTCATTCAATTTGGTGCCAGTCCAAGAGCTACTATTGATATGTTTAAAGCCGTGCGTGCTAAAGCATATTTAAGAGGAAACGAGTATGTAACCCCTGTTGATATTGCATTGGTTGTCAAAGATGTCCTACGACATAGAATTATTTTGACTTATGAGGCAGAAGCTATGAATATAACTACCGATGAAATCATTGCAAAAATCATCAAGAAAATTCCAATCCCATAATATGATTAAAACCTCTAATACCGTACTCAAAAAAATACTTATTAAAACAAAACGTGCAGTTTTTAGCGAAATTGTAGGTAATAATACTTCCCGGTTAAGAGGAGAAGGTTACGATTTCTGTGAACTAAAAGAGTACGAGTATGGCGAAGATGTGAAAAATATTGATTGGGTAATAAGTGCAAAAATGCAAAAACCCTATTCAAAAGTTTTCCACGCTCAAAAAGAATTAAATGTTTGCATTGTTCCCATATTAAATGGTTCTGTTCATTTTGGAACACACAAATTAAAACAAGAACTAATTACTGAGATTTGTACACTTCTTGCCTATTCAAGTGTCAAACAAGGTGATCCCTTTGAAAGTTATATTGCAAATGAACAAGTTATTCTTACTAACAAAAAAAGTAAGAGTATTTTTGGTGTCTACACAATGGCTCAAAAACTTTTAGAATATCCAAGTTTAAACAAACAGTTACATTACGCAAACATAACCAATGAACTCTACAAAAAAATAAAAAAAAGATCGCTTATTTTTTTAGTAGGTGATTTCTTTGATACACAAAACTTAGATTTGAAACTTTTGAATAAAAAGCATGAAGTTATTATTATCATCACAAGAGATCATTTTGAAGAAAATCCAAAAAAACTTGGCAACGTAAACTTGGTTGACCCCAGTAATAAGTTAAATTTTGAGGGAAATGTCAACGGAACTCTTATTCAAACCTATAAGAATAAGGTTAAAAAAAATGACCATGATTTCTTTTCTAAATTACAGCAAAATGCTATTAAATTTGTAAAAATATATACCAACGAAGATCCAATTAGTAAGATAGCAGGATTGTTGAACAAATGACTGATATAAAAATACATGATATTAAAAACCTCAGTGTTGTGAGTGACTGGTCATTTTATATATTTCTTATCTTAATTTTATGTGCCCTTGTACTATTCTCTTTTTTAATCTATTTGCTCATTAAAAAAATAAAAAATAAAAAGGTTAATAGCAAAAAAATATACCTGGAAAAATTAAAAAATATAGATTTGAATCTAGGTAAAAATGCGGCATATGAAATCACTCAATATATTCACTTACTTAACAAAGATGATATACAGAAACAATTATCCAAAAAACTTATCAATGATTTAAATACTTACAAATATAAAAAAGAATCTACAGGCTTCAATGAACCAACAAAAATTCTTTTTAAAAAGTTTTTGGAGACATATGAATAATATTGATTTAGAATATCCAATTTTTCTATTACTTGTAATACCTTTTATCTTATGTGAATTTTTATGTAAAGAAAAAAATGCCAGTTATTATATGCCTCATTTAAATATCTTTGCTCAAAGTAAAAAAACCAGTGCAATTTTTTCAATTTTTTTAAAATGGCTTCTAATTATATCAACAATTATTGCCCTTAGCTCTCCTTATGAGAAGCTGCAAACTATTAATATCAAAAAAGATGGTCTGGATATTGTTCTAAATTTAGATACCAGCGAATCAATGAGTCAATATGGTTTTAATAAAGATGAACCCTCACAAAATAGATGGCAAGTTGTTAGCTTAATTGTCGAAGAATTTATACCAAAGCGAGTTAGTGATAACATCGCAATTATCGTTTTTGGAACATCTGTAATGACTGCATCGCCACTTAGTTTTGATAAAAAAGCCCAAAGTAAAATTGTTAAACATTTAAATATTGGAGTTGCGGGTGAGAGAACTGCGCTTATAGATTCTATTGCAGGTTCAGTAAATATTTTAAAAAATTCAAAAGCAAAATCTAAAATCATTATTGCTATAACAGATGGTGAAGATACAGCAAGTAAAATCCCTCTAAAAGTTGTAAGTAACTTAGTACAAAAATACGATATAAAGATTTATGCTATTGGTATTGGAGAATCAAATAAACACTTACTCAATAAATTGGCCACAATAAACGAAGGTAAGGCATTTTACGCCAATTCAAAAGAAAATTTGGAATTAATTTATGAGGAAATAAATAAACTAGAAACATCAAAGATTGAACAAAATAAAATAATTATGAAAGAATACTATTACATGTATTTCCTTTATATCTCAATCTTTTCACTAATTTTATATCTCTATTTAAAAAATAGGTTTGACAATTAGATATAATAGCGAGCATTATTATAAGAAAATTTAAACTGGATTAATATGGCAAAAAAAAATAATAAGAATAGACAAACTAAAAATAGAAATGAAACCAATAAAGTTCATGAAGAAACTCAAAAGACACCAGAGGTTAATCCTAAAGAGTATTTAGAAGAGCTGAACAACAATATCGATATAACGCCAGTATCAGCACAAAAAGAGGAAACTACTCAAGAGAATAATGTAGATATTACTCCAAGCAGTTCAAGAGAAGACGTAGAAGTAGATAAGATTTTCAAATTATTGCAAGAAGCAAAAGATGAATTAAAAAATAAAAACAACTTCAAAAAAGATAGAAATGAGCGTATCAGTAAAATAATTAATGATATGCCAGTAACAATCATACAAGACGAAGAGACTCAATCTGAAAATTCAAATCCTAAGAAAGTAGAAGAAATTGAAATAATCGATGCTTCAATAATAGAAAAGAATTCCAATACACAAAAAGTATTAAAGAGTAAAAAAGATTCTCATATAATTAGTTATTTACTTGTACTCATCATTTTTATACTTGTCTTTTTGCTCTTTGATAATAACAATATTATCAAGCTAAATGCCAATACTACTCATGCGGTAACAACAAAAGACTTACAGTTTATAGATTTACCCACAAATATACAAAATGAATTTATTTCTAAAACTACAGTAATGCAAGCTCAAGTACAAACAAAAGACTTGTTGGAAAAATCAAAGCTGTTAATTGATCAAAATAAATTATTAGAAGAACAAATTGAATCTTTAAAGAAAAAAAATGTTAATGAAGAAAATACGGCAAAAGAAAAAAATGTTAAAAATAATAGAAACTTATTAAAAGAAAATGATGCCTTAAAACATGAACAAAATATTTATAGTAACAAAGTTGTTGCATTAAAAATCTCAAACAAAAGAAATAAAGAAAAGATAGAACTTCTAAGTGGTAAAAATGAACTCCTAGAAAAAGCTCTGGTTCAGTTAAAACAAAACCAGAAGGTTCAAGCCAAAGCAACACCTGTGATAGCAGCTGTAATAGCAAAAGAATCTCAAGAAGATAGGTATAAAAAAATTGTAGATGAAGAAGTGTTTCCAGCAGTAAAATCAACATCAAAAGAATATAAGGTTTTAAAATGTTATGACCTAAAACCAGGTCAATTTTATTTAACGTCTAAGTGTAAAAAAGATATCACCCAATTTGTAAAAGTAAACAAAGATGCCCTTCGTTTTGAGATCATTGGAGTAGTTGATCAAACAGATTTTACCTCTTTATATGAACAAGATGTAAAAAGTGAAAAAGCACTTGAACTTCAAAAGTATAATACAATGGGATTAGCTCGATATAGAGTTCTTGAAACCAGTTGGTTTTTAAGTGAACAACTTGAAAAAGTAGTTTTGACGCCAGTTAACTACACTCTAACTTCTAAAAAAACCAATAGAGGTTCAATTATTAGAGCCTATTATAAATAAACAATAAGTGACTTATCACTTATTGTTCTAAAATCTCATTGATGATATTTTTATCATTTAAAGGAAATTTTTTATCATATATAGTTTGATATTCTTCATCCCCTTTACCAAGTACTAAAATAACAGAATTTGAACCTGCCATTTCTATTGCTTTTTTAATGGCAATTTTCCTATTTACTTCAACCACAACATTATCGTGACTAGGAATTCCTGTCAAAATATCTCGTATGATTAAATCAGGGTCTTCAAATCTTGGATTATCAGAGGTTACAATAATTTTTTTTGCATAATGAAAAGCGACTCTACCCATAAGAGGACGTTTGTCTTTATCTCTATCACCACCTGCACCAAAAACAACGATAATATCTTTTGAAGGATAGCTTTTAAGAACTTCCTTCATACCATCAGGAGTGTGTGCAAAATCAACAACTACAAAGGGTTCTGTACTTATTGTTTCCATTCGACCACTTACCCCTGCAAAGTTTTCAAGGGTATCACATATTTGCTGTAGAGGTTTTTTTGTGAGTATATGGCAAGCTGAAATAGCTGCAGTTAGATTATAAATATTAAATAATCCCGTCACTGTTGTACTATAGTTTACAGTTTCATCAAAGTGTTTTAAAGCTACATCCATACCATCTTTGAAACTGTATGCTTGCACTTTATAGGTTGATGGTTCATCTAAAGAATAGGCGAATCCATTGGTAATGTTGTATTGTGCATTTTTTTCATCTTTGTTTATAAGCTTAGGGGTGTCATCTGCGAAAAAAGAATTTTTAACGGCAATGTACTCTTCAATAGTATGATGGTAATCTAAATGATCTCTAGTGATATTGGTTAATATTTTTAAAGCGAAGTCTAGGCCTTCAACTCTTTTTTGCACCATAGCATGTGAGCTTACTTCCATAACAAAAAAATCACATCCCTGCTCTTGTGCTTGTAAAATATGTTCAAAGTTACTTAGTTGCACAGGTGTAGTCAAAGAATATTCTTCAACTCTTTCATCATTAATGAAAAATCCACGAGTACCTTGAAGTGCTACGTTAAAACCCAAATCTAAAAGAATAGAATAAATAGCTGCTGCTGTTGTAGTTTTTCCATTGGTACCTGTAATTCCAATGATTTTGATTGAAGAAAAATCAACTTTATTTTTTAAATCTTTGGCACTTATGAATTCTTCACAAGCATTGTCTTTAGCATTAGTAATAAACTTTTCAGTGAAAGTAGAATAAACAAAGGCGATATCTGCATTTGATTCTTGACTATTATCACTGTATTGTTTATTATTTATGGTTATGATCAAGTTTTTTTTCTTCTAATTTTTTATATAATTCTTCAATTTTTGTATCATAAGAGAAGTATTCATTAAATCCGTCTAAATAACTATATGCAGTTGTATTAAATCCATTTTCAATTAAATTTGTTACAAAATCAAAAAAGTCCTCTTTAGATTCGATGGCTACTTTTGTGCTAAACATAATATCTTCAAAGGCTATTCTAAAAGAACCTCTATCTTTAATTAATTGCTTAAAATCTTCATATTTTATGGCATCAAGTGAATCAACAGTAGAATCAGATAAGTCTTTTAGAATATCCATCATCTTTTCTACATCACCATCATAAGCATCAATAACATCTTCAACATATTTTATGGCATCATCAATATTTTCATCTTTTGAAATGGTAAAATAATCAAATAAAGATATAGCTTTGGCTTCATCTTCACTTGCAATGTCACAAAAAATTGCATACAATTTGTATTCTTTTTTATTTGGAAATTGCGATACTAACTGACTATAAGTAAATAAAGCTTGGTCATAATCTTTGTTCACGAAATATGCATTGGCTTCATCTAGTAGTCTAGGTACATTTATCATTAAAATTCCTCTAATTTGTCTTCCATACCAATTGGTACATTCACAATGACAAGTTCTGGGTGTATTGCTTCTTGTAATTCTTTCTCTACTACAAACTTTAACGTAGTACCACTAGAACCACATCCTACACAGGCACCTTGTAATTGTACAAATACTCTTCCTTGTTTAACAGCAAGAAGTTCAATATGGCCACCATCTCTAGCAACCATGGGTCCAACTTTAGTATCAATAATATTTTTTACAGGAGGAAGTAAATCTTCATCACTAAATGGCATCATAATTTAATCCTTGTTTTTTTTAACTTTACTTTTGTACTTAACATAAACAACCCCAAGAGCTGTAACAGCTAATATTGCAGCAATGGTTTGAAAAATAAATGTTAATGAAACAGCTTCGCTAAAAAACATATTTGTACTTATTTGTTTATAACGTCATCACATCTAACGCATAATGACTCTTCACTTACAGAGTTAAATTTCCAACATCTCGGACATTTTTCATCTGTTGACTTATAAACTTCAAATACAGCATCATCAATTTCAAACTTGATTATTGCATTTTCTTGTGTACTTAAAGTTACTCCACTTACCATAAACCAATCTTCAATTTCTACACTGTTTAGTTCAAGTAAATCTTTGCTATTTGTATATAAAGTAAGCTCAAGTGTATTTTTAATCACTTTGTCTTTTTTAAGACCATCAATAGCTTCACTGAATTTTTCTTTTGCTCTTATTAAAATCTCAGTATTAATTGAGCTTTTAACTTCTGGCAAGTCGTATTTAACCACATCAAAAACATCGGCAACGTCATCTTTGATAATTTTTGGTGCATATTCTAACAACTCATCCATTGTATATGTTAATATTGGAGCAAGTACTGAAATCAGTTTTTTAGCAATTATAGCCATAGCTGTTTGTGAAGAAGTTCTGTGAATATCATTTTTATCATCACAATACAATCTATCTTTACAAATATCCATATAAATACCAGATAAATCTACAACTAAAAAGTGATTTAATTTGTTAAGACCTTTTGAAAATTCGTAAGAAGCAAAGGCATCATTTATTTCAGTAAATAAAGTATGCGCTTTTGACAAAATCCATTTGTCTAATTCACCCAGGTTATCTACATCAACCATTGATTCAAGATCACTTACATTTGCAAGTAAAAATCGTAAAGTGTTTCGAATTTTTCTATAGAGTTCAGCATTTTGTTTTAAGATATTATCAGAGATCTTTAAATCACTTTGATAATCACTCATTGCAACCCATAATCTAAGTATCTCAGAACCATATTGTTTCATCACTTTATCAGGTGCAACAACATTACCTTTTGATTTACTCATCTTCTCACCTTTTTCATCAACAGTGAATCCATGAGTTAAAATAGCTTTATAAGGAGCTATTTCTGAAGAAGCTAACGTTGTTAAAAGTGAAGATTGGAACCAACCTCTATGTTGATCACTTCCTTCTAAATATAAATCAGCAGGAAAAGTTCCAGCATCATAATTTCTAGATCGAAGAACAGCATTTTGAGTAGATCCAGAATCAAACCATACATCTAAGATATCTGAAGTTTTTTCTAAATCTGCAGCATTAAGACCAGATCCAGGATATAATAATTCTTCAATAGGAAGATCATACCAAGCATCACAACCTTTTTGCTCAAAAATCATCGCAGTGTAGTTTAGTACTTTTTCATCAAATATGATTTCATCGGTTTTTTTGTTTCTAAAAAATGCGATTGGAACACCCCAATCTCTTTGACGTGAGATACACCAGTCAGGACGTCCGTCTAACATTGATCTTAGTCTATTTCTTCCCCACTCTGGGTAAAAAGTCAAGTCTTCAACAACATCAAGAGCATTTTGTCTTAATGTTTTGTTTGCCTCACCATACTCATCATCAATAGAGATAAACCATTGTTTGGTTGCTCTAAAAATAATCGGCGTATGTGTTCTCCAACAGTGTGGGTAAGAATGTCTAATATCTGTTCTTTTTAATAAAGCAGATCCCAGTTCTTCAAGAATTAAGTCATTTGCTTTGAAAACATGCATACCTAAATATTTATCAGTATCACGGAAAAGTTTTTCACGAACAATAGTCTCATCATATTTACCAAATGAATCCACAGGCATAATAACTTCTAAACCATATTCTAAACCAACTTTATAATCGTCCTCACCATGACCAGGTGCAGTATGTACAGCCCCTGAACCAGATTCCATTTCAACGTGTTCACCTAAGATTAATTTTGATAATTTATCATTTAAAGGATTGATTGTATGCGTATTTTCTAATTCTTTTACTGATACAGTTTTTACAATTTCACCTTTGATAACTTCTTCTTCAATCAAAGAATTGTAAAGTTTTTTAGCAACAATAAATTTATCAGAAGTTAATACATATTCTTCATCAGGATTAAGTGAAATGGCAACATTTGCAGGTAGCGTCCAAGGAGTTGTTGTCCAAATGATTAAAGAAGCGTCAATAGTTTCATGTTTAAATGCAACATATATTGAAGGAGAAGTTTTATTTTCATATTCAATTTCTGCTTCAGCTAATGCAGTTTGTGCTGCCCAAGACCAATGGACAGGTTTACTTCTTTGTATCAACAAACCTTTTTTTGCAATAGCACATAGTTCTCTATAAATATTTGCTTCAAACTTGAAATCCATTGTTAAGTAAGGATTATCCCAATCAGCAATAACACCTAATTTTTTGAATTCGTCTCTTTGAATATCAACAAATCTAGTAGCATGATCACGACACAATTGTCTAAGTTTTGATTTTGGAAGCTCTTTTTTCTTAGTAGCCCCAATTTTCTCTTCAACTTTTTGCTCAATTGGTAAACCGTGACAATCCCAACCTGGAACATAACGTACAGATTTACCATCAAAGTAATGATACTTAACAATAATATCTTTTAATACTTTATTTAAAGCATGTCCAATATGTATGTGTCCGTTTGCATAAGGAGGTCCATCATGTAAAGTAAATGATTCCGCACCAACTCGATTGGTTTTCATTCTGTCATAAACTTTTTTTTCATCCCAAAGTTTGTACTTCTTAGGTTCGTTTTGAGCTAAGTTTCCTCTCATTGGAAACTTCGTATTTGGTAGTAATAAACTGTCTTTGTAATCCATTTTTTCAATTACCTTGTATGTATAAAATAGTCAAGAGTGTATCTAATATAAGGTTAATTTTTAATTATATACACATCTGAGTGGCTTTTTATGGTAATCAAACAAAATTATCAGTTTTCATACTTCAACAGTTTTCCATAATAAATTTATTTACACTTGACAATAGTCTTATTCAAATGAACCTATAATTACAAGTTTTACTTTTCTACACACTTGCAAACTTTCTTAAAAAATTGCATATTTTTTTTATGCTCCTAAAGTTGCATGTTAAATACATTTTGTTTCATTTTTACCACTTTTTAAAGATTTTTTCCGCATCTATTGGACCAAAATGTGTTACCAAAAAACATATTTTCATATTATAGGCTCTTTTTGAATACTAATAATAGATAATTAAACCTTTTAAAAATTAAATATGTTAAAATTACGCAATTTAAATAATGTGGGGATTAAAATTATGAGTGATAAGATTTATGATGTAGTTATTGTCGGTGGTGGTATATCAGGAGCAGCTTTATTTTATGAGTTAGCTAAGTATACTAATATTGAAAAAGTGTGTATGCTGGAAAAATATGAAGCATTAGCTACTTTAAATACAAAAGGAACTAGTAACTCTCAAACAATTCATGTGGGTGATATTGAGACCAACTATACTCTAGATAAGGCTAAAATCACTAAAAGAACTGCAAAGATGATTGAAAAGTTTTGTCTTCAATATGGATTAGAAGAAAAAATTATGTTTTCTCATCAAAAGATGGCTTTAGGTGTAGGAAAAAAAGAAGTTGAATTTATTACAAAGAGATACAACGACTTTAAAGAACTATTTCCATACTTAGAACTATATGACAAAGAAAAACTAAAAGAATTAGAACCAAAACTTGTATACATGGCTGATGGAAGTGAAAGACCAGAAGAAATTATTGCTATGGGTGCTCAAGGTGAATATACAACAGTTGACTTTGGAGCAATGACTGAAGAAATGGCTTCAGAAGCTCAAAAGTGTGATGCTGTTACAGATATTTATTATCACAGTGAAGTTGAAAATATTGTAAAAAGTGATATTGGTTATGAACTTACTACTGTTAAAGGTGTAAAATACCAAGCAAAATATGTTGTAGTTAATGCAGGTGCACATTCATTATACTTAGCTCATAAAATGGGTCATGGAAAACATATGGGTTGTTTACCAATGGCAGGAAGTTTTTATATGACTTCCGGTGATTTTTTAAATGGTAAAGTTTACATGGTACAAAATGACAAACTTCCTTTTGCTGCACTTCATGGTGATCCAGATATTCTAGCAAATGGAAAAACAAGATTTGGACCAACTGCACTTATGATGCCATATTTAGAAAGATATAAGCCAGGTACTTATATTGACTTCTTTAAGACACTAAATTTTGACAAAAATATTCTTAAAATATTTTGGGACTTATTAAAAGAGAGTGATATTAGAAATTACGTGTTTAAAAACTTCTTATTTGAAGTTCCATTTATCAATAAAAGGTTATTTGTAAAAGATGCGCGAAAGATTGTTCCATCACTAAGTATTGATGACATTGAGTATGCACAAGGATTTGGAGGAGTAAGACCTCAGGTACTTGATAAGAAAGAGCAAAAGTTAATGCTTGGGGAAGCAAGTATTGACACAGGCGAAGGAATTATATTTAATATGACTCCAAGTCCAGGAGCTACCTCTTGTCTAGGGAATGCAGAAAGAGATATAAAAAAAGTAATCTCTTACTTAGGCTTAGAGTTTAACGAAGAAGAATTTTTAAACGACCTAACAGAATAACCATCATACATCTAGGGTGCTCTTCATAGGCACCCTATCCTCACATCTATCTTAACTACCTTTAATCCTTAATCACCTACAATTACTCCTTAATAATACAATCGTAAGGATACCTATATGTATGAAAATATTTTTAATCAACAAGACATGACAAATTTACAAGACACTTTGAGAAAATATTCAAAAAAAATTACTTGTGCGGAAAGTTGTACGGGAGGATTAATCGCATCAATGATTACATCACAATCTGGTTCCTCAGATATTTTTGATGGATCTGTTGTAACGTATTCAAATAAAATCAAAAAACAGGAACTAAATGTAAGAGAAAAAACACTAATTAATTTTGGTGCAGTAAGTAAAGAAGTGGTAAAGGAAATGTTAATTGGAAGCCTCGAAAAGTTTGATTGTGATTTTTCTATTGCAGTGAGTGGAATTGCAGGTCCAAACGGAGGAACAAAAGAAAAACCAGTGGGTACTGTTGTCATTGGAATTATGAACAAAAAAGGTGACTCTATTGTCGATATTTTCGGCTTTGAGGGCAGTAGAGAAGAAGTGCAAATTCTTAGTGCAAAAACAGGTCTAAAAGAAATTTTGAAATTTGTCCAAAAAACTCTTGACAAATAATAATTTTTTTCATATAATTCCACTCCAATTTACGAAGAAGACCTGTTAGCTCAGCTGGTAGAGCATCTCCCTTTTAAGGAGGTGGCCGTTGGTTCGAATCCAACACGGGTCACCATTTTGTAAATTGACGGTCGATTAGCTCAGTTGGTAGAGCGCTACCCTTACAAGG
>Ga0209081_1001865_pt1 | contig 12401 bp, 10 predicted proteins | sample GOMGulsemesocosm_4_FD_184636 | JGI IMG/M metagenome (GOLD analysis project Ga0209081, IMG submission 184636) | Methane-oxidizing microbial communities from mesocosms in the Gulf of Mexico - GOM15B Gulf of Mexico (SPAdes) (version 2) | ecosystem: Environmental > Aquatic > Marine > Cold seeps... | reverse complement strand
GGACTGCCCCCCGTAGCCGGGCTATACGCCTCACTTCTACCGCTAGCCGTTTATGCTTTTTTAGGTACCAGCCCAACCCTCGCTATTGGCCCAGTCGCCATTGTTTCTCTCATGACGTTAGACGCCCTCTTACCTTTCGCAGCAGCAGGTACTGCTGAATTCGCAGCACATGCGACCGTCTTGGCGGGATTAACAGGAATTTGGCTATTAGTATTTTTTGCGGTTGGTTTGGGTAGTTGGACTTCTTTTATGAGTCACTCGGTCATATCGGGTTTTACCAGTGCTGCGGCCATCGTCATTATTATCAATCAACTAAAGTACTTCACGGGTATTGATATTCCTCATGGTGGTGGCAGCTGGTTTCCAATTGCATATACCTTAGAACATTGGCATGAGGCGGTGCCGATGGCTTTAATGATGAGTGTGGCATCAATTCTAGTTCTGATATTTTGGCAAGGTTATGTACCCAAAATAATGTCGCGCTGGAAGATGTCCGCAATCATTTTGCCTTTCGTGACTAAATCTGGGCCTTTAATCATTGTGGTGGTCGGTATATTACTGACTCAAGTTGCGGACTTACCGATATCGACTGTCGGTGATATTCCCGCAGGGCTGCCGTCGTTACAAATCCCCTCCTTAAGTGACGTCGATTGGCGCAGCTTGATCACTCCCGCTTTTGTGATTGCTCTTATTGCGTACCTTGAGAACATCTCGATCGCCGGCGCTATGGCAATGCAGCAAAGTCACAGAATTTCACCTAATCAAGAACTATTGGCCTTGGGTGTTGCCAACTTAAGCGCAGCGATATCTCAGGCCTACCCCATCTCTGGCAGTTTTGGCCGCAGCATGGTTAACATGAACGCTGGAGCCCGTAGTCAAGTCGCAGGACTCGTCACTCTCATTAGTGTTATTTTTGTTTGTCTATTCGCCAGCCATCTCTTTGTGACTCTTCCGCACGCTGTTCTAGCAGCCATTAACACCATCGCCGTTTGGTCTTTAATTCGCTGGCAAGATGGCTGGCGCGCGTGGCGCTTTCAATACAGTGACGGTCTCATTTGGCTGCTAACGTTTATGGGGGTTCTGATATGGGGAGCCGAAACAGGAATTGTCATCGGTATAGGAATTTCTTTAATTCTATACTTGCGCCGCACGAGTAAACCCCATGTGGTCGAAATTGGGCGCTTGGGTGACTCCGAGCGTTTACGCAGTATCGAGCGCCACCAAGTAGAAACGAGCCCAGAATTACTCATCGTCCGTATTGATGAAAATTTATATTTTGCCAACAGCCAATACTTAGAAAACTACATCTATGACCGCATTTCTCCGAAGTCATCGGTGAAACACGTGATCATTGTCGGCAGTGCCATTAATTACATCGACTTTTGCGGTTTTGAATCGCTCGAACGAATATTGGAACAATTACGAGGTCAAGGTATCCAACTCCACTTCGCGGAATTCAAAGGTCCCGTTATGGATCAATTGGGGAAAACCAATCTGCTCACTCAGTTGCAGCCGGGACAGATTTTCATGACCGCAAGTGATGCACTGAGAACACTTGGGCATTTATAGGACGACGCGTTATCATGATCGCCCTTCTGCAGGAGCTACCGCTATGACAACCACCACCCTCGTATTTTTGGTGCTGGCCGTTACTATCATTGCTGGCCTATCCCTCTATGCATGGCGACTGACACGTCAAGTCAGCGCCATGAAGCAAGCACAGCAAGATGAAGAAGCCGCAGGTGAATTACACCTTCGCCAACACCAAGAAGAATTGGTTGGCGATATTCGTTTTATTGCCCGTGCCGTGATTGCTGGTCAATGTGAAATTACTGAAGGCGTTTTACGTACCCATTATTTATTGCACGGCCTTGATGCCGATGTATGGGCACGCGAAGAACTACACATGATTCGTAATCATTATGATGCAACACGTGACATGCCAATTTTACAAGCGTACAAAGAACTACCGAGAAAAGAGCAATTTGCACTGGATAGCCGTCGTCTTAGGCTAGAAGAACAACATAAAGCGGCGATAGAACGAGAGTTCCGTTGGCTTAGCAGCTACTCTTTTCCACAAGTGACACTTTTGCAATAACCCCGTTCTGGAGGACGATATTATGCGCTCATTGTTAATGGCTTCTACTCTATTGGTTTCGATGGCAGCCAGTGCTGATTGGCAGTTGTCAGAGCCGTCGCATATACACTTCTTATCGACGAAAAATACTCATAAAACAGAAGTGCATGAGTTTAAGCACCTAACTGGTAGCGTCACCAACGATGGAAAAGCAACCTTGATCGTTGATCTCACCAGTGTCGAAACGGGAATACCGATTAGAAACGAACGCATGCAAGAGTTTTTATTTGAAACGCCAAAATTTGCAACCGCGACGTTTACTGCGCAAATACCAGCAGACATGATGAGCAAAGCGAACGTAGGTTCATTAGAAAGTTTAGATTTGTCCGGCGCACTATCGCTACACGGTAAAGAAGTGCCAATCCAATTGCCTGTATTTATTTCACCCGTAGCGGATGGCTCAGTTGTTGTTAGCAGCGCCTTGCCGGTTTTGATTCAAGCAAATGAATTTGATTTGGTTGCTGGCATTCAAAAACTACGTGAGATGGCTGGATTAGAGCGCATTTCTGAAGTCGTGCCAGTGACGTTTACGCTGACGTTTAAGCCAGAGTAAATTTCCGACTGATTACCGCGATGATAAAAAGTTGCGTGATTAATTGATAGATCCCGCTCTTATTTTTTGAGTAAGAGCGGATCCAATTCAATCGGCAGCATGAATGAAGCAGTCCCTTCCCTTCCCCTTCGCTTGATATAGATATCCGTCTAAATGGTCTAACAAATCCGCTAAACCCAAGTTTTGATGAGGGCGCGGAGTAACTGACAAATAACTGCCAGATGAGGTAATCGGCACCTGCTTACCGTCATCATTGCGCACATCCATATCGCGGATCGCTTGCTGTATACGCGCAGCCACCATTTCTAACTGATCCGGCTGACAGCCTGGTAACAATAAGGCAAATTCTTCACCACCTAAGCGCCCAATATGATCCGTTGGGCGCATAACGCCTTTCAATGTCTTACAGAGCTGTCTCAATACTCGATCGCCGGTGCCATGACCATGAATATCATTCACCTTTTTAAAATGATCAATATCCAGCAATACCATCGCGAACACATGATATTGACGCTGCCCGCGCGACCATTCGCGTTGATAACTGCGCTCAAAACCACGACGATTTTCCGTAGCGGTAAGCGGATCGGTTAGCGCCAAACGCGATTGTTCTTCAGACTGCTTCACCATGATTAAGCAAGCAGCGATCACCGCCGCCAAGTGCTGCATAAAGTCAGTTGCCATGCCATTCTGAAAACGATCGGAGTTTGATGAGTACAAGCACAATTGCCCTAGATATTCGCCATTACGAATTAAGGGTAAGCCCAATCCAGTTCGCCATGGTGGTGGCGGTGCAATCGGTTCCGCTTTGACCATAGGCAAGCATGCTTTAAATTCAATTTGATTCAGTAAAGTACCTTGTTCTAAATCGAGAGATTGGAGCATAGAAGCCTTGAGAACGCCTTCGGGGTCACAGACCTTCAGGGTAACGGCATCCAATTCGAATTGAGACGGTAAGGCTTCGAGTAACAGCGTCAGAAAATCTAACCAAGACTGGGCGGATAACAATTGCAGTTCGAATGCCTGTAAACGCCGTAATAAGGCTTCATTACGACGAGCATTCTCGAGTAATTCCTTTAGTTCCACTCGCTTACAGCTCCTATCAAGTTGAAAAGAGTATAGATGCTTGCTGTCATTTCGCTCGGGCTGGGGAAAGATTTGCATTTCTTTGCTAAACTGCCGCCTTTCATTTTTTTGCAGTGCAATGAAACATACGGTTCTCATTTTCGACTCTGGTGTCGGCGGCCTCAGTATTTTGCAAGAAGTTCGACAATTACTTCCGAACTTAGCGCTTTCTTACGTGATGGATAACGCAGCATTCCCATACGGCGTACAGCCGGATGATGTGCTGCTGCGCCGCATAGTGAACGTCTGCTGCAGTGCGGTAGAAGTACTGCAACCAGATCTACTGATCATCGCTTGCAATACCGCCAGTACCATCGCCTTGCCTGCATTGCGGCAGCAACTCTCTATCCCCGTTGTTGGTGTGGTCCCTGCAATAAAGGTAGCGGCAAATTCCGCACCTGGTGGTCACATAGGGCTATTGGCCACTCCGGCAACCATCAATCGTACTTACACTGACGATTTGATCGCAGAATTTGCATCAGGTTGCACTGTTCATCGCTTTGGCAGCAGTGAACTGGTGTTATTGGCAGAAGAATTTATGCTGGGTTATGACATAAACAGCGCTCTAATAGAGCATGTTGGAAAGTGGATCGACTCCACTCCTACCATGACGCATGTAGTATTAGGCTGTACACACTTCCCCCTGTTAAATCCATTACTACAAAGACAATGGCCGAAGATTCAATGGATTGACTCGGGTAACGCTATCGCGCGACGTGTACAACAATTATTGCCAGTAATACTAGACGATAACAAAAGCGGTGAATTGCAACTGTTATGGACAGACGCCAAGCAAATGCCGACTGCTGCTGAGACGTTTCTTAGCCAAATGGGCCCAATTTCCCACGCAGCACCGCTCTCTGTAAAAGAATTTTCTTATACATAGAAGTTTCTTTGTATAAGTATTTAAAATTTGAGTAAAATACTCAGGTATAGAATTTAACTACGGTAATCACATGTCGAATCTTGAAACCCTGTACCAACAGGTCCTCTCTGAATTAGGCGAGGATACAAATCGCGAAGGCTTGCTAGACACTCCGAAACGCGCCGCCAAAGCCATGCAGTTTCTAACAAGCGGCTATGAGACCAATCTCCATGAAGTCGTCAACAATGCCGTATTCACCAGCGATAATGACGAAATGGTCGTGGTACAAGGCATTGAATTTTATTCACTGTGCGAACATCACATGTTGCCATTTATCGGGCGTTGCCATATTGGTTATCTACCCAACGGCAATGTACTAGGCCTATCTAAGTTCGCTCGTATTACTGATATGTTTGCCCGTCGCTTACAAATCCAAGAAAATATGACCAAACAAATCGCCGAAGCCGTCGAAGAAATTACCGGCTGTCGTGGTGTCGGTGTTATTGTCGAAGCGCAACACATGTGTATGATGATGCGAGGAGTGCAAAAGCAAAACTCTATGATGCGCACGTCTGTCATGAAAGGCGCATTCCGCGAAAATCAAGCTACGCGTGACGAGTTCATGCGTTTAGTTGGTCTGTAAAAAGGTCATCGCTTAACGGGAGAATAATGCAAGAACTCGAATGGTGGATCTGGCCAATATTCCTGTATAGCTTCGGCATACTGGCGGCCATCGATGCGCTATGGCAAGGGCGAACGTCACAAGGAACGATCGCTTGGGTTCTTGCTCTCCTGTTAATGCCTGCACTTTCGCTCCCCTTTTACCTCTTCTTCGGTTCTCGGCGCTTCCAAGCTTACCGTCGTGCTCGCCGTCATGGCGATGACCGAATCAGCGCCACTGAATGCCAAGCCCGTAATGTCTTAGCCGCACACAAATGCCCAACCAATCCGATAACAAAGCCCTTAGAAAGGCTCTTTAGAATCGGACAACTGGACGGCAACCACTGTGATATTTTGACCACGGGCAACGAAACCTATAACGCTATATTGAACAGCATGCAGTGCGCACAACAAACTCTGTGCGTGCAATTTTATACCTTCCGCGATGACCAGGTAGGCCAACGTTTTGCTGATGTTATGTGCGAGAAGGCAGCATCTGGGGTAAGCGTTTATCTGTTATACGACGAGCTAGGCTCTGGTGGTTTAGACGACGAGTTTTTGCACCGCCTGATTGCTAGCGGCGTAGAAGTTAGCCGCTTCAACCCCATAAAACTACGCAACAGAACTCATTTAAACTTTCGTAATCATCGTAAAATCGTCGTTATCGACGGCCAAGTAACATACACAGGCGGCTATAATATTGGCGAAGAATACTTGGGATTGAATCAAGAAATTGGGCGCTGGCGCGATACTCACATGTGTATATCAGGGCCTGCGAGCTTAGCCTTTCAACTTTCGTTTACCGAAGACTGGCACTGGGCAACCGGTATCGAACCAAAATTAAATTGGGACATGCCGTTTGTATTTGGCGAGCAAAAGGTCATGTGCATTAACAGCGGTCCCGCTGATTTCTACGAAAGTGGCAGCTTATTTTTTACACATTTAATACATCAAGCAAAAGAACGCTGTTGGCTTGTTAGCCCATATTTTGTGCCGGATCAAACCGTATTTTCTGCATTACAGCTAGCAGCATTACGAGGTGTCGACATTCGCATATTGCTTCCTGGTAAATCCGATAGCTGGCTAGTAACTCAAGCAACACGAGAGTACGTTCAAATATTAAAGCGCTCAGGTATCCAGTTTTTTACCTACGACGATGGTTTCTTGCATCAAAAAGTTGCCTTGATCGACGATGAGTGGGCTTGTGTCGGTAGTGCCAATCTTGATAACCGTTCTCTACGTATTAATTTTGAAGCAAATGCTTTGGTACAAGATCATGACTTTGCGAGGAAAATCGAAATCATGTTGCTTGAAGATTTTCAGCACTCTCATCCAACGCTCGTTGACTCACGTTGGCACAAACAGCTTCTTGGTAAAATATGCCGCCTAATGGCACCGCTGCTCTAATTTTTAAGGCGTTCCTCCACGATTTAAATGCGGCTGTAAAAGATCGCGCCTGCAGTATCTCTAGCAATGGTCAATTGGCCCTTTTTACTTTATAACTGGTATCTAAAAATCCCCCCATACTAATAACAACATCTATCGTTAGAGGAATTAACATGTCGCAGCGCATCGTCATCACCGGGGCATCTTCAGGTATCGGAGCCGCATTAGCATGGGAGTACGCCGGCCGTGGTTACGATATTGGGCTATGCGCTCGCCGAGCTGAAAACATGGAAGTACTTTGCACTGAATTACACGCTCGCTACCCATCACAGCAATTTATTTACGAAACATTAGATGTAAATAATCTAGAAAGTGTCGCCCCCGTTCTAAAGACCCTAGCCGCACGCTTAGGGAGTATCGATGTATTGATTGCTAACGCAGGAGTCACAGGTGTACGCCGCACAGGTAACGGCAAACTGGATATTGACGTCGGCATTATCCAAACAAACTTGCTCGGCGCAATTGCGACCATTGACGCCGCGGTTGCTATCTTCCGCGAACAAGATCGCGGACATCTCGTAGGCATTTCTTCGTTCTCGGCTTTCCGTGGCATTCCGGGCAGTGCCGCTTACTCAGCGAGTAAAGCCGCCCTTAGCAATTACCTTGAGGCAGTGCGAACTGAGCTGCACAAAAAAAATATTCAAGTAACGACCATACACCCAGGATTTATCAAAACAGACTTAGCCGACAACATGGAGAGATTTCCGTTTGTCATCGAAGCACCGAAAGCCGCAAGATTAATGGCAGAAGCTATTCGTAAGCGCAAAAAAGAAGCAACCGTGCCAGCATGGCCTTGGAACTTCCTCAGGATATTAATGAAAAAAATGCCCGATAGTGTCGTTGCTAAGATGTTCTAAAACAAAGATTCAGACTTTTTAAAGCAAAAACGCCATGCTTAGCATGGCGTTTTTGTTTCATCTAACGATGGGATCGCAGCTTAAAACTTATATCCGCAAGATACCATTATCGCGATTGGATCAATTTCAACATCAGTACCGCTGTCATTTAACTCAGCGTCAATATCAACTTTCCACGCCGCGATACTCGCCAACATGTTGTCGCCCAAATCATAGTTAGCTCCAAGCGTCATGGCTAAGCCTGTGCTCTTGCCTAAATGAGCAACCGCACCCTCTTCATCAAAGAAAAACGTGTGGTTCACACCAAGGCCAAGGTAAGGCTGCAACTTCGATTCGCCAGACAATGGAAAATACAATGCTGAGATCGTCGGTGGTAAGTGTTTTACCGTACCAATGCGTTCACCACCGGCCTCAACTGTGTGTTTGAACGGCGTGGCAGCGAGTACCTCAACACCAATCTTAGGCGTAGCCATATAGGTCACTGTCAGACCAAGCTGGGTATCATCCTTTACTGTGACGCCATCAATCCCACTATCAGACTTAGGATTAACATTAATAATCCCTGCCTTCACCACAATATCGCCTGCTTCGTACGCCATAGCTGGAATCGTAGAGGTTACGATCGCGGTGGCTAACAGGGTTCTTAACAGTTTCATAGTGCACTCCTTAGTCTGTGCAGTAACGGAATGAGTGCAGGTTACGACTTGGATGAAATGCGACGTTGATGTACATCAAGAAATAAAGGATGTGTCTTTTATAGCCAATAGTTACCATGTTCCAGATCAACTAGAGTGCACATTTTGGCTAATTCCCCCAAATGTGGCATAAGTTTTCCATTCCAGTCATGAAAAAAAAGAAAATTAGCCAAGCATGGCCTATATTTAGATCGGGCCAATAGGCGTTTACGAAAACAGAGGGATATTGAGGCTTTGAAACACTCTTTACCGGATAACGACTTTGTTCAACGCAGTCATGTCGGCCTGCGGCTGTTGTCGTACATTTTAGGATTCAGTTTTATAGTAACGATGGCGACGTCGTCGTTTATTTTATTTTCTGACTATAAACGCGGCGTATCGCAGGTCAGCCACAATCTCAATCAAATCCAGTCAAGTTACCAGCAAAGTGTTAGCTACAGCCTGTGGAACTTTGATAATCGCCAGATAGAATCTCAGCTCAACGGTATTCTTAACTTTCCAGGCGTTGTTTACGTATATATTGAAAGTCGTAACAAACTGATTCAGAGCGCTGGCGATATTTATGCCCGTACGGATCATCAGTATTCCTTCGAACTCACCCATCAGAGTGCAGCTCAGTCATATCAGTTAGGCAGTTTATACATCAATGTTGATTACTCTGGCCTCTATGATGATTTGAAACATAAAGCCGTTAACATTCTTGTCAGCCAGTTTCTCAAGACATTTTCAGTTTCTATCTTCGTCCTCTTTATGGTGCGCCAGTTAATCACCCGACGCTTGTCGACCATGGCTGAATGGGCCGGCGCCTTTAACTTAAAAAATCTCGATCAAGAGCTCACTTTTCCCGGTAACAAACAACGCAACGATGAACTGGATATGGTGGCTGCAGCTATCAATCAAATGAGAAATACGCTCAAACTGGACATGATTGATAGACAGAAGTCGCAGCAGCAACTGGAAGACACCAAAGAACAACTATCCGTTGCCATCGACAATGCCGCGCTTGGCTTTTGTCAGTATTACCCTAATCAAGACCGCCTAACGTGCAATAACCACTTTGCACGCCAGTTAGCCACCACACAGACAGAACTTGAATCAATGGCGCATCCAATGGATCGTTTCCGCGATCTTATTCGAGGCATCAAAGGGCCAGAACAACGCGAACGCATCAATCAACTCTTATACGGGCGTATATCGCGAATTCATGGTGAGTTCACTATGGTGAACTTCCGCAACGAAAAATGTTACTTCGACATTACCTTTCAAATCATTCAGTACAATGAAAGCCGTCCACATGAAGTTTTGATTTGCATTGTCGATAAGACCAAAGAACACACCGCCAGCCGTCAGGCTCAAGAATTGGCAGTGTCGTTAGAGAATAAGGTCACACAACGCACCGAGGAGTTGTATGACGAGCAACAGCGCGCTAACGCCACCATTCGTAAACTGCAAACCCGCTTAGACCGTATGGAAGCCGACAGTAGCAGCGTCACCCAAATGCATTTCGACGGCCTACTACTCAAGCAACTAGAAAAGCTATCGGCAGATAATGAGATTGAAGCGACCTCTTGCTTAGCGGTCTACCAAAAATATTTAAATATTTCGCTCAACGACCAAACAACCGCTATCGACATGGCCTCTTGTATTCAAAGCTGGTTACGAGAATCTGAACCTTTTAAAGATATTCAAACGAATACGAAGCTACCCTTTTCATTGATGATGAATGAGAACCTTGCGTTAGTTGTGTTTCTGTTAGAGCACCTATTTGAACAAGAGCCGGTACTAGAAAATTGTCGTCAATTCGAATTAGAGCTGCGTGTTGATCATGATATGGCGTTTGTAGTCGCTACCTTTGACCTCGTTGATGGTATTGAAGAGACGCCTGAACATCCGCATGTCGACCTCAGTCATTTTATAGTGACCTCTCGCTTTCGTGGTGAGTTCTCGCGCAAACTGGTATCTCCAAACCGCCTAGAAACGCGTTATAGCTTCTCCCTGTTTCCTGATCAAATGGATACTTAAGAACGACAGCTTAAAAAATAATAGGCAAAAAAAATCCGGCTATAAGCCGGATTTTTTTGCTCCACTACAGCTTAGAAAGAGAAGTGTTCGTCTTTCATCTGCATCAGAGACTTCGGATCTTTCAACATCATTTTACCGTGGCCTTTTGCACGCGGAAGCATGCGGTCGTAGTAAAACTCAGCTGTCTGGATCTTTGCACGATAGAAATCAGCATCGCCGCCGCTCTTCAATTTAGTGAAAGCAGCATCAGCCATTTTCGCCCAGAAGAATGCCATCACGATGTAACCTGAATACATCAAGTAATCAACCGACGCAGAACCAACCATATCGCGATCTTTCGATGCTTTATAGGCGATACGCATAGTGTTGATGCGCCATGCCAACATAGAACGCTTCAATTGCTTAATGAATGGCTTCATTTCAGCTTTGTTCTCATGAGTTTTAATAAACTCACTAACCACTTCACGGAAATCATTGAATGGCTTCAATTTACCCATCAATACTTTACGGCCCAGTAAATCGAGCGCCTGAACACCGGTTGTACCTTCGTACAACTTAGCGATCTGAGTATCACGGATAATTTGTTCCATGCCCCATTCTTTAATAAAGCCGTGACCACCGTAAACTTGTACGCCGTGGTTAGCGGCTTCATAACCAAGTTCGGTTAAGAAGGCTTTCAAAATCGGCGTTTGGAAACCTAATTTATCATCCCACTCTTCATAACCCTTAGTATCACCACGGTCATGAGCGGCTGTCATCTTGTCGGCCAGAGTCGCAGCGTAATACAACATGGCACGACCGCCTTCTGCAATCGCCTTCTGAGTCAGAAGCATACGACGTACATCTGGGTGAACGATGATGGCATCAGCTACTTTATCTGGACTCTTCTTGCCGCTCAATGAACGCATAGAACGACGATCGCGTGCGTATGGTAATGCACCTTGGAATGACAGTTCAGCCGCACCAACACCTTGAATAGAGGTACCGATACGCGCCGTGTTCATGAACGTGAACATGCACTGCAAACCTTTGTTTTCAGGTCCGATCAAGAAGCCTTTAGCGTTATCAAAGTTCATCACACAGGTTGAAGAACCGTGAATACCCATTTTGTGTTCGATAGAACCACAAGTAACTGGGTTGCGTTCGCCCAATGAACCATCAGCATTCACATTGAACTTAGGCACAATAAACAAAGAAATACCACGAGTACCTTCTGGAGCATTTGGTAGACGTGCTAATACGATGTGCACAATATTGTCAGTGAAATCGTGTTCACCAGACGAAATAAAGATCTTAGTGCCGGTTAGGTTGTAGCTACCATCCGCATTTAATTCCGCTTTGGTTTTTACTTGGCCTAAGTCAGTACCACATTGTGGTTCTGTCAAACACATAGTGCCGGTCCAACGACCTTCGGTCATTGGAATTAAGTATGTTTGCTTTTGTTCTTCAGTACCGTGCATATACACAGTATTCATAGCACCCATAGACAAGCCTGGGTACATGTTCCAAACCCAGTTAGCCGTCGCCATCATCTCAGACTTAACAACGCCTAATGACAATGGTAAACCTTGGCCGCCGTAAGCCACTGGAGCAGACATACCCTGCCAGCCGCCATCAACATATTGCTTGTAGGCTTCTTTAAAGCCTTTAGGTGTGGTTACTTCGCCATTGTCGAAAGTACAACCTTCGTCACCTACTTGATAAAGCGGAGACAATACTTCTTCACTGAAACGTGCAGCTTCGCCAAGAATCGCATCAACCATTTCAGGAGAAGCTTCTTCGCCACCAGGGATATTTTTGTAGTGAGATTGAAAATCAAAAACGTCGTTAATCAAAAACTGAATGTCGCGCATAGGCGCTTTATACTGAATCATTAAAACCATCTCTTCTTATGGAGGTGTAAACGTTGGCATTCTTACAGCCGAAAGCCGCCTAGCCATTGGCTAGACTGCCTTATATAGGCGTCAAATGGGTGAATTTACTAAGAATCGTAAAACTATCGACCAAAAGCAAAACGCCCGCCAGTGTATGGCGGGCGCTTGAA
>Ga0209081_1001863_pt1 | contig 12419 bp, 7 predicted proteins | sample GOMGulsemesocosm_4_FD_184636 | JGI IMG/M metagenome (GOLD analysis project Ga0209081, IMG submission 184636) | Methane-oxidizing microbial communities from mesocosms in the Gulf of Mexico - GOM15B Gulf of Mexico (SPAdes) (version 2) | ecosystem: Environmental > Aquatic > Marine > Cold seeps... | reverse complement strand
AACATAAAACCTACAAATAATTTAAGGTATAAATATATTGAACTTACTATCCACGAACAAATATTATCTAATCAAAAGCACAGCCTGCTTTAACACCGAATTTTTTAAGAATTATTGCTAATGGGCAAAAGCTGGTAAAGGCTGATTGTAATAAATTAGCCCCAACAAAAACGGTAAACCACAACCAATTTGGTGAATGTAAGTGTGAGAGCAAGACGCTTAATAAAATAAACGTACCTGCAAAGCCAAAAACCATTTTATCGATTGTCATTTTTATTCTCCTTTTAGGCGATTGATGCCCATTAATTTTAAAACATGCTTTTCATAAAGCGGCTCACTGATTCCTTTTCTTACCTTACGGATAAAGTATTTCTCAAAAGCAATTTTTGCTAAATGAACCCACTTACCTTTCTTTGCCCAAATGATGTTTCGTGGCGGCATTTGGGGAACAGCAGCAAAAGCAATTCCGCTATCACCTAAATCGGCCAAACACAGCGCACTCCAAGTTCCTTCATGACTAGGTTCTTTGCCATCAAGTTCTTCTCTAATATTTTCTGCTGTTGCGGTTACCATAGACTCAATCATATAACCCGTTTTTGGTGCGCCAACGGGTACTGGTGTTACCTCAACAGGAGGAATGGCAATACAAACACCTACCGAATACACGTTTTTAAAAGCAGGATTTCGTTGATGCTTATCAACCATAATAAAGCCACGAGGATTAATAAAACCTTCGGCTTTACTGTGACGAATAGCATCAATTCCTGTAAAAGCTGGCAGCATCATTGAGTAGCCAAATTCAATCTCATGGTTTTTCTTGTCACTACCATCATCATTAACTTCAGTGACAAACATTTTGCCCTCTTCAATTCGGTCTACCTTCGCATTAGTGACCCAATCAATATGATGATTACGGAACTCACTTTCCAACATACCCTTAGTATCACCAACACCACCTAAACCAAGATGGCCTATATAAGGTTCTGCAGTCACAAATGTCATTTTAACTTTGTCACGAATTTTACGTTTACGCAGTTCAGCATCAATAATCATCGCATACTCGTAGGCTGGCCCGTAACACGATGCCCCCTGAACAGCACCAATAATAATAGGCTTCGGGTTCTTTTGAAATTCATCCCACATATCAGCCGATTCAACTGCATGGTCTACATGACAAACGGAGTTAGTAAAACCTTCAGGGCCAAGCCCCTCAACTTCATCAAACGCCAACCTAGGGCCCGTTGCAATAACTAAATAGTCATATTCAACTTTCGTTCCATCGGCTACTTCTATGCAGTTATTTTCAGGATCAACCTTTGTTGCAGCCTGCTGTATAAAAGTGATTCCTTTTTTCTGAAAGACTGGTGCTAATTCAACTTTAATATCATCTGGAGTTCGCCATTTAACAGCCACCCAAGGGTTGGACGGAACAAAATGAAACGTTGGGCTATCCGAGATAACAATGACTTCATCCTCAGGCCGTGCATTTTCTTTCATTTCAAAAGCCATTGGAACACCGCCTATACCAGCACCTAAAATTACTATACGAGCCATTGTCGAATCTCCTTATGTATTTTTTATTTTTACGCGTTGATACTAGCTAGCGTCCATATTCCTTATTTTAAGAATATTATTGTATATTAGATTAAGAACTTTCTTAATCGTTTGCTAATACTATTAGCAACTGCTAAATTAAGCAACAGGGAATTATATTGTTATTCTTTTTAATTATAAGAAGATCTATTGCAGAAAAAAATTATCATATATGAAAAATTCAACTCATAAAAAATCGCTTAACCCATTAATCAATCTTGCTTTAAACAAGCCTACTTTGATTAGTCGCGCAATGTGGATATCCACACTTCTGATCGTTATGCTCGCTGTATTACCATCCATTTGGCCAACGACCTTTAGTTCGTTAAAGCCGATAACCGTTGATACAGATCCAGAAAACATGCTTTCTGCGGACGAACCCGTTCGGCTTTTTCATAATCGAATGAAAAAAGAGTTCTCTCTCAATGATATTGTTGTTGTTGGAGTCGTCAACGATAAAACTGATAACGGTGTGTACACACCTGAAACCCTAAAAAGAGTTTATGAACTAACCCAGTTTGCTAAAACACTGAGCTGGCCTGACCCTGAGAACCCTGGTCAACAAGCAGGCGTTGTAGAGGTGGATATGATTGCACCTTCTACCGTTGAAAATATTGAGCAAGGCGGTCTTGGCTCGGTGAACTTTAGTTGGTTGATGCCCTCCCCGCCAGAAACAATCAATGAAGCACTCGCCATCCGCGATCGAGCCATGAATATTCCCTTTTTAAAGGGCACGTTAGTGAGTGAAGATGGCAAAGCTATTGCCTTGTACCTGCCGCTAACAGACAAACATTTAAGTTATGAAGTCCGTGATGCTTTGCTTAAAAAAATTGATGAATGGGGAAAGACTGAAGAGTCTTATTACATTACAGGGCTTCCCGTAGCGGAAGATACCTTTGGTGTAGAAATGTTTTACCAAATGGCTATTTCTGCGCCACTCGCTATGTTGGTTATTTTTCTTTTACTTTGGTGGTTCTTCAAAAAAATTATTTTTGTTATATCACCCATGATTGTTGCTATGGTCTGCGCCCTCTCCACCATGGGCTTACTCATTATTACGGGTAACACCATCCACATTATGAGCTCGATGATTCCAATTTTCATCATGCCCATTGCGGTGCTGGATGCTATTCATATCCTCTCTGATTTTTTTGATCGTTATGCCGTTATAAAAGACCGCCGTAAAACATTAATTGAGGTGATGAAAACACTCTTTGCGCCGATGTTGTTTACAACGCTTACAACCATTGCTGGTTTCGCTTCACTTGCGATAACCCCTATTCCCCCTGTACAAGTTTTTGGGATATTTGTTGCCATTGGTGTGTTCTTCGCTTGGTTCTGGACAATTACCTTTATTCCAGCCTTTATCATGTTTATTCCAGAAGAAAAACTAGCTGCTTTTGCTAGCCATGAAGGACCTGAAGATGAAGAACGTACCGCTATGGGTCGCTTCCTTAAGTTTGCTGGCAATGGAATCTATAAAAAATTCCGTCTTATTTTAGTTTTAACGTTAGTTGCTGCAGGTGTTGCCGCTTACGGTATTGGCAAAATTAACATTAATGACAACCCTATAAAATGGTTTGGCCCTGATCACTCAATTCGTGTTGCCGACAAAGTAATGAACGAGCACTTTGCTGGCACTTATATGGCTTACCTTGAACTGGAACAATCCAGTGAATATGCCGCCAGTGACAACCAATCAGCTGAGCAAGCAACTCGCATGAATAAAGAGCTTGCAAGTTTATCGCAACAAGGAATACCCAACGTTGCTAAAGTCTTTGAACAGCTTTCTAACAAAATACAGCAGATTAAAGGCTCTCACCCCAGTTCCGTAAAAACGCAGGATGAGTTAATAAATAACTACCTTAACAAACAACTCGATAATGCATCTGATGAGGATTTTGATGCGTGGGATAATGCTCAGTTATTTATAGATACTGAAAGGCAACGTAGTGAGCTTTTCAAGCAGCCTGAACTCTTAGAGTATATGGCTGATATGCAAGCCTATTTAACGAGCCTCGATGCTGTTGGTAAAGCTAACTCTTTAGCTGATGTTGTTAAAACGGTGCATCGTGAATTGTTATTAGGTGATGAAAAAGAATTCCGCATTCCAGACACATCGAATGCCGTTGCACAAACCTTGATCACCTACCAAAACAGTCATCGTCCGCAAGACCTTTGGCATTTTGTAACCCCCGACTACCGTAAAACAAGTCTTTGGTTACAGCTTAAAAGTGGTGATAACCAAGACATGTCTGCCGTTGAGGATGCCTTAGCTGTTTGGATTGACAACAACCCTCCACCGATGGGTATTGAGGCTCATTGGTTTGGCTTAACCCATATTAACGTTGCTTGGCAGGAAAAAATGGTTAAAGGAATGATTGAATCCTTTGCTGGCAGTTTCCTTGTCGTACTTATTATGATGGTCATCCTATTCCGCTCATTACTCTGGGGTGCGCTAGCGATGATTCCTCTGACCGTGACCGTTGGCTTAATTTATGGCGTTATTGGTTTAATTGGTAAAGACTACGATATGCCAGTGGCCATTTTAAGCGCACTTAGCTTAGGGCTTGCAGTCGATTATGCGATTCATTTCCTTGCTCGTGCACGAGAAACGGTTAAAGAAATAGGCTCATGGAAAGCCTCCATTACCCCTATGTTTGGTGAACCCGCTCGTGCTATTAGCCGAAATGTGATTGTTGTTGGTTTTGGTTTCCTTCCTCTATTAGCCGCCCCCTTGGTTCCTTACCAAACCGTTGGTATCTTTATTGCAGCGATTCTCTTTTTAGCGGGCATTGCTTCCTTAATGATCCTACCTGCTATGATTACTTTACTTGAACGGTTTCTTTTTCCTGAGCTAAAAAACAAAGAAATAACAGAGGATAAATAATGAAAAAATCCATCAAAAACACCATAAACACACTTCTTTTAAGCGCAGGAATACTCGGAAGTAGTTTCGCATTTGCAACGCCTAGCGTTGATGAAATTGTTAACCGAACAAACTTTGTTGCTTACTATCAAGGGCAAGATGGTAAGGCAAAAGTTAAAATGACCATCACCGATGAACAAGGCCGTGAACGTACTCGGCAATTTGTTATTTTAAGAAGTGATGAGCCTCAAACAGACTCATTAAAAGATAATGCCTATAAGGGTGAGCAAAAAATGTACGTTTACTTCAGCCGCCCTGCTGATGTTAACAAAATGGTTTTTATGGTTTGGAAACGCCCAGGTGGTACCGATGATCGTTGGCTTTACCTTCCTGCCTTAGACCTTGTTAAGCGAATAGCATCATCTGACAAACGAACCAGTTTCGTTGGTTCAGACTTCTACTATGAAGATGTTTCAGGACGTAATCTTGAAGATGATACGCACGAGCTAATCAGTACCGATGAAAACTATTACGTTATAAAAAACACTCCCGTAAAGCCTGAGCTTGTTGAGTTTTCTTATTACACAATGTATATCCACAAGGAAACCTTCTTGCCAATTCAAACAGAATATTACGATAAAAAAGGCAACTTATACAGAACCAATCAAACGCTTAAAGTGGACACCATTGCGGGCTTTCCAACAGTCACTCAATCCAGCATGGAAAACTTAAAAACGAAAACGAAAACGCTTATGGAATATAGTAAAGTGAGCTATAACTTAGACCTTCCAAAAGAGATTTATACGGAACGTTTTTTACGTAAAGCCCCACGTAAGCTACTGCGTTAATTAAAACCCAACTAAAATAGCCTCATCATGCAAAAAAGTGCACTCTTATCCTTTCTGATTACAAGCCAATTATTATCAGCCAGTTATGCTGCACCGCCTGCTCTACCATCCGGTATATCAACAAAACCCTCGTTACCTAGTGGACTTAGCCCTTCACCCGTTTTACCGAGTGGTTTGGGGCTGAATCATTCCGCTGATTCAACCTTTGAAAGTAATAATGATAACGATGAGCCCCTTTCTATTAGTGGCTTTTGGGAAGCTCGTGCTGGCTTTCGTACGCAATCAGATTCACATGAGCGCGGTACATCCATTGCGGAAAGTAGACTTCAGCTTGAGTTACAAAAAGAATTTGAGCACTTTACTGCCAACCTCACAACCGACCTTCTTTACGATGCTGTCGACAAACAGCGCTCAATTAATGTTGAACAAGGCAAAGGCTGGTTTGATTTACGTGAAGCCAATGTAGAGTTTAGCCCCAGTGATTTTATGGATGTTAAGGTCGGTCGACAAATTCTTACTTGGGGAACTGGCGACCTATTATTCATTAACGATATGTTTTCAAAAGATTGGAACTCATTCTTTAATGGCCGTGATGAAGAATATTTAAAAGCCCCCTCCGATGCGATAAAAACCTCATTTTTTAGTGCTACAGCGAATGTTGATCTTATTATTAATCCACACTTTGATGCCGACCGCTATATTGACGGCAGAAGAATTTCTTTCTTCAACCCAATGTTGGGTGAAATATCAGGGAAAAATGCCCTTGTAAAAACTGATCAACCACACGGCTCAGAAATATCACTACGTATTTATCAAACAGTAGGCGCTTATGAACTAGCCCTTTACGGCTACGAGGGTTATTGGAAAAGCCCAGCAGGGTTTGATGCCAGCAGTGGCTTATCAACTTTTCCTAAATTACGTGTTTATGGCGCTAGTGCACGCGGCCCATTAGCAAAAGGCATTGCTAACCTTGAGATAGGTTATTACGACTCAAAAGAGGATAGCCAAGGCGATGACCCTTTCGTAGCAAATAGTGAGTTCAGGTTCCTTGCTGGTTATGAACAAGAGCTTGTAAAAAATCTAACATTAGGCGTTCAGTACTATTTAGAGTGGTTAATGGACTATGATGAATACCGAGACAGTTTAGCCCCTACTAGTCGCCCTCGTGATGAGTACCGCCACTTATTAACCACACGGTTAACATGGTTAACGCTTAACCAAAATCTTCAGTGGTCATTATTTGCGTACTATTCACCCTCTGATGGTGATGCTTACCTAAGACCTAAACTCCATTATAAGATTGATGACCAATGGTCGGCTGAAGTAGGCGGTAATATCTTTATGGGTGAGCGCACACATACCTTCTTTGGTCAGTTCCGTCATAACAACAACTTATTTACCGCTGTTCGTTATGGCTTTTAGACTCCCGTTATTTCTATCAGCTTAATCATTAGTGAAAGAGCAATAGTCTATTACTACAGTTAATAGCGAGTTTAGGCCAAGAGGAAATGGTCACAAACTTCTGCGACGTAAACATTAATAGTTATTCTAACGCCGCTCATTTTGCATAATGTTGAGCTACGTTGGTCAATATAAAACGGTCTTTGCTTGCTCAAAACTCCTTTATGCATGCCGTGCTTTTGTATAACACCAATCCCCTATTAAAAAAGCAATCAGTGATGCGCCTAATAGTGGCATAAATACGGCAAAACTAAAGGTCGTCCATAATAACCATTGAGGCTCTTCATACCCTCTAGGACGTTTAGGTGCACCCAATTTTCCGTTAGGGCGCCTTTTTAACCAAAGAACAACACCAGAAACACACATAAACACGAGTATTAATGTTGTCACTAACACCAACACTAAGTTCCAAACACCAAAGTACTCCCCACGATGCAATTTAATTCCATAGGTTACCGCTTTTGCCATTAAAGGCACTTCATCCCATTGAGTATCCCCAAGCATCTCACCTGAATATTGGTCAAAATGCATGGTTAAACGTTCTGCGGGGTCGTCAGAGTCTTGCAAAATAGCAAAAGTATCTTTGTTATCTCTAGGTATTTTCACCTTAATCTCTCCCTGATAGCCCTTTTTCTCAGCTTCCGAAATAACATAATCGACGCTAATGGGGTGTTGATGTGTGCCTTCAGTCACCGTCGATTTTAATGTACGTGAATGAAAACCTGCACTAGCATTCATCCCTAAATCTCGCTGAATAGAATGAAAAGCTCCACCCCATGTTTGAGTCCACGGTAGGCCACTAATAACAAGGAAAATAATAAAAAATGAAAAGTAAAAAGCAGGTACGGCATGTAAATCACGCCAAAAAATACGTTTACTCTCGTTTAAACGTAACGTGAGTGTTCCACGCACACCTACTTTGCCACGCGGCCACCACATAACCAAACCCGTCGCCATTAGCATAATGACCCAACACGATGTTAATTCAACAAAGTAACTGCCAAATTTACCACCCAGTAAATTACCGTGTAAGTCTTTCATAAAAGACATTAACGTATCACCTCTACCCTGCTTGCCTAATACTTCGCCAGTGTAAGGGTTTAAATAGGCGGTTGTTCGTTGCCTATTAATAACAACAGGTACTTTTACCGGACCATCGCCTGCCCACTCCATACTAACTACCTCTGGTTTTCCGTGGTGCGGCATACTTGGGCTGTTTCTTAACGTTACTTGAGCACTTCTCGTTGGGTCTGTAAAAAATGTAAAACCACTGGCTCGCATCGCTGGGTAAGCTTTTTTAGCATTTTCAATAAGCGTTGTTGCGGGTAACCTTTTAGCACCCTGCTCTACAAAAAGAATATCCTCAAATACATATTCTTCGTACTCATCTTCAAATAAATAAACAATTCCGCTGATGCTAATAACAATAGTTAGAGGAATAAAAAGCAAGCCACAAAAAAAGTGCCAACGAATGATTAATTGGTAAAATTTTCTACTCAGTGCTTTTTTTTCTTTTTCTTGAGGGGTTAAGGCGACCGTAGACATATTTGAACCTAGTAAGGGGTTATACGAAATCTCATGAGTCATCAGTGACTCAGCTATATTTTATGGAAAATACAAGCTAATAAGAATGTGGCAAATTGTCGCACTAACGTGAATAAAATAAAAAGCTCCCCTACACGACGTTACTCGACCTCTGCATAACGTAGCGAGCAATGACAAGACACCAGGAGTAGGCGCTTTAGGCGAGGCAAAAATTAGCGAAAAAGCGGAGCTCCTCTCATGAGGCCTACTGTTGGTACTAGTGTAAATGAGCATTTTGAGCTGGTTTTTACCAACAGTAGGTGCTTTAGGCAACGCCGTATTGTCTAGCGCAGTAGTTATGCTGAGGTCTCATTAAGTTATTTAAGGAAGTGCTACACAGCGTTTACGGTAGTGAGCCGAAATCGTAGCTCGGCTACTGCACCTAAGGCATAAAAGCGACCCTATTAAATTTTACTGCTTACTATGGCCTATGGCAGGAATAGCAGCCAAAGCACTATGAATTCTTCATTAATAAGCACGATTTACTAAAGCCTCGCATCCGTTCGACAAGCAAGTAAAAACAAGGCGTCAGCAGCAGGGTAATAAAGGTGGCGAATAACACACCAAAGCCTAACGATACCGCCATGGGGATTAAGAATTTCGCTTGTGTATTATCACTAAACATAAGTGGTAGCAGCCCAATGAAGGTGGTCAATGATGTCAGTAATATTGCTCTAAAACGTACTCTTCCCGCCTTTTTAACCGCCTCTAGTAGTGATAAACCTTTCTTCCTAAGCATATTGGTATAGTCCACCATCACCAAACTGTCGTTCACCACCACACCTGTCAGTGCCAGCATGCCTAAAATACTTTGTATGGATAAATCTAAGCCCATTAATAAGTGCCCTGCAACCGCGCCTAAAAGCCCAAATGGAATTGCCGACATAACAACCAATGGTTGCACATAAGAGTGCAAAGGAATTGCCAACATGACATACATTAAAAACAATACCAGTAAGAATCCCCAAAATAGGCTATTGAAGGTTTCTTCTTGTTCCTTCGCTTCACCGGCTTGTTCATACGAAACGCCGGGGTGCATTAGCAAAATTTCTCTTACCTGCTGACTGACTGATTGTCTCAATTGAGGCAATCGTACTTCTTGTCTGTTTGCTTCAGCAGTAACATGTAAGGTTCTAAACCTATCGGTATGCTGAATCGCTGCAGGGCCACGATCAAACTGAATGGTCGCGATATCTTCTAACGGTATATTGCCACCATTATTGGTTTTAATAAGCATCGATTTAAGCTTATCAAGCGAGTTCCGTTCATTTTTGGGGTAACGTACAAACACTCTAACCTCATCACGCCCTCGTTGAAAACGCTGCACTTCTTGCCCATGAAATGCCCAACGAACTTGGTGAGCCAAATCGGCTAAGCTAATACCCAATAACTCGGCAGACGGCTTTAAGGATAATTGCACCTGCTCATTACCTGTTTCAAAGTTATCGGTAATATCGTATAAACCTGAGTAAGTGGCTAATTGCTCCTTAATTTTATCGGCAATCTGTTTAAGCTCGGTAAAGTCATCACCGTATAACACAAGGTCGATTGCCGCTCCGGCTGAATGAATATGTGAGCCGATAACTAAACTTTTAGCGCCCGGTAAATCACCCACCATTCGCCGCCATTCACGCGCTACATTCATGCTGCTTATTTTGTTGTCACGCAGCTCTGGTGGTAATAACTCCAACATGACTCGCCCCGTATTTGATGCAATGCCCATTCTTGAACTTGCCTTAGTACCCACGCTTGAATAAAGATCGGTAATCACTTCGCCACCTTCATTTTTATACTTTTCTTTTAAACGTAATGCTGCTTGTTCAATTTTTTCAATATAAATTTGAGTCACTTCAAAGGGCGTACCGACAGGCATAGTTAGCGTTGCTCGCGCCACTTCACTTTGAACTCTTGGGAAAAAGTTAAAGCGCAACCATCCCGCAGAAATCGTGCTGGCGATAATAATAAAGACAGCAAAAAACACGCTAATGGTTAATACCGGACGACTTGTACAGCGACCTAATACAGGTTGATACAAATTATTAATGAAGTAATCCGTTGCCCCCGACACTTTCTGTTGAAGTGGGGTTAATAAGGGAACATAACGAGTGCTCATGGGGTGGTTAAGGTGCGAGGGTAAAATAAGCTTCGACTCAACCAGTGATAACAATAAAACGGGAATAACAATAGCTGGAATCATTGTAAACATCGCGCTACGCGCACCTTCCATTAACAATAAAGCAGCAAAAGCCAACATGGTTGTTAACACACCAAAGGTTACCGCCACACCCACTTCACGCGTACCATTTATTGCTGCGGCTGTAGGATCATCATTCTTTTCTAAATGCTGAAAAATATTTTCACCGGTAACAATCGCATCATCAACAACAATACCTAGCACCAATATAAAAGCAAAAATACTGGTGTAATTAATGGTGATGTCTAACATTGGCATAAAAGCAAATGCACCAATCATTGATACTGGCAAGCCCATAAGCACCCAAAAGGCCAGTTGAACGCGTAAAAATAAACTCAACATAATAAAAACCAGCAAACCACCTTGTAAGGCGTTAGTAATTAATGAGTTTATTCGTTTATTAATGTACTTAGACCTGTCACGCCAATAACTCACCCCTATTTCGGAGGGAAATGTATCCGCTGCTTGATCAACATAATTACGAACCTTACCTGCAATAGTAATCGCATCTTGCTCACCCACACGGTAAACCTCAATGGTGATACATTTTTTACCATTAAATTTGTTTAGAATAGGTTGTTCAGAAAAGCCATCGTGTACGTCGGCAATATCACGTACACGCAACAAGGTTCCATCAGTATTTGTTTTAATAATAATGTCGGCAAAGTCATTACCACTATAGGCTTGCCGGGTTGTTCTAATAGAAATCTCCCGTTCGTCAGACTGTATTGACCCAGCGGGTAAATCCATTGATGAGCGACGAATGGAACTCGCCACTTCGGCCAAGGTTAAGCCGTATTCACGCATGGTTTGTTCAGATATATTGATCGAAATTTCATAAGGTCGAATCCCACTTAAGTCGACTTGTGTAATTTCAGGTATTGCCGCCAAATCATCACGGACTCGTTGCGCCACCGTTTGTAGCTCTTTTTCAGGCAAGTCGGCTACCACAACGACACTAATAACCTCAAACCGACGCGACATAATACCCACTTCAGGTATTTCCATATCATCCGGGAAGTTACGAATCATCTCCACCCGTGCTTTTACATCATCGAGCACTTCGCGGTATTCAAAACCATCATCCACCTTCATCGTCACCGATGCACTGCCACTCGATGCTGTTGAGCTTAAATCGGTAATTCCAGCTAAATCAAAAATAGCCTCTTCAATCCGGCTAGTGACCGATTCTTCCATATCACTTGGCGTGGCACCGGGGTAGCTGGCTTTAACAAATAAACGTTTACGCTCATATTGCGGTGAAGACTCAACCGGCACATGGTTCATCGCATATAAACCCGACAACAAGATAGTTAGCATTAATAAATTAGCCGCTACCTTGTTTTCAACAAACCATGCTATTAAGCCTCTTTTATTTGAGTTGTCCATGCTATTTCAACTCTTTATTTTTTGCGCTTGAAGCCTTGCTGGTATTCGTGCGGGTTAGTCGCTTGCCTTTTTTATCTGACGACAAATTCACTACCGTATTATTTGCGAGGAAAGGAACGTAACTCGTACAAAGCCTGTCCCCTACCTTTAGACCTTCATCAATAATAACGAAACCAGCCTCTTCAGCTAAAACCGACACCGTTTGGCGTTGAATACGCTTCTCTTTATCTATTAGCATTACTTGGTTATCACTGTGTACCGCCGAACGAGGAATAAGGAATAAACCTTTATTCAAGCGCCCTTTTAATTCAGCTTTAACAAACTGACCAATTTCCAAGGGTGGGCGACCCAATTCGTTCAATTGATAAGGGTCGTTTATTTCAGCAACAATGTATTGTTGACGAGTCTCTCTATTCATAGCCCCTTCTACACGACTAAAATAAGCGGGCCATTGATAGTTAACACCCGCAATTTTGGCGCT
>Ga0209081_1001860_pt1 | contig 12425 bp, 10 predicted proteins | sample GOMGulsemesocosm_4_FD_184636 | JGI IMG/M metagenome (GOLD analysis project Ga0209081, IMG submission 184636) | Methane-oxidizing microbial communities from mesocosms in the Gulf of Mexico - GOM15B Gulf of Mexico (SPAdes) (version 2) | ecosystem: Environmental > Aquatic > Marine > Cold seeps... | reverse complement strand
CACGGCTAGGCTTGAACGCTCGAGTTCAAACATTAGAGAATAAGTCGTAAGCGCTTAATGTGCGTACGGCGTCCATACTTGGGGTTTTGGGTTATGAAAGGTATACAGATTTTATTGGGGTTATTAACGATGCTTGCGGTGAGCTTTGCGCGCGCCGAACTCACCATTGAAATCACCCAGGGGATGGATAACCCGACGGCCATCGCCATCGCACCCGTTGGCTGGAGTGGAGATCCATTAGCACAAGATATCAGCTCGATTGTTGAGGCTGATCTGCGTCGCAGTGGGCAGTTTAGTCCTATTGCGAAGGAGGATATGTTGTCGTTTCCGCGTTTTGGCGACAGTATTTTCTACCGCGATTGGCGAGTGCTGGGATCTGAGTATTTACTCGTCAGTCAGTTGAGTACCACCGCTGAGGGCGGTTATTCATTAGATTTCGAATTGTATGATGTGCTGTCACAGCGCCGAGTCTTACAGCGTAATTTGGTGGGAGAGGTTCATAACCTTCGCGATATTGCTCATGCGATCAGCGATGCGGTCTATCAAGAAATCACCGGAATTCGCGGCGCCTTTTCAACCAAAATGTTGTACGTCGAGGCATTTGGCAATCAAAAATATCGCTTAATGCGAGCGGACGCTGACGGCGCGAGAGAGAGCTTGTTGCTCGAATCCGACCAGCCACTAATGTCTCCAACCTGGTCGCCCGATGGCCAGCAGGTCGCTTATGTGTCTTTTGAAACTGGGCGGCCGGCGATTTTCAGACAGGTGATTGCCACCGCTGAGCGCGAGCAGCTGACTAATTTTAGAGGTTTGAATGGCGCACCGGCTTGGTCACCCGATGGTAAATCGATGGCCATGGTACTTTCTAAAGACGGTAACCCCGAAGTCTATACGCTGGATTTAGCCACTAAAGAATTCACACGTCGCACTCGCCATTTCGCAATTGATACCGAGCCAACTTGGACAAATGACGGAAATGGGCTTGTTTTCACCTCTGATCGGGGCGGAAAGCCACAAATTTACCAAGTAACACTTGCCAGTGGTCGTGTGGAGCGCTTAACCTTCGAGGGCGATTACAACGCTCGGGCTAGGATTTCACCAGATGGTAAAACATTGGTCATGGTTCATCGCTACAATGGCGTCTTTCATATCGCCACTCAAGATTTTTTGAGCGGCAATATTCGCATACTGACAGAAACGCGCTTGGATGAATCTCCCAGTATCGCACCTAATGGCGCTATGTTGATGTACGCGACAAAGTATCGTGGGAAGGGTATTCTAGCGGCAGTTTCATTAGATGCTGGCGTGAAGTTTAGATTGCCGTCGAAACAGGGCGATGTGCGCGAGCCAAGCTGGTCACCTTATTTTTAACGACAAAGTGTGATAGAAATACACTTTGTCGCTCATAAGGTGGTGGCAATTTTAAACGCAATGAATAAAAGTCAGTTCGCGACAATGCGCTTCTGGCGAACAAAAATACGATTGATACTTTACTGATAAACCTTACTGACAAACCTTAGGAGTTACACATGCTCTCAACTGCATTTAAGCAAAGCCTTACTTTGGCCTTGGTCATGGCGACATTGGCGGGTTGTTCCAGCACAGCCACTACTGATACCGATACTAGCGCAACTGATGCTGCTTCAACCGTGAGCACCGGTACTGCCAACAGTAGCGATGTCTCGTCTTCCGACACTATGGTTAAAGAAGAGATGCCTGCTTTGGATACCGTGTTCTATTTCGAATTCGATAAGTCCGTATTGAATGCAGAGTCTCGTGCAGCTTTGACGGCTCACGCTGCTAGACTGGCGTCCTCACCTCGAGAAATTCGTTTAGAAGGTCACGCTGACGAAACCGGCACTCGCGAGTACAACATGGCTTTGGGTGAGCGTCGTGCTAAATCGGTACGTGATTATTTGGTGCTTCAGGGTGTGAGCGCTGGGCTGGTCGAAACGGTTAGCTACGGTGAAGAGTATCCTTCTGTTACAGGCAGTAATGAGTCTTCGTACGCTCAAAACCGTCGCGTTGAACTGAAGTAAAGTTTCGACGATGAAGGTAAAAAACCCTCTGATCGCAGCCTTGTCGGCTGCGATTTTCGTTGCAACCTCACTATCAGCGCAAGCGCAAGTTGAAGTTGTAGAATCTAATAATCGCTTATTGGAGTCTCCTCAATTCTCAACAACTGCGCCTGCAGCAAGTTCTGTGGCTTCGCCAGTTCCCAATAATCAAGCTGATTTGTTCTATCAGTTGCAAACATTGCAGCAAGAAGTGCGGCAGTTGCGCGGTTTGATGGAAGAGCAAGCCTATGAGCTTAAACGCCTGAAGCAGCAAAGATTAGACGACTACGTTAATCTTGATCGACGTTTGAGCAGCTCGAACTCTGGGGTAGTTAGTTCGTCTGAGGGAGTTGTTTCGGCCTCTGGCCCTGAGGCAATACCTGCCACGTCTGCTTCGCAGACCACCGCGCAGGCACCCGATGAGATGCAGCGTTATCGAACGGCTATTGATTTGGTCTTACGTAAGAAAGACTATGTTCAAGCGGTGACAGCATTTAATCAGTATTTGCGAGATTTTCCTCAAGGTAAATATGCGCCCAATTGCCAGTACTGGCTCGGCGAAATTTATTTGCTGCAGAGCGATTTGGAGCAGGCTCGAGAGTGGTTTAGTCGTTTGGTGACGGATTTTCCTGAGCACGGCAAAGCATCCGATGCGAACTTCAAGCTGGGTACGGTTTATCACAAGTTGGGTGATTTAGATCAGGCGAAGATATTGCTGAGTAAAGTGGCTTCGGGTGATAGCAATGCATCTCGACTTGCAAGCAGCTACCTGAGTGAGAACTTCTAGAGTCACTTAGATTGTTGTGTTGAGGTGTGATCAGTTGTACAAATAGCCCTGAGTTCTCAGGGCTCGTTTTTAAGCCCGATTGTCGGCTTGCCGTTCGCTTTTTAATTTCACCTCTCGCGTAAATCACCCATATTGGTTAAAATCCGCCCCCTTTTCAGGAATGCCGACTTTTTCCGATGACTGACGCCTCTCTTCGTATCACCGAAATTTTCTACTCGCTTCAGGGCGAGGCCCGCACCGTGGGCTTTCCAACGGTATTTGTGCGCCTAACAGGCTGTCCGCTGCGGTGTAATTATTGCGATTCGGAATACGCCTTTTTTGGGGGAGAGCGAAAAACACTGGATGAGATTGTTGCCGAAGTCACCTCGTATAAACCTGTCTACGTTTGTGTGACGGGCGGTGAGCCGCTGGCACAGCCCAATTGTTTGCCGCTACTTGAGCGTTTGTGTGATGCGGGTTTTAAGGTGTCGCTGGAAACCAGTGGCGCGCTAGCCATCGATGAAACTGATGAGCGCGTCAGTCGGGTATTGGATTTGAAGACTCCGGCATCGGGCGAGTCCTCAAAAAACCTCTATGGCAATATTGCGCTATTGACTAGGAATGATCAGGTTAAATTTGTGATCTGTGATCGTCAAGATTATGAATGGGCTCGATTAAAACTCGATGAGCTGCGCTTGTTAGAATATGTCGATGACGTTCTTTTTTCACCCAGCTACGGTCAAATAAGCCCTAAAGATCTGGCCAACTGGATTGTTGAAGACAATTTGCGGGTTCGGTTTCAGCTGCAGTTGCATAAGCTTCTCTGGGATGACGCACCTGGGCATTGATTTTACAGGCGCTCCGTGTTTTTCTTAGCTACATGCGTAGTATTCTAGTTATTTTTTATTTTCTGCTATTTACATTGGCTTCTCATGCAGCGGAAACGGCTGTAAAAGCCAGTATTCAAACAGTTTCCCCTCTATCGACCTCCGTCGATATTCCCCGCCCTAGATTTGCAACCTCAACTATTAAGCCTTGGGGTTTTATGGGCGATAATGGCCAGGAGGAGGGCTTACTAGTCCATTTCGAACGTGAGTTGAGTCTAGAGACTGGTATAGCCTACGAGAATTACCTTCAGCCATACCCGAGAGTTCTACATTCGTTAACCAGCGGGTTCGTTGATTTCGCGGTGATTTTTGACAGTCATGAGGCTCAAAAGCTCGCGGTCCGTATCGGTGATGTAGTGGTTACTGAGATTATCGTAGTTGCTAGGCGAGGTGAGGCGGTTCGCCATTCGATAGAAGATTTGGCGGGCATGCAGATCGGGTACATCCGCGGATCAAAATATGGCCCGCAATTTGATGGTGCTGATCACTTTACTCGTGTTCCTATCAACAAAATGCGACAAGGGCTGGCGATGTTGCTCAATGGGCGTATTGAGGCCATGGCGAGTACTGATCAGAGTCTGTATTGGTCAATGGATAAAATGGGCGTAGACGCCTCAAGGTTGACCAAGGTGATTTCTATCGGCGAGACCACGGGGGGCTTATATATGTCAAAGAAAAGCCTGCGTCGCGATCTCTTGCCTATTTATAGAAAAGCCTTGCAGCGTATGGCAGCAAAGGGCACCATGGCGCGGATTTTTTATCACCAAGATGCTTGGGCATCCATTAAGAAACCTCTCGAAATACATATTCAGTAATAAGTGATTCTATGACGACTTCCAAAGCGGTGATTCTGGTCTCTGGTGGACTTGATTCAACAACTGTTCTGGCGATGGCGAAACAGCAGGGCTATGACTGCTATACGCTGAGCTTCGATTATGGGCAGCGCCACAGTGCCGAGCTCTTAGCTGCCGCAAGAACTTCTAAAGCGATGGGTGCGATTGAGCACAAAGTGGTAAAGCTTGATCTAGGAACCATTGGCGGCTCGGCACTTACCGACACGTCTATTGATGTACCCGAAGAGGAGTCTGAGGGGATTCCAGTGACCTACGTGCCGGCTCGAAATACAGTGTTCTTGGCGATCGCTTTGGGGTGGGCAGAGGTGCTTGAGGCACAGCTGATCTTCGTCGGGGTGAACGCGGTTGATTATTCCGGTTATCCAGATTGTCGTCCAGAGTTTATAAAATCCTTTGAATTGATGGCCAACTTGGCGACTAAGGCCGGAGTTGAAGGCAACACGCTTAGCATTGAGGCGCCGCTGATTCAGATGACAAAAGCAGAAATCGTTCAAGTCGGAGCTGCGCTTGGGGTCGACTATTCGCTCACGGTGTCGTGCTATCAGGCGGATGATGAGGGAAGAGCTTGCGGAAAGTGTGATAGCTGTCGATTACGGCGTCAGGGCTTCGAACAGGCACAATTATCCGACCCAACTCGGTATGCCTCTTAAGCCTTTGTTTATAGGCAACAAAATCTTAAGATAAACTGAAAAAACTGCTTGTCTTTTAAAGCGAAATCATTAAGATATGCGCCTCCTTTGGGGTCGTTAGCTCAGTTGGTAGAGCAGTTGGCTTTTAACCAATTGGTCACTGGTTCGAATCCAGTACGACCCACCATTTTAGGAAGCACGAATTTACTGAGAAATTTGTGCAAACGGCGATGTTCTTACCAGCGACATCGACGAGAAAAGTTTTGGGTCGTTAGCTCAGTTGGTAGAGCAGTTGGCTTTTAACCAATTGGTCACTGGTTCGAATCCAGTACGACCCACCATATAAACCAAAAAAGGCCACCCATCGGGTGGCCTTTTTTGGTTTAAGGGCGGGGCCGTCTGGAAAGAACCACCGTTCGACAAATTGCACAGCAATTTAGACTCCGAAGGAGCCCGCAGGGTGAAAATAGCCCCAAGGCTATTTGAGTCAATCCAGTACAACGAATCACCAATCTCCTGCGGTACCTCTAGAGTGGCCTTTTTGGGTTTAAGGGCGGGGCCGTCTGGAAAGAGCCACCGTTCGACAAATTGCGCAGCAATTTAGACTCCGCAGGAGCCCGCAGGGTGAAAATAGCCCCAAGGCTATTTGAGTCAATCCAGTACATCGTGTTGAGTACCTAGCACCTAGTCTCCAGAAGACGACTTGTTACAAATCTGTTAAACTCGCTCGTCCCAAAATACCGTCGGATCGATCAATGACTGTGATAGAACAAGTTCCCGCCAAGGAAGATGCTCGCGAGCTAGTGCGAGATCACCTAGCGACAGTCCCCTCAAGCGTTATGAGTGAGGTGGAGCAGGAAGGCTACAAAAGCGAAATTAAGCGTCTGCTTAAAGAGCGGAACGCCGTTTTAGTGGCGCATTATTATACTGATCCTGTCATTCAGGCGTTGGCCGAAGAGACCGGTGGCTGTGTGTCTGACTCTCTTGAGATGGCTCGATTTGGCAAAAACCATGACGCTGAGACTCTCATCGTTGCGGGCGTTAAGTTCATGGGTGAGACCGCGAAAATTCTGACTCCAGAAAAACGTGTTTTGATGCCAACGCTTGACGCTACCTGCTCCCTGGATATTGGCTGCCCTGCGGATGAATTTTCCGATTTTTGCGATCAACACTCTGACCGAACGGTCGTCGTTTATGCCAATACCTCTGCGGCTGTAAAGGCCCGAGCGGACTGGGTAGTGACGTCTAGTATTGCGGTGGATGTTGTTGATTACCTCGATGCCAAAGGCGAGAAGATTCTGTGGGCACCCGATAAACATTTGGGGTCCTACGTGCAGAAGCAAACAGGTGCCGATGTCTTGCTTTGGGACAGCGCCTGTATTGTTCACGAAGAGTTCAAGGCAAAAGGGATTCTAGACCTTAAAGAGCAGCACCCAGATGCGGCCATTTTGGTGCACCCAGAATCCCCCGAAAGTGTTGTCGACATTGCCGATGTGGCAGGTTCTACCTCTCAGCTTATCGCTGCGGCAGAAAAGATGCCTAATCAGAAGTTCATCGTAGCGACCGATCAGGGCATTTTCTACAAAATGCAGCAACTCTGCCCCGATAAAGAGTTCTTTATTGCGCCGACGGCCGGCAGTGGTGCCAGCTGTCGCAGTTGTGCTAATTGCCCATGGATGGCAATGAATGCACTGGATAACTTGAAGAGTGTGCTGGAAAACGGAGATGGATGCGAAATATTCGTCGATGCACAATTGCGCCAAAAGGCCATGAAGCCGCTCCAGCGGATGTTGGATTTCACCGCGAAGTAAAATAGATGGCTTGAGTGAGTGCTGTGAGCTCGACTCAAGTATTGAATCCTTGCTGGACTGATCTGTGCAGCTCCCTGTTTGATTGAAAAGTAATCAAAACGAATTCGGTTGTCATGTCAAAATGGTGACCGAATTTTCTGTTTTTACGCTTCGATTTCGCTAGAATGTTGACCTCATTATTCTTATAAAATTAATGCTGGCCAGCCATCTATGACCCCTGAATTTATTCATCTTCGTGTGCGCACTGAATTTTCCCTTGTGGACAGTCTGGTGCGTGTGAAACCTCTGATTGGTGCGCTCGAAGAGATGGGGATGCCTGCCTGCGGTGTGACCGATCACTGCAATTTCTTTGGTTTGGTCAAATACTACAAGGCGGCCCAAGGTTCGGGCGTTAAACCCATTGGTGGCGCTGATTTTTGGGTTCGCGCCAATAATGATGGCGATGACCCCTATCTGATCACTCTGCTCGCCATGAATCCTCAAGGTTACAAAAATATCACTGAGCTAATCTCGCTCGGCTACCAAAAGGGGCAGCATCAGGGTATGCCTTATTTGGAGCGTCAGTGGCTGCGTGATTACTCGAGCGACGTGATCGTTTTGTCTGGCGGTAAGTTTGGTGATATCGGTGTGGCTTTACTCAATGGCCGAGAAGATGTCGCTACAGACTTACTTCAAGGGTGGATGAGCGACTTTCCCTCGCGTTTTTATTTGGAGTTGCAGCGTACCGGTCGAGCGCAAGATGAAGAGTATCTGCACGCTGCAGTGGCTTTGGCGGGGCAGCTGCAATGCCCTGTCGTGGCCACTAATGACGTGCGATTTTTAAAGAGCAGTGAGTTTGATGTACACGAGGCTCGAGTGTGTATTGGTGAGGGGCGCGCGCTCGATGATCCCAGACGTGAGCGTCGCTACAGCGAAGAGCAATACCTGCGAACACCCGCAGAGATGCAAGAGCTTTTCTCTGATGTGCCGGAAGCGCTGCACAACTCGGTCGAGATTGCTAAACGCTGTAATTTGGAAATTGAGCTGGGCACCTACTATTTACCAGATTTTCCGATTCCCGATGACTTTGAAAATGATCCCTATTTTCAAACCAAAGTTCCCTACGAGACCTTTTCGAATTACGCCCGTGAGGCGATGAAGGAAAAATGGCAGGGCCGAGAGCACGAAGAAGAGTATGCAGTGATGCTGCGTACCAATATTTTCTTCCAAAAAATCTCTTATGAAGGGCTCGATGAGCGTCTCGCCTTTTTGTACGACACGTCGGCTGTAGACTTTCCTCAAACCTATCAGCGTTATTTAGATCGGTTGTTGTTTGAGCTAAACATTATTATGCAGATGGGGTTCCCTGGTTACTTCCTCATCGTAATGGACTTTATTCAGTGGGCCAAAGATCAGGAAATTCCCGTTGGACCAGGGCGAGGTTCCGGTGCCGGCTCGCTGGTGGCTTACGTTCAAAAAATTACCGATCTCGACCCACTGGAATACGAGTTACTGTTTGAGCGATTTTTGAATCCCGAGCGGGTATCAATGCCCGATTTCGATGTCGATTTCTGCATGGAAAACCGCGATAAAGTGATTAGCTACGTTGCGGATAACTATGGCCGTGATGCGGTATCACAGATTATTACCTTCGGTACCATGGCGGCAAAAGCGGTGGTGCGAGACGTTGCGCGCGTGCAGGGTAAGTCTTACGGCTTGGCCGATAAACTGTCGAAGATGATTCCGCCCGATCCCGGCATGAAGTTGAGAGTTGCTTTCGAGCAAGAAGAGATATTGCGGGAGTTTTTAGCGGGCGATGAAGAAGCTAAAGAAATCTGGGATATGGCGCTGCAGCTTGAAGGATTGACTCGAAATGTCGGCAAGCACGCCGGTGGTGTTGTCATCGCGCCGACAAAGCTAACCGACTTTTCTCCACTGTACTGTGATGAAACCGGTAGTGGTCTAGTGACCCAGTACGACAAAGGCGATGTGGAAGACGCTGGTTTAGTGAAGTTCGATTTCTTGGGGCTGCGTACCCTGACGATTATCGATTGGGCGCGAAAGATGATCGATCTCAAGCGCGCAAAGTTAGGTGAAGAGCCTTTGGTGATTGAGGCTATTCCACTGGACGACGTCAAGACCTTCAAGCTATTGAAGGCCGCTGAGACGACAGCGGTATTCCAGCTTGAGTCGCGCGGTATGAAAGATCTCATCAAGCGTCTTCAGCCAGATGATATCGAAGATATGATTGCGCTTGTGGCGCTGTTTCGACCCGGTCCGCTAGATTCGGGGATGGTCGATGACTTCGTAAACCGTAAACACGGCCGCGCTCAGGTCGCCTATCCAGATGCTAAGTATCAACATGAAAAGCTTGAGCCTATCCTCAAGCCAACTTATGGCGTTATTGTTTACCAAGAGCAGGTCATGCAGATCGCTCAGGAGTTGGCGGGTTACTCGCTCGGCGGCGCCGATATGTTGCGCCGGGCAATGGGTAAGAAGAAGCCCGAAGAAATGGCCAAGCAGCGTTCAGCGTTTGAAGATGGTGCCAAGGGTGAGGGTGTTGATCCAACCTTGGCGATGAAAATTTTCGACTTGGTTGAAAAGTTTGCCGGCTATGGCTTTAACAAATCTCACTCTGCCGCTTACGCAATTGTGTCGTACCAAACCGCCTGGTTGAAGGCTCATTATCCAGCAGAGTTTATGGCTGCCACCATCTCTTCGGATATGGATAAAACCGATAAGGTAGTGACCTTTATCGAAGAGTGTCGAGAGATGGGCTTGAACCTCTTGCCACCGGATGTGAATCGAGGCGAGTTTCATTTTAACGTCGATGGCGAGGACAATGTCATTTACGGTTTGGGGGCTATTAAGGGCTTGGGCGAAGGCCCTATTGAGAACATTATTGAAGCGCGTAAAGATGGCCCATTTAGTGATTTATTTGATTTCTGTGCGCGAATAGATCCACGTAAAGTGAACAAGCGCGCGCTCGAGGCCATGATTCGCTCCGGTGCCTTCGATGGCATAAGCCCCAAAATTGATCGCGACTATGATCGTGCGGTGATGTTTGCAGCTATGCCTGAGGCGTCAAAAGCGGCCGAGCAAAGTGCCGCTAACGCTAACGCCGGTATGGTTGATCTGTTTGGTGATGTGGTGCCTAGTGGCGATAGCGATGGTGACGTCTATCAAGAATTTCGCCATGTGCGCAGCTGGGGTATTAAAGAGCGTCTCAATGGTGAGAAAGATACGCTAGGGCTTTATCTAACGGGTCACCCTATTGAGGAGTATCGTCACGAGCTTAAATATCTAGTCTCTTCTCGTATCACTGATTTAAAGCCCGATAAGAGTAGTCAAAACGTTGCTGGCTTGGTCGTCGGTTTACGAGTGATGAAGACTAAGCGTGGCGATACCATGGCATTTGTGACTTTGGATGATCGCTCCGGTCGAATTGAGTGCGCCGTGTTTGCCGATACTTATAACGAGTACCGCGATAAATTGGTTAAAGACGGCATGTTGGTTATCGAGGGTCAGGTGAACTACGATGACTACAGCGGCGGTCTAAAGATGCGCGCCGATAAAGTTCGCAGCCTCGCCGATGCACGTATTGATTTGGCCCGCGGATTGATTATTAATGTACAAGCTGGGCAGTTGGCTGCAAGCTTTCCGAAGCAGTTGGCGGATATGCTGGGGCCTTACCGAGAGGGGCGCTGTATGGTGAAATTGAACTATCAGCGCAGTGATGCCAAGGGCCGATTGTTATTTGGTCAAAGCTGGAGGGTTCGCCCTCAAGATGAATTGTTAGAAAGCTTACGCGACGTTTGTGGCCGAGATAATGTGTCGCTGGAGTATTGATCGGTTGGTGCCATGTTTGTGAAGTCTCTCAGAGTTTTCTTTTTAATGTGGGGGAATCAGCCACAAGCCGAGGTGATTGCGCCAAAAGAGGTCGACTCGAATAGTGCTTTCGCGTATGGTTACTGGCTATTAAAATAGGGGTATTTAGTGTGCAGCCGATAAGGCAATGCCACGGTTAATCAACCTCTCAACCTTTTTGATGTCTGGACTTATCGGTAGTTATGAATCCCAATTACCTCGATTTTGAACAACCTATTGCAGATCTTGAAGCTAAGATTGAAGAGCTGCGATTGGTTGGAAGTGACAACGATCTTAATATTGCTGAAGAAATTTCTAAGCTGCGTGACAAAAGCGTCAAGCTTACCGAAAGCATATATTCTGATTTGAGCCCATGGCAGGTAGTGAAGGTGGCGCGCCACCCGCAGCGACCTTATTCCATAGATTACATCAAGCGTATTTTTACCGATTGGGATGAGCTTCACGGCGATCGCCACTTTGGTGATGATAAAGCTATCGTCGGTGGAGTTGCCCGTTTGGGCGGCAAGCCGGTGATGGTGATTGGTGAAGAAAAAGGCCGCAGTGTTCCCGATAAGGTAGAGCGCAATTTCGGCATGCCTAAGCCTGAGGGGTATCGCAAAGCCTTGCGCCTCATGGAGATGGCTGAACGTTTTAAAATGCCCGTGTTGACCTTGATTGATACTCCGGGGGCATACCCAGGGATCGATTCTGAAGAGCGCGGTATCTCTGAAGCCATTGCCCAGAACTTAGCGGTTATGTCTCGCTTGAAGACGCCGATTATCTGTACGGTAATTGGTGAGGGTTCTTCTGGTGGCGCTTTGGCGATTGGCGTCGGCGATCACCTAAACATGCTGCAGTATTCAACTTACTTTGTGATATCTCCAGAGGGTTGCGCCAACATTATCTGGAAGACCGTCGATAAGGCGCCTTTGGCTGCAGAAGCTATGGGGGTTACCTCGGATAATCTAGAGCGTTTAGGTATTGTGGATGAAACCATTGCTGAACCTTTAGGTGGTGCTCATCGTGATATCGATGCGATGGCGGATAAATTGCAATCTAGATTGATTGAGCAAGTAGATCGTCTGTCGGCAGAGCCCATCGACCAGCTGTTAGAGCGACGTTACCAGCGCCTGATGAGCTACGGAAATTCATAGCGCTAGTTTCTGGCGGCTATAAAAAGGGCGGATTCTGATGCAGAGTCCGCCCTTTTTTATGAGCTATTTTTTCATTGCCGCGTAGCTGACTATGCTCATGTCCACCGCTGACACCTCACAGGTCACCTCTTTGGTTTCCATGGGCGAATCTGCTCGACTGGCCGTTTGCGTCTCAATGAATATCTGATAAATCTGCGTATCGTCGTTGTAGCGACTGGCGACAGCGTCAAAAGAATAGCTGAAGCGTCTTGAGGCATTTGATTCGGTGACTTTATCCTCGCAGACGTACCAAGCTTGAGACATCGAGTGGCGCTGAGCTTTGGGTGGCTCTAGAGGTGGTGGAGGCTCGATGACGGCTGCAGGCGTCTCTTCAATCTCTTCAGCTTGAGTGTCGTTACTGAAGTAACCGGTTGAGAATAAA
>Ga0209081_1001851_pt1 | contig 12471 bp, 9 predicted proteins | sample GOMGulsemesocosm_4_FD_184636 | JGI IMG/M metagenome (GOLD analysis project Ga0209081, IMG submission 184636) | Methane-oxidizing microbial communities from mesocosms in the Gulf of Mexico - GOM15B Gulf of Mexico (SPAdes) (version 2) | ecosystem: Environmental > Aquatic > Marine > Cold seeps... | reverse complement strand
TCACAGCCGATAGGAGCGCATTATGACAGAGATAGATTTAGGGCCTGCACTCATTATTTTTATGCAAGAAGCGAAAGACTTGCTGGAGGAGATGGAGTCGTCATTATTGGCATTGGAAGATAACCCCGATGACAGTGAGACGGTTAACAGTGTCTTCAGAGCGATGCACACGATTAAAGGCTCTTCTGGGCTGTTTGGTTTTAACCCTGTTGTGTCATTTACTCATGAAGCAGAAACGGTACTCGACCAAGTTAGAAATGATGAGCGTAAAATTGATGACGCCCTTATTTCCATTCTATTAGATTGCAAAGATCATACGGCTAGCTTACTTGAGTTTTGTGTCGAGTCTCCTGAAGCAGAGGTCACAGACGAGCTAACGGCAATTGGTAACCAGCTCGTTCAGCAGCTTACCGGTAATGATGGTGTGAGTGATACCTTAGCCGTTATTAGTACTGATGACCAAGAAGCGATAGTTGAAAGCTTAGACGATGTGAAAGATATGGCGGATAGCTGGTTAATTTCTTTAGCCTTTAAAGCTGACGCATTTAGAATGGGGGTTGATCCCTTATCGTTCTTTCGCTACTTAAAAACCCTTGGCGATATTCAACGAGCACTCATCATCACCACCGACATTCCATCGACAGACGATTTCGACCCAGAGAGCTGCTATTTAAATTGCAAACTTGCGTTTAAAAGTGATGCGGACAAACAAACCATTGAAGATGTCTTTGAATTCGCGGCGGATGATTGCGACATCAATATTTTGCCACCTAACTCAAAAATAGAAACCTACCTTTCCTTATTAGATGACTTATCTGAGAGTAATACTCAACGTTTAGGTGATATTTTAGTTGAGGTGGGCGCGCTAACAAAAAATGATATTACTAAAGCGGTACACACTCAGGAAAATACAGGTATAGACTCAACACAAGGTAAAAAGCCTTTAGGTGAAATACTAGTTGAACAGCAAGTGGTTCAGCCTGCTGTTGTAGATAAAGCGCTGGAGAAGCAACAAGAAGTTAAACAAAAAGTGGCTACGGAAGCCAGCTTTATACGGGTTGATTCTAATAAATTAGGGCAGCTTATTGATTTAGTTGGTGAGCTGGTTATTTCCGGTGCGGCAATGGACTTGATGGTTGGAAAGCACGGCTTACCCGATGTTGAAGAAGTTGCTGAAACGATGAATAATTTGGTGAGTGGAATTCGAGATACAGCGCTGGACTTGCGTATGGTTCCAATCGGTGAAACTTTTTCACGGTTTAGGCGTGTCGTACGTGATGTGAGTAAAGAGCTGAGTAAAGACATAGAGCTTAAAATTAGCGGTGGTGAAACGGAGTTAGATAAAACAGTTGTTGAGAAAATTAATGACCCATTAACTCACCTTATTCGTAACTCATTGGATCATGGCATTGAAAGTCCTGCTGAGCGGTTACAAGCCGGCAAACCAGAGAAGGGGCATATTAAATTAACGGCAAGGCATCAGTCGGGTCATATCATTATTCAGATTATTGATGATGGTGCTGGATTAAATAAAGAACGCATCGTTGCGAAGGCGGTTGCTAATGGCATTATTTCAGATGAACACAACCTTTCGGATCAAGAAATTTATAACCTCATTTTTGCTGCTGGTTTAAGCACTAAGGAACAAGCTAGTGATCTGTCTGGCCGTGGTGTTGGTATGGATGTTGTTCGGCGAAATATAGAAGCCTTGCGGGGCAGCGTTAATATTGATAGCCGTGAAGGTGAAGGAACAACCATTACTATTCAACTGCCACTAACCCTCGCCATTATTGATGGATTTATGGTTGAGGCATCGAATGAACGATACATCATCCCTTTAAGTATGGTTGAAGAATGTGTAGAAATGAATGGTGATAACTGGCGTGTTGATGAGGTACAAAATTACGTTAATTTACGGGGTGTTGCCATGCCCTATCTACGATTGTCTGAGTATTTTAATGCAGAAAAAGTTGAGTCAAAAAGTAAGCAGGCAAGACAAAGTTTGGTGGTTGTTCGTTTGGGTAAAAATAAAGCCGGTTTTGTGGTGGATGAGCTACATGGTGAACACCAAACGGTGATTAAACCCCTGGGTAAAGTATTTGATAACTTAGAGGGGCTAACAGGTGCTACCGTTCTAGGTGATGGAAATGTAGCGTTAATCTTAGATGTGCAGGGCCTTATTAAAGCCGCAACAGCATAGTTAAAAATATTGAGGAGAGAGTGATTATGACGTTAAAAATAAGTAAGGGTAAAAAGGTTGCAGCTGTTTTAATAAACCGCAAACTAAATTTGTTAACTAAAACTAATGTGGAAGGTGTGAGCTATGAATAATATAACTATCAAGTGGCGTTTGATTTATCTAATGGCCTTTGTGGTTGTTTTGGCGGTATCGGTCATTCTAATCAGTATGAAAGGGATGAAAGATACGAATGATGGGCTGGTTACCGTGTATCAAGAACGTACGGTTCCCTTAGGTGTATTGAATGATATTAAAAGCTTAATGGCGGCTAATGCTTTGCAGCTGCATTTGGCGAGCAAGCACGACCCAAGGTTGGAAGAGAGTTCATTACACAGCGACCATGATGTGTCTTCACATACGGACACCATTAAAGGAAATATTGCAGAAATAACTCGCTTATGGGAAGGCTACGCGGCAAATATTAGTAACGAGCGTGAGCAAACGGTAGCCAGTGATTATGTTGCATTACGTAAAGATTTTGTAAAGAACGGCCTACTTCACGGCAGTAAACTTGTTTTAGCGGCAGATTACCCCGCTTTAAACATACATATAGCGACCGAGCTTGCTGATAAATATGCCTTAGCAATTGATAAGGCGACAGCGTTAAAAGTATTGCAAACAAGCGAAGCGAAGAACGAATATGAAACGGCAAATGCTGTTTTTGATAACGTGTTGACCTTGTCAGCGATTCTGTTAACCGTAGGCTTAATCATAGGCCTTACCGCCATTATCTTGATTATTAAAGGTATTGTGTCGTCCATTGCTGTTCTTAACACAGCGGTGGTTGCGATGGCAAAAGGTGATATGGCATCGGATATAAACTTAGACCAGAAAGATGAAATTGGTCAGCTTGTGAATGTATTTAAAGACATGCGTAGCCACCTTGTTAGTGTTATTCAAGTGGTACGCAGTGGCGCGGATAATTTAGCCAGTGCCTCACAAGAAGTGAGTGCAACAGCGCAAACCATTAGTCAAGGTGCAGTTGAACAATCAGCCAGTGTAGAAACGACCAGTAGTGCGGTGGAAGAACTTAATGCATCGGTGCAGCAGAATGCAGAAAATGCCGGTGTCACTGAAAAAATGGCGACATCATCGGCCAGTGAAGCAGAAGATGGCGGTAGTGCGGTAACTGAAACGGTGTCTGCAATGAAGCATATTGCAAAGAAAATTAGTCAAATTGAAGATATTGCTTATAAAACAAACCTGCTTTCCTTGAATGCAGCCATTGAAGCAGCATCAGCAGGTGAGCATGGTAAAGGCTTTGCTGTTGTGGCGGCTGAGGTTCGCAAGTTGGCGGAAAGTAGCCGGGTAACGGCAGAAGAGATTAGTGAACTGGCAACAGACAGTGTGGAAATTGCTGAAAAAGCAGGGCAACTTATCAGCAATGTTGTTCCAAGTATTTCTAAAACGTCTGACCTTGTACAAGAGATTAGCGCATCCTCTGATGAGCAAGCATCTGGTATTCGTCAAATTAGTGACTCAATGGGCGAGCTTGATACAGCGACACAGCAAAGTGCAGCGGCATCTGAGCAGTTGGCGGCTACAGCGGAAGAGCTTAGTGGGCAAGCGGAGCAGTTGCAAACGGCGGTTGCTTTCTTCCAGTTATCTAATAACCCTGCACAAGGTGGAACGCCGGAACGGCGTGCACCTGTAGCTCAACGCCAAGCTGCTACTGAAGTACCTGTGGCACAAAGTGTGGGTAGTTCAGCTGGGGCAAGTCCTGATTTTAACGATCAAGATTTTGAACGTTTCTAAGCAGAGGGCTTGTTATGAATGACATAGTAGTCAGTACAGCTGAAAGTGGAGGCGTGGCAAGTTTGGCAGCACCTTCGCAGTACTTAACCTTTCTTGTTAGCAAAGAGAGTTTGGGGATTAATATTAACGATGTGAACGAAATCATTGAAATCAGTAATATGACACGTGTTCCAATGACTCCTAGTTATATACGAGGGGTTATTAACTTACGAGGCAGTGTGGTACCCGTTATTGATTTATCAGCTCGGTTGGGTCACCAGTCGAGTGATATTGGTAAACGTAGCTGCATTGTTTTGGTGGAGGTTTTTTCTGATGATGGGGTGCAAAACCTCGGTATGCTGGTTGACCAAGTGGATGAGATTTTAGAAATCCCCGCTGATAATATTCAACCGGCTCCTGAGTTTGGATCGAATATAAGAACCGAGTTTATTCAGGCTATGGGTCGGATCGATGACGATTTTATTATCTTGTTAGATATTAGTCGTGTTCTATCGGTTACCGAGCTAGCTCAGCTTCAACAAGTCTCAAGTTCTTCACAGGCTGCGTTGAAACATAGTGAGACGCAGGGTAGTCAAGAGAATGAGTGAAAAAGAGAGGGTATAAAAAGGGTTCAATAAAATGGCTACAATGACAGAGAGTGAGTTCAAACGCTTTAAAACGTTTATTTACGATCATGCTGGAATAGATTTGGCACCCGCTAAGCAAGTGATGGTAAGTAGTCGTTTAAATAGACGTCTCAATCATTATCAATTAGCAACATACGCTGAATATTTTGAGCTAGTGATGCACCCTGATAATAAGCAAGAATTTCAGGAAATGGTCGACTTGTTAACGACCAATGAAACCTACTTTTTTAGAGAACCTAAACACTTTGATTTTTTAAAAGAAAAAGTTTTAAAGCCGTGGAAGGGAAAAGATTTTCGTCTTTGGAGTGCAGCGAGTTCTTCTGGAGAAGAGGCGTATTCAATAGCGATGATACTGGCAGAAAATTTAGCTGGACGCCCATGGCAAATTTTAGGCACAGATTTAAGTATCAAGGTACTTCATAAAGCTTATGAGGCTGTTTACATGATGGATAGGATTGAGCTTTTAGACCAGCACCTGATGCGAAAATATTGCTTAAAAGGCGTACGTGCTCAAGAAAACATGTTTCGCATTAGTGATAAATTACGTCAGCGAGTCCGCTTTAAACAACTTAACCTCATGAAATCCTTACCTCCTAAAATTGGCACATTTGATGTTATATTTTTAAGGAATGTACTGATTTATTTTGATAATGAAACAAAAAAACAAGTTGTTGAGCGGCTTATAGGTGCGCTGAAACCAGGCGGGTATTTTTTTATTAGCCACTCTGAAACATTGTCACGGATTACAGAAAAACTGGAGATGGTTCAGCCATCTATTTATATGAAAAAATGAATATTGCCCCCTTCAAACATACGCGACGAATAACTATTGATCCGGGGGAGTTCTATGTTAGTAATCAACAAGAGGTTATATCAACCTTATTAGGTTCTTGTGTTGCGGCCTGCTTGTTTGACCCGGTTAATAAAGTGGTGGGTATGAACCATTTTTTACTAGCCTATAGGCATCATTCCTTCAATAAACCCATTATTGAATCTGAAGAGGGCCGATATGGTATGCAAGCGATGGAATTATTAGTTAACTCCATGATGGCAAAAGGTGCTGGCCGAAGAAACATTCAGGCTAAATGCTTTGGCGGAGGGGATATTCTGCAACTACAAGGCGAACCGACGGGGCGTAAAAGTGTAGGTGGGGTCAATATTGACTTTATTCGTGAATATTTAAAAAATGAAAAAATACCACTGGTGGCATCGGCACTTGGGGGTGTTTATGGGCGTAAGGTCCACTTTGTAGGTAGTGATTTTTCAGTATTTGTTAAAAACATCGGTGATCAGCAAAAAAGCCGAGTTGAATTAGAAGAAAGAAGCTATTGGAAAAAAAGCATTAATGAGCATGAGGCAGCAAACAAAGCCACAGCATATGCAATTGATCACAATGAATTTTGGTAAGGGGTAAGTAATGAGTGATATTAGAGTATTTTTAGTTGATGATTCAGCCGTGGTTCGGCAGGTTTTAGGAAGTGTAATTGATAGTATTCCGGGTATAAAAGTCATCGGTTCAGCACCTGACCCTATTTTTGCGCTAAAAAAACTGGAGGAAGATTGGCCTGATGTGATTGTGTTGGATATTGAAATGCCGCGCATGGACGGTATTACTTTCCTTAAAAAGCTCATGAAGGAGCACCCAATCCCTGTTGTTATTTGCTCTACGCTAACGTTGAAAGGTGCGGAAGTTACCATGGAGGCTATGAGTGCTGGCGCTGTTGATATCTTGACCAAGCCAACTGCTAACCTGAAGGGGTTTTTACAGGAGTCTAAAACCTTAATGGCGAACGCTATTAAAGGGGCTGCTCAAGCCAAGATGCATCGTGTCAGCTCTTTGTCGGCTGGTGTAGCTAAACAGCGTGTAAAACCCATATTACCGTTAAAAGCAATGGCTGAAACAACAGATAGAGTCATTGCTATAGGTACTTCAACGGGTGGGACTCAAGCACTAGAGTCTGTGTTAACAAGACTACCTAAAACTGCACCCGGCATCGTTGTTGTTCAACATATGCCTGAAGCCTTTACTGCGGCATTTGCTTCTAGATTAGATAGCATTTGTGAAGTGACGGTAAAAGAAGCGAAGGATAATGACCGAGTGATGCCCGGTATCGTGTTGATTGCACCCGGTGGAATGCACTTATTATTAAGACGTAGTGGCGCTCAGTACCGTGTTGAGGTAAAAGATGGGCCATTGGTGACACGGCATAAACCCTCAGTCAATGTGCTTTTCCGTTCTGTAGCAACCGCGGCGGGGAAAAATGCAATCGGCATTATTATGACGGGTATGGGGGATGATGGCGCAAAAGGAATGATGGAGCTACATGAAACAGGTGCTTTAACCGTAGGGCAGGACGAGGAGTCTTGTGTTGTCTATGGTATGCCTAAAGAAGCATTCAAATTAGGCGGGGTGGATGGCGAAATACCCCTGTCAGAAATTCCAGAGTTGATTACATCAATGCCTAGTCGCAAGGTGTTTTTACAGGCTAATAAAGTGTGATAGATCAATACGGGGTGTAAAAAGACTTAAATATGTGGAAAAATATTAGGTTTAGTCAGATAAGTACTATTAGTATTAGCAAATGGAAGACTTAGCCCAAATACAGAGCATTATTCGTCATTGCGCGGCTTTTGATCAGCTCGATAATGCCGATATAAAAGAGCTGGCATCGCTTTTTTCAAGGAAAAAAATAAATGACCAAGCGGATTTACCGATTAAACGTGGGCAAAAAGAGCCGTATTTATATTTAGTTGTGTCAGGGTCACTAGACTTTAATCGCGTTGAGGCGGATGAGTCTAAGCAGGTTATTTTGAATATAACTGAGTATGGTTTAGCGAGTGGTTTTTTGTGGTATGCCGTACATAACTCTGGCGCTTCACTTACTGCTAGAGGTGATGCAGAGGTGTTACAGGTTTTGTGGGACGATCTGTTGAATTATTTTAAGCGTTATACGGTTGGCTTAAATCACTTTGATGATGTGATGCAGCACAATTTTTATCAGGCACAGGCAAGTGTGTTCTTATTGGAAAAATTTCAGATTAGCGACCCTGAGTTGTTTAAAAAAATTGTGCATGGTGTGGGCTGGCAGAAGATACAGAACGGTGAAACTCTATTTGAGCAGGGTGATGATTCCGATCATATCTTTATGGTGTTAACGGGGCGTTTAAAAACAAAATCACTGTCTACAACGGGTGTTGTTTCTTCCAATACTGTCTATGCGGGGGGCGTGGTTGGGGAAGTGTCAATGCTGACGAGAATGCCGCGTGATGCGACAGTAGTGGCGATTCGGGATACTGTTCTTGCACGTTTTTCTCGAAAAGGCTTTGATTTAATTGTCGACCATCACCCTCATGCAGCGTTTCATTTGGCGCAGGTTTTAGGTAAGCGATTCAACGATAAGCACTCGCTTAATAAACTATCGAAACAGCATGAAACATTTTTACTGGTATCACCTCGCTATGACTTTGAAATTAATCCATTTGCTACTAAATTAGCATCGTTGGTACGGGAGTGGGGTTCAACAGTTTGTATAACATCCTCCGATGTTGAGGATGCGTTGGGGATTAGTGACATCGCACTTATTATGGATAACCAATTGTTGAGGAACCGTTGTACGAAGTGGTTGGAATTACAGGAAAAGCGCTATCAGCACGTTATTCTAATAACTGACACGAGATGGACGTGTTGGAATGAGACGGCCTTGCATCACTCAGATCATTTGTTGATCATTGCCGATGCGTCAAAGTGCCATAAGGCTAATGACCGTGAGGAGAAAATTAACCGTGCTGGACGGTTAGCAAAACATCTGACGAAAACCTTAATATTAATACACCCTGAAATAGATGAATCGATTGTTGGAACCCGTAACTGGTTAACTGGGCGGCAGTATGATGACTGGTGGCATGTTCGGCAGGGTAACCACCAAGATATGCAGCGTATCGCTAGGCTTGTAACAGGGAATGCTAATGCGTTAGTGCTGGGTGGTGGCGGTGCGCGTGGTTATGCGCACATTGGGGTGATTCGTGCGCTTGAAGAGCATGGTATCCCTATTGATAAAGTAGCGGGTACGAGTATTGGAGCTATTATAGGGTCAGGTTTGTGTATGGGCTACGATAGTAGCGGTATCCTAGCGTTGTGTAAAAAACATGTTAGGGGGATTTTCGACTATACGTTACCAATCTTGTCGATGGTGAAAGGGCGAGTTATTAATCGAGAGTTAGAGGAAACGTTTGGTGGGCTTCAGATTGAAGACCTAATTATTCCTTTTTTTTGTATTTCAACAAATTTAACGCGTGCTGAAGAGGTGATGTACGATAGAGGCTCTTTAAAGGATGCGCTTAGAGCGAGCATGTCCCTGCCGGCAATGATCCCACCGGTCTGTAAGAATGGTGATTTATTGGTAGACGGTGGTTTACTTAACAATTTACCGATCGATAAAATGCGAAAAATGAGTGGAAATATCAATATTATTGCGGTTGATATTTCACCAAAACTTGACTTGACTAATCATAATGATTTTCCATCAGATGTGTCAGGCTTTAGGTTGCTATTGTCACGTTTAAACCCTTTCCAAAAAAGCATAAAAAGCCCTAATATTCTCAATGTGATTGAACGCTCGATGACCTTGGCAGCGGTTAATTATAGTGTGTTGATTCAAGAGAAAAAGATGGCTGACTTGTATTTGGAGTTGCCCGTTGAAACAGTTGGCACACTTGAATATGGTCGGTCGGATGAGATTGCTGATTTGGGGTATGCTGCAAGCTCAAGTAAAATAAGAGCTTGGTGCAATAAAATGGTGTGATTTCTAGCTTTGCAGGTAAGTTTTTTTGCTGCTATACGTCGTTACCTAAAGTGCCTTAATTTGTAAGACTCTCATACGTAACTGCTTGATCCCTACCGCTATCCTTAGCATGATAAAGAGCGGTATCGACGTTTTGTAAGGTGGTTTGACTGCTTAATTGCTTGGTAAATTGGCTTATACCCGCGCTAGCGGTTATACGTTCTAGGTGACTAAACTCGTGGTTTCTAACTTTTTTCAATAACTTTTGGGCTAGCTCGTTAGCACCGTCGAGTCCAATGTTTGGACAGATGATTAGAAACTCCTCTCCACCCCAACGGCAAACGGAATCATTAACTCGAACATTATGTTTAAGCACTTGGGCAAGCTCAAATAAAACCTTATCGCCAACGATATGGCCGTGGGTATCATTAATTTGTTTGAAGTAATCTATATCCAATAAAATAATGGACAAATCTGTGTCGTATCGATCAACGTCGGTTTTTTTCTGGGCTAAAATTGAATCAGCCTTTGCTCTATTATAAAGGCAGGTTAGCTTATCGGTTGTTGATTGTATAAGCAGTAATTTGTTTAGTTTCGATAACCTTAAATAATGAAGTAAATAGGCGAGGGAGAGTAATAATAAAATGACAATAAAGTTCCAAAGCAGTGAGTAATCAAATGCTTGCTCTTGCTTAACAGCGACCCATTTATTGTAAATTTTTTGTAGCTCAGCATCACCTATATTACTAATTAGTGCGTCGAATATTTGTTTTAGCTGGGGTTGATCGTTACGTGTGCCAATACTAAGTTTTAGCGTATCTGGAAGTCGTGCTGAAACTTTTAGTACACCGGTAAAATCATGCTGAATTGAGTTAGCGATTATCATCAAGTTATCTATATAACCAAATAATTCACCACTTTCTACGCGAGAAAGGCCTTCGTGTATGTTGGCAACTTCAATAATATTAATGTCGGGTATTTTACGTTGGAGTTGTTCGGCAATAGCGTATCCTTTAACAATGCCCAGTTTATTGTGTTTGATGTCCTTGATATTATTAATAAACAAGGTATCCATTTTTGTTGCAACTACAACAGGAACAGTCATATAGGGCTGAGTGAAATCCATATAAGCCAGCCTGTCAGGGGTTTCAGCTGCCAGTGAAAAAATATCACATTGCCTGCTTTTAGCTAAATCAATAGATTCTTGCCAATTGTTTGTTGGGACGAGCTTGATGGGAATAGGTAGTTGTTTCTTAAAGTGATTTATTACATCGTTGGCAATACCGGTATGTTTACCATGAGCTATTTTTTCAAAAGGCATCCAATCAGGGTCAACGCACATAGTGATGCTTTTCTTGTTATGCAAATACTCTATTTGCTGTGGGGTTAGCACCGTATTTTTTGAAAAACCATTGAGTATATCGGTAAGTAACGTATTTTTCAGCGTTTGATTGGAGTTAACCAAACCGCTAAATTTTAGTTGCTTTAACATACGTTGGCTTAACTCCATATTTACTTCGCCTATGCGAAAAAAGCTAAGTAACATCATTTCTTTTGTGATTTCAGCCTCAAACTTAAGCGCTTCAATGCTTTTATGTTTGGCGTAGTGTTGATGAATAAGCTGGATAGTTTCATCGGTGTGAGCGAGTGCGTAGGCCCAGCCTTTATTTGATGCGTCGATGAACCTTTTTGTCCTTTCTGGATGCTTAGACGCTTCTGTGATGGAGGTTAATAAGTTAACGGCGGACATTGAAAACCCATAGTTAGACGGGTCTATTATGTTGTATTCAACGCCTTTTTTGTTTAAATCATAAATCTCATTGCTTTTAAAAACACTCATGGCATCAACCTTTCCAGAAATAAATGCATCGGTGTTGAAGGAATGGGAAACAAATGTCGTGTTTTTATTATTAAGGTAGAAATGATCCAATAATAGAGCTAATGAGCTATATTTTGCTTCATTATTCGACAGCATGACTGTCTTACCCGTAAGGTCTTTTGGGTGCTTGATTTTTTTAGAAGTTACCAGAATAAGAGGGGATTGTTGAAAGTAAGTGGCCATGAGTACGGTTGGCTCAACCTTGCTGTCTTTGATGCTAATGCTGGAATTATAAAGGCCGTAGTTGTATTGCTGAGATAAGATACTATCGATAATGTCTGTATTTTCTTCATACTCGTGAAGTTCGACATCAAGGCCAATATCTCGATAAAAGCCTTTTTCTTTTGCCATAATGAAGCCAGCAAATTCATATTGAAACTTCCAGTTTAATAATAGCGAGACTTTTTCTACAGGAGCTACAGCAAAGGAGCTAGATGAGAACATAAGCCAAGTAAGGCCTAATAGCCATGTGCTTTTTTTTCTGAAAAAATATGAGGGCATTAAGTTTATATCCATATGGGGGAGCGTTTAACACGCCTATAATTATTATTTGTCCCTTTGTCTGTCAGTATAGATGATATGGAGCCATCCGTTTCGTTACATCACTGTTTTTTATTCTATCTGCCTTGAAATTACAGTAAGCTGAGCTATATCATCAATTTACATGAGGGCGGAGTAATGGGCGAGGGGTTAGCATTCGGTACAGAAGTAAATAATGCACTGGAAATGGCATATAAAACACCGGATATTGTTGCTGCACGACAGGCTGTTGTTAAAGCGTTGTCTCTACAACTTGGGCAATCAGTACTTGATATTGGTTCTGGCCCTGGTTTATTGGCTGCTGATATGGCTCAACATGTTGGACAGCAAGGTAACATCACCGGTATCGATTTATCGGAAAGCATGCTGGGTTCTGCAGCTAAACTCTGTGAAGACTTGCCGTGGGTAAAGTTTCAAGAAGCCGATGCGATGTCGCTACCTTATGCGGATAATAGTTTTGACAGGGTTGTGTCAACACAAGTTTATGAATATGTCAGTGATTTGGAGGGTGCGTTAGCCGAGTTCGCACGTGTACTTAAACCGGGGGGCTATGGTGTTATTGTCGATACTGATTGGGCATTTCCTTATTGGAATACAGTAGACGATGCTATTCGTGACAGGATGATTGATGCATGGAAGGCGCATTGTGCT
>Ga0209081_1001849_pt1 | contig 12478 bp, 9 predicted proteins | sample GOMGulsemesocosm_4_FD_184636 | JGI IMG/M metagenome (GOLD analysis project Ga0209081, IMG submission 184636) | Methane-oxidizing microbial communities from mesocosms in the Gulf of Mexico - GOM15B Gulf of Mexico (SPAdes) (version 2) | ecosystem: Environmental > Aquatic > Marine > Cold seeps... | reverse complement strand
TATTACGGTGCCAACGCCGATTGATGGAAGTAAAAGGCCAGATCTATCCCCCATAATTTCTGCTAGCCAATTAGTGGCTAAGTACCTAAAAAAAGGAGATATCGTTGTTTATGAATCAACGGTTTACCCCGGTGCAACAGAAGAAGTTTGCGTACCTATTTTAGAAAAACTCTCTGGTTTAGTTTTTAATCAAGATTTTTATTGCGGGTATAGTCCTGAGCGGATTAATCCAGGTGATAAAGAACGAAAATTAACCAATATTCTAAAATTAACGTCTGGTTCCACACCTGAAATAGCAACGCTGATTGATGAGCTATACGCTGAAATTATTACAGCGGGTACGCATAAAACCAGCAGCATTAAAGTGGCGGAAGCGGCAAAGGTCATTGAGAATACTCAGCGTGACCTTAATATAGCGTTAGTGAATGAGTTGTCGCTTATTTTTAACCGCGTGGGTATTGATACTGAAGAGGTACTTGAAGCTGCGGGAACCAAATGGAATTTTTTACCCTTTCGACCTGGGTTGGTTGGGGGACACTGTATTGGTGTGGACCCTTATTACTTAACTCATAAAGCGGAGTCTTTGGGTTACCATCCGCAGCTAATTTCTGCTGGACGCCGTATTAATGACAATATGGGGCATTTTGTTGTTAGCGAGGTTGTTAAGTTAATGGCAAAAAAGAAAATAAATATTGTTGATTCAAAAATATTAATGCTTGGGTTAACGTTTAAAGAAAATTGTACCGATTTAAGAAATACGCGTGTTATTGAAATGGTTAACGAATTAAGTGACACCTATAATGCCTGTGTGGATGTATTTGATCCATGGGTAGATAAGGAGGAGGCCAGTGCGCTATATAACTTATCTTTGATCAGCCAGCCTATAGCTAACACGTATGATGCCATTATCGTAGCCGTGTCACATGATCAGTTTAAAGCGTTGGGTTTAGAAGGGGTGAAGGCTTTCGCGAGAAAAAATCATGTACTTTACGATATTAAGTACTTATTTACAGCTAAGGATGTTGATGGTCGGTTGTAATTTGTTGGTACGAATACCAATAGCGGAAAATTATTGGAATGAGGGTTAAGCTGTTTTAGCGATAGCTGATACGGAAACGAATAAACCTTTCTTCGAAGAGCTGCTAGGTAGCTATCATGTATGGGTTTTTGTATGAAGGAAGGTTTTGATTAGCTCAGTGCTAGCTGACAAAAAATAAAAAGCCGTTGTGGGTTCTCCTTAACGGCTTTTTTGTTGGTTTGTCATACCCAACGATAGGTTGCTGGTGCATGAACCTCAGTAAAAGGAAGATCTGGCTAATCGCGATGTTGAACAAACGTCATGGTTTAAGGTTACACTTATCATTAAAGTCATAAAAACACGGAGGTTATATGATAAAGATTAAGCACCACGGTGCGGTTAACGGGGTGACGGGTTCGTGTCACCAATTATTTACTGAAAATAATAGTTCTGTGCTGATTGATTGCGGTATGTTTCAGGGTGCGGAGGCTTCACACCTTGAAGGTGGTTCATTGGCCATTGATTTTTCTCTTGAGGGTGTGAAGGCGTTAATTGTTACGCATTGTCATATTGACCATGTTGGACGCATTCCCTATTTACTGGCTGCGGGTTTTGATAAGCCTATTTATGCAACAGAGGCAACGGCTCGTTTGCTTCCACTTGTTATTGAAGATGCAATCAAGGTGGGTATTAGCCGTGATCGAAAGTTAATTGAAAAGGTTATTAAGCGGCTTTCTTTTCTACTTAAACCCATTCCTTATAATGACTGGTTTGAAGTTCCGAGGTTAGTTGATTTTAAAGGCCGTTTTAAAATGGCTGGGCATATTCTTGGCTCTGCGTATGTTGAATGTAAGGTCGCCAAAAAGATGGTGGTGTTTTCGGGCGATTTAGGTGCGCCATACTCCCCTTTATTGTCCGCACCAAAGCCACCTTATAAGGCTGATATCTTGGTGATTGAAAGTACCTATGGTGATAAAAACCATGAAGGGCGTAAACAACGTCGGCTGAATTTAAAGCGGGTTATTGAAAGCTGTTTGGCAAATGCAGGTACTATTTTAATCCCCGCGTTTAGTATTGGTCGTACACAAGAACTTTTGTATGAAATTGAGGAGATTATTCATCGAAACAAAGGTGACTGGCAAAATCTAGATGTGATTATTGACTCTCCAATGGCGGCGAAATTTACCAAGCATTATCGTGCGTTAAAGTCATTATGGGATAAAGAAGCTATAAGGAAAGTATCGTTTGGTCGCCACCCTTTAGCATTTGAACAACTGCTTACCGTCGATAGCCATCATGACCATGGGCGCGTGGTGAATCATTTAAAACAATCTGGTAGGCCGGCCATTGTGATTGCTGCAAGTGGTATGTGTACTGGAGGGCGGATGGTTAATTATTTGAAGGCATTATTACCTGACCCCAAAACAGATGTGTTGTTTGTTGGTTATCAAGCTCAGGGAACGGCAGGGCGTGATATTCAGACATATGGGCCAAGAGGTGGCTATGTTGATCTAGATGGTGATAGGGTAGATATTAAAGCCGGTGTGCATACAATGAGTGGTTATTCTGCACATGCGGGTCAAAAAGACTTGGTTAACTTTGTTAAAAGAATGCGCTGGAAGCCTTCTGAAATTAGAATTGTACACGGTGATAATGGAGCAAAGCGGGCATTACAGGAGAAGTTGCAGAAAATTGTGCCGGAAGGGATAGTTTGGGTGCCAAATGGTGATGAATAATCAATTGCTTATGCCAAGTAATAATCTTAGCTTGAAGTATAAAACATTAGAAAAATAATGTTTTTTTTGGGAATATAGTGCCTGGTTATTAAGGCTGCGCTTACAATTTTTTCTCTTGTTAGCGATGTTTTTATCAGCTTACCTAGCTAACATTTATAACTCTATTATCGAATGACCTGTTTAAAGTGTTCTGCTTAGAAGGTGTAAAGACTCTGCTATTGAACTAGGGTTTTTCGTTGCCTAAGAAAACTGAGCACTCACTATAGCGTTTCCATAAAAAAGGGTGGCTATTTAGCCACCCTTTTTATAAAGATAAAAAACTAAGCGTTGTTTAGTAGCTCAGTAATTTTACACCATCTTCAACCATTAACTTTCCAGGCATTCCAGGTTTAATGCCTGGAATTAGGTTATCAGCACTAACACCATGCCCACCAAGGCACATTGCGCAAACCATAATTTCTCCACCTACTTTCATGAATTCTTCCATATGTTGGCGAACATTTTGTCCACGTAAAGACAACATATCTGAAATAGGGTAGTCTTTGTCAACGAACGGAGTAACAGCTAAGCTTATAAAGACAGTAACAGGAACATCTTGTGATTTTCTAAGCATTGTTCCAACAGCAAAAGCGCGATGAATCTTAAATATATCAGGGCTAGAAAGGTCAATAAAAACCCCAGTTGTCTTAGCTGATGCTGATGCTGAAACAAAGGCTAATCCAAGTACTACAGCAATTAGAACTATTTTTATTTTTTTCATCATTTAGTCTCCTTTTAGTTTAATGATGGTCTTAGTGTACGATTTAAAATAAAATGGATTGTTGATAATTGTCAATTACGACATATTGATTCTAGCATAAGAATTTAATAATAAAATCCTTTTTAAAGTGACCCTAAATGGAACCCAAACAAATTGAGAATAACTGGCATTCTGGCTTAAAGTGCGAACAGTGTGCTATTCGAAACCTAGTTTTATTTGCAGATTTTGATAAGGATGATTTTGAATTAATTCATCGACCAATTAATGAATTTGAAATGGGTGTTGGTGATACCTTATATACTCAAGGTGATGCATCAGAGGCTGTCTTTACATTAAGATCGGGCTTGGTAAAGCTTGTTAGTTACCTTGCAGATGGTACTGTTAGGATTGTTCGAATAATAAAAGCGGGTGATGTTGTTGGTTTAGAAGCGCTTGATAATAAGCAGTATTTGCATCATGCGGTTATATTAGAGGCGGCATCTTTTTGCCGTATACCGGTTAGTCAAATCAAAATGCTTGGGGAGCATTCTCCTCACTTAAGTAAGCAGTTAACTACGCGTTGGCAGCGAGTTATTTCAGATGCAGATGTCTGGCTTTCACAATTGTCTTGTGGTTTTGCTAAGCAGCGTGTTGCTTATCTCTTATTGTATTTATCAGTAGGTAACGAAAAGAGTGAGTGCTACCTGCCAACAAGGCAAGATATAGGAGCTATCTTGGCTGTTACTACAGAAACAGCTAGCAGAATTATTGCTGAGTTTAAGCGTAAAAAGCTTATAACATTACTTTCATCACATAGGGTTGCGCTTGATAAGGAGCGCTTGCTTGAGTTATGTGAGAGCGAATAATGAGAAAGAGTTTTGGTGTTTTAACGGTAAGTATTTTTTAGAAGTGTATTTCTATATAAATTGATAAAGATCAGTTTTTTATCGCATTAACTCGTTATAGTTAAGTTATATTTTTTTAGTTATAAAAGGAGGTTGTTGTGGGACTTTGGGGTGAATTATTTAGCAGTTGGGGCGGTATTTTATCATTACTTATTATTCTGTTTATGTTGGGAATGGGTGGTTTTATTGCTTGGTTTATGAAAAATAGTGGCGGCTAACGTTAGAAGTAACGATTAGTTATTATAGGTGAGGTTTTTTCGCTTGCTGCGCACTTTTTAACTTAATGAGTGTAGGGTAAGCGCCTAAGGTTTGGCTAATTGTCGACCTGTTTGAGTGCACCATAAATACTTACAACGTTAGGTTTTTAAGCTTAGTTAAAATGCCAACGCTTATGTGTGGGGCTTGATTTTAATAGTTAGTCGGTCATTTCAGTGTTTTCAGATGATAGTTGGGTGCCTTTATGCCGGGGCAGCGTATTAATGGGTATCGAACACCGAAATCATTGCGGGCACGTTGTCTCATCACAATGATGAAGTGTTTTTACCTCTGTTACTGAGAGCTTATTTTACGGTTTTAGTCTTAATGTTTTCTCAGTGTGTATTTTTTTATCTCTAAGTGAATACTTCATTAAAGCGCTATTTTTACCTCAAGGGCTTCCGGCGAGGTTTTATCATAGCTGTAGTCCTATACTGTGTTCACGGTATAAATTAGTGGCGATTGATTCAGCCTCATTCTATTTCAAAATTAATACACTCTCACTGTCGGTATAACGTGGATTTTCATAGTAGCCTCCCTCTCTTGGTTTTTAGGGGAGGATTAACGTTTACTGCTGAATAACAATGTTTTGTGCGTTTAAGGTTTCCCATCATTAAGACGACTAATAATGGTTGTGCTTGAATGGCTTGTTTAGGCGCTATTTTGCTATAAAATAGTGCTCCTTATTAACTTAGAATAAACCTTATTTAAGTGCCTTATTTGTTTTTACAACGCTTGCCATTAGGTGCTCGTTATATGGTTGTTAGTGCTTTGGCATTTAGTGTGATGTCTTTGTTTGTTAAGCTTGTGGGGGAGAAAGGCATTCCCGTGTTAGAAATTGTTGCGGCACGCTCAGTTGTTTCCTTAGTTATTAGTTATATTTCCCTTAAGCGCTTAGGGATTAGTTTATTGGGGCAGCGTAAGGTTTTATTAGTTGCTCGTGGCTTGGCAGGTTTTATTGCATTAAATTGTGTGTTTTATGCATTAACACATTTGCCTTTAGCGGAAGCGACGGTTATTCAATATTTGCACCCTATGTTTACGGCAGTATTGGCGCTTTTTTTTCTTAAAGAGCGCTTTTCAATGGCTACGCTAGCTTGTCTTATAATGAGTTTTATTGGGCTTTTATTTGTTGTTCGCCCTAATATTGCCTTTTCTACGTTATCTCAACCATTAGATGAAATAGCTGTTTTAGCTGCACTGGCAGGTGCATTTGGTAGTGCTGTAGCTTATGTGTTGGTACGCTCGCTGGGTAAATCCGAACACCCCTTAGTGATTGTGTTGTATTTTCCTTTGGTTTCCTTACCTTGCAGTGTGTTGATGCTTTGGAATGACTTTGTTATGCCCCAAGGGGTAACATGGTTGTATTTATTAGCGGTTGGGGTTTCTACACAGGTAGGGCAAGTTGCTTTAACTCGAGCAATGCAAACAGAAACAGCCAGTCGTGCAACCAGTTTTGCCTACCTACAAGTTGTGTTTGCAATTATATTAGGGTTGATTTTTTACCAGGAAGTTCCAAACTCTGGAACAATTACGGGTGCTGGATTTATTATTATGGCGGCTTACTTAAATGTTCTCTGGCATCGTAAACTTTAGCCGTAGCCCCGTTGTTCATCATTTAACGATAGGTTGTTTTAATGACTAAATATTTACCTTTATTCATATTTTTATTGTCAATTGCTTTCTTAATACCAGGTTTAACTCAACCACTAATGAGTATAGAAGCCACGGTTGAAAAACGAGATATGCTGGTATTGGCGGCCGATTCGTTAACGCTGTCCGAGCTTAGTAATCAATTTATGCAAACGGTTATTCAGTCGTTGGTTAAACAACTTGATGTGCAGGGGCAGGTGTTGGTGTTTCAGTCTACTCGGAGTTTGTTAGGAACGATGAGTGAATTAGTCGCTCATGGGCATGCTGAGGTGGGGCTGTTGATTGGCTTGTTTGGGGTTGTTATTCCATTATTTAAAATAACACTGGTAGTAGTCTCATTTTTTTTGAAAAAAAGAAAGCTCCAGCTTAAACTTTTGAATATTAGTAGCCTTCTTAGCAAGTGGTCTATGTCGGATGTTTTTATGATGGCACTGATGGTGACATTTTTAGCGATTAATGCAAATGGGCATGCGATTAATACGGTTAATATGTCAGCAACACTTGGAGCAGGCTTTTATTTTTTTGCAGCCTATTGTTTATTGGCTATTGTGGCTGCTCAGTTAATGGAGCGACAAATTAAGACAGATTAACGATGGTCTTATAGGGGTAAGTCATTGCTTTATATGGAAGATTTTATACCGTACGTTTAAAGATGTTGAATGTTGGGAATGCATACGGGGGACTGTTTTTTTAAATTCAGCTAACGAAACCAAGTTGTAGTGAATAGTTTTTTCATGTGTCCACGTCATTGCTGATGCATGATAGCCACGCTTCATTAGGGGTGTAGTGTGTTAACCATGTTGATATTTCATCCGCAGGCATCGGCTTGGCAATAGCGTACCCTTGTGCGAGCTCACAGCCCATAATCAGTAATTTTAACCCATGTTTGGTTGTTTCAACGCCTTCGGCAATAACTTCGCGATCAAATGATTGAGCTAAGCCAATGATGCCATCGATAATGCGGTAATCATCGGGGTCATTAAGGATACCCATAACGAAACTTTTATCTATTTTTATTGTTTCAGCAGGTAAATTGCGAAGGTGGGTTAGGGAGGAGTAGCCTGTGCCGAAATCATCGAGAGCAATTTTTACACCTAAGTTACTTTGGCATGATTTGATAACCGCATTGATGATATGCATATCACCGATTGCGCTGCTTTCTAGAATTTCTAATTGTAAATAACTTGGGTTGATCGTTGGTTGTTGTAATAATAGACCTTCAAGCTGCTCGATAAATGTTTTGGACTGAAGGTGATAGGAAGCAATGTTGACGCTAACTTCAAGCAAAATCCCTTGTTTTAACCAGTGCTCCATTTGTATTAAGGCTTGCGCAATGACCCATTCCCCAACTTGAATTTCGAGTGATGTTTCTTCAATAATGTGTAGGAAATCTAAGGGGGCTATGAGGCCTTTTTCAGGATGTTTCCAACGAATGAGAGCTTCTACACCATAGACATCACCTGTTCGCATATTAACTTTTGGCTGGTAATACAGGCAGAACTCATTATTGGTAAGCGCCTGTTTTATATCCCTAAGCTTTTTGTTTTTGAGGCTAACTTGTTGGTCTTGTTTTGCATTAAATAAGTGGTAGCGATTTTTGCCTGCTAATTTGGAATGGTACATGGCCTGATCAGCATGGCGAATTAAGGTGTCGATATCGCTATTATCTAACGGATAAATGGTTGTGCCGAGTGAGGCGCTAATATTGATATGGTTATCTTCAATAAAAAACGGTTGGGCAAGGGTTTGAATAATTCGGTGAAGCATGACTTCACATTGATGCGGGTGCTGAAAGTCGGAGAGCAGCAAGGTGAACTCATCACCACCCTGGCGAGAGACGGTATCTTCTTGGCGAATACTACATTTAATACGTTCGGCAACTTCAATGAGTAGTTGGTCGCCTACATTATGACCGTAGGTATCATTGACGGGTTTGAAATTATCTAAATCAAGAAAGCAAACGGCCAGTAAGCTTTTGGTACGTTTGCTGTGAGCAACAGCTTGCATAAAGCGATCGTAGAATAGTACGCGATTGGGTAGTTGGGTTAGAGCATCATAGTGAGCCATCTGCTCTAGCTTTTGTTGTTGCTCTTTATTATGGGTAATATCGGAAAAGATGCCGACATAATTAAGGGTCGTGCCATCGATGTCTTTTAATGCAGAAATGGTGAGTAGCTCAGCACAAAGGTTCCCATTCTTTTTTCGATTCCATATTTCACCCTGCCAGTGCCCTTTGTTGTGAAGGGATTGCCACATTTCGGTATAAAATTGAGGGCCTTGCTTACCTGAACTCAGTAAGCGTGGGTTTTGCCCAATAACATCTTCACGGGGATAGCCCGTTATCTCAGAAAAAGCCGGGTTGACATCAATAATGGTGCCGTCAGGTTTTGTAATGCTAATGCCTTCATGCGTGTCTCTAAATATGCGGGCAAATAGTTCTAGGTTTTTTTCAGAGTTTAGGCGTTCTAACTCAATGCTCGCTCGGGTTGCAAGGCTTTGAAGAAGAATAGATGTTTGTGCGCTCTCTTTAGTCGGTTTGTCATCGAGAAGACATAGTATGCCGATAACTTCACCGAGGCTGTTCTTTAGAGGGACGCCTAAATAACTGACTGCCTGCATATCGGTTAATAGTTGGTCGTCGGGGAATAATTCTTGGATATTATTTGGATAAAAGCATTTACCGTTGGTGTTGACTTGCTGGCAAGGGCTGCCATTTAATGGGTAAGTGAAGTTATCGGCCATGTTACCGTTAGCCCAAACAGCTAAAGTATTTGCTTGTGTTGGGTCGTTTTCATCAATTAATGAAATCATCGCGTAACACATACTGTGTGATTGTGCGAGTTGATGAACAATGGTATGGAATATATTGTCGGATTTAGTTGAGCCTGACTCAGCTAAAGCACGTAGCGCATCTTCATTTTGTTTATTTTGGGTGATGTTGGCATGAATGCCCGTTATAACGAGAGGTTTTTTAACCTGGTTATATTCAATAACCTCTCCGGTCGTATGGAACCAAAGCCAGTCGCCATTTTGTGCTTTTTGGCGATATTTCACGTTAAGTGCTTGACCTGTTTCTTTTGTTATTTTAACTTGGCTTGATACTAAATTTCGGTCATCAGGGTGAATGGCACTTAAACATTGTTGGTAACTGCTGACCAGTTCGGCTTGCTTGTATCCTAATAACTCAGAATATTCTTCACTGTTTTGCATGACGTTGGTTTGAAAATTAAATCTGAATGAGCCCTGCTCAGCCGATTTATGGGCTAAATTCAGAAGCTTAATATTATTATGTAGGTGTCGTAATAGAGTTTGTTGTTTTAGTAAAATGAGCGTGATGCTTAAGCTCAGTAGAAAAATGGTGAAAAGAAACCACTGTCGAACGTTTAAAGCGTTATTAACATTTTGTTGGAAAGCCTTGTTAGCAAGGTTTGTTAGGTGTTGGGCTTGAACGGCACTTTTATTACTAAGTAGCTGGTGATTTAATGCTGTGAGTTGGTGTGAGTGGTTAACGAGAGTTGTTGCATGTTTCAATAGCTGCTTAACTGAGTGAGATAGTCCTTTAGGCAATGAATTACTTTTTTTTCTTAAATGATTGACGTAATTAATGATTTTGTTTCTGGTTTGTACTTGGGTGTACGAATGACTGTATAACAGGATTTCTCGCTCCAGAGTTGCTAGTTTTTTAGCACATATTGTTTGCCCATTTTCAATTAAGGTCGTTCTTAGTTGAGACGAGCCCTTGGGGAAATAAAGAAAGGAGTTATGAAAAATAGCATACGTTGATTTAATACGGTTAACGGTGGATAGAATGTCGTTAATTTCGCTTACGAAGGTGGATGATGCGCGGTTATTAGATTCAAGCTGAGGCAAAAAGAGAGTAATCTCTTTCTCAAGTTCAGCAATGGAATCAAAACTTCTGATGCCCCCATTTTCTGCAAGCAGGACGTTTTGTATTAAGCGACTAACTTTTTGTTGAGTGCTGGTGATGTTTTCAATGTATAGCTGATGTTGTTGATGGTTAACCTGGCTGTTGATAAACAACCAACTACTTATAATTAGGAGTGATGCTAATAGAGTAATGCCAAGGGCTTTCTGTAAAAAAGGATTCACTTTAATGGCTTTCCTTGATATTCACCGGTGAGTGTTTTCAGGAATTTAACAATAAGTTGAGTGTCTTTTTCTAAGGGTGAGATGCCTAATTGATAAATGATCATAGTCTCGACAACATCGTTTAACGTTTCTTTTGAACCATCGTCTAGATAAGGCGCGGTTAACTCAATGTTTCTTAATGAAGGGACTTTGAAGACAAACCGGTCAGCTTGTTGGCCGGTGATATTAAAACGGCCTAAGTCAGCTTGGTGGATGGTTTCCTTTTCACTGAAGTAATCTTGCATAATACCCAGTTTTTGGAACATATTTCCACCGACAGCACGACCTTGGTGGCATGAAATGCAACCGTATTCTTTGAAGAGTATGTAGCCCTGTAACTCCTCTTTTGTAATGGCATTATTATTGCCCGTTAAGTATTGGTCAAAACGACTGTTCGGTGTGAGCAAATTATTTTCAAAAGCAACAATAGCAGCCTTAATGTTATGAGCGGTGATGCCGTCGGTAAACGATGTATTAAAGTCGCTTAAATAACTGGGGTCTTGTTTTAGTTTTTTAATAACTTGTGGCCAATTGGAGCCCATTTCTTTTTTGTTGTTAACGGGGCCGTCGGCTTGCTCGGCTAAGTTTAAGGCTCTGCCATCCCAAAACTGCTTGATATTTAAGCTGCTATTAAAAACGGTGGGTGAATTGATAGGGCCTTTTTGCCCGTTGATGCCCGTAGAAAAGGCCTGATTGTCTACGCCACCGCTAGAGAGTGAGTGGCAACTTGCACAGGATATGGTGTTGTTTCCCGATAACCTAGGCTCATGAAAAAGGCGGTTGCCTAACTTAATCAGTTTCGTATTGTTTGTTTTAGGTTCAGGAATGGGCTGAATGGGTTCATTCAGTGAGTTAGTGGCATATGATTGACTATAAAAAAGAAAGAGAAAAATAGCTGTAATTATTATTGGCATCTTTGATCAACTTAAAAAAACCTTAGCGTAAGAGCGGAATATAGTTGATAAATTGGGGCTTAGCAATGAAAACCAAGTAGGATTCTATGTTATTTGTTGTAGAGCAAGTTGTTGTTAAGATCAGCGGTAAATATTAACGGTGTTTGTAATATAATTACGGAGTATTTTGATTGAATTTTTGGGGTTTAAATAAGATGGCAAAGGCGTGCGCACGACATATTCTGGTTAAAAGTAAAGAAGAAGCCGATAAGCTAAAAAAACAATTGGCATCGGGTGCTGATTTTGCACAGTTAGCAAAAAAACATTCTATGTGTAATTCAGCTAAAAAGGGAGGTGACTTAGGTGAGTTCCCACCCGGTAAAATGTTGAAAGCATTTGATAATGTTGTTTTTAAAAAAGCATTATTGACGGTGCATGGGCCGGTTAAAACAAAGTTTGGTTATCATTTGATAGAAACAATTTATCGAAGTTAACGTTTTATGAGCCACATATTTTAATATATTTTAAATATCAAACAATCAAATAAAATTTATGGAAAATTCACAATACTTTTATCGTACGGCTATTTTTACACAACAAAATAATCAAGTTGCGCTCGCCGATATTGAGCAACCAGATAAAATTTCTCCGCTAGAAGGTTGGATGGGGATCGTTATATCACTTGCCGATGGGGAGCATACGGTTCAGCAGTTGATTGATTATATGTCTCAGCAGTACCCTGAGCCTCCTGCGAATATAGAAGAAACATTACACTCAGTTATTGAGCGCCTTGAAGAAGGTGAGTTGCTTAAGTTATGTGATGAAAAAGTGACACTGCCTTACTACTTGGCTTCACCCATTGAGCAGCTTGATTTGGATAAAGCGCGTCAGTTAATTCAAGATGATGGTTATAACGAGCGCACTTAATTAAGTGAAGGTTAACTCGGCAGGATAAGTGAATGATCGTGCTTGTTGGGTTAATGGGTCGATGAAATTTAAACTTATTTGCCAATAACTAGAAGTGGTTTAGAGTAGTTATCACCTTGTTGAGCTTGTAACTCAGGATAGTAGAGGTCGTTTAATATATGGGCACGCCTAACGATTGCATATGTAACCTTAGTTGATGGGGC
>Ga0209081_1001846_pt1 | contig 12495 bp, 10 predicted proteins | sample GOMGulsemesocosm_4_FD_184636 | JGI IMG/M metagenome (GOLD analysis project Ga0209081, IMG submission 184636) | Methane-oxidizing microbial communities from mesocosms in the Gulf of Mexico - GOM15B Gulf of Mexico (SPAdes) (version 2) | ecosystem: Environmental > Aquatic > Marine > Cold seeps... | reverse complement strand
TTTGCCGGTTTTGAAAAACCTCAGATTACTGATCGCACGGCTCGAATCCCCCAGCAACCTGAATGTGTTTTGTATTTCTATCATATGCAGATAATAGTCTCGCGTTATTTGATTTGTTGTGACTTCATACAAGTTTACCCTTCGCTATTCACTGCTCTCAGCTCTTTCACAACGGGACCACCGATAAAGAAATAGAACAAGGGGACGAAGTAGGCCATAGCGAAAAGAACAGGTAAAATCCATCGGCTATCAGGGTAAAACTCTCCTTTACCCGACCAATATAGTAACAATGGTGCAAAGGATATTGACACCCCTTGTAGCGCAGCAATTATTAGCATGAAAGGAGACCTCACCAGTCGCCCCCATCTCGCACTGATTTCAATGGTTACTTTTTCCATAAAATTCACCTCACGATTCACTGGCCTGTTTACTAGCCGACATACTGCCTTGCTACCTTATACTTCCCTAAAAAAGAATCACACCTGCACGGTATAAGTCCTTTGCGACACTAAAGATTATTACTTTATTAGCTATATAACCTTATTTAGTTTCAACTTCTTTCGATGGAAAATATTGAACACTATCAAACTAAGCGAAAGCACTACGTAGCCACTGATTACGATCAGCTGAAATAGGTACGCTCCTACACCACCTTGATCTCCATTGCGCGCGGCCAAGTAAAGTGAGATAGAACTGCCACAAAATACAACAACTCCCGCCAGAGCTCTATACACTCTACGGACTTTCGGTTCCAGCCAGCGGGAAGCTGGGTAAGAGGCAATGTAAATTACCGATGGCAATAACAACATTAACAGAGCAATGATCATACATACCTATCAAATCTTAGAACCCTAAACTATGGCAATTAAGTGAAGAACAATCTGTGGGAGAATTGTATAACAACTGTAAGAAATTGTAATAATTTTCCCCGAATCGGCCTCGCTCAAAAAATTGATTTCCCATAGACCACTCGATTGATTCTTATGCTAAGCTTCCGCTCCTTCGGTGGAGTATCGATACGACTTTTTCTAACACAGAATTTGAGCCGCACCCCTTAAATTATCGATGGCGTGCCGCCACTGTATAAGCGCCTAAATTGTAAAACCCTATTTTGGAGCGTTCTGCTACAGCAATGGAACCTGAACCTCTGAAGCCTTTAGGAAGAATGAGAGCATAATGAAAGCGAATCGCTGCAGTTACATTTCAACATTAATCCGCACGGTGGCATTAACTACGGTTTTTTGCATCGAGACTGTTAATGCCGATGGTTTATGCCGCAGCGATGATTTTTCGGTGGCAGAACAAACCGTCATGGACGCCTATGCCGCTTATTACGGTCGCCCTGCAGACTCCAATGGCCTCGAATACTGGGCAGACCAAATAAGGTCCCAACCTGCGGGAATTCAGGCGATCATTAACGCGTTTGCCGCATCCCAAGAATTTGAAGAGCGATTTTCTCATTTAAACAATACCGAATTGGTCAGCAATATTTATCGCCAGTTATTCAATCGAGCGCCTGACCAGGGTGGGCTGGATTATTATGTGGAGGAACTTAACGCGGGACGCAGGTCTTTACAGGCGATTGCTTTAGATATTTTGTCCGGGGCGCAAAATAGCGACGTGCTAATTTTGAACAACAAGCGCCGGGTGATGGCTGACTACCTAATTAGCAGCAACGAATTGCGAAAAAACTTGAGCGGGGATGTTTTAGCCGAGCTTTTGGCCGAGGTATCGGAGAGCGAGGAATCTGTAACTGACGCTTGCACGTCCACATCAATCCACTTAGCTGAAGGCCCAGACTCACTCGACGAGGTGATACGCCTTCCGGTGGTTGTGCATGTTATCTATACGCTTGAACTTTATAATATAACCCCGGAGAAAATACGATCACAAATGGTGGTGATCAACGAAGATTTCACAAAGCAAAATGTTGATCACTTCAAAACCCCCCTGGAATTCACCGATCTTGTCGCAAATGTTGGCATTGAATTTGAGCTAGCAACGCTAGACCCGGAAGGAAACCCCACTACTGGCGTTACCAGAACCTATAGTGAGCTCAGCGGATGGGATGGACACGATGAAGACAAACCTGTGGAGCAACGATCCTTATATTTTACCGATCAAGGTGGCCATAATGCTTGGCCAACAGACCGCTACCTCAATATCTGGGTCGCAGAAATGTCGGATCGCCATGGTCGTTTAGGTCTTGCGGGTTATACACGATTCCCCGATGTCGCCGACCCTCGCATTGACGGGGTTGTTATTGATCCGCGTGTGTTTGGGTCCATTGAACCATTAGCTGACGCACATGCACTGGGCCGCACAGCGACCCATGAAATTGGCCATTGGTTAGACTTACATCATATCTATAGACATAACGGAGACTGCGAGGCAGGGGACGAAGTTGACGATACCCCAACCGCTATGAACCAGTACATAGGTGTGCCAGTCTACCCGAGGTCTTCCTGTGGTAGCACCGATATTACTATGAACTATATGGACAATGTACGCGACGAAGCCATGTATATGTTTACCAATGGTCAGAAAAAGCGGATGAGGGCTGTTTTTGCAAGAGGCGGGCCACGTGAAGGCCTGTATAAAAATAGAGTGAAGCAATGAACCTGTCAAAAGGCTCATTTTAGTCAAACTTCAGCTGAAAATTTTACCTTAGCGCCACACTTCACTGCAAAGGCAGCTTGTTTCTAAGTGATACATTTTTGTAATACCTTAAACGATAGTTCAAGAGAAGTACGCTATCGCCTTTATTGGCGTTTTAGCTCACACACTAACTTTCCATTTCTAAGGTCGCAATTTCTCCGATAGGTGACGACAAAGAAGCCGGTGGCACAGTGAACCAGCGCGGGCCTTTGTCAGTAATATAGATACAATCTTCTAAACGAACACCAAATTCGCCGGGAATATAAATACCGGGTTCATTTGAAAAGCACATGCCAGCCGCAAGCTTTTCTTGCTCGCCGCGCACAAAATTAACACTTTCGTGCCCTTCCATGCCAATACCGTGCCCTGTTCTATGGGAAAGACCGGGAAGTTTATAGTGGGGGCCAAAACCTAAGCTTTGATAAAAACTGCGTACTGCGTCGTCAACTTTACCAGCTTCAACATTTACTTGTGCTTTTTCAAACGCTATTTCTTGGCCTTTTCGAACAGTGTTCCAAACGCTTTCCTGATGTTTTGAGGGCTCACCCATCACAAAAGTTCTACTAATATCCGATTGGTAGCCGTGTACACTACAGCCGCAATCCATCAAAACTATCGAGCCTTGTTTAATTTTTTGTTGCTGTTTCGTACCATGGGGAAAAGCACTTGCTTCATTAATTAACGCCATGTTCCAAGCATTTTTACCGCCTAATTCTTCCTGCGCACTGGCCATTAAGGCATTCACATCTGCGGAACTCATCCCCACTTCTAGCTGTGAGAATACGTGCGCATAAGCCCTTAACGTTACTTCGTTAGCGTTGTGCATAAGGCGAAGTTCATTGTGACTTTTTATCATCCGACAACCACGGGTAACGGGTTCTGCACTGGTATGCTGCATTGCAGGTAAACTATTCATCACACCTTTTAAGGCAAAATAACGCACCGACTCTTCAAAACCAATGAGGCCTGATGTTATTTTTCTGTCGTTAAAAATTTGTTTTATTTTCTCAAAAGGGCTTTCATGCTCCTGCCAAACCCGAACATCCTCACCAACCATTAAGGTTTCACGTATGCTTGGCTCTTCAAAGAAAGGGCAAACAACTGCAACGGCACCTTCTCTAGGAATTATTAAGGCGCTTAGCCGTTCACTGCGCCACCATTGCACGCCAGAGAAGTAGTCCATGGCAGCCCCGGGCTCAATAATAATCGCAGCAATATTTTGCCGCTGCATTAGAATTTGTGCTTTGCTGATACGATCAAGGCGCTCTTGAGCAGTGATCGCTTGGCTACTTGTCGTTATATTATTTAATAAGCCTGCTGACGCAGACCTGTTATCTTTTGTACTTGCCGCCAGCGCGTTTGAATTTAAACTTGAAGCGATTGAAAGGCTTGCCAAGCTGGCACCGCTAGCCTTTAATAAGTTTCTTTTCGTTAGGTTCATAATTTCTCTTCGACAGTCGTCGGCTAATTTTTAGGGTTGGGGGCTACGCTCTTGCGTCAACTTTTCGAAGAAAGCCAAACATCTAGTATAGGAGAAACAAACGCCCAATTCGTGACCACTCTACCCTATCCATCCGGAATACGACAACCGCCTGTTTCGACTGAGGCGGATCGTTTCGCGGCCCTAATTCAGACTAGGCCCCGAACCGAGGCAATATTAGTTTATACACCATAGCCGCCGCACGAAGGCCGAAGCCTGCAAAAAACGCACACGGTATCGCAATGCTTTCGTCTACGCCAAATTGCCTAAGCCCAATGTAAACCACAGAGGCCAGCAAAGCACAGGTAATGTACATTTCAGGGCGCATCAGCGTTAAGCTCACACCACAAAGCACATCTCTCACGATTCCGCCAAAGGTTGCTGTCATAACTCCCATAACCACTGCGATAATTAATGGCGTGCCGTGAACCAGCGCAGCTTGAGTGCCCAAAATTGAAAAGGCGATAAGCCCAATCGCATCCATCCACAATATCCACACTTGTCGACTACTTATAAGATGAACGGCGAAATAGGTTAATACAGACGCAAGAATGCTAATAGAGATGCTGCTTGGGTCACGAACCCAGGAAACTGGAACCTCTCCCAACAAAATGTCCCGCAGCGTGCCCCCTCCAATGCTGGTTACCGCCCCCACAAGAACAAAACCCAAAATATCGAGCTTTTTTTCGGCCGCAAGCAAAGCACCTGAAATTGAGAATACAACGACTCCTGTCAGGGAGAAAACGGACAGAATTAAGTTTATTAGATCCAGTGACACACGGCATACCTCTATTCATTGAGTGTTTCATCAAGGAAGTTTAACTTTAATGGGCATAGTCGGGCTAGAGCTCTAGAAAACTAGAGGCTTGCCAATTTATCTTTATTTCTTAGGTAATGTAACGAATCACTAGCAAGGATGTAATGAACGCCACTATGCCAAGAACAACCCTTATCCAATGCCATTTTGCCCATTTAGTTAATTCTTCCGATAGACCCTCAACACCTACCGAACCCGATTTAAAACTATCATTAGCTCCTTTAAAATAGCCCATATATATCGCTAGCATAAGCAGAGTAATTATTGCTGGCACTAGCGAAAGCCAATGGAACGTTGCACCTAATATAACCGGTACCACCGCCGCTAAGACCGGAAATATAGTAGCCAAAATCGTTAGTGGCGCAAAATACAGGAATAGGCGCGGACCAAGAGTACTGTGTAAACTTAAAAATTCTTTTGGCTCCATTGAACGCCAATACGGCACTAAAATCATGGCTTCGGCAAGCAAACTTCCGACTAGCAAACCTAATGCTAAAGATGAAATCAGCTGAAGTACTTCAATAATCATTGCCTTTATTCCTCTGCTTATATTTTGCCTAACAATCGCAATTACGGCTGGCTTGAAATGGATACATTTGTGCAATCAGGATAGAACGACAAGAATAGAGGTTTGAGTAGACCAAAGCATTTACATATGTACATAAATAGTATTTGTACGGATGCTTTTTGACGGATTTGGCTGGGTTGTGTTGAGCTTATCCTCAAATCGGATTAAGCAATGAACGGGGCAAAAAGCTCCATACCCCTCCCACGCTGGTATTTCCTGGCAGCCCTTCTTACTTTTTATTTAGTGTTGGAGTGAGGCGCGAGTGGTTCGATGAGTGCCCCGGTGTTTAACGGGCAAGAGTTCTAGCAGCCCCCAGTTTTCAAGCCTTGGCAAGGTAATATGATAATACCCGTCGGCATAGTCCACACTCAGCTTGCGCTCCTGCTTGCCAGGTTGATGATAGCTAGCAGCCTGAATGGCGGGTTCAAACAGGTTTTCGCTGATCTTAAGCTCTAAGTTCTGCTTCGTTACGACCCTATTTACTCCCTCACTAAAATCGTGATTCACAAAATGAATCACCTTGGGCGCCCCAGCGTCAGTACTTTTTTCTCTTGGATAGCTTGAAACTTTAGGTCTCGCCACCTCGATCATTCGCGGCCTGCGGTCAATGGCGGAATCGACAGAGGGCCACTCAACCATTTTCCCAGCATGGTCTCGCAGAACCGCGCGTTGTTGTCTATTCATCTTCGTTCGTGAGAGATTGCCACTGAGAATCAAATCCAACTCATCAATCCGCCTAAGTTGGTCACTGTCCGCTAGATATTTTGGCCAAGCATCATTCCCTGCGATCAACAGATGAAAAGGCGTACTACTCTTCATCAAGACTTGGCTTATTGCCAAGGCTTCCAGGTTTTCAAAGTCTGTTTCAATGTATGCGCTGAAGTCATAAACCACCCCCACATCGGCACGGGTTTCATAACCATCAAACAGGCGACGGTTCTCCGTAATCCAACGGTAAATAAAGTCATAGTCACCGGGGCGAGCATTGTAATATCGCTGTTCATTTTTCTTGTTATAAGCCCACATCTGTTCCGGCACCATAAATAGGGCGCCGTTTGCGTAGGCCTGTGCGATCCACAGGCGAACTCTGTCAACGGCGTCGGGGTGATCCACCATGTAATTCCAGTCGGGATAGGGTTGCGCCGTCAGTGCCAGAGGTTTACCCCTTGCTTCCGCCAGTTTGTACAACAACAGCGCCCTGGCATTTAGCGCGCCAAACTCAGCTTGGTGATTAAATTCCTGGACGTAGAAATCAATCGCTTCAGAGTGAATAAATCGCAGCCCTTTCCAATATGGGTCTAATAATTGCGAGCTGGTTCCTACCCTGATATACCCAGTGCCGGGAATTTCAGGGTAGCCCGAGCGGCGTGCAAATTCATCCGCCGTATGAACTAGGTGCTCTACGTGGCGGTTGTTCCACTCAGTCAGAAATTGTCGGTAAAGAGCGGACAGGGGTATTGTATTGGGAAAATTCTCAGACTCTCTTTCATAAGTCTCAACGGTCCAGCCCTGCGCCAATAAATATTGGCCATAGTGGAAGCGCTCTCCAAGTGGAAGGCCCAGGTCAGTCCGCTCACTTTGGCTAAATTTGTCTGTCAGCCAGCGAGAGAAATTTTCCATACATGCATCGCTGAAATCGCCACCTTGATTGTAGTGGGCGGGCGTTGCATGTTGGGAGTCAAACAACAGCGCATCCAATTGCTTACCTTGGCCCAGCCCACTCATTGCTACCGTTTTTATTTGCCACTCGAGATAATGCTGGAACAAGAGGGAGTGAGTGGAAAAAAAATTGTGTCCTGGGAACCATGTGATTGGCAAAGGTGAACCATCTAGGCGGCGGGTAAATGCGTCTTGATAGGTCTTCGGGAATTTTTGGGTCATGCCATTCCAAATCACATCCCACTCAACCCTAGACACCCACTTCAGTCCAGCATTCTGATGCTCGGCGATCCCGTTGCGGTATTTGTCGTGGGTCGCGTCGAAATCAGCTATAGAAAAGTCGTGAAAACTGGATGGGGTGAAGCCCCACATCACAATGTCTCCCTCATATTTTCCGTAGCGCCCACGGTCGGGTTTTGGTAAGTCTTGAAATAGAGGCTGAGTAAAAACGACGGAGGATCTATCGAGAAACGATGCCCCCTGGGAAGAAGCTTCGACAGCGCCTGCCAGCCCGCTACCCCCCAGAGTCATCCATAGGACCATGAGCACAAGAGCAGGCAGGGCTGAAAATTTTATTAGCCTATTCGGCATCCGCTTTGCATCGAAACAAGCTTTCTCTCGAGACACCAAAGCGCTCGGGGTCCTTCATCACATCCCTTATCGTGCTGTAGTGAGCGAAATTTTTCCAACCGAGATCTTTTTTTACATCGGGCTGTAAATCACAGTCAAAACCCACCAGAAACGCCCAATCGGAGCCGCCATAATGCGCCAAACCCCAGGAGAAACCACGGCCATCACCGGCATCCAGAAACTTGTCAGGAATATAGGCACCGCCCGCTGGTGGAATATCTTCAAGGGTGGTCATGATCTCAAAGTTAATGCCATCTTCAGAGTACTGAATGGTCCCTTTCTCCGGACCGGCCCAGTCGACAATGGCGGCCATGCCCGTACGCCAGGGAAATACCCAAGTTTCGTGGCCACTGTTTGAAACAGGGTTTGCCGAGTGCTTTCGATAAGGCCCTTCAGGTTTATCCGCCACCGCAACACCCCACTTGGAGTCGGTGAACATAGTTTCCCCAATGGCGTGGCCCTTATAGTAGAGGTAGTACTGCCCTTTCCAGGTGATCACCCCTGGGTCATGAATAGCACCGCTGTCCCAGCACCCCTCTTCCAACGCTGCACCCCAATTGGAATCACCGTGCTCACTGGGGTTAATTAATGTGCCATCGCGGCTGGGCTCCAGAATGGGTTGTTCCAGCTTGGTCCACGGCCCATCGGGTGAATCTGCCCATGCCATACCCACCACATTGAGTGGGTCGTTGTTTCTCTTGGCCTGATAGGTCAGGTAGTATCGATTTTCAGCGACTAAAATTTCTGTCGTAAAAACACTGTACTCATCCCAGCTCCCCGCCGCACCGCGCGTAACCGCCGGGCCAACTTCCTGCCAGTCAATGCCGTCTTTGCTAACTGCATACCAAATGTCGGCATCAAGCCAACTGGATTGATCACACTCGTTGCGCGTATACCAAATGTAGTACTGCCCATTGCACTTGATGATCGTGCTGGGGTCTCGTCTGTTTACCCCTTTTTCATACCCCAAGCCTGTTACCGGTTTGTAGCGAAATCGTGTGTAGAATTCGTTTTCGCTATCATCGCCGCGATGGCGTTTCATGGCTGCGCTTATTTGATCTGACGTATTCATTAATCGTTTACCTGTCCGTACAACTGAATGTTAATTTCTTCGCGTCGCGCTCTGTCGAGGGAATAAAATTTCATAATGCCGCCGGCGACTAAGAACAATAGCCCGGGCAGTAAAGTGCCGACAAAATTAATGCTGGCCACAACCTCAGTCGTCTGCGTTTCCAGACCCGCAACATAGCCGGTCTCACCTATGACCCACAGCGCTATTGCGCCACCAACACCCAAACCCACCTTGAGTGTAAACAGGAACAGCGCAAAGAAAATGCCCGCCATATCCCGGCCAACGAGAACTTTCTGGTAATCCACAAGGTCACTCAGCATGCTCCAGGTGAGTGGAACCATGCTGATAGAAAGGAATGACACTATGACGCCCAGGGCTAGAATGGCCGTGAACTCGGTACCTGGCATCCAGTAGGGCACAGCACTCAAGACGGCACAGACAATCATCAGAATCTTATACGCTCGCACCTTATCAAACCGTGTCCAGAGGAAAGCGGCCATGGCCGCACCTAGGGTTGCCCCAATGCTGCCAAAGGTGAAGAACAGACCAATTTTGTCATCGGCATCCACCAACACTTCGTTAACGTAGTAAGCCGCCGCCGTGCCTTTTACGGTGAGCGTAATAAAAAACAGAATATTCGCCGCAAACAGAATCACTAATTCTCTATTGGCAAAGGCCAATTTAATGTCTGTGATTAGGTCGCCAATTCCCGCTTGGTGGCCAGCGTCAAGAGGCTCTGCACTGTAGCGCTCTTTAACACTAAAAGCGCAGTAATACAGGCAGGCAACAATCATCACTGCAAAGACAATCGCCGATATAAAGTAACCCAGCTGCTTATCGCCTTGCCCGAATAAATCAACCATTGGGACCAGAAAAAAGGACACCACAACGGAGGCCAACATTCCCAAGCCAAACCGGTAGGACTGCAGTACCGTGCGCTCATCGGAATCTCGGGTGAGAAAACCCGCCATAGAGGAAAAAGGCACATTAACCAGAGTGTAAGTCAGTGACAGCAAAGCAAAACTACAATATGCGTAGATAAGTTTACCGGTTTCTCCAAGATCTGGGGTATAGAAAACCATCGAAAATGAGAGTGCTAGGGGAATGGCTCCCAGAAAAATAAAGGGCCTGCAACTGCCCCAGCGCGTGCGTGTTCTATCAACCCAATAACCCACTAATGGATCTGTTATGGCATCAAAAATTCGCACGAGTAAATACATAGTACCTACGTGGGTGGCGTGAAGACCAAAGACATCTGTGTAGAAGATAGCCAACCAGATTGACAGCATTTGCCAAACGATATTATTACCAAAATCTCCCATGCCATAACTTATCTTGGTATGGCGAGATAACTCGCCACTGGCACTCCGTGGGGCTTCGTTAGATAGTGCGGTTTCGTGAACCGTATTTTCTGCAATACTTGTCATCTTATTATTTGGCCCGACTATATCGTTAAATTTTACGAGTGAGGTTTTTCCAGCTTTCGGTTTTCTTCAATCACACGCGTTCTTTCATTTTCTTCCAGACTCATTTTCCCCTGGAAAAATGTTGCTTCGTCAAATCGACCCACCTGGTCCCTCGGGTTTCTAAAATAGGGACGATGGGTTTGCCGGTGTAAATCGCAGTCAAAACGAGCCAGAAACGATTGGCTCTCGACGATTCGCCGCGGGTTATTTTCAACAATGGTTGAGGTATTAATATGGCATAAACCCCAAGTGATACCCTGACCGTCGCCGTTATCCAAAAATGCATCAGGACAATAAGGTCCCGGTGCAATCGGCGGACACGTGACTGAAGACATGGGGTGAAAATTCACGCCGTCCGCCGCATACTGAACAGTATTCTTCTCAGGCCCATCAAACGACAAAATAGCGGCTAAGCCCTCCTTGTAGGGAAACAGACAGGTTTCATGCCCAGAGTTTAGCAGTGGATTCAATTCATGTTTTTCAAACGGTCCTGCAGGATCCCTTGCCGTCGCAAGGCCCTGGGCTCTGACCAGCCGGTCCATTACCCCCGGCATTGGCTGACCTTTGTAGAAAAGGCAGATCTTGCCTTGATACACCAGTGGATAGGGGTCGTGGATTGCGCCACCGTCCCATTCATCGCTTTGCCCCAGAGGCAGCACGGGTTCTTGCGCTCTCTGCCAAGGTCCGTTGGGGGAATCTGCCCAGGCCATACTGACGTCACAGTGATCGCCTTTTACATTCGAAAACTTTCCACTAAAAGCCTGGTAATAGAGATAGTATTTCCCTTCATACACAAGCACATCAGGAGTAGTCACTGAGCGGTCGCCGTAATTTCCAGCTGGGGCGCGACCCACGGCTACGCCCTGCTCCGCCCAATCAAAACCATCAACACTGGTCGCGTAACAGATATCAGCTAGGTCCCAGTCCACCGCCGGGCTGGTGTCGGAGCAGTGGTCCATCCCCACCGGCATGACGCCCGGCGAACGACGCGTGTACCACACATAATAGGTCTCCCCCACTTTGATTACTTTGCTGGGGTCTCTGCGAGATGCCGCTGAATCTTTACCAAGCCCTTTTAAATGGGAATATTTGAAGTTGGTATAAAATTCATTGTCCCTGTCATCGGGTTCAGGCCACTGCTCGTGCAACCTCTGCATGGCAGCACTCATAGTGGGTCTGTTATTTTTACTGTGTGAGTTAGTCATTAGCTTTCTTTAAAATAAACCGTCTTTTTGTCAACATATTGCTCTAGACCGTATTTACCGTCTTCGCCACCTGCGCCACTCATTTTCCAGCCATTATGAAAACCCTGGTGTTGCTCACCGATACCGCGATTCACATAGACTTCACCCACTTCCATCTCATTGATCGATCGCTGAATGTTTCGCAACGATTGGGTGAAAAGATAAGCAGACAAACCGTATTGGTTATCATTGGTATAGGCGATGGCCTCATCAATGTCATGAATTTTTACGATGGGCAAAACTGGACCAAACGTTTCTTCTTTGACAAGAATATTACTTTGATCGACATCAATCAGCACAGTCGGTTCATACCAGTTACCACCTTGGAAGCCCGGAACCTCGGCACGCTTGCCGCCGCAGGCCAAAGTGGCGCCTTGCTCCAGAGATTGTTCAACCAAACCGTGAATGTGGTCGATTTCCCGCCCATTCACTTTGGGCCCCATCTGTGTTGTTGGGTCCATAGGGTCACCCACTTTCAAATTCTTAACCAGACTGACAAATTTTTCCACAAACTCGTCGTAGACTGAAGCGTGAACATAGAGGCGTTCGGCACAGGTACATACCTGACCGCAGTTCACAAACCTGGCCCACAGGGCTTCATTCGCCGCGAAATCCAGATCGGCATCGTCCATCACAATAAAGGGTGCCTTGCCTCCTAATTCCAGCATTACCGGAGTCAGGTGTTCGGCACTGGTCCGGTAAATCATCTGCCCAGCTCGAGTGCTACCGGTCATTGTGATCAGACGCGTAATAGGGCTCTCGCAGAGATGCTGCCCTACACTAGAACCGCGCCCGTTAACAATATTCAGCACCCCTGGTGGAATTCCAACCTGGTTAGCGATTCGACCCAACTCCATGGTTGCTAAGGGTGTTTCGATGGTGGGCTTAACGACAATGGTAT
>Ga0209081_1001844_pt1 | contig 12496 bp, 9 predicted proteins | sample GOMGulsemesocosm_4_FD_184636 | JGI IMG/M metagenome (GOLD analysis project Ga0209081, IMG submission 184636) | Methane-oxidizing microbial communities from mesocosms in the Gulf of Mexico - GOM15B Gulf of Mexico (SPAdes) (version 2) | ecosystem: Environmental > Aquatic > Marine > Cold seeps... | reverse complement strand
ACGTAGTGGATATGATGCTCTGACCTTATAGTTTTTTTCCAGCACGCTCAACTCATCTTCAGGGTATATACCTTTCAGCGCCCAAAAACAGCCGTCTTGAGTGAGTAAATGCTTACAACCACTGGTCATGTCGAGCAGACTGGCAAAAGCTCGACTGATGACGCCATCGAATAACTCATCAGGCTGAAAGGCTTCAACGCGAGTATTCACAATCGTGACATTATCGAGTTTTAGTTGAGTTTTAACCTGAAATAAGAATCGCGTCTTCTTGCCATTGCTGTCGAGCAGGGTGAACTTGCGCTCAGGGAACATAATCGCCAGAGGGATACCAGGCAATCCGCCACCGGTACCGACATCGATAAAACTGTCGCCTTCGATCAGCGGTGCAACCACCAAACTGTCGAGCAGGTGGCGGCTTATCATCTGACGGACATTGCGAACCGCCGAGAGGTTGTAGGCCTTATTCCACTTTTCAAACAATTGGATGTATTCGATCAATAGCGCCTGCTGCGCTGGCGTTACCGCGATGCCCATCTCATCACAGCCCTTGCTGAGCATAGCGGTCAGCTCTTGCTGAACACCGTTCTTCACAACATCATTTTGCATATTGGTCATCACTTAGCGGCCTTGCGCAGCAGGCCTTGTTTCTTCAAGTAAACCAACAGCAGAGAAACCGCCGCAGGGGTAATACCTTGAATGCGAGACGCTCTAGCCAGTGTATCTGGGCGAGCTTGGGTAAGCTTTTGCTTGACTTCATTCGACAGACCTTCAACGATGCTGTAATCGAACGCCTCGGGAATCACCGTATTTTCGTGCTGGCGAAGACGTTCAATTTCTTCCTGCTGGCGGTCTATGTAACCTGCGTACTTGGCTTCAATCTCAACCTGCTGGGAGACCTGATTATCAATGCTGATATCTCCCTTGAGATTACCAATGTCCACATACTTCAACTCTGGGCGCTTCAGCAGATCATGCAGGCTGTACTCACGGCTCAACGGAGAAGTGAGACGGTCTTCCAGTGAGACAGCTTCCACGCTACCGGCTTGAACCCAGGTTTCTTTGAGACGCTGTTTTTCCAGTTCGATGGCCTCGCGTTTTTCATTGAACGCTGCCCAACGCACATCATCCACCAAGCCCAACTCACGTCCCTTCTCTGTCAAACGAAGGTCAGCGTTATCTTCGCGCAGCAGTAAGCGGTATTCCGCACGACTGGTGAACATACGATAAGGCTCCTGTGTGCCCATGGTGATCAAGTCATCGGCAAGTACACCGATATACGCCTCGTCTCGGCGTGGGCACCAAACCTCTTTGTCTTGTGCTTTTAGCGACGCATTAGTACCTGCAAGTACACCTTGGGCACCAGCTTCCTCGTAACCTGTAGTGCCGTTTATCTGGCCGGCAAAGAACAATCCGCCAATGCACTTATTCTCGAAGCTGTATTTCAAATCTTGCGGGTTAAAGTAATCGTACTCAATGGCATAGCCTGGGCGTGTAATGTGCGCGTTTTCAAAGCCTTTAATTGTGCGGACTAGGTCAATCTGCACATCAAACGGCAGGCTGGTTGAAATGCCATTGGGGTAGAGTTCATGTGTATTGAGGCCTTCAGGCTCAATGAATACTTGATGAGAATTTTTATCGGCAAAGCGGTTTATCTTGTCTTCAATCGACGGACAGTAACGCGGACCAACCCCCTCAATCACACCTGTGTACATGGGCGATCTGTCGAGACCACTGCGAATCACATCGTGGGTTTTCTCATTGGTGTGAGTGATCCAACAGCATACTTGCTCGGGATGATGCTCCTGCTTGCCCATGTAGGACATGAGCGGTGTTTTCTCATCACCGTACTGCTCTTCTAGGCCTTCGAAGTTAACACTGCGCGCATCAATACGCGGCGGTGTACCGGTTTTTAAGCGGTCTACACGCAGAGGCAGTTCGCGTAGACGTTGTGCTAAGGCTATCGATGGGGGGTCGCCTGCACGACCTCCTGAGTGGTTATCGAGGCCAATGTGAATCACTCCGCCCAAGAAGGTTCCAACGGTCAAGACAACACTTGGGGCATAAAATTTGACCCCCATCTGTGTCACCACACCCATGACCTGTTCACCTTCAACAATCAGGTCATCCGCAGCCTGCTGGAAAATATCCAAGTTTGGTTGGTTTTCTAAAATTTCTCTAATCGCTGCTCTGTAGAGTGATCGGTCAGCTTGAGCTCGCGTTGCTCTTACCGCAGGCCCTTTGCGAGCGTTGAGGGTACGAAATTGAATACCGCCCTTGTCGGTAGCCAGAGCCATCGCGCCACCGAGTGCGTCTATTTCTTTAACGAGGTGACTTTTGCCTATTCCGCCTATCGCAGGGTTGCAGGACATCATGCCGAGAGTTTCGATGTTATGGGTAAGCAATAGGGTGCGAGAGCCCATACGTGAAGCTGCCAAGCAGGCTTCAGTACCGGCATGACCACCACCAATGACAATTACGTCATAGCGTTGCTGATAATCCATAACTCAATCTCGTGGTTACAACAGACACCTTCTCGCTAATTGAGAGGAAGAGATATCTGATGACTGTAGGTTTTAACTGTTGTCAGCGTTGATTGTGATTCAGGCACAGCTAACTCTAGCGGGCGGACATTATATGTTGGCTGGCTGTCTTGTTCAAAAGATCATCTCACTCTTTTTATTTAAGAGCTTATTCGCTTAAGCATTTAAATATATATATAGATAAGTATGTATATGAATATATATATGTACTTATGTTTATTGTTATTAATGGTCCGCGTATTTTCTGTGGGTATTCAAGTATTTTATATATATATCAATAGGTTACAGTCGTTAAAAGTACCGTATCAAGTAGGTATTTCCTGCTCAGATCCTGCCGACAAGCTGCGGATGAAATGTGGATGCTTTAGGTCTTAGCTATAAAAGTGGTGTTACACACAATTCTGTCCAAGCGTTACTTCATGCTAATTACAGGCGTTATTCACAGGGCAGATGATAAACGACTAAATGAATGTCTATAGGTCCCACTCTTGGAGATAAACACGTTAGAAGGTGTTTATAAGCTTGTATTAACCGTTAATAATTTGTGTTGTCTAAAAAGCAGTAGATAACGCGTGTATAGATCAGGTATTAGCGATGTACAGGCTGGTGTTAAGCCGGTACATGTTGACGCTATTATTTGCCAATACAGAAGCTGGAGAATATACGGCCCAGTAGGTCATCCGGTGTGAATGCTCCGGTAATTTCGCTGAGGGCGTTTTGTGCTTGGCGCAAATCCTCAGCCAGCAGCTCTCCTGCGCCCATATTCAGTAACTGGGATTCACCTGTATTGAGAAACTCCTCTGCGCGAGCGATGGCGTCGAGGTGGCGGCGGCGTGCGGTAAAGCCGCCTTCGGTGTTATTCGTATAACCCATACTTTTCTTCAGGTGTTCACGCAGTTCACTCATACCTGTGCCGGATTTAGCCGACAGCGCCAGCTGTGGGTATTCACTTTGTTCATGAATATTATCCCCCGCTAGGTCGCTCTTATTCCAGATGATGGTTAGGTGATCGTCTGAGTTGAGCTGATCGACGAACTCTGGCCAAATTTTGTGAGGATCTGTTTCATCGGTGCTGTTGGCGTCAACCACTAATAGAATTTGATCAGCTTTATGGATCTCTTTCCAGGCTCGTTCAATACCAATTTGCTCGACTTCATCGGGGCTGTCGCGCAGCCCTGCGGTATCAATAATATGCAGTGGCATGCCGTCGATGTGGATGTGCTCACGCAGTACATCGCGGGTAGTGCCTTCAATACTGGTAACGATGGCGCTGTCGCGCCCAGAGAGGGCATTGAGAAGACTTGATTTGCCAGCGTTTGGTTTACCGGCAATCACTACGCGCATGCCTTCGCGAATTAATGCGCCTTGCTTGGCTTGCGTTTTGACGCTGTGAAGTTGTTCAATTATTCCGCGCAGATCACTTGAGACCTTGCCGTCGCCGAGGAAGTCGATTTCCTCCTCGGGGAAATCAATGGCGGCCTCGACGTAAATACGCAGACCGATGAGCTGTTCCACCAGTGTGTGCACCTGCTTAGAGAACGCCCCTTGCAATGAGTGCAATGCATTGCGGGCGGCCTGCTCCGAAGAGGCCTCGATCAGGTCGGCTATGGCTTCAGCCTGTGCAAGGTCTAGTTTATCGTTGAGAAAGGCACGTTCGGAGAACTCCCCGGGACGTGCCATGCGCGCACCCTGGCGAGTGAGGGTGCGCAGCAAACAGTCAAGAATGATGGGACCACCGTGCCCTTGCAGCTCTAGTACATCTTCGCCGGTAAACGAGTTGGGGCCGGGAAAGAACAGGGCAATGCCTTGGTCAATAACGTCTTCGTGGCCGTTATCGTTGAGCTCGTAAAAAGGACCATAGTGGGCCTGCCTTGGCACCAAGTCTTTTTTTACCACCTTTTGAGCCAGCTCCAGTGCCTCGGGCCCTGAAACCCGAATGATACCCACGCCGCCTTTTCCTGGAGGTGTTGCGATGGCGGCAATGGTTTCAGTGTTGGCAATCATGGCGGGTTCTCGTTAACGGCTGGGTTAGCTGTTGATAAGTCGGGTATAAGGGTTGAGGGCGCGCATTATGCGCCAGTCTTAGCCTGCGGCCAAGGTTACTAAGGAGTCTAGAAGGAATCGGTGGGTCGCAGTGTCTGGGGTGGATGGTTTATAGGAGGTTTTCTCAGACATAAACCCTGGGCATTAAAAAAGGGAGCCGAAGCTCCCTTTTTATGTACCGAAAATTCAGGAGGTTTAACCTGCGTTCTCGATCTGCTTGGTGATCACATACTGCTGGGCGATCGATAGGGTGTTGTTAACAACCCAGTACAGAACCAGACCGGCAGGGAACCACAAGAACATGAAGGTAAAGACGTAAGGCATCATCTGCATGACTTTGGCTTGGGTTGGGTCTGGAGGGGTTGGGTTCAGCTTTTGCTGTACCCACATGGTGACACCCATGATAACCGGCAAGATGAAGTAAGGGTCCATCACAGACAAATCTTCAATCCAGCCGAGGAAAGGCGTGTGGCGCAGGGCAACACTCTCCATCAGAACCCAGTACAAAGAGATGAACACCGGCATCTGTACCAATATGGGCAGACAACCGCCAAGCGGGTTGATCTTTTCATCCTTGTAGAGCTTCATCAACGCTTGAGACATCTTTGCTCTGTCGTCACCAAAGCGCTCTTTCATTTCAGCCATTTTAGGCTGCACTTTGCGCATCTTCGCCATTGAGCGATAGCTGGTGGCGGATAGCTGGAAGAAGGCTGCTTTGATCATTATTGTCAGGACAATAATGGACCAGCCCCAGCTGCCCAAGAAGCTGTAGATCCACTGCAGTACCGCGAACAGCGGCTTAGCAATGAACCACAACCAACCGTAATCCACGGTGAGGTCTAGGTAGGCTGAGATCTCTTCGAGGCGATCAACATTCTTAGGGCCGGCGTAAAAACCTGTCTTTATTAAACCCTGCTCACCTGCGGCGACGGTTTCTACGGGACCGGTAAAGCCAAGTAGGTAGATATCACCTTTACTTTTTCGCAAGCTAAAGCTGTTGGCGCTATCAGCGCTTGGCACCCATGCACTGATGAAGTAGTGCTGCACCATGGCAACCCAACCACCATCGAGAGACACCTTGAAGCCACCTTTGCGGGTAAGGTCATCATCGGCCAGATCATCAAAAGTGAACTTTTTGTAGTTCTCTTCTGGGGTTGTGAGTGCTGCACCGAGGAATGGCTGCATGCCCATACCTGAAGTCACGACTGGGTTGTGGCTATCACGCTTTATTTGCCCAAAGACCTTAGCGCTCCAAGTGTCCTGGCTGCGGTTGTCGATGAGATATTGCATCTCAACCAAGTTGTCACCACGGGTAAAGCTAAAGCGTTTGGTGATTAGCACATCGCCCTGTTGGAACTGCAAATCAACACTCAAGCTGTCGTCGCCATCAGCCATGCGGTACTGGTTTTGCTCGCTTCTGAAAATAGGGCGCCCTGCACTGGTGTCGGTACCATTGGTACCAACCAAGCCACTCTGTGCAATGTAGGTGGTTTGCTCCGTGCGGTTCAGCAGTACGAATGGCTCATCAGGGTTGTCGAGTGCTTCAAGGTGATCGTTAAGGGCCACCTTGACGATGTCGCCCCCGTAGGTGTCGATCAGCAGGGTGAGCTTGTCGGTGCTGATTTCGATCAGTTGATTGGTTGCCGCTGGTGTAAAGCTTGGCGCGGTTTCATCACTATCAGTGTTGGTGGCCGGAGGAATATCACTGTCGATATCGCTGTGGTTAGCGATTATAGGCGATGCGATGACAGGCGCTGTGGCCAGAGTCGATGTTGTTGTGGTTTGCTGTGTGATAACGGGTTGGTGGGCTTCTTGGAAGTCCCCCCATTCGTTAATTAACAGAACCGAGACCAGAGCAATAGAGCCCAGTAAGATTATGCGTTGCCAATCCATTTATTATTACTGCCGTGGTTGTGTGTGTTGTGTTTCTTGCGATGATTCAATAACCGTCTTTTCAGGTACTAAATCAATCCCCCCAGAGTGCCAAGGATGACACTTTAGCAAGCGACGGGCGCCAAGGTAACTCCCTCTCGCTAATCCATGCACTTCTATGGCTTCTTCTGTGTAATGCGAGCACGTTGGGTAAAAGCGGCATTGGTTGCCAACCCAAGGGCTGAGTAGGTAGCGGTAGACGTGTATCAGTTTAATGACGAACCATTTTGCACTGCGACGAACGAGCGCTAAGCGTCGCATGACACTTGCTTAGCCTTCTTAATAATACGGCTCCACTGTTTATTAAACAGCTGATGAAGTTCGATATTATTGAGAGAGTCGAGGCCACGTCGCGCTAAAACAACCGCGTCGACACCCGGAAGCTTGTCTTGTTGCAAGCGGAAGGTTTCACGTGCGATACGTTTGATACGGTTCCGCTCAACGGCGAGACGGACATTTTTCTTGGCAATAACCAGACCCAAGCGTGGTGTGGTTGTTGGGTAGTTTGGATCTTGAGCCGTGCCAGAGTTGTTAGTTCTAGAGAGTATCAGCAGGTGCTGATGGGAGGCACGTATTGGCGCATCATCAAAGACGGCCTTGAAGTCACTGGCGTTGAGTAGACGAAGATTCTTTCCAAACGACTTGCTCAAAACACCAGTACCTTCTATTCGCAGTGGCTTATTTGGATGCTACTTATAGATTGAAGTAGCTAAGCCAATGGCTGACAGCTTATGCCGCTAGCTCTTTGCGACCTTTAGTACGACGTGCCGCAATGATTTTACGACCGCTTTTAGTTGCCATACGTGCGCGAAAACCGTGAGTACGTGCGCGCTTTAAGTTGCTTGGCTGGAATGTTCTTTTCATGGGACTGACCTGCTGGTTACTTCAAGTGATGAATAAGCACACAGAGCAAAGAGGCATAAAAGAAACCGAGCTTCAGGTGCACAAAAAAGAGGCGCGATTATATAGATTATTTGCAGGTAAGCCAACCTTTTTAGTGAATTACCCTGTGTTTATCGGTCGATATTCATTCGGAAATTGTGCGAAAAGTGTTTTTTGCACAGGGTTATTAACAGCGTGAGGCTTTAGTGAATTGAATCACAGCTCCTATATCCTATTAGGGGAAAATAAATTTACTCTTAACTGTTTGATTTTTAATAAAAAAATCACTATCTATTGGAATTTCCATGGTTCTTTTGTGGATAACTTATGCCTCTCGTTTTACAATGTTCGACTATTTTTAGCGCTCGCTACAAGGGTGTTTTTTGGTGTTGAGGCAGCGTACAAAAACGCAAATAAAAAACGTTGTGTGTGTTTGCTGAGGGGGATGTTTTGCCAGGGTCTATCTGGAAAAAGTGTGCGGAAAGCCTAGAGGCTGAACTGCCAATACAGCAGTTTAATACGTGGATCAGGCCGCTTAAGGTCGATGTTAATGCAGCCAATGGTCTGTCGTTGTCGGCACCCAATCGTTTTGTAATGGACTGGGTGAACGATAAGTTCCTCAAGCGCATTCACGAGCTGGTTAGCTTACACAGTGACTCTACTGTGGCGGTACAGGTTACCGTTACGTCTGTCCCGGTTAGCCGTTATCAGCGACGCTCGGTACCCGCACGCCCCGCTTACGCCTCCACAGCAGAACAGGCAAGGTCGGTCGCCACGACTACCGTGATACCCCACCAGGTGGCGCAGCACAATACGGCTGCTATTCCCTCACCTGCGTCGTCGTCAGGTGAGTTGTTTGACGGCCTAGTGCTCGACGCCAGCGGTGGTTTGGTCATGGACCGCGGTCAAGGCTCAGCGAGTCAGCCGTCTAACGCTGAGATCCCAGCCGCCAGACAACCGGCTGCTAACCCAGTCGCACAACCTGCTCAGGTTGAACCCCTAGTGTTTTCCTCGGTGGTGCCGACTTCTGGCCGAGCGCTTGATGTTAAGCCGGCCATTATTGGCGCAGAGAAAGCGAGGGTGTCTTCGGTCGATGTGGAAGGGGGCTTACAGCACCGTAATTATCTTAATCAAAGCTTCACGTTTGATAGTTTTGTCGGTGGTAAATCCAATCAACTGGGTCTAGCCGCCGCACGTCAAGTTGCTGAAAATCCAGGAGGTTCTTATAACCCTCTGTTCATCTACGGTGGCGTTGGTTTAGGTAAAACACACTTGATGCACGCGGTGGGTAATGAGTTGGTTAGAAATAACCCAAACGCCAAGGTGGTCTACCTACACTCCGAACGTTTTGTGGCCGACATGGTGAAGGCTTTACAGCTCAACGCCATTAACGACTTTAAGCGCTACTACCGCTCTGTAGATGCACTACTGATTGATGATATCCAGTTTTTCGCAGGTAAGGAACGCTCACAGGAAGAGTTTTTCCATACTTTTAACGCCTTGCTAGAAGGTGGACAGCAAATTATTTTGACCTGTGACCGCTATCCGAAAGAAATTAACGGGTTGGAAGAGCGCCTTAAGAGTCGCTTTGGTTGGGGTCTAACCGTTGCCGTGGAGCCGCCTGAACTGGAAACCCGTGTTGCCATATTGATGAAAAAAGCCGAGCAGGCGAGTATCGACCTACCGCACGACGCTGCTTTCTTTATTGCCCAAAGAATTCGCTCGAATGTGCGAGAGTTAGAAGGCGCGCTGAAGCGTGTAATCGCTAATGCTCATTTTACCGGCCGCAGTATAGATGTGGGCTTGGTTCGTGAGTCACTGAAAGACTTGCTGGCCCTGCAGGACAAGCAGGTCAGCGTTGATAACATTCAACGGGTTGTCGCTGAATACTTTAAGATTAAAATCAGCGACCTATTGTCTAAACGCCGTTCACGCTCCGTGGCTCGCCCTCGGCAAATGGCAATGGCGTTGGCCAAAGAACTGACCAATCGTAGCCTGCCAGAGATAGGTGATGCGTTTGGTGGCCGTGATCACACCACGGTGTTGCACGCGTGTCGAAAGATTAAGTCACTTCGCGAGGAAGACCCAGACCTGCGTGAAGACTGGAAGAATTTGCAGCGTTCCTTAACTTCATAGTGAGGTTAAGGGAGTAAGTCGACGATCTGGCTATAAAAAGCCTGTAGTCGCAGCTTTACAGGATCGATCAGCCACTAACAATAATTAAGACCATTAAGAGATCATCAAAGATGAAATTCAGTATATCGCGTGAATCCTTATTAAAGCCTCTACAGCTGGTAGCGGGTGTCGTTGAACGTCGTCAGACACTGCCTGTATTGGCTAATGTATTGATGGTGCTCGATGGCGATCAGTTGGCCCTGACCGGTACTGACCTGGAAGTTGAAATCATTGCGCGATTACAGCTGGATCAAGCGGGTGAAAGTGGCGAGCTAACCTTACCCGCAAAGAAGCTTGTGGATATATGTCGTTCTCTACCCGATGACGCTATTCTTCACTTTGTTGAGGAAAATCAACGCGTTATCCTTAAGTCTGGACGCAGCCGCTTCACTTTGTCGACCCTACCGGCGTCGGACTTCCCGAATGTTGAGCCAGTTGAAGGTGACTTGCGATTTAACTGTGAGCAGCAGGATATTAAACGTCTGATCGAACGCGCCGGTTTTGCCATGGCGCAGCAAGATGTACGTTATTACCTTAACGGCATGTTATGGGAAGTAACGGAAGGCCAGTTGCGCGCAGTGGCCACCGATGGCCACCGACTCGCGATGTGTACCCGTCCTATTTCTGTTTCTACCCCAGCACCTGTACAGGCTATTTTACCGCGTAAAGGTGTGGTTGAGTTGGCCCGCTTGCTAGACGGCAACGGTGATGTTGAGGTTAATTTGGGTAGTAATCATATTCGCGTGGCTACCGAGACCTACACGTTTACCTCGAAGCTTGTTGATGGCAAGTTTCCTGACTACGAGCGTGTTCTGCCGAAAGGCGGTAATAAAGAAGTGTTTGGTGACCGTACTGAGTTGCGCCAAGCGTTCAGCCGTACTGCTATCCTCTCCAACGAAAAGTACCGTGGTGTGCGTTTAACCTTCTCCGAAGGCCAGCTGACGATAGTTGCGAACAACCCTGAGCAGGAAGAAGCCGAAGAGCAGGTTGTGATTGATTACAACGATGAGGACTTGGAAATAGGCTTCAACGTCAGTTACCTCCAGGATGTTTGTGGTGTTTTGAGTTCAGATAATATAAAGATGACCTTGTCTGACTCCAATAGCAGTGCACTACTGGAAGAGCCAGACGGCGGCGATTCTGTCTATGTTGTCATGCCTATGCGTTTGTAAGGCGGCAGACCTATTTAAAAACCTCCTTTTTTATGTCTATCCGACGCCTGTCGGTCCAGAATCTTCGAAACCTGAAACCTGTTGATATTGAGCCAGCATCTAGGCTCAATATCATTTATGGTGCTAATGGCAGCGGCAAAACCAGCTTGCTAGAAGCCATTAATATCCTATCCCTTGGTCGTTCCTTCCGTTCCCGAAAACACAAGACCCTAATTAACCACGACCGTGATCATTTTACGGTTTTTGCTCGACTTAACTCGGCATCAAGCATTGCTGATGATGTGTCTGTGGGGGTTAAGCGTTCACGTAATGGTGAAGGACTTATTCGTATCGATGGTCGAAACGTTATGTCAGCGGTAGAGCTGGCTGAAAATCTGCCTGTACTTGCTATCGACAGCCATGCGTTTGAGCTACTGGATGGATCCCCCAGTATCCGACGCCAATACCTGGACTGGCTAGTGTTCCACGTGGAACCATCCTTTATTAACCTCTGGAAAGGGCTGCAAAAGTGTCTAAAACACCGCAATAGTCTGCTCCGACGTGATAAAATAGACCGCTTGATGTTAGCGCCTTGGGATGCTGAATTAGCTCGTTTGTCCACAGAGATGGATGGTATGCGTTCAAGGGTCTTTTCGTTGCTAAATGAGGCTTACAGAGGCCTTGTGGATGGATTTGAAGACCTTAAAGACGTTAAGCTGGGTTATTATCGTGGTTGGGATAGGGAACAGCCGCTTGGTGAGCTATTAGAAATTAATCAGCAGCGCGATCTAGATTTAGGTTACACCCGGCAGGGACCCCAAAGGGCAGATGTGAAAATAACCATCGGAAGAAGCCTAGCTGCTGATATTTTATCTCGAGGACAACAAAAAATTGTAGCCTGTGCACTGCTCATCGCACAGGGGCAGGTGTTTAGCCAACTTACTGGACGCACCTGTATTTATTTGATTGATGATTTACCCGCTGAATTGGATGCTCGCTTTCGTGCAACGCTGGCTCAGTGGTTGTGTGATATGAATACTCAGATCTTTGTTACGGGTGTTGAACGAGATATTTTATTGAACTCTTGGCCTGATACTTTTCAGTCGGGCGGAGAAACTAAGGTGTTTCACGTGGAACATGGTGCTGTGCCAAACAGTATTACGAACGCGGAACAAACACTGTAGGCACAAGTAAAGCGTAAATTGACCTTTGCCATGGGGCAGAGGTAACGATATTAAAACAATAAGACAGCTGAAAAACGCCAAGCGCGTTGGAGTGAACTATGTCAGAAGAGACTACTTACGACTCGTCCAGCATTAAAGTTTTGAAAGGTTTGGACGCCGTTCGTAAGCGCCCAGGGATGTACATCGGTGATACAGACGACGGAACAGGTCTACATCACATGGTGTTTGAGGTTGTCGATAACTCCATCGATGAAGCTCTGGCGGGCCACTGTTCAGAAATTAAAGTGGTTATTCATCCAGATGAATCTGTCTCTGTTAGTGATAATGGTCGTGGTATTCCGACTGAGATACACGAAGAGGGTGTTTCAGCGGCGGAAGTGATCATGACGGTGCTCCACGCTGGCGGCAAGTTTGATGACAATACCTACAAGGTATCCGGTGGTCTGCACGGTGTGGGTGTTTCGGTTGTAAACGCTCTGTCTGAAAAGCTGATTTTGACCATTCGACGTGAAGGGAAAATACACGAGCAAACCTATGTACACGGTGTACCACAGGCGCCACTGGCGATTGTGGGGGACAGTGAAACCAG
>Ga0209081_1001839_pt1 | contig 12508 bp, 11 predicted proteins | sample GOMGulsemesocosm_4_FD_184636 | JGI IMG/M metagenome (GOLD analysis project Ga0209081, IMG submission 184636) | Methane-oxidizing microbial communities from mesocosms in the Gulf of Mexico - GOM15B Gulf of Mexico (SPAdes) (version 2) | ecosystem: Environmental > Aquatic > Marine > Cold seeps... | reverse complement strand
CTATTTATTCAGCGATAAAAGCATTGGCATTACCGGCCAATTGATTGACGCTAGAACCTTTAATCTATAAAAAATTATGTCTGAAAGAGAAATTATTACCTTAACTCGTGATGTTAATGTTGTACTCATTCCTGATGGGAATCACGGCACGTTAAGCAAAGGAAAAGAAGTTACCATCCATCAAGCACTAGGTAATAACTATACCGTTGTGACTGACCACGGCCATATGGTCCGAATTTCCAGCACCGATGCTGATGCATTGGGTAAAGAAGTTCATGAGCTTAAAACACTCATTTCCGAAACAGATGTAATCGCTGTTGAAAAAAATTGCTGGGAAGTCATGAAAACTGTTTATGACCCTGAAATCCCGGTCAATATCGTAGATTTAGGCTTAGTATATAACTGTAATGTCGAAAATCTAGGCGAAGCTAAAAATTCTGTCCATATTATGATGACACTCACAGCACCGGGCTGTGGTATGGGGCCTGTCATTCAGGGCGATGTAGAAAAGGCTGTGCGCGCATTAGAAGGCGTAGAATCAGTCAATGTAGAGATTGTGCTTGATCCACCTTGGTCTCGCGACATGATGTCAGAAGTCGCTCAAGTACAGCTCGGTTTATTTTAATTTTTATTGACTAGGTAAGAAAGATGCATCGATTAAAAAAAATATCTTTATTGCTTTCACTCAGTTTATTAAGCCCCGTTTATGCCGCGGATTTGGATCGTGAGCAAGTCATTAAACTGCTTAATAAAGCCAGTACAGAAAAGCCTGCAAATTTACGCCGCAAAGATTTAAAAGGTGTTGATTTATCACGTTTAGATTTTCGTAAAGCAGATTTATGGGGCGCTGATTTACGTGGTGCCAATTTAAGTTATAGCAATTTATCTGGCTTAGTCTTAGACCTTACTGTCATGGTTAGAGTTAATTTATCGCATGCAAATTTATCTAAAGTCAGTATATTTGGTGTCAGTATGATGCACTCAAATTTAAGCCATACTAATTTCAGCCAAAGTCGTGTCATTGCTAATTTAGATCACTCAAATATGACATCGGCCAACTTATCAAACGTACGCTGGGGAGCTGATATGAAAAACCAGCCTATGGGTTTAATGCGTGTCAGCCTAAATAAAGTAAACTTGAGTAAAGCAAACTTAAAAAATGCTGATTTAAGCCGCAGTACTCTCCGCTTTGCTAATTTAACAGCAGCAAATTTATCACATGCAAATTTAATATCTTCAGATTTAACCGCAGCAAATTTTACAAAAGCAAATTTAAGCTATGCAAAATTGAAATCTAGCCAAATTTCTGAGGCTCAATTTTCTGGTGCTACTTTAAAAAATGCGAGCTTTGAAAAAGTGCAAGGCTTAAGCAGTGCGCGTAATTTAAATATTAAATAATAAAAACTCATTTTAATAAAGCCAATGCTTCCGCTGTCTTGGCTTTACTTAAAGGAATGTACCCACTTTTAGTTACCAACTTTCTACCCGTATTCGATAACACCATTTTTATGAATTCTGATTCATTTTTTCCCAATGGTTTTCCCATCGGCTTATTAACATAAATATATAAAAAACGCGCTAAAGGGTATTCACCTGACATAGCGGTTTTTGCTTCTGCCAAAACAAATGGCTTATTGCTTGATGTTGATAAAGCAATACGCTTAACACTTGGCGCACTATACCCCATTCCAGAGTACCCAATACCATTAACATTCGCCGCTACGCTATTAATCAGCGTTTCTGAATCTTTGTGCTGTTGAACAGTGTCTTTATAGAATCCTTTGCACATGGCTTTTTTTCTAAAATAGCTGTGCGTACCTGAAAGGCTATTTCGCCCATAAATAGTGATCTCTTTACTTGCCCATTCGTCCGTTAAACCTACTTGGCCCCACTGTGTAATATCTGTTTCATATCCACACTGACGCGTAGATGACATAATTGCATCCACTTGTGCCAGCGTTAAGCCGCTAATAGGATTATCTTTATTTACGTAAACAGCTAACGCATCCATTGCCACAGGAATAGCAACGGCTTGATACCCAAATTTTTGTTGAAACTCCCTCCTTTCTCTTGAGTTCATTTTTCGACTCATGGGCGCTAAACTGGCTGTTTCCTTAATTAGCGCACGCGGGGCGGTTGCTGAGCCACGAGATTGAATCTGCAAATTAACGGTAGGATACATTTTAACAAATGATATTTTCCAAGCTTCCATTAGTACTTCTAAGGTATCCGAACCTACGCTATGCATATCACCAGAAATACCGTTAACCTTTTTATATTCAGCGGCTGAATGCGCTAAAGGTGTGATGATAAAAAACACAGCAATAGCTCGCCAGCTGATCTGCCATAATTTTGCTTTCAACATCATGATTTTTCATCCCAATACGTTTTAATTTGTAACACCTCCTCTTTAATTGAAATAAATAAATCAACTAAGCGTTTATCAAAATGCGTACCTGAATCTTGCTGCAAAATATCAAATGCTTTATCAGTATGCCACTCATCTTTATAAGGGCGCGACATCGTTAAAGCATCAAACACATCCGCAATCATTACAATTCTTGCCGCCTCAGAAATAGCTTCGCCTTTTAATCCTTGCGGGTAGCCACTACCATCCCATTTTTCATGATGTGCATAAGCCACTTCAGCCGCTAATTGGAATAAAGGCGTATCACTGACTGCCAAAATACCAAAACCAATATCTGTATGCGTTTTCATAATCTTCCACTCTTCCGCAGTCAGTTTTCTGGGTGCTTTTAGAATAGAGTCGGGGATACCAATTTTCCCCGTATCATGCATTGGAGCTGCTAACTCTAATAATTTAGACCTCTCAATAGGCCATTGCGCTGCTCTAGCTAATGCAGATGAATATTCAGCCATACGCCAAATATGTACCCCCGTGTCTTTGTCATTGTAATGCCCCGCTTTACCTAACATGGTAATCGCATCTTTTTGGCTTTTGGCTAGCTCTTCAGTTCTACGTTGCACCATTAATTCACAGGCATGATGTTGGTCAGCTAAAGCTAACTGCGCTTTAACTCGTGCCATCACTATCGCTGGATTAATAGGTTTAGTAATGTAATCAACCGCCCCTAAATCAAATCCTACTTGCTCATCATGGATTTCTGCCATCGCTGTCACAAAAATAATCGGAATATTTGCCGTTTTAATATTAGCTTTTAAATATTTACACACCTCATGTCCATCCATCCCCGGCATCATGACATCTAATAAAATGATATCGGGCGTTTGCTTTGCAATAATTTTTAAAGCCAACTCGCCACTGGTGGCAATTTTAATCGCATAAGTGGGGGTAAGTACTTCCTTTAAAATATCAATATTAGCTAAAGTATCATCTACAACTAATACGGTTTGTAAACTCTCATGGCTGGCTGAATTATTCATAATTATTATATTAGCTAAGTTCCAATAAGGTCATATCATCAAAGTCATCGGGGGACTTAGCAAATAATGTAATATTATTTATTAACTCGTCCAAAGATTTACCTTGTGCTTTATTCTCAATCAATGCTGATTTTAAGCGCTCTACACCAAACATATCCGCACTATTTTCTTTATCAAAGGCTTCTGTTACCCCATCGGTTAATAAGTAAATAAATTGCTTATCCTGAAAAGCAATTTCATAGTGCAATGTACTATCCATTTCAGATAGAATTCCCAAGGCGATATTTTTAGAAGACAATTCAGCCCAAGTACCATCTGGGTTATGAATTAGTATATCTTCCATACCATAATTCCATAGTTGCGCTTGCTTCCTATCAACAGAAAGCGATACCCCAATCAAGCCCATGAAAATATGCGTTGGTAATAAACCTTTTAATACCGCATTAATTTCAGTAATAATATCTGCCAACGGGATATTTTCTTTACTACGCGCATAAAAAACATACGTTACTAATGGGCTACCTATCGCCGCCGGCAGGCCATGTCCAGTAAAATCTGTAACTAGGACATACTGCTCTCCCTTAGGTGTAACAGCCGATAAAACTAAGTCACCACTATTAATTTCTGCAGATTTGGTTGAATATCGTACGTGCTTATCATTAAACTCACTATTAGAACGCATTTTATAAACAATTTGCTCTAAGCCATTACGCTCTTCAGAGATTTTATTATGCGCTTTTTCTAGTTCACGCCGTGTAATAATCAATAAGATTTGATTCCTTACGCGCGCCTTTAAAATCGCAGCCGAAATAGGCTTAGTAATATAGTCAATTGCACCTGCTTCCAAACCTAACAGCTCATCATTCACTTTCGATCCCGCAGACACCATAATCACTGGAATATGTGCTGTTTTAGGATTTGATTTAAGTTGTCGACATGTTTCATAGCCATCAATACCTGGCATCATGACATCTAATAAGATTAAATCTGGCTGCTGTTTTTCGGCAATTTTCAATGCCACTTCACCACGCGTAGCAAGTTTAATATCGTACTCAGTAGCCAACGTTGCTTTGATGATATCTAAAATTTCAGGTGCATCATCGACAGCTAAAATAACTGCACGTTCCTTATTACTCATCCTTACTCCGGATAATAATTATTCAATTCGGCAAGTGCTTGCTCAAAATCATAATTTTCAATGGCACTTGCTACTGTATTTAATTGTTGTTTCTTTTCTTCTGTATTTATCGCCTTTAATAACTCTAAAAATGAAACATCAGAATTAGAATCATAATTGTCCAAATTATCTCTTAATACTTGTAAACGCTGGTTAAATTCCTCTTCAGAAACGTCATTATCTTGACTATCAGTAGACTGTAATTCAGCTTGGTTCATAGTTAAAAAACTATCTATACCCGTGATAACATGCGCTAAAGAATCATCCAGTTCACCTAACAAGCCAGCTGCGGCTTCAAGTTCTTTTGCAAGACAATGCTTTTCTATTTTCGCAGCAATACCTTGTAATAAAACTGTACCAATATTTGCAGAGGTGCCTTTAATCGTATGCGCTAAACGCGTTGCATCTTCAACTGATTGGCTATCAAGTAAACGACGCAATTCATTTTCAGAATCTGAAAAATTTTCTTTAAAGCGACTTAATAAGCGTATATATAAAGTTTTATTACCACTTAACATCTTTAAGCCGATTTGGGTATTAAGGTGCTCACTCACTAGCATTCCATCATTCACCTGAATATCATTATTGTCGGTAATAGATTCCGCTACTCGCTGCGTAAAAGAGCCTTTCCCCTTAACATTTAAAGCCCACCTCGCAATAGTTGACATCATTTTATCAACGTTAATCGGCTTAGCGATATAATCATTCATCCCTGCTTCTTCAGCACGAACAATATCCTCAGCCATCACATTAGCTGTCATCGCAATAATAGGCAAGTCTTCACCCCATGCCGCTCTAATTTTCTGTGTTGCCGTATAGCCATCCATAATAGGCATTTGGCAATCCATTAATACAATATCAAAATCTTGAGATTTAGCAATACGCTCAACCGCTTCAAGACCATTTTCAGCTAACTCCGCAACCATTCCTTGAATCTCTAATAATTCTAATGCGAGCTCTTGGTTAAACTGGTTATCTTCAACTAGTAAAACGCGGGTGCCTTGTAATACTGAAAAATCAAAACCCACTTCCGTGGTTGCGCCCTTATTAGCTAAAGATTCCTCTTCCGTACCTAAACAACTATTCAATACATCCCATAAACTAGATGCACTAAATGGTTTAGTCAAAATATTAGCCGCTTCCAACTGCTGTGTATTTAGTTCTTTTTCAAGTTCATGACTATCATATGCTGTCGCCATAATCACAAATGGAGCCTCCGCCAAATGTAATTCATTAATGGCTTGCAAGGTTTCTATGCCATCCATACCTGGCATTTTCCAATCCATAATAATGGCATCAAAATGTTCATTATTAGTTAGGTAGGCTAATGCGGCTTTACCATTACTCACAACTTTAGCGTCAAACCCTTGCGCAAGCACTTGTTTTTCAATAATTTCACGACTAGCATCATTATCATCAACCACTAAAATTCGACCACCTTGGGCATTGATTCGTTTTTTTAATTTTTGCTGTTTACTCACATCAAATGTCAAAATAAAACCAAAAACACTCCCCACACCTACTTCACTTTTAACACTAACTTCGCCTCCCATTAGCTCAATAAGTTGGCCGGTAATCGCAAGCCCTAAACCTGTCCCTCCATATTTTCGAGTGGTTGAGACATCCGCTTGAGAAAACGCTTTAAATAACCCGGTTCTTTGCTCTTCAGTCATCCCAATGCCAGTATCTTTAACTGAAAATTCAATGGTGACCTGTTCTGCTGTTTTCTCTTTTAAATGAACACTAATAAGTACTTCACCTGTTTCGGTAAATTTAACCGCATTATTCGCAAAATTCACAACAGACTGGCGCAAGCGTAATGCATCTCCCATTAAAGCAACGGGGATATCTGGATCAATATCAACCAATAATTCTAAGCCTTTTTTACTAGCAGGTAACGAGAGTAAATCAGTAACGCCTGTTAATACTTCGTCTAAAAGAAAATGTTCATGCTCAATATCTAGTTTATTCGCTTCAATTTTAGAAAAGTCTAAAATATCATTAATTAAATTTAATAAGGCTTCAGCACTGCTATTAACTTTATCAATATAGTTTCTTTGCTTGTCATTTAACTCAGTTTGCAGAGCAAGATAACTCATACCAATAATTGCATTCATTGGTGTGCGAATTTCATGACTCATATTTGCCAAAAATAAGCTTTTTGCAGTATTCGCTTGTTCTGCAGTCACTACCGCATTTTCAGCTGTTTTTAACGCCTCATCTAATGCCTCTTGTTGTACTTTATGTGCTGTAATATCTTGAAATGCAATCACTCCACCCTGCAAGACATCGCCGTCATAAAGTGGAACAGCCGACAAATAAACCGGAATCTCACTGCCATCTTTACGAAAAAATACTTCTTTATCAGTATGAAATGCAGCTTTATCTGATAGGGAATTAAAAATAACACAATCTTCTACCGGAAGATGCTGCCCGTCTTGATCTTGGTAATGAAGTAGTGCGTGTACTTTTTTACCTTTTATTTCTTCTAAGCTATAACCCAATAATCTTTCAGCAGTTGGGTTAAGGTAAGTACAACACCCTTCCGCATCTTGTGCATACACCCCTTCAGCCAAAGCTTCAGTAATCGTTGTATAAAACGCCCTATCTTCTTTTATTTCATCCTCAGCAGCTTTCCTAGCGGTAATATCAGTCCGAATAGAAATATATTGAAAAGGCTTACCATCATCACCTAAAAAAGGAACAATGGTTGATCGCGTCCAGTAAATCCCTCCCTGTTTGTCATTATTTTTAATTTCACCATGCCACACTTCTCCATTTGCTATGGTGCGCCACATATTTTTAAAAAACTCATCACTATGTTCATCTGATTTCACAATGCGATGGTTTTTGCCAATTAACTCATCTAAAGAATAATGCGCAATTTCACAAAACTTATCATTAGCATAAGTAATATTTCCCTGTACATCGGAAATCGAAACAATCGCATGCTGATCTAATGCGTACTTTTGAAAAGCAGTAGAGCGCAAAGAGCTTTCCAGCTCAGAGGTAATGCGTGACATGCGAAATAAAGTATAAGCAATAAACAGCGCCATCAATAAAGTCAAAGTAACCCACGCCATTTGATAATAACGCGCTTGGATCAATTTTTGCGTATAAAAAACTTGATAGTTATTTTTTAACTGCGCAATACTTTGTTTTACCTCATCAGAAATACTCTGCTCTAAAAGCGTATGTATTTCCACTTGCATGTCCAATAAAATATGGCCATGCCTAATTAACATATCGAATTTTTCAACGAGATCTTCTGGTACATCACCTCTAATAGCCTCTAATTCTTTAATTGAGTTTTGGGCTAATTCTTTTGTCAGAAAACTATTATCTAACAAGGTTAATAACGCCTTATTAACCTTGTCTACTATAAAGTCTGCATCATCAGTGTGCATATAGAGCTGCGACTTTAACTCATGCGCTAAAAGAGGCAAGTAGCGTTCTGAGTTCTGAAAAATAGCTAAATGTGACTTATAACTTTCAATAATAACTTCTTTTGCAGTAATAGCATTTAGTAACACCGTTCTTGGCGCTGTTAGAACAGCGATTGCTTCATCACCTAAACCCTCAAAATAATGCCTTTCAATATCGATTAACTTTGTTGTGTGAGCCTGCAAACTATCATAATTTAACTGAAGCCCCATGCGTAGCATTAGTACATCTTCATTAATTAAATTATTCGCATTATTTAAGGCTGAATGCTTATTAATAATTTTTTCATGTAAGTCATGAGGAATTCCTTGCCCTTTAACATACAGAAATATAGCTAATATAAAGGCACAAAAAATAATAACAACATTACGCCCTTTAACAAACACAGCTGAAGCCCTATTGAACATGAAGCTCTCCATTTAAGCTATGTAAAAATTTTACAATATCATCCACTTCAGTTTTACTTACTTCACGCCCTAACTGATGTTTAGCCATTACCTTTACAGCTTCCTCCAGCGTTGTTACCGAACCATCATGCAAATAAGGAGCCGTTCTAGCAACATTTCTTAAACTAGGTACTTTAAATTCAAATTTATCCTCTTCAACATGGGTTAATTGATACCTCCCTAAGTCAAGTGGGGTGTCACTACCATAAGTGTAAGGAATCACCACACCTATTTTTTCGTAAAAATTCCCACCAACGCCAACCCCTTGATGGCATTCAGCACAGCCTAATGATTTAAATAATTGATAGCCATGTTTAGTTGCTTGGTCAATCGCACTTTCATCACCTTTTAAGTAACGATCAAAATCTCCATTAGGTGTGACTAAACTGCGCTCAAATTCAGCAATTGCATGAGCAACATTAGTTTGCGTTGCTTGGCTACCATAACTATCAGTAAACGCTTGTGTATATTTATCATTAGATCGAATATAGCGTAAAGCATCACCCCAATTACCTGCCATTTCAACAGGATTAGTTAAAGGGCTAGACACTTGCTCCTCTAGGGTTCTTACTCTTCCGTCCCAGAATTGACGAAAATTTAAACTACTATTAAAAACAGTCGGCGCATTGCGTATGCCAACCTGCCCTTTAATTCCTGCACTTAACTTTAAGCCATCTATTCCGCCATTAGCGAGTGAATGACAAGACGCACAAGATACAGTGCCATCTGCTGATAAATTAACATCATGAAATAGCCGTTTACCTAACCTAACCTTGGCTTCATCAAGCCCAGTGGCAGGCATAATAGGTGTAATGGGTTCATTTTTCAACCAACCCGAACGGTCTTCAGCATAGGACGCTGAAGTAATCAAAAAAATAAATAAACCACTCATTAAACGACTATGTGATAGATTCTTCAATTTTTATCCCTTTCTACTAAACAATGCTTACATCAAGTATATAAAAAATTCTAAGTAAACATAATTTAGGCTAGATTTAATTATTTCAAAAATAATTACATTTCATTTGCCCAGCCTCCCTACAGTAAAGAAGACTGGGTGAAAAACATTAATTCCTTCTAATATTTCACTTTCATAATTAAAAGGGGATATCATCATCAAAATCTTCATAAGCCGCAGGTGGCGGAGAGCTAGGCATAGCAGCAGCTGGCTTTGCTGGACTAGGGGAGCTAGCGGCAGGGGCATTGTTACTGGACGTATTTTCAGGTGTTGAATTCCCTAGAGGAGCAGTTCCCCCACTACGGCTACCCAGCATTTGCATCTCTGTGGCAACAATTTCTGTTGAGTAACGATCTACCCCATCCTTATCTTGCCACTTACGTGTTTGTAGGCGGCCCTCCACATAAACTTGGCTACCTTTTCTTAAATATTCACCCACTACTTCAGCAAGGCGGTTAAAAAATACCACGCGGTGCCATTCAGTCGCATCACGTCGTTCGCCAGAATCGCGATCTTTCCATCGGCGTGTTGTTGCTAAGCTAATATTGCTAACAGCTCCACCCGTTGGCATATAGCGCACTTCAGGGTCGGCACCTAAATTTCCTATTAATGTAACTTTATTTAGCATTCTGCAACTCCCTATTAATCGAATTTATCTTAATTATTCTAGCACTTTTATTCAAAAAAAAGTTCAGTTTATCCATACTAAAACTTGAATACTATTTCATCATTTCTGATAATTTGTAGCACACAATTATATTCAAATATTTTTTACTTGATTGCCTATATAATGTTAAAAATCACCCGTTAAAAAAGGATAGTGCCCAATGATTTTTAAACAATTATTTGATACAGACACCTACACTTACACCTATCTTCTCGCTTGTGAAAAAACTCAAAAAGCGATATTGATTGATACGGTTGCTAGTCAACTTGAAAATTATATTCAATTACTTGATGACTTAAAGTTAACACTCATTTTTACGTTTGAAACACACGTACATGCTGATCACGTTACCGCCGCAAGCTTATTACGCGACCAACTAAATAGTAAAAGCGTTGTTCATAGAGATGCCGGCGCACTATGTGCAGATTTGTTAGTGACTGATAATATTGAATTACAAGTAGGCTCTCTTTTAATAAAGGTGCTACATACCCCTGGGCATACAAGTGGCTGCGTTAGTTATGTGGTTGGTGATCGCGTTTTTACCGGTGATAGTTTATTAATCAACGGTTGTGGCCGTACTGATTTTCAACAAGGTGACTCAAGCACTTTATATAACAGTGTTCATAACAAATTATTTACACTAGCTGATGACACCTTAGTTTACCCTGGACATGATTATAATGGCCACCGCGTTTCATCTATAGCGCAAGAAAAATCACTCAATTCTCGCTTAGCTTTAAGTAAGTCCGAGCAGGATTTTATTGGCATCATGCAAAACCTTGATTTACCTTATCCTAAATATATAGATGAAGCATTACCAGCAAATCAAGCTTGCGGCAACTTAACAAGACAAGGATAGAGCTATGTTACTAGTTAGCATCTTAGCCATTATCATTGGAATTTTATTAGGCCTATTAGGCGGTGGGGGTTCAATCTTAACCGTTCCTGTCTTAGTTTATTTAGCGGATATTCCCACTAAAAGTGCCATTATCACAGCCTTATTTGTTGTTGGTTCCACCAGCTTAATTGCCACTATCACTCATGCATCCAAAAAACATGTTTGCTGGAAAACCGGAGCTATTTTTGGCTCGGCTGGCATGATAGGTGCTTTTTCAGGTGGGCGCCTAAGTGCTTATATACCAGATGCCTTATTACTGATTTTATTAGCACTGGTTATGCTAGCAGCTTCTTTATCGATGCTGTTTAAGAAAGCACCAATTAGCACAGATGCTGAAATAGGAAATCTATCTTTTTGCCCTAAGGAATTACCTGTGCTCGCAGTTTTGTTAGATGGTTTCTTTTTAGGCATTATCACGGGGCTTGTTGGAGTAGGTGGCGGATTTCTGTTAGTTCCCGCACTAATGCACTTAGCAAGACTGCCCGTACATGCTGCCATAGGAACATCACTTTTTATTATTTGCCTGCAAAGCTCTGCTGCTTTAGCGGGGCATTATGGAAATATTGCGATTGATATCGAACTAACTATAATCATAAGTTGTTTAGCCATTCTAGGCAGTTTCGCAGGTGCAAAATTAGCGCTTATCTTTCCCGCTACCACCTTAAAACGTGGTTTTGGATATTTTGTTTTAATTTTAGGGAGTGGCTTACTCTATAAAGAAGCTGACCAATCAATCATTAACCAACTCCAGCTATTAATAAAACAAAACCAAGCCTTCATTTCCGGTGTATCTAGCGCAATAATATTAGCCTTTCTTTATCGAGCTTGGATTTGGTTACATACAAAAACTAGCAAAATATAATTTTATTTCTTCTCTGCTTGTTTGCAGGTATTTCTTGCTGTTTGCCAAATATAATCACACGCTCTATCCGTGCGTTTTAATGCCTTACATTTCTTATTTTTCCAAGCTTGAAAGTGAAATAAATTTATTACCTTAGGAATACCATCACACAATGTGACCGAAGGTTTAGCATTGCTCATACAGCTTTGATAAAAAAATCGATTATTTAAAAAACAGGAAAATTCAGTACATACTCGATCCCCTGTGGTTACTTTTCTAACACAAGATAACTGGTTATGTGTTTTTGCATAAGCTTTTCCATCGGCCTGTCCTTCTAATATATCGACGACAACCATAACACTCACTGTTCCAATAAGGCCGACAATAACAACCAATAGTCCTATCATAAAATAACGTTTCATAGCCTGCCCTCAAAGAATAGATTTGATTAACTTACTACAAGCATAGCGACCATTAATCGTAATTATTTAATGAAGTATATATCTGGTTTCCAGCAACAGACACTTGACGCACCAAAAATATTACTTATGATACTTAGCACTTAGACTATTAAGTCAATGCTAGCCCCTTTTAAACTTGGTTAACCTAGAAAATAGCGGAAGTACGCATGAAGATTTATTTCATTATCTTTACATTATTAAGCACTAGCAC
>Ga0209081_1001838_pt1 | contig 12510 bp, 14 predicted proteins | sample GOMGulsemesocosm_4_FD_184636 | JGI IMG/M metagenome (GOLD analysis project Ga0209081, IMG submission 184636) | Methane-oxidizing microbial communities from mesocosms in the Gulf of Mexico - GOM15B Gulf of Mexico (SPAdes) (version 2) | ecosystem: Environmental > Aquatic > Marine > Cold seeps... | reverse complement strand
CTGCATGGCACCGGTCTCGGCTTCATAGTCTTGGGCCAGTTCCAGAGCATTAGCATAGACACCCGGAACCACTTGCAGATCCGCTCCGGAGGCTTCGATCAGTGAAATTTTGGCTGGTCCTGCCATTTCCGGAACATAGATGCGTGCCCTGTGCCCCAGCTTATGCGCGGCATACCCTACCGCCGCGCCATGGTTGCCACCGGATGCGGCCACCAGTCCAGCTGGGGGAACGTTCTGACTGAGCAGGGTGTTAAAAGCACCGCGGGCCTTGAAGCTGCCGGTGTGCTGCATGTGCTCCAGTTTCAACTCGATGGGGTAATTCAGGCCGAAACCCAGGACCTGCAGCGTGGGGGTGACCTGAATATGGCCGGTAGTCCGCTCTGTTGCGGCCTGAATATCGCTTTTCCAACCCATCTTACGTGCCTTTGTCTAGTGTTGCGGCGGTTGACCTTATAGGCTGAAAGAAAACACGCAAGCAGGATCCCGATATGAATGACGACCGCCACAGCCGTTTCCGCGATGCCCATTCAGACCGGGATCAGGCCGAACATGTGCCCTCGACCCCGCAAAGCGATTCTCCGGCGTATCGCCTGGCCTTTGCCGACGAAGATTTTCTGTGCCGGGATGAGCTGCGGCCGGTGCGGCTGCAACTTGAGCTGCTAAAGCCGCAGTTGCTGCTGGATGAACGTGGTATCGAAAGTACCATCGTGTTGTTTGGTGGCGCGCGTATTCCTGATCCGGTAAATAAGGATCAGGCGCGGACACAAACTCTGGCTGATCTGTCCGAGTTCTATGACGAAGCGCGTGAGTTTTCTCGGTTAATGACTTTGAAGTCTATCGAGACAGGTGGTCGGGAGCACGTCATCGTGACAGGTGGTGGGCCCGGCGTGATGGAGGCCGGCAATCGTGGTGCGGTAGATGCAGGTGGTGCCTCAATCGGGCTCAGCATTGTGCTGCCGCATGAGCAGGCGCCGAATGAATATGTGACACCGGATCTCAGCTTTAACTTTCACTACTTCGCGATCCGCAAGATGCACTTCCTGATGCGCGCGCGGGCGATTTGCGTCTTCCCCGGCGGCTTTGGCACCATGGACGAGCTGTTCGAGAGCCTGACGCTGATTCAGACTGGCCGGATGGAACGGGTGCCATTCTTGCTGTTTGGCAAGGCGTTCTGGGAAAAGGTGATCAACTGGGATGCGCTGGCGGATGCCGGCACAATTTCAGATCAAGATCTAGACTTGTTCCGTTTCGTTGATACCGCGCAAGAGGCGATGGAGCTCATTGAAAACTGGGAGCCCGCACCGCCGCGCGATAATCTTCCCGGGCGGGAGAAATAATCCGCCACTACAAAAATAGGCAATCAAAGATCTGTGTGGACTTCAGGCCATGTCGATCGGCAAAACGCCCAATTCAACGCCTTGGGGCAAGCTGGTTAAAACCAGAGCGCCGCGCACGTCTTTGATTGCATATCCATAACCTTTGAGCCGGAATTTCCATTCTCGTGCGCTCAATGCCTTTTCCCGCTCATCACGGATCAGGTTCAAAACGCCGTCTTCGATCATGCTGCCGCCAATATCTGCCTGTGCCATTTTCAGTTCTCCTCATTTCGATTGTTCTCAGAAAGGAAACTGATTGTTCAGGATGGCAGAACTTTACCGGAATTGAGGAAAGTTTGAGGCAAATAAGGCGGGCTGCCTTGGGTCTGAAAAAAGTGTTTAGGCCTATCAGCGGTGATGAATTTCCCGGCCGTTAAGCCGGGAGTGCCTGACCTTATCTGATTTTCGCTTCAGCTCGAAATCCCAGACTCGGCCTCGATCTGCTTGCGGCTCTTGCGGGCGCGCTCGGTCGCTGACTTCAACTGACCACATGCCGCCATGATGTCTTCGCCACGTGGCCGACGGATGGGCGAGGCATAGCCGGCGTCGTGAATGATATCCGCAAAGGTATGGATGCGGTTGTTCGAGCTGCGCTTGTACGGAGCACCTGGCCATTCGTTGAACGGGATCAGGTTGATCTTAGCCGGGATACCCTTGATCAGTTCGACCAGACGGTGGGCGTCTTCCTTGCTGTCGTTGACCCGGTCCAGCATCACATACTCAAAGGTGATGCGTTCCGAGTTGGCAACCCGCGGATAGGCACGCAGGGCCTCGAGCAGTTTTTCCAGGTTCCAGCGTTTGTTGATCGGCACCAGCTTATCGCGGACTTCGTCAGTGGTGGCGTGAAACGAGATGGCCAGCATGCAGCCGATTTCTTCAGCCGTGCGGGCGATTTCAGGCACCACACCGCTGGTCGACAAGGTGATGCGGCGTCGGCTGAGTTGAATGCCTTCGGGGTCCATGGCGATCTTCATCGCGTCGCGGACGTTTTCAAAGTTATACAATGGCTCACCCATCCCCATCAGCACGATGTTGGACAGACGTCGGGTGCGGTCATCCGAGCGGGTGCCAGGGACTGGCCATTCGTCCAGATCGTCACGCGCCATCATAACCTGACCGATGATCTCGGCCGAGGTTAAGTTGCGCACCAGTTTCTGGGTGCCGGTGTGACAGAACGAACATGTCAGCGTGCAGCCCACCTGAGACGAGATGCACAGGGTGCCGCGATCTGTCTCGGGGATGTAAACCACCTCGACTTCGTGCCCACCTGCGATCCGGACAAGATACTTGCGGGTTCCGTCTTCGGATACTTGCCTGGTGATCACTTCAGGGATTTCGATGACACAATGCTGATCCAGATCGGCCCGCAGGGATTTGGACAAGTTGGTCATGTCGGTAAAATCGCGTTTGCCCCACTGGTAAATCCACTGCCAGATCTGACCGACCCGCATTTTGGCCTGCTTTTCCGCAGTGCCCAACTCGATCAGAGTCGCGCGCAATTGCTCGCGGGTCTGGCCAACAAGGTTGATCTTGCCGCCCTCGGGCAGTTTGCGAGGCAGGGTCATAACGTCTTGGGTGATCGGTGCGTCGGCGGTCATGGTTTGGGACTCGGAGCTAAGAGAGTGGATGCAGCTCTATATAGGAGTTTGTGCCAAGATCAAAAGCTTTCGACTGTAATCGTTAGCGGCAGTCACTGATCGGCATAACGCATCAGTTGTTCCACCCGTGTCCGACCCAATGTGACCCAACAGGATCGGGTGGCAATTCCTGCGCCTGATCCACCACCATAGGTGGCGCCTGCATAGGTGCAATGGGCTGCGCGATAAGCCTCCCAAGCTGCTTGTCCCTGGCTCAGCGCTGGCATGGCAACCTGCCGACCTGTCACCTCGTCCAGATTTTTGGCAGATAACATCGCCTGATCCAGGGCAAAGCCAAGCGCCTTTTCAACGCGTTCGTCGGTGCGGGCGACACAGTCCCCCACTTCAATTTGAGAGCCGCTGTCCAAACTGCATTCGAGCGCAGCATCACCAGTGGCGGTCAGCGGAAAGGCAAATAGGATAATCGTTAGAATACGTAACATGAATGAAACCTCCTGCGGACAAAGCTACGGAGGGATCAGTGGCGTGACAAGAAAAACCCCAGCATCTGTTGATGCCGGGGTTTTGCGATCTTCAAACAGGTATGGATTACTGGGCGCAGCGCTTGTCAGCGTCTTCGATGGCGGCGGTAAAGCCCAACAGCGAGAAACTGTCTTGGGTCTGTGTGCCACGGGCTGACCGCGCTGTCAGTATCGCGTCTGTGCCGCGCTTCATTGCGGTGATGATCTTGGCATCGTCAGCTGCAGTGGCAGGCCAGGCCCATTCGCCCTCGGTGAAAAGCTCGAATTCGGATTCACTGATTTTCATGTTCACAGTTGATCCCGGTGCAAATGGATAGCCACCCGTAAAGGTCACTTGGCCACTAGCGGCACCATCTGGGCGGTAGAACACGAACAGTTGAATTTCACTGCGGCGTACGGCCACCACACGGCCGTCGCGCGTATTGACTGATTCCTTGGGGGCTGAGACGCCCCAACATTCGACGGGATCGTTGCCCTGAAAAACGCTCCAATCCACGTTGGCGGCAACGCGGTTGGTGCTTTGGGCTGTTTGTGCCGTTGCTGTGGTGGCGGCCATGCCAGCCAGACACAGACCCACGATCCCGCGGGCAAGTTTCGATGCCATTTGTCCCGACTCCAAGACTGTCATAACCTCAATTATGCAAAAGACCCTGCGGCGTTGAACCCACCGTCTAGGCTTGCGTCTCTCGCGTGTTGACACAACCACACTAACGTCATTAGCACCACTGGTGAAAGAGCGATTGGCAGGAAATCGCCAAAATAAAGGGCTATTAGCATGACAAATCCGGTTCCAATGGCAGAAATCTGGCGTGGCCAGCTGCTGGAAAGCCTTCATTTGGGACATGCCGTTGTCTGTGACGACAGCGGCCAGGTGGTGCGCAGTTGGGGTGATCCTGATGCTGTGATCTATCCACGTAGCTCGTCTAAGATGATCCAAGCGCTGCCGTTGATCACGTCGGGGGCCGCTGACAGGTTTGGTTTGACCAGCGAACAATTGGCGCTGGCCTGTGCGTCGCATAATGGCGCCGAGATCCATACAAGCCGGGTGAATTCTTGGTTGTCGCAATTGGGATTAAGCGATGGAGATTTCCGATGTGGGCCGCAGCTGCCTGACGATTTGCCAGCCCGCAATGCTATGATAAAAACGGATTCTAGCCCCTGCCAGGTGCACAACAACTGCTCGGGCAAGCACGCAGGGTTCCTGACGCTGGCCCAACACATGGGGGCAGGACCAGAGTATGTTGAAGTGGGCCACCCGGTGCAGCAGGCCTGTCTTACAGCATTCGAGGAGACCACCGGTCAGGACAGTCCCTGCTATGGGATCGACGGATGCTCGGCCCCGAACTTTGCCACCACGATGACTGGCATGGCGCGCTCTATGGCCTGGTTTGCCTCGGCTGCGGACCGGTCTGACCGCGCATCGCTGGCGGCGCAGCAATTGGTGGCGGCGATGACGCAACATCCCGATCTTGTGGCCGGAGAGGGCAGGGCCTGTACCAACCTCATGCGCGCCATGGGCGGCAAGGTCGCGATCAAAACCGGGGCCGAGGCGTTCTTTGTCGCCGTCATCCCGGAAAAACGTTTGGGCGTTGCGGTGAAGATCGCCGACGGTGCCACCCGTGCCAGCGAATGTGCAATTGCTGCCATTCTGGTGTCCTTGGGCGTTTTGGATGCCAATCATCCGGAAACTGGTAAGTATATGAATGTGCCGTTGCTCAATCGTAGCAAGGTGGCTTGCGGTACAATTCGTCCAGCAACTGAACTGTTGTTCTAATTCCGTTGGCCCGACCGACAGGTCGGGCCACGCCTGTTTTTGGGTCACAATTACGAGAACCGATATTCTTACATTTCCAGAATTTCGGCCACTTCCACCGATCCATCACCGTCGACTACCATCGGGCATCCCTTTGCCATTTCGCTGGCAGCGGAAATATCGGCGGCTTCGACCACAGAGTACCCGGACAGTGGATTGGCACCGCCGTCATCCGCGACTCCGCCACTGCTGACAGTTTTGGACATGCCAACTGGTGCTCCTGGGACGATCAAGGCGTCCCCGATCGAGCCCATCCAGCTTTTCCAGGCCTCCATGACCTTGGCGCCTTCTTCGGGTGTGTCGGGCTTTTTGCCGCCATGATAGGCGAATATGAATTGAGCCATAGTGGTTATCCTTTTGTTGAATTGAAAATGCGGGCGTAATCAGGTGATATTTGCTGCCAGTTTGCGCAGAGAAGATGTCCAGCCAGATTCGTGGCGGGCACTTTGTTCGCTGTCGTCCAGCTCGCGGTGATCGACCAGCAATCGCGCGCCTGAATTGCTGGCAACTACGGTAAAGGTGACGTGGCTTTCGCCGCCGCGCAAATCATCTTCGTCATGCCAGCCCCAAGTGAAGCCGACCGACTTTGGCGCATCCACATGGGTGACATGACCCGAGACTTTGAACTGCTGCCCCTCGTCGTTGCGCATGATGGAAAACCACGGCCCAGTGCGGCTAAGGTCAAGATCGTGCTCGGGGACGTCCATGCCCTCGGGTCCCCACCATTTCAACAGTTTCTCGGGTGTGGTGACCCAAAGGAACAACCGTTCAGGGGTGACTGAGAATTCGCGTTCCAACCTCAGGTCTGTCATATATCTTCCTCCCTAAGCGCGGCCTCTAGCCGGTCTAGGCTGCTTTCCCAGAACTCGCGTTTTGATTTGGTCCATGTTGCAATCAGTTGCAGTCCTTCAGGGCGTGCGGAATACAGCCGCCGCGTGCCCTCGGCACGTTGTTCTACCAGTCCGGCCTCGCGCAGCACTTTTAGGTGTCGGGAAATGGCCGGAGCAGAAATGCCCGAGCCGCGCACCAGATCACCGGCCGGCAATTCGCCGTGGTCCATTAACTGTTCCACAATCGACATACGGGTTTCATCAGCCAGTGCTGAAAAGGACTTCAATAGTGGTGTCATGAAACATTCATTAACGTAAAGGTTAATTAATGTAAAGGTTAAGTAAGGGCAGGGCGCAAGCCGCCCCGCAATCAGCAATCGGTTAAATCATATCCCAAAGCAGTTTTAGGCCAAGAGTGACCGAGGTGATGACCAGTAAAGGCTTAATCAGCCTTGCACCCTTCTTTTGCGCCAGCCTAGCCCCGGCATGTGCGCCGGCAATTTGCGCCAACCCCATGGCAATGCCGGTAAACCACCAGGGTGTTGCGACAAATGCAAAGGCAAGCAGGGCACCAGCGTTTGAAGCGAGGTTCAGAAGTTTGGTATGGGCCGTGGCCTTGAGAATGCCGTAGCCTGCCAATGAAACAAAGGCGAGCATGTAGAAACTGCCAGCACCCGGTCCCAGCAACCCGTCATAGGCCCCACAAAGCGGCACCATGGTGGCTGCAAACAGGGCAGGGGAGATCCGCCGCGCGCGATCAAGATCTCCCAACCCCTTTTTCGTGGCAAAGAAGACAGCAATCCCAATCAGCAAAACCGGCAGGATCAGGCGTATCCAGTCCGTTGGCAGCACCGATATCAAAATCGCCCCAGCGATTGACGCAAAAAAGGCGATCAACGCCAGTCCTGATTGGTCCCGCAGGTTTACATGTCCGCCGCGGGCATAGGCTAACGCCGCTGTTGCGGTCCCGAACAGCCCTTGAATTTTGTTGGTGGCCAGTGCGGTCAACGGATTGGCCCCGGCCAATAGCAGGATTGGCAGCGTGACCAACCCTCCGCCACCGGCAACCGCGTCCATGAAACCCGCGACAAATCCCGCTGCCAGCAATAGCAGCAAGGTCTCAAAACCCACTTCCAGCACAAATTATCCCTTGAAATCGTCGCGGCTGTAACCTTGCACATACAGCAGGGCAGTCAGGTCACCGTGGTTGATGCGAATGTCACATTCCGCAGCGACCGAGGGTTTGGCGTGTAAGGCAACACCCGCTCCGGCGCGTTTCAGCATACCCAGATCATTCGCACCGTCGCCAACCGCCATGACGTCGCCTTCGGTAATGCCCAATTTGGCGGTGATCTGTTCCAGCGCATCGACTTTGGCCTGGCGACCCAAAATGGGGCGGCCCGCCTCTCCGGTCAGTTTACCATCGGCCACATGCAGGGTGTTAGCGCGGTTTTCATCAAAGCCCAGCTCAGCCGCGACCTTGGATGTAAACGCCGTGAAACCACCCGAAACCAGTGCCGCATAAGCGCCGTCAGCTTTCATAGTGGCCAACAGGGCAGGGCCGCCGGGCATCAGGGTGATGCGCTCATTCAGAACCTTGGTGATGACAGTTTCCGGCAGGTCTTTGAGCAGGCCAACACGTTCGGTCAGCGCACCGTCAAAATCCAACTCACCGTTCATGGCACGGGCAGTGATGTCCTTGACCCGTGCGCCAACGCCAGCCTCTTCGGCCAGTTCATCGATGCATTCTTGCTGGATCATGGTGCTGTCCATATCGGCCAGTAGCATCTTCTTACGCCGACCTTCAGTCTGTTGGATCACCAGATCGACACCCATGTTCTGTAGGTCGGCCCAAACTTCCCATTGGTTGTCAGGCAGGGTGTCCAGTGTGAATTCTGCGGCCTCATCCGGCGCCAGCCACAGTGCATCGCCGCCACCCCATGCATTTCTCAGCGATTCAACCAAAGCTGGCTCCAGCGACGGTTTGGCGGGGTTACTCAGCAGGGTGGCTGTATGCATGTGTCGGCTCCAACGGGCTGTGGTCGGACCTCTAATAGCCACGCCAGCCGGTGGGGGCCACCCTTTAGCACCGCGTTACAGATCGCCAGCTTCGGACATCATGACCGCGATAAAGCGGGTGTTGGGGATTTCGGCCAGAATGATCATGACCATGGCTGTCAAAGGAACGGCCAAAATCGCGCCCATAAGCCCCCAAAGTGAGGTCCAGATCGCCAGCGACAACAACACAGTGAAAGGGCTGAGATTGACCGAGCGGCCCAGAAACTTTGGCTCGATGTAATATCCGACTGCGATTTGGGGGATCATCAGCGTCACCAACGCCACTGCGGCATGCGAGAACGAGGCGAACTGCACAAGGCTCATAGTCACTGGAAACACCACCGCGACAATCGAGCCGATGTAGGGAATGTAGTTCAGCAATCCGATCAGGATCGCCCAAAACGCGGCTTGTTCGATGCCCAGTAGCAGCAGGATCCCGTATGACACCAGCGCAAGAATGACATTGACCAAGGTCTTGGCCGCCAGATACCCGCCGATCTTCTCGTTGATCTGGCGCGCCATTTCCAACGTATGTTCGGCCTGTTTGGCATCGCCCATAGCGCGCAGGGTCTTATTGGGCAGGTTGTCCAATTCAGCCAGAAGGAAAATCGCATAAAGCGCCGCCGCTACGATGACCGAGCCGCCGTTGCTGATGGTGGCAACCGCCGCTGGCATCAGGGTTGTGGCGTCGATCAGATCCAGCAGGCGTTCACCCAGATTGGCCCAGCTGGGCAGTTCGTGCACGCCCATCAGGGTCACAAACTTGGCCTGCAGCACATCAAAATTCTCGGCGTATCCCGGAATTGCCCCGGTGATAGAGGCTGCGTTGGAGGTTATAAAAGCAGCCAGCACCAAGACGGCAGCGGTAAAGGCCAAAAGCACCATGAAGCGCCGCCAGCGTCGTGATAAGGAGCCCAGTACCGGAATTCGAACCATCGCCTCGGCGGCAGTCGTCAGAATATAGACAGCGATGACGCCAACCAGAACCGGTAGTATAATCGTCTGTCCAACCACCAACAGCCATCCCACCATCAGCATCAGCGCTACGGAATAGGTTACCAATGCCAGTCTGCTCATTTTTAATACCCGATTCGAAAATTCTGACGCCAAGTAAATACTGAGCCGCGACCATGAGCAACGTGTCGTCTTTAAGTTTCCGATCGTAGCCGTTGGTGTCGCAATCTTGTCAGGAAGGGACGCAATTGATCGATTATCCCTGTTGCATGCCGCGTCGCAGCGCACTAGCTCTGGCGGCGGGACACCTCTCCCCAACGAGAGGCACTTATCTGTAAGGATAGCATCAATGGCTACTCAGCAACCGGCCACGCGGCCGGCAAATCCGCGTTTTTCCTCGGGCCCCTGTGCCAAACCCCCTACATTTGAACTGTCCAAACTGGCCGCCGCCCCACTGGGTCGCAGCCACCGCGCAGCTGTTGGCAAGGCCAAGCTGAAGGATGCCATCGAAGGCACCCGCGAAGTACTGGGCATCCCCGCTGGCTATAAAATCGGTATCGTTCCTGCGTCGGACACTGGTGCCATGGAAATGGCGATGTGGTCCATGTTGGGCCAACGCAAAGTTGAAATGGTTGCTTGGGAAAGCTTTGGCGCAGGCTGGATCACCGATGTGGTCAAGCAGCTGAAGATCGATGCCGAGATCAAAACGGCTGACTACGGTCAGATTGTTGATCTGGCGTCTATCGATTTCAATAATGACGTAGTGTTTACCTGGAACGGCACCACCTCGGGTGTGCGGGTTCCCAATGGTGACTTCATTCCTGCCGACCGTGACGGCCTGACCATCTGCGATGCCACCTCGGCTGCCTTTGCGATGGATTTGCCATGGGACAAACTGGATGTGACCACATTCAGCTGGCAAAAAGTTCTAGGCGGCGAAGCAGCTCACGGCGTGATCGTTCTGTCACCCGCCGCCGTTGCACGTTTGGAAAGCTACACCCCTGCATGGCCGCTGCCGAAAATCTTCCGCCTGACCAAAGGTGGCAAGCTGATCGAAGGTATCTTTACCGGCGCAACCATCAACACCCCGTCGATGCTGGCCGTTGAAGACTACCTGTTCGCACTGGACTGGGCCCGTTCGGTTGGTGGTCTGGAGGGTATGATTGCTCGTGCCGACGCCAACGCGCAGGCCGTGTTTGATTTCTGCGACGCCAACGACTGGATTGCCAACCTGGCCGAAGACGATGCAACACGCTCAAACACATCCGTGTGTCTGAAGTTCACCGATGACCGCATTCAGGATGGTGCTGCCTTTGCCAAGGCCGTGGCCAAACGTCTGGAAGCCGAAGATATCGCGCTGGACATCGGCGCCTATCGCGACGCGCCTGCCGGTCTGCGGATTTGGTGTGGTGGAACCGTCGAAACCTCGGACATCCAGGCCATGCTGCCTTGGTTGGCTTGGGCTTTTGAGGCCGAAATCGCAGCGCAGGCGTAATTCGCCGCCTTCAATGACAGTGTAGGGTGCGTGGTTCCACGCACCTCCCCCTCTCTAAAGAATTCAAAAGGACCAATATCATGGCTCCCAAAGTACTCGTATCCGACAAACTGAGCGAAACAGCCGTTCAGATCTTCCGCGACCGCGGCATCGACGTTGATTTCATGCCCGACCTGGGCAAAGACAAAGACAAACTGGCCGAACTGATCGGTCAATATGACGGTTTGGCGATTCGCTCGGCCACCAAAGTCACCCCGACCATTCTTGAGGCCGCCACCAACCTCAAAGTTATCGCCCGCGCCGGCATCGGCACCGATAACGTTGACAAAGAAGCCGCCTCGAAAAAGGGTGTGATCGTCATGAACACACCCTTTGGTAACATGATCACCACTGCCGAGCACGCCATTGCGATGATGTTCGCCGTTGCGCGTCAGATCCCCGAGGCCAGCGCATCGACCCATGCCGGCAAATGGGAAAAGTCCAAATTTATGGGCACCGAGCTGACCAACAAGACACTGGGCGTTATTGGCGCCGGCAACATCGGTGGCATCGTTTGCGACCGTGCGCATGGTCTGAAAATGAAAGTAGTCGCCTATGACCCCTATCTGGGCGAGGAAAAAGCCGACCAGATGGGTGTTGAGAAGGTCGAGCTGGACGAGCTGCTGGCCCGTGCCGACTTTATCACTCTGCACGTTCCCCTGACCGACCAGACCCGCAACGTTCTGTCGCGTGAAAATCTTGAGAAGACTAAAAAAGGCGTTCGTATCATCAACTGTGCCCGCGGTGGTCTGGTAGATGAAGAGGCTTTGGCAGAGCTGCTGAAAACCGGGCACGTAGCCGGTGCCGCCTTTGATGTGTTCGCCAACGAGCCTGCCAAGGAAAACTCCCTGTTCAACCTGCCCAACGTCGTCTGTACCCCACACCTGGGCGCGTCGACTTCCGAAGCGCAGGAAAACGTTGCCCTGCAAGTGGCCGAGCAGATGTCGAACTACCTGCTGACCGGTGCGGTCGAGAACGCTCTGAACATGCCGTCGGTGACGGCCGAAGAAGCTAAGATCATGGGTCCATGGATCAAGCTGGCCGATCACTTGGGCAGCTTCACCGGCCAGATGACGGACGAGCCGATCAAGGCGATCAACATCCTGTATGATGGTGTCGCTTCGGAAATGAACCTGGCCGCGCTGAACTGTGCGGTTGTTGCTGGAATCATGAAGCGCGCCAATCCAGACGTGAACATGGTTTCGGCCCCTGTTGTTGCCAAAGAGCGCGGCATCAAGATCTCGACCACCAATCAGGACAAATCCGGCACCTTTGATGGCTACATCAAAGTGACCGTGGTGACTGATAAGCGTGAGCGTTCGGTTGCGGGCACTGTGTTCAGCGACGGCAAGCCTCGGTTCATTCAGATCAAAGGCATCAACATCGACGCCGAAGTTGGCGCACATATGCTTTACACCACCAACGAAGACGTACCGGGCATCATCGGTACCTTGGGTCAGACCATGGGTGACAACGGCGTCAACATCGCCAACTTTACCCTGGGCCGTGCCGCCGCTGGTGGCGAAGCGATTGCGCTGCTGTACGTCGACGGTCAGGTTCCGGCCGAGGCGCGCGCCAAGCTCGCGGAAACTGGGTATTTCACTCAAATCAAGCCGCTTGAGTTTGACGTCGCCTGATTAACAGGACTGTAGTCAAAACATTGATAGGGGAACCGCCGACAAGGCGGTTCCCCTTTTTTGTGTCGGATTACCTCTTGCAGATCCTGTGTTCTCCTGCTGCTATGCTTCACAATTCCAAGGCGCATTCATTCTGCAATAGATAGGTGAGAGACATGTTTCCCCAAATGTTGGACGACACCAAGACAC
>Ga0209081_1001833_pt1 | contig 12522 bp, 11 predicted proteins | sample GOMGulsemesocosm_4_FD_184636 | JGI IMG/M metagenome (GOLD analysis project Ga0209081, IMG submission 184636) | Methane-oxidizing microbial communities from mesocosms in the Gulf of Mexico - GOM15B Gulf of Mexico (SPAdes) (version 2) | ecosystem: Environmental > Aquatic > Marine > Cold seeps... | reverse complement strand
GCCCAAACTCACCTTGTTGAGTAATCACCCCAGCACCGTTTAAGCCATTATTTAGCACATCCGCCTCAGTAATAGTTTCGGTCAGGCGCGCATAAAGGAAAGCTTCACGTCGCTCCCAAATGATAATACCTATTGAAGCCCCAATGCTGCCAGCAAGCGTTCGGGTGAAGTAGAACATACCTGTTGCGCTTACCATTTTATGCTACGGAATATTTGACAACGCAATGATCAGTAATGGCACAAAAAACAAGCCTAATCCTGCGCCCATAATCATTCGAGGCCAAGCGAGTTCCCATGGCGTTGCCTGAATCGTTACGAGAGCACTTTGTAACAAGCCAAACCAAAATAGGAAAAAACTCACCGTCAGCACATATTTCAAATTCATTTGCGCCAAAAAACGCCCAACAAATGGGGTAAAAATTAAAATAAATAGGCCGAAGCTTGCCGTGGTAATACCTGCCCAAGTTGCGGTATAACCCATTTCAGTTTGCAACCAAAGCGGGAATGTAACCCCCCCTAAAAACCAAGGGAGTTTTAAGTAGAAAATTCTTATAATGAAATAAAGGAGTTTTCAATGAAAAAATCACGTTATACAGATAGTCAAATACTGTCGATCTTGAAGCAAAATGAAGCCGGAGCATTAGTTCCAGATTTATGCCGTGAACACGGCATTTTGTACTCTATACACCTTTTCCTACAAAATTCTAAAAAACAGTCATCCAATTAAAAAGCCCCAATATTTTAATTATATTGGGGCTTACATAATCATTTAAAAATTGGCCTTTTTTTCTTTAAAAGCCCCAACTACTTTCATCAGGAATTGCTTCGCCTTTATCGGCAAATTTTAAGCCTTTTATACAACGAACAATCATCCAAACAGCAACGATAAGTAGCATTAAATAGCCGATAAGGATAAAAACAAAGAAGAAAGAAATAAACGAATACAAGACACCTATCCAAAATGTGCGTATCTGATAAGTATAATGTGATTGCAACCAAGGCTCTGCGTCGGAGCGATTCATATACGCCATTATCACGCCCACTATTCCAGTTATACCAACCACTAAACTAGCTAAATATAAGAAATAGACAATTTTCGCATTACCAGCACTTGCGGATAATTCTGTTTTTAAGTCACTCATAGCTTACCCCTTGGTCTTTAATTTTTATTGATTTAGGATTATACCAAAAGTACCAAAATCCAGCCGATAGTTATTCCTATTTATAAATCCCTAAGCACCTGCACTGGGCTACTTGTTATTACGCGTTTCAGCCCACGCATACCTGCAAACCCAAGGCTAATGCTCACCATTACTGGCATTACCAACCATACCCAATAATTTGCCTGATAAGACAAATGAAAGACGTGCTGATAAAGAAAGTAACTAATAAGTTCTTTGGCAATAATGGCTAATAGGCTTGCTATAAAACCTAATGTTGCAAATTCAATAAATTGACTTTTTTTAAGCAATTTTCTATTCGCACCCAATGTTCTGAGCAAGGCTCCTGTGTGGACTCTTGCATCTAGGCTGGCGTAGATTGAGGCGAATAACACACTAATACCTGCTAGCAGTGCGAACAATAAAAGATAGTCTATTGCTTGGGTGAGTTGCGCTAGAATTTTTTCAAATTGCTTGAGTAGCATTTCCACTTCTAGCACCGTCATGGATGGGTATTCTTTAAGTAGCTGATTGAGTGCAGGCTTGTTTTTTTCAGACAAGTAAAAGCTGGTTATGAAGGTTGATGGATAGCTATCCAATGTTCCCGATGAGAATATTAGATAGAAATTCGGTTTCATATTATCCCACTGAACCTTACGAATACTACTGATAACGGCAGTGAAGTCTTTTTGCCTGATCGTAAAACCCAGCTTATCGCCAACACTGGCATTTAGGCTTTCAGCAAGTTCTTGTTCTATCGATACCTGATGGCTCGACTGTACTGCTTGCCAATTGCCAGCAATAATTTCATTACCTTCAGGTAGCCTGCTTGACCAAGTTAAGCTTAAATCACGTTGGATAGAACGCTCACCAACCGAATCCTTGGTTACGATTTGTTTAGCGAGTTGATCATTAACCGATATTAAGCGCCCTCTTACCACCGGGTAGAACTCACCTGTGGGAATGTCTTTTTGCTTAAACAATAACCTTAAATCCGCCACTTGTTCGGGGAAGATATTAATTGCAAAATAATTGGCGGCATTTACTGGTAGCTGATTCTGCCAATCTTTTAGCAAATCATTCCTTACCGTAAAACTTAATAACATCGCTAATAAGGTAATGCTAAAGGCTAAAATTTGCCCAACATTGGCCTTTGGCTCGCGAACCAGTTCTTGAACACCTAAACGCCAGCTTAAGTTTAATCGTGGCAAAAACCGTTTAACTGCTATTAATATCACAATGATTAAACCTGCTAATACACTTAAGGTAACAAACCCCACACCGATAATAATCAACGATAAAATTAAGTCTTGAGTGAAATACCAGACCATCCCAGCAATAATACTTGCCGCCAAACCATAGACTAGCCACGCACTGCTTGAGAGCGGCTCTAATTCCCGCCGCAATACTCGTAATGGCGATACTTTTTTCAACCGTAATAATGGCGGTAAAGCAAACCCTAGTAAGGTCACTAAACCGGTAATAAACCCAATAATTAGTGCCAATAAACTGGCTGAGGCAATGGTGCTTGGTAGCAAATCGGCCAATAGATAAAACAAGCCGTATTGGGCAAACCAGCCTAATAAACAACCGATGCTACTGCCAACCAGCCCTACTACTAATATTTGAATGCCGTATAACGATAGCACCTGATTCTGCTGGCAGCCTAAGCAGCGCAGAATAGCCGTGGCATTAAAGTGTCGCTCGGTATAACGCCTTGCTGCCATGGCAATCGCAACCCCCGCGATTAGAATCACCAAAATACTTGATAAGCCTAAATAGCGTTCTGCTCGCTCTAGTGCAGCACCAATTTCTGGCCGGTTATCGTGCACATCCAACAAGCGTTGCGATGGTGATAGTTTGCCATCTAACCACGCACTAAATTGCTTGATGGCAGCCTCTTCACCACTAAATTGGAACAGATACTGAACACGGCTACCTGCTTGTAAAATAGCCGTTTTTACTAAATCATCGGTATGTATCATAACCCTTGGTGACAAGCTGTAAAAGGTACCGCTTTTATCAGGCTCGTAACTTAAAATACGGCTAATGGTTAGGCTTAGCTCGCCCACTTGCAATGGCTCGCCGATACTAAGGTTTAAACTTGTTAGCACACGCTGGTCTACCCAAACCTTGCCAACTTTAGGGCCTGAATAAACCTTTTGCTCATCTTGATAATCAGCCTGCCTAGTTTTCAAATAACCACGCAAGGGGTAATGTTGGCTAACCGCTTTAAGACTGGATAAAAGTAGCTGATCATTTTCTATCAACATGGTGCTAAATTCTGCCCCATTGGCTGCTTTTAAATTAAGCTGCTGTGCTTTTTCCAACCAAGCATTTGCAACTTTAGTGGGGCTTGTTATCAGCAAGTCCGCTGCCATAAAATCAGCAGCTTGTTGATTCATTGTGCCTTGCAAGCGATCAGAAAAAAGGCTGATAGCGGTTGAACTTGTTACCGCAATAATCAACGCCATCAGTAAAATAGTTAGCTCGCCAGAACGAGCATCACGCCATAAAAGGCGTAGCGCTAATTTAAAATAACTCATACCACCACGCGCCCTTCTTCAAGTTGGATAGTACGCTGGCAACGCTCGGCCAAACGCAAATCATGAGTTACTAACACTAAGGTCGTATTGTTTTCCTGATTCAGCTCAAACAATAAATCAATTACATCTCGGCCTGTTTTACTGTCGAGATTACCGGTTGGCTCATCGGCAAATAAAATAGTAGGATTAGTTACAAAGGCGCGTGCCAAAGCAACTCGTTGCTGCTCACCACCCGATAATTGCTTGGGTAAATGGCTTAAACGGTGCGCCAAGCCCACTCTTGCTAACAACTCGCTAGCCGCTTGTTTTGCCTTGGCATCGCCAACCAGTTCTAATGGTAGCATCACATTTTCTAAGGCTGTTAAGGTCGGTAACAGTTGGAATGATTGAAATACAAAACCAATTAATTCATTTCGCAAACTGGCACGGCCATCTTCATCTAACTTACCAAGATTTTTACCATCAAGACTAATCTCACCCGATGTAGCTGTATCAAGCCCTGCTAACAAACTCAATAACGTTGTTTTACCCGAACCCGATGTGCCGATAATCGCAACACTTTCACCATGTTTGATGCTTATGTTTACATTCTTTAGTATGCTTAACTCACCTTCTGAGCTGGTAACCACTTGGTTTACATTACTGGCATTAATAATCATTACTTCATTTCCTTAGGTTTAATCATGGTTAAAGCTTGTTTTTTATTCCTGCTACTGTCTGTATCTGTTGCAAATGCAACACCTATTGTGGTGCTTGGTGACAGTATAAGCGCCGCCTATGGCATTAGTGTGAACAAAGGTTGGGTACAGCTATTACAAAATAAAATTGATGCGCGGCAGCTCGACTATTCTATACACAACGAGAGCATTAGTGGTGAAACATCCGCTGGTGGTTTAAGCCGAATAGAGGATGTTTTAACAAACCATAAACCAGGTTTATTACTACTAGAATTAGGCGCAAATGATGGTTTACGTGGCATTCCACCCTTGGTAATGAAGAAGAATCTATCCGCCATTATCCAAGCAGCAAAAAAAGCCAACTGCCAAGTTCTTTTACTAAGCATGCGCATCCCAACAAATTACGGCAAACGCTTTACTCAGATGTTTTATAACAGCTATTTTGAATTAGCTGAAGAGCATGATATTGCCGTGGTGCCTTTTATTCTGCAAGATGTTGCTTTAGATAAAAGCCTAATGCAGGATGACCAAGCTCACCCAAATGCTAAAGCTCAAGGTATTATCACCGAACATATCTGGCCTTATGTTTTACCTTTTTTAGAGGCTAAATAAACTTAGCTAATCCGCCTAGGTGGCCACCTTAGCAAAAATAAAAAGCCCAATACAGCGGCAGGTATAATTGGCTGCTGATAATTCACTTTGGTTAGCCAAAAAAAGTAAACAGCACCTATCACAACAATCAGATAAATAAATTGGTGCGCAGGTATCTAGTAACGCCCCATTTTCAGAATGAATAATTTTATTGATGTAATCGCCAGTATTAACAGCAGGTCGCTGGTAACTGCTCACGTAATAAAATACTCAAATAGAAGGCTTATAGCACCCTATTTCTTCTTACTTTTTTTACTACTTTTCTTTTTTGCAGCCGCTTTACTGCTGGCTTTTTTTGCTTTATTTTTAGCTGCTTTTTTCTCCTTTAACTTAGCAACTTTTTTGGCTAACTTTTTCGCCTCTAGCTTTAATTTATTTTTTTCCACTTTTTTATTTTTCTTTGTTATTTTTTTATTCTTTAGCTGTTTTTTAGAAACTGTTTTTTCCTTTCTGGCAACCGAACCGCTCACTTCTTTAGAGACTAATACATCTGTAGCTTGAAGCAGATCCTTTGCCTTCTTTATTGTTTGAAGTGACCTCGCATCAGCGAAACCAGGTACTACTGATAAGCTTTCAACACTGGCGTTTGCTAGATCAGCCACAGTTTTAAAACCATGCTTAGTCAATATAAGCGATGTGGCCTGACCAATTCCTGCTACTTCAATAACTAATTTCTTCATTCGTTACTCCTTAATTTATATAAAAAATTTAACACAAATCAACTATTCCTAATCTTGTACTATTCACTAAAAAATGTACAAAATAATTAACTTGAAAATAAATAATAAAAATCGTAGTATAGCAATTAATGACGTCATTACGTAACAACGTATTAACATCATTATTACATAAACAATAAGGAGCTAAACATGGCTAAGAAAAAAGTTATTAAACTAAAAATTAAAAAATTAACTAAAAAAATCAAGAAACTAAAAAAGAAAATCTAATTTCTTTTTATTAAAGTCTCGCCACCTGCTAAACGGGTGGTGAAGCTTTACTTCTTCGCTTAATCTTTCTAAGATCACTAGATACTTTTATATTTTCTAATCATGTGCCAATGAAAAACCAAAAAGACGACTCTAAAAAAGAAAAGAAAAGCACATCCCTTCGTTTAGAAAAAAAGACACTAAAATCTTTAAAAATAATGGCTATTGAAAAAGACACTAGCTTACAAAAGCTTATTGAGGGGTTAATTGAAGATGCACTGTTAAAATATAACAGTACATCTAAATAATATTTCGGCGTAAGCGGCTGCGTTAAACCAATTGGTAAGATAGTTTATGACCCAATTTAGCCATCAATTTCGCTTCTTTATCTAAATCGGCAACATTTAAATCTTGTTCAAGAAAAAATTCCTTATCAATCGTCAACTGCATATGGCCTCCATCTGCCTTCAAGCTGAGCAAATCAACCACTAATGGCTGACGGCTATTATTTAGCAATATCGCTAAACGGAATAAACGAATTAAACGTGTTAACACTTTATGGCTAACATTACGCAGTAATGGCAAGCTTCTTCGTTTGAATTTTTTTCGTCCGTTACTCACCAGTAAACCTAATAATTCCTGTTCATCTTGGTTGTAACCGGGCAATTCGCTATTCGCCAAAATATAGCCTGAGTGTTTTTGAAAATTACTGACACTAATTTGTAAGCCCACTTCATATAAATAAGCGGCTTCTTTTAATAACTCCTTTAACCCTGTTTTTTCTAAGCCCCAATCTTCGGCCACTTGATTCCATAATAGCTCGCACGTTTCCGCCACTTGTTGCGCCTGCCGACGATCGACATGGTAGCGAGTTTGCATATCTTGGCGGGTTAAGAGTCGTGTGTTCTGCTCTTTATCTTGCTGCTCCATTTCATAAAGAACACCTTCACGCAAAGCAGCGCTGCAAAACTTTAGCTCTGTAACACCTAAGCTTTTCATCACCGCTATCATAATCGCTACACCTGCTGGTAACACCCCAGCTCGCGCTTCATCAATACCGACCCACGCAAGCTTTTCAAAACCAGTCTTTTGGCATAACAAGCTCTTTAGCTCTAAAAGATCGCTCAACAATAAGCTATCGGTATTGTCACCCACTAAACCAACGGCTTTAAAAAGTGCTTTAGCGGTGCCTGAGGTTGCAAATACATTTTTCCATTTCAATATCTTAAAACGGTGCGAACAAAATTTTAGTTTCTGTAAGGCGGCTATTTCGGCTTTTTTAAATGATTTTTTGCTCAACTCTTTCGAGAAATAGCGCTCAGTAAAGCTAATACAACCCATACTTTTGCTTTCTCTATAAAGGGTCTCATTCCCCTCACCCACCACTATTTCTGTACTACCACCGCCAATATCAATCACTAAACTGCTATCGAGCAACGCTTCACTACGCACCACACCTTGATAGATAAGACGCGCTTCTTCACTGCCAGAAATAATTTCTATTGGAAAGCCTAGCGCCTGCTCCGCTAATGTTAAAAAGGCATTACGATTATGTGCCTCACGAATAGTATGTGTTGCTACAACCCTAACTTTTTCTACGTCACTTTCTTTTAATATATCGCCTATTTCTTTTAGGCTAGAAACAGCACGTAGAATGGCTTCGTAATTCAACTCATTTTCTTTATTTAGCCCTGCTCTTAACTTAACGCGATGTTTTACTCGTTTAACAGGTTCAATAATGCCATTTTGCATACGAGCAATAATTAAATGAAAACTATTAGAACCAAGGTCTAATGCCGCTAACAATTCTGAGTCATCACTTTTTTTCATCATTTTATCTGTCATGTTTTTTACTTTCAATCGCTTTCAGGTAATCATATATGGCTACTTGTGAGCGTATTTTTCGTTTATTGCCACGGGGCCTGTATTCATTAATTTGCTTCTTATCAAGAATTCTAGCCTTTGTTCTATCGCTCCATTGCACATTAAAAATATGGATAAGGCGTTGCTTAATATCCTCATCATAAATGGGGCAACCAACTTCTATTCGGCGATCAATATTTCGTGTCATCCAATCGGCTGAACTAATAACCACCTTCGGTTTACCGCCATTATGAAAAACACTCAACCGAGTATGCTCTAGGAAGCGATCAACAATTGAAATAATCTCAATATTCGTACTCTGGCCTTCCACACCCGGTACTAATACGCACATCCCTCGAATAATCATACGGATTCTCACACCCGCACAACTCGCCTCATAGAGCTTACGAATAATACTTTTATCATCAAGGTTATTCACTTTTAATAAAATTTCAGCCTTATGACCTTTCTTTGCAATTTTAATTTCATTATCAATCGACTGGTTGATCCAATCGCGCGTACTAATAGGCGAAACAATTAAGTGCTTAAATTCTTTCCTTTTATAGCTATGAACGATGAAATCAAAGACATCGATCACTTCTTTTGTAATATCTTCATTACGGGTAAATAAACTGAAATCAGTATAGATTTTTGCTGTTTTTTCGTGAAAATTACCCGTCCCTACATGAGCGTAGTACACCGCTTTATCCTTCTCGTGTCGCCCAATCAAACATAACTTGCTATGGCATTTTAAAGAAGGGACGCCAAACTCAACCTTTACCCCACCGTCGGTTAACACCTTTGCCCACTCTATATTGGCCTGTTCATCAAACCGTGCATGTAGCTCAATAACAGCCAGTACTTTTTTACCGTTTCTTACCGCATTAATGAGTGATTTGATAATACGACTATTGCTTGCCACTCGATACACGCTAATTTTTATTTCAAAAACAGCCGGATCAAAAGCAGCTTCTCGAAGCATTTCCGTAAAGTGGCTAAACTTATGGTAAGGGTAACTCAGCAGAATATCTTTCTTTTTAATCGCTTGAAAAACACTGGGGTATTTAGCAAAATCTTGCGATATTAAAGACGGCATTTTAGGGTTTTCTAAATATTTTCGCCCTATGTTTGGGAAGCCTATAAAATCTCTAAAATTATGGTAACGACCACCCGCTATAACACTGTCATTCCTAGAAATACCCAGTTTATTTTTCAACATCTCAATCGCAGCCGATGACATATCACGCTCATAAACAAAGCGTACAGGCTGCGAATTAAGGCGCTGCTTAAGCCCCACCGACATTCTTTCTAGCAACGACTGGTCAATATCATCCGTTAAGCCAAAATCAGCATCACAGGTCATTTTCATTGAATAAACCTTGTGCTGTTTATAATCAAAATACGCTGAGAATATATCGTCAAAACAATAGCGAATCACATTATCTGACATGATAATATTTTTCCGCCGCTTACCTTTCTCTCTTGGCAGTTCAATAAAACGTGGCGAATCGCTCGTTGGAATGGCAACCGCCGCATACTGAATATCATCCCCATTAATCATTTCACAAATCAAATAGGTTAAATCATCTTTTAATAAGGATGCTAAATCGGTATCTTTATTAATGATGATCGGTTCAATATATCGCTTTAATTTATTATAAAAATAGTCCCGAAGCCAATGCCCCTGCTGTTCGCTCAGCTGTTCTTCATTAATTAAAAAGATATGTTGCTGTGCAAGCCCTTTTAATACATCCAAATAAATAACTTCAAAATCTTCCTGAAGCTTTAATACTTTTTTCTGAATAGCACGCAAAAGATTTTTTGTAGGTGTTTCATCGTCTAGACTCTTCTCAATAAGCACCTTACGCTTAACATTCGCTACTCGAACACGAAAAAACTCATCCAAATTATTAGAAAATATTCCTAAAAACCGTACCCGCTCTACAATAGGAACCGACTTATCTGCTGCCTCTTGTAAAACTCGTTCGTTGAACGATAACCAGCTCAGTTCCTTTTCAACATACTTGTGCCCATCAATTTTTGTCACACGCACCACTCTAAAATTTTATTTTTCATCCACATAGCATAACGCAAAGACATGACGTTTAAATGACAACGTTGGAGCCAAGGACGAACCTTACGCTGAGTCACTTAAGAAAGTTCTGATCAAGTCTCCTTTTCAAAAGCAATATCTGCCCACTCAGAAATCCTACTTCTTACAACGTTTATAAGGTTAACACCTTGAATTCTGACGTGGCTGGAGTTCGCTTCACCACACTGAGACATCATAAAGGTAAGAGCGTTATTTGCCTTACCTAAGTAAGGGGTGTCAATTTGGTTATTACTGCCCATGATAACGAACTTATTATCTTCACCACTACGTGACAAAATCGTTTTCATTGTTCCCCTGTCCCAATTTTGAGATTCATCAAGTATCACAATTGAGCCTTTAGGGAATGTTTGACCACGTAAGTGACCACCATAAACGTATTCAATCTCATAACGTTTTTTGAATTCTGCAACGAGTTCTGTCAACTCATCTTTAGTCAGCTTCTTTTTAGCTTTATTGATCATCAGCGTTTCTATACTGTTTTCCATAGGCTGAATATAACCATTCATTTTATCTTTCAAATCACCTGGTAAAAAACCTAGCTCATCATCTTTATTACCACTAATAATCGTTTTTCTTATATAGATAATTTTATTGTAGTTATCTTTATGTAAATCCATTAATTTAACAATCGCACCCAGTGAAACGTAGTTTTTACCTGTACCTGCGGGGCCCGATACAACGATAATGTCATTAGACTCATCTAGGATAAGTTCTGACATCACTTTTTGCCCTCTATTACGAGGTACCGATATAATTCGTTTAGAGTTTTTCTCGTCAAGTTTCTCCCAACTTCCAAACGTTCTGAAAAAAAGATATCGGCGACCTGATTTAAGATCAAGAATTTCAACATTACTAATATGCGGCAGTTGTTCAGGTATATCGTAAGGGTCACCACTAAAGTTATCCATCTCAAAATCGTTAGCGAAGTTAATGGTATGCGCATCACCTGTATGCTTATCTATCGTGAGGGTTTCTGCGTTGATACCTAACGACAACGCTCTTGTGCGCGCCATAATATCTAATGATAAAAAGACAATAGGCACTCGATAATGATTTTGAATATCTTGAGTGACTTCTAAAATCTTACGGTCATTTAGAATCTTACGATCTAGGTTCAGTGTGTCCGTTGTATACACATCTTTAGTCACTATGTGTAAGTGAATGTCTGTTCCGCTAATTATTTCTATTTTAATGAAGTTTAAATTTTTGACTTTAATGTTTTCAATAATGGTCGCGTCGGAAAGTAATCTTGCAAAAGAGCGGGCTTGGAAGTTTATTTCGTCAAAGCCTGATTTCTTAGCATCTAGCTCATCTAGCACCACTTCAGGCAGCACAATCAGGTTATCGCCACATTGAGACAACAACTCGATATTACTTGATTCGTTTAAGATAATATTTGTATCGACGACAAATACCTTATCGAACTCTTTTTCTAATAACTCAGTGTTATGCATTTAAGCTCCTTAATGTTATGGAATGGTTGAAATACAAAACTCATCATTTTTGTCATACGCTGCACTCTAAATGCTTATTTTTCACCCACAAAGCATGACTCAAAGACATGACAGTTAAGTGACAGCATCATTACATAGAGACAAAAAACCAATAAAAACAAGGCTTCTCAACCAAAAAAAAGAGCGTCTAAAGCTAAATAAATTTGACTGCATCAAAGCCATGTAATACCGCCACCACATAGTGATCAAATTGCCAAAATATTTTTATATCTTGTACATCACCCAATGCATTTAAACGTCCTAACTCATGGCTTAACCTAGTTTCGCAAAGAATCGTTTTTTGTTAGCAAGCTACTTTTTTATGGTAGAAAGTCGGTTTGAAAAAAACCTTTGGAGGCACAAAATGGCTATTCATCACTCTATCTATTTAGCCAGAAACGCTTAAAGCAAGACCAACGAAAAGCTAATAAAACCATTAACACCGCGGTATAAATAAGCGGTTCACTGATATCTAACTTGGTTAACCAGAAAAAGTGAACAAGCCCTAAGATAGCAATAAGATAAACCACGCGGTGTAAGCTCTGCCATTTTGCGCCCAAGGCTCGCATAGAGGACAAGTTTGATGTTACAGCCAGTGGCAATAACATCAAATACGCCAATAAACCCAACATAATGTAGGGGCTTTCTGGCACGTCGTACAACATATTATCTAGGCTCAGCGATTGATCTAACACAAACCAAACGGCTAGGTGAATGCTGGCATAAAAGAAGCTAAACAAGCCAATCATTCGCCTGAACCGCATCGCGGCCGAAAATTTCAACTGGCGCTGAATAGGTGTTATTGTTAGTGTCAGCAACAAAAATCTTAATGCCCAATCACCCGTTCTAAAATGCAACGTTTGAATTGGGTCTGAGCCCAAACCGTCATTCATTGCATCCCACGTAATGAAACAAAAAGGCAGCAAACAGCTTATAAATACGGGAAATTTAATCAAAAACCACTTCAGTTTTCGCGAGCTTTTCTTTGTTATCAATTTGAGACCTTTGCACGGGAGAAGATTTCATTTCTAGGCGAGGCAAAATCGCGCGGAATGAGGGAGTTTACTGTAGTAAATGACCAATTGAGCACGTT
>Ga0209081_1001831_pt1 | contig 12541 bp, 13 predicted proteins | sample GOMGulsemesocosm_4_FD_184636 | JGI IMG/M metagenome (GOLD analysis project Ga0209081, IMG submission 184636) | Methane-oxidizing microbial communities from mesocosms in the Gulf of Mexico - GOM15B Gulf of Mexico (SPAdes) (version 2) | ecosystem: Environmental > Aquatic > Marine > Cold seeps... | reverse complement strand
GGAATTTGCAAACTCGCACCTTGGAATCAATCCAAACTCAAAGAGACGGGGCTGGGCTTGCCTTCACCGCTCAAGAAGCCAACTTTTTTGTCAGTAACGGCATTGGTCAAATCAGTAGCTTAGGCTCTAATAATTTTTCATCGAATGCACAATCACCCCTCTATTTTGAGGGCCGCAGCTGGGATAATCACATGAGCGTGGCTCAGCTGCCCGATCCGATCGTTGCACCACACCAAAATTCACAAGCGGGTTAATTCACTATGTCGATCAATCGTCGCCAATTTTTGCAAGCTGGGGCCTTCGCCGGTGCGAGCCTAGGCATTGCTTCTTGCATCCCTGTGATGCAGCTCACCCAGTCCGCTCAATACGAATACACCTTAACGTTAGAAGCCGCCCCCTTCGAGTTAATCCCCAATACTCAAACCCCCGGCTTTGGCTTCAACGGCCAATATCCGTCACCGGTGCTGCGAGCCAAACAGGGCCAGCCAATCACCATTACGGTCATCAACAAACTTGATCAGCCGACCACCATTCACTGGCATGGTCTTCGTATTGATATCAAGATGGACGGCGTGCCTTTCTTATCGCAGATGCCAATTAAGCCGGGTGAGAGTTTTGTTTACCGATTTACACCACCCGACGCCGGTACCTTTTGGTACCACCCACACGTTAACAGCGTCGAACAACTGGGCAAAGGATTGGTGGGCTTACTGATCGTTGATGAAGCTGACTCTGATCAGTTCTCGCCCAATGAGTTTGCCGCCGATATTCCATTGATGATCAAAAACTGGCACTTGAACGACGATGGTTCATTCAAGCCGTTGAGTATTCCACGCTACGCGGCGCGAATGGGAACTCCCGGTAATTACGAGACCATTAACGGGGAAAACAAACCAACCATAGACGTTCCCGCCAACAGCTGGATTCGTTTGCGTTTTGCCAACGTCGACAATACCCTAGTTTACAAAATTAGAATGAAGGATCATCCCGCTTATCTAGCCAGTATCGACGCCAACCCACTGCCTGAAGCAAAGCCTTTCACCGAGCAATCTATTGGCGCAGGCATGCGTTTTGACCTGATTGTAAAAACCCCCGCCGCGGGTGAAGCCATTGCGGTACAAAATGGTAAAGGGCGTTTGTTTTTCGAGTTTTTGACATTAAATTCTATCGTCAGTCCTGCCAGTCAAGGCTCCGATCAGCCCATGCCTCGGTTGCCCTTGAATCCCTTGCCCCAGCCCGATCTCGACGCCGCAGAAACGCTTAAATTTGTATTCGAATGGGAGGGAGCCATTTCACCCGCCGACGAACAAGGTAAAGCTAAACACAAATTTTGGACCATCAATCGCCGCGCTTGGGAAGGCATGAGCCACAACAATATTCCGGCGCCGCTGGCAAAATTAACATTGGGTAAAACCTATATTTTCGATTTAAAAAATAACACCCCTCACAACCACCCCATTCATATTCACGGTGTGATGTTTAAAGTCCTGAAATCCACCAAGAAAAAAATCGATCCATTTTTCACCGACACCGTGCTAATGGAAAAAAATGAGCGCGTGAAAATCGCCTTCGTTGCCGATAACCCGGGGCGCTGGATGTATCACTGCCATGTCATCGAACATATGAAGACGGGCTTAATGGGCTATATCGAAATTGCCTAGAAATCGTATTTTGGAAGATCGCGGCGGTTAAACAAAAAGAGCACTAGCCAGCCATTGAAGAGGATAGGGAATTCATGGATTTTATCGAACTCCATAAGCACTACCAACAACACGGTTTTTTTGTGGTTCGTGACTATTTCGACGCAGAGCGCCTTGATCAATTAAGAGCAATCATCAAGCGTTTTCATGAGGCTTGGCTCGAGATAAACCGTGAGTTCTATCAACGCCAAGCCATTAATTCGGCCTATCTCACCAAGCCCCCACTTTTAGATCAACAAGATCGCTTGAGCTTATTCAAATGGATATCCAGCGATCAAATAGTGCACGCCGTCAAGAGCCTCTTTCCTGCCGATATGGCGTTCATGAATACGCAGCTATTTTTTGACCCTTCCAACACCAATCAGAAAAACTACTGGCACAGAGATCCGCAATATCATTTATCGCTCGAAGAGCAAAAAGAGTCTCTGATAAATCAGAATGTGCTTCACTGTCGAATCCCCCTATTCGATGAACCGGGATTAGAGTTAGTCCCAGGCACACACAAACGCTGGGATAGCGAGACTGAGCTCAATACAAGATTGGCGAGAAATGGATACCAGGTTTCAGATCAGCTTTCGAACGGCATCGAGATTCCATTAAACTCAGGAGATCTGTTGGTTTTCTCAGCAAACATGATTCATCGCGGCCTTTATGGTCTCGATCGCCTATCCTTGGACATATTGTTCTGTGACAACAACCCGACACTATTACAACATTGTGATCCACAATCGCTTCCAGATAGCACCATGCTTCAACGGCTCAAAAACCCCGACATATTTGTCAAGCCAAAGCCAGCTGCTGAGCTTTAGGTCAGCCCTATAAGCACCGCTATTGTAACTAACTCATATTGCACCATAGCGCCTCAAAACCTAGACATTCAACCGCCAACACACCAAGGTGATTTTCTACCAAGTTAAACCTAGGGTAGCAACGCATGAGGGAGGGCTCTGACCCTATTGATCGGGCCGAGCACTAAACCTCACACCTTATTCGATTACGAAGTCACTGCCACGAGGGAAAGCACTGCGTGCCTGAGCAGGCATGGTGACGTTAAGAATGCTCTGCCGATCGAGCGTCGCATGTTCATCAATCAGACCATTACGATAGAGCAAGTAAGCGGTTAGTGCGTAAGCCTCATTGTTACTGAGGCTTTTGGGGGCGTGGTGCGGCATCGCTCGTCGGATGTAATCAAAGATGGTGGTCGCGTGTGGCCAAAGCCCGCCCACAGATATCAATAAGATTGGGTACTGCTTGATTCTCAAAACCCGTAGCGGATCGGTCAAACTAAACCAACCGTCCTGCCCTACCAGTCGCGCTGCAGGCCCTTCAATGCCGCGACTTCCATGGCACATACTGCAGCCATTTTTGTAGAGCGCTGCTCCCTGTACTACCGTGCCCCGCCCCAACGGCAAATTGGTTCCATCGGGAAATACCGTAATTGCGTAGGTTTCAATTTCGGACTGGAGCAGGTCTTTGCCGAGATTTGTGTTGATGTCTTGGGCTTGGAGAAATGCGGAAAAAAGCACAACAACCAAGCCGCTAAATATCGGTAATAGAGCGCATTGCTTAGACATAGGTATTTTCAACCGTTCCGTCGCGAGAGATATGCCACGCCTGAATTGCATTGTAGTGATTAAAAGAATAACTGGCGTATTTATCGCCCCATTGTTGTCGAGTCGGTTGCACCCTACCTTGCTCATCAGTTGCTCGGCTCAATAGGGTCGTCGGCGTACCATCCCACTGCCAAGGGATACGAAATCGAGTCAAAGATTTTGCCAGTACAGGAGAATCCAGATCGGCTTGAGCCCAGGTTTTCCCTCCATCGGCGGACACTTCAACCCGAGCAATTTTTCCACGCCCAGACCACGCAAGCCCCGATATTTCGTAAAAACCTTTTCTTTCTGGCAAGACCTGATTTCCAGATGGATGAGTTATGACAGACTTCACTTCCATCGGAAAAGAGAAACGTTGGATTTTTCCGTTTTTGAGAATATCGCTGTAGAGGCCTGATTCATCTTTACTGTAAGCGGGCTTGTCGGTGACTTCCAATCGATGCAGCCATTTCACATTGGTATTGCCCTCCCAGCCAGGCAGTAACAGTCGCATGGGATAACCTTGCGACGGACGCAATCGTTCGCCATTTTGATACAGTGCCAATATGGCATCATCCATTAACTTTTCTAACGGTATACTGCGCGAATGTGAACCGCCGTCCGCGCCCTCTGCAATCACCCACTTCGCCGATGGCTTTACCCCCGCTTCATTGAGCAAGTACTTAAGCGGAATACCACTCCACTCCGCCCCGGATAATTGACCAAACAACTCCTGGCACCCTAAATTCAGAGGATTGAAGGAGACCGCATTTTGAGCGGTATTTCCCGCGCACTCAATGAAACGAATATTCGATACCATGGGATAGCGCAGTAAACTCTCGATATCGAACTTGAGTGGTTTGTCTACCATCCCATGCAATAGAAGTTGATGCTGCTCCGGTACGATATCGGGCACCCCATTGTGATTGACGCTAAAATGAAGTCCGCTTGGAGTAATAATACCCCGCTGTTTTTCGATGGGCGTATGCCACATAGAAAACAGTGACGTTTCAGGGGTATTTTCTGCCAATTGGCGAGTGACATGCCCTTCAGCAGACGCCGGTAATCCGTACTCGAGATCGGCACCTCCAGGTGTTTTCATCCACTGAGGAAACGATTCACCTAGACTGCTCTGCGATGAAGCCACGGCGTGAGCACTGGAAAGTGCGAGCCCACTGAGCAGAAATGAGCGTCTATCCAATAGGCCTCCGCCTGCGGCCACTTTAAGAGAAGATTTACTCATGGCTTACTCCCGAATTGCGTGACGGTGATTGAAGAAGGCGGCTCGTTTACAGACTCTCTATTAGCATCGGTTTTTTTACGAACCAGCGGCCACCATAGGTGATAATTCCAACGCTGTTTCATGATCTCCGGATTCGATACGGCATAGTATTCCGGTGTCGCTCCTTTAAGAAAAGTTGCCGTACCGAATATGACATCCCAAATAAACAGTGTCTGCGCATAATTGCCATAGGGGACACTGTTGCGGCCCAAACCATGGTGGCCACGATGAAGACTGGGAGTATTCACTATATATTCAAATATTTTCATCACCGCGCGGGTGACGCTGTTCTGGTAGAGTTTTCGATCACCTTTCAAGCCGTTGTGAAGCCAGATGTTATGTAAGCCAATAACCGTGGTTGCCAAAACGACCTGTTCGAGTAATCCCAGATAGATCATCAACCCCTGCCACCAAAATCCAGGCATCACCACGTACCACAACCAGTTTTCACGGAAGGCAATCGATGCCTGATACACAGTGGTTGCATGGTGTGTTCGATGCAAAGGCCAAAGTGAAGAGTGATTATGTGCTAGGCGATGTATCCAGTAGTGGAAAAAGTCATCCGGAATGAACACCAACAGAAATCCCAACCAGAACGGCAGGCCTTGTAAACGATCCTGAAAGTCGGGCAATAATAGGGCGCCTGCCGAAAATGCGACCAGCATAATCAAAGGCTTTGTGATTACCAACTGAACCACACTGATTGCGTCTACCAACCAATCGTTTTTCACGCGTTTATTGCGTTGATACACACCCGCAAGGTACTCCCAAAGCAATAGACTACCGAATAACATCATCACCAAAATTTCGCTGTAGTTTGGCATTCACGCTCTCCTCATATTGATCAATGACAGGGATAAATATTAAATGGTTACAAATAAAGATGCACTAGTGCACACAAATGCACACAACAGATTCAAAAAAAGCTCAGCAACAACCCAACTTCAAACATTCGCGGATAACATCAACCAATTGTTCAGATTTTTGAAGCATTCCCTGCCCATCAATACTGTACACAACGTGCCGCCCTTCCTTCTTTACTCGAAGCAAACCGGCATTCTCCATGGTCGCTAAATGGCGTGATATGACCGAGCGGTCCTGAGGCATATTATCGGCCAGCTTCTTTACATCGGAAGCCCCTTGCACCAACAACAATTTCAAGATCTCAATACGGGCCGGTTCGGCCAACGCCTTAACAAAATCCGAATCTATACTGGATAGGCTTGCATCTATCGCTTTAGTTACACTCATGCGTGCATCGTAATGCACACAAAAACAAAGTGCAAGCCGTGGATAAAGGCCCTGTTTCATATTAAGGAGAATTTAAGGTGACGCTTTTCAATCAAGTCATGCGCCACTCCCTACAAATGCGGTGTGGGTGGAACCATCTGCCAGACGCTTGAGCTACCAACCCTTATCATCTGGCGACTCATTGACGCTCCAATACGCATACTGACTCGACATCAATCAGGCTGGTCAGGTCAATAGTTCGTCACTTTAAGCAAGTCAAAAGACCTCACAGGAAAAACCCCTGTGATTTTGACTCTATCGGCTAGTGTTCGTAGCGACTTGGCATCTCAAGCATCTTCATTGATAATAAACGATCTTTCTCAGTTGAGAATAATCATGAACATATACGCCTGATGAATAATAGTGAGAAGATTCGCGAATCTTACCGTCAGCCTTAAACGAATCGAAGGAACCTTGAAGAGGGTAGCTCATTACTCAGATGTTGATGACAATGGCCCACAGACCCAAAACTATGACCACACCTATAAGCCTGACGCTACTATCGATTCTGGTATTGCTCTATATGTCGCCGGCTCTGGCTGCAGATACGAACCGGCAAGAAAACGTCGCTGAAACGTCTAATCTCCAGCCAACAATCAGATTTGCCTCCAGCTCTGTTGAGCCCTGGGGAATTCACAGCGCGGGAGAAAATCAAGGTTTACTGGTAGATATTATCGACGCGTTAGCCCGAGAAACGGGAATAACAGTAGACGTCGAATTACAACCCTACCCTCGCGTAGTTCACTCTTTGTATAGCGGCCGAGTAGACTTCGCTTTCTTATTTGATAGTCCCTCAACGCGAACCTCGGCGACCAGAATCGGTCACCTAGTCGAGTCGCGGATGATCGTGGTTGGGCCGGCAGATTCAGCCCCGTTAAATTCTCTTAAAGAGCTAGAGGGAAAAACGGTGGGCTTTATTCGAGGCGCAAAATATGGCGCTGATTTTGATGATGCCACACACTTTCACAAAGCACCGGTTTCCTCAATGTCGCAGGGATTGGCGATGTTAATCCGCAATCGAACTGATGCCATGGCAGGCACTGATCAATCAGTTTATTGGGCCATGCGCAAAATGAACGTCGGCGCGAAACGCTTGTCGAAACTCTATGTAATGGGTGGCACCAGCGGTAGCTTGTACATTTCAAAAACATCCGAACATCAAAAACTGATTCCAATCTATAAAAAAGCGCTAGAGAAACTTCGTCAAAATGGAACCATTGAGCAGGTATTCGATTCACGCTATGAGTGGTCCAGCACTGAGAATCAATCCCTAGCGCCTCAACAACAATAGATACCAAGAGCGTTTTGAAAGTCTAGATCTCTCACATCAAAGACCTGTCATTGATTCCCCTCTCATATTAAAGGATAGACCTCATGTTAGACCTAATCAGAGAAGCCGTTACAAGCTTGCAAAACGAAACCTTGGCCTACTCACAAGGCGTGCAACTGTGGATGAAGGTAATGGGCTTTTCCTTCCTATTCAGTATCGTATTTGTTCATAAAAGAGTAGCCGCACGCTGGATCTTTGCGGCTCTTGTTTTAAACATTGTGGGTTTGATCGTCGGCAAGATCATATTCCCCAGTGAGAGCCGGACAATCATAGGAACTTACGTCCACCTGATATTTTGGCCTCCGATACTATGGGTCATATGGCGTACGACCACGCGCCAAACGATTGCGCAAAATTTTAAAAGTCTCTTTGGTGGAGTTCATATGGTTTGGTTGATATGGGCAAGTGCTTTGATTGTGATCTCACTTTTCTTTGATATACGAACAGTCATTCAACAGTAGCCTCACTCAAGCACAATTGATAACAGACACCAATCACCAATGATCTCTCAATTTTCGAAGGCTAACGAATATTGATTTTGGATCAATTTTTTGATCATTCACTTCGCTTTTTAAAACATCTAAAATTTCTGGGTTATCTAGCCGAAAAAAAGGATTGATTTTTTTCTCTATCGCCAGCGTAGTCACCATTCTATCGCTGGGGCTCTGTTTCTCTGCTTCGGCCAATAAGGCTCTAGACGTAGTATTTCCAGGCTCTCGAGATAGAGAGAAATTTAGGTTATTCACAATATAGTCATGCCCCGGATAAATTCGAGTCTCTTCAGGTAACAAGGCGATTTGATCTACAAAGGTTTGATAGAGATCGTTGATATCTCCGCCGTATAGACAATTGCCTGCACTCGCATTGAATAGGGTATCACCACAAAATAGCGACGGCTCTCCGATTTCTGACAGCAGGCAAACATGCGCTTGTGTGTGCCCCGGCGTGTGGAGCACTCTCAATCGTACCTGCGTACCGACTTCGATCAAATCACCGGCGCTGAGAGCCACAGACACATTCGGAATGCTATCAATGGCATTCTGATGAGCACAGATTATGGCATTGGTTGCTGCCACGATACCGGGATTTCCGTCAATGTGGTCGAAGTGCTCGTGGGTGTTTACAATTTTGGTGATCTGCACTGAGTGACGCTTCGCCGCTTGAAGGCAAAGCTCCACATCCAATGGATCAAGAATAATGGCTTCTTTCGTTTCCTCACAGATAATCAAGTGACAATAATTATTGAGAGAGTTGTTCATATATATTCGAACGATTTTCATAAAATTTTCCTTACCCGTTACAATCTGTAATTCATGATACTTCGACACGCGTAAACAAGACTCGTTCACGTCGCCAAGATGGCTATGGCCAAAATCAACTGACACACACATGCCAACATAAAGCTGAGCGTTTTAATCACTGGAATGGCAAATACCAGAGCAAAAAAGTGAATCACACGTGAAACAACGTAGACCATACAAGCCAACACGGTAGCGTCGCTGCTAATCTCTGCGAGCTGCAATACCAGCACCAGCGGCGCAAAGATCACCAAGTTGTCAACGGCGTTTCGATGAGCGCGATCGACTCTGTCTGCCCATGCGTTGAGCGGCGCGGGGGACTCCGGATAACCTAGCGCCTGACTGACACCCCGAACACTGACAACATTAGCGATAAAGGGCATCCACATCAGACTGGTAAAAAGTACAACAAGCGTAAGGCTGGTCAGCTCAATACTCATAAGACTCTCCTAGATAAAATGAAAAGACAGGAAGGACATACCCTTCCCGTGAATTTTATTGCGCGGCCTTAGCCAAGCGCTCTTGATTGGCGTTGTTCAATGCAGCAATAAGAGGCTTCTCCGCTGCCATACATTTCGCCACGGCGGGATGTGATTTTACCAATGCCAAATAGGCTTTCAGTTTTGGCCAACGATCTGCGTCGACTTCAAAATCTGTATAGGTAGCATTGATGAGAGGCGACACCAAAGCGATATCAGCGACCATCATCTCACCAAACAGGAAGCCCTCTGCCGGGAGTTGTGATTCAACATAATCAAATACCGGTGGTATCAAGGTGTTGACGGCATGCTCTACCACCGTTAAGTCTGGCGCTTGACCCGTGGTAAACGGTTTTGTCATTTGCTCCATGAAAATCCCTTCCGCGCAGGGATCAAAAAGCACAGAGCCATATTCTTCAAACCAACGACTTTTCGCTCGATCGGCAACGCTCTTAGGTCTAACTGGGTTCTGTGGGTACCGCTCTTCTAGATACTCGACGATGACGTTCGAGTCGCACATGATCAAGCTGTCGTCCTCAAAGGCGGGAATTTTTCCCAAAGGGCTAATGGCCAGATATTCGGGCGTTCGAGTACCCGGAAATATATTTTCGATTTCATACTCTAAGCCCTTCAATTCGAGGGCAACGCAGGTCTTGCGAACATAAGGTGAAATAGGTACGCCATAAATTTTCATTGGTATTACTCCTGAGCGACAGTGATATAAGGTGTGTTATTACCTCGACGGTTAAAATGTAACCCCACAGGAAATCCAATATAAGATCGGATAGAGACCAAAACGGTCCGTTCGGGACACCATCACAATGCAAAGTAAAAAAACGCAACCGCTAGCGCCCAGTGATATCTAGCCTAAGCGCTATTGATTTGGCTAGTTTGGAGATCGATACAATGCATTGGCAAATACTGAAAAAGGTGGTGTAGTGTCGCTCACAGGGTAAAAAACACCATTCAGGACATCATTATGAAAAAAGTCGCGATTCTGGCCGCTGAAAACTGTGTACTGTCGACCATAGCAGCCCCCATGGATATGTTTCTGCAAGCAGGCGTACTCTGGAACATGACCATGGGCAAAGCCATGACGCCCGAATTTGAAGTAAAAATCGTCACCAGCGATGGCCAACCCATTACGGCACTGAATAATATTCCGGTTATTCCCGCTTGCTCCATGCATGCTATAGACGACGTAGATCTCATCGTTATTCCGTCGCAGGGCTTTTTCTATGATGTCGAAAGTCAAACTCACAAAGAGCGAGTAGAGTGGCTAAAGCAATGGTATGAGAAGGGAGCCGACCTCGCAGCCATTTGCGCCGGAGCGTTTACACTTGCTTCAACCGGCTTGCTCGATGGCCGGCAAGCCACCACTCACTGGGCGCTGGCCAATCAATTCAAAGAGCTCTTCCCGGCTGTTGATCTTAGAACAGATCTGATGATTACCGATGAAGGACGCTTATTTTGCGGAGGCGGAATCACAGCTGACCTTAATTTGTCACTGCATTTGATTGAAAAATACTGCGGTCGTGAAATCGCCGTACAGGGGTCACGCTGTATGTTGGTCGATATGGATCGAACTCATCAAGCGCCGTTTGCGATGTTTATTCCCAACAAAAATCATGAGGACGACGAAGTACTTCTCGCCCAAGATTGGATCGAAGAACACTACAAGCAAAGCTTCACCATGAAAACCCTCGCACAGCATTCGGGTATGAGTTTACGCCAATTCAATCGTCGCTTTAAATCCGCCACCGGTGAAACCGCCACCAAATATTTACAACACACTCGAGTCGAAGCAGCGAAAGTTCTGCTGATTACAACTCATGAAACTTTTGACGATATCTCACCAAAAGTAGGTTACGAAAACGTCAGCTTTCTGCGCCGAGTGTTTAAAAGCAGCACAGGAATCACCCCAGTAGAGTTTCGACGAAAATTTGGACAGCAGCAAAGAGCGTAAATACTCGTCTGAGGTTGTCACCGCCAAGACTCCAGCAACTCACCCTTACAGTAATCGATGACCTTATCTAAACGTATCTAAAGCATCGACCATCAACAACTCGCTAGTGCATTCATCCTTCCATGCCGCCACTGCGGCATAAGTAATCCCCAAAGCACACCACAAAAGCACTCACAACGGGTTAAGGATACTGCCTGTCGATCCGCGTCGATAAAGACCCGCTGTTAAGACGCTTTTCTCTTCATTGCGGTTGTGCGGTATAATTGAGACTTATCGTGGTTTCTCGGTGTTTCTATACACACTCGTTGCGCCCTAACTCTCTCGTTAGTCCTCTACAAGTAAAAAATATATGCTCGATTCGACCTCTACCCGTCTCAATAAATACATCAGCGAAAGCGGTATCTGCTCGCGCCGTGATGCTGACCGCTTTATTGAGCAGGGCAATGTCTACCTCAATGGCAAACGCGCTGCGGTGGGCGATCGAGTGTCGCCGGGGGATTTGGTGAAGGTCAATGGCCAGCTGATTGAACCGCGCGAAGCAGAAGACTTAATCTTCATTGCGCTCAATAAGCCGGCGGGGATTGTCAGTACCACCGAGAGCAGCGAGCGCGATAATATTGTTGATTTTGTTCGCCACAGCACCCGTATTTTCCCCATCGGCCGCCTCGATAAAGACTCTCAGGGGCTGATCTTTTTGACCAATAACGGCGATTTGGTTAATAAAATTTTGCGAGCGGGTAATGACCACGAGAAGGAATACCTTGTCACCGTCAACAAACCGATTCGAGATGACTTTATTGAGGGTATGGCCAAGGGCGTACCGATACTCGGCACCAAGACGAAAAAGTGCAAGGTCAGTAAAGAGACGCCGACAATCTTTAAAATTACCCTCGTGCAAGGCCTGAATCGCCAGATTCGTCGTATGTGTGAATATTTCGGCTACGATGTCGTGCGTCTTGAGCGCACTAGAATTATGAATGTCGGCCTGAAAGGCTTAGCGCTTGGGGATTGGCGCGATCTAACCGAGAAAGAATTTAAAGTCTTATTGGCGGCCGTGGAAAATTCATCTTCTGAGGCGCCGGCTGGGCGCAAAACCTCTCAAAATAGAGGCAGTCAAAGAAGCACCTCAAAGAAATCGCCGAGCGGTCATTCAAGTCACGGCTCCAAGGCCGGGGGAAGAAAAGAGCCTTCTGCGGGAGGAAGAAAAGAGTCTGCAGCCAGCGGTAGGAAAAAGCCCTCAGCGGCAGGTAAAAAGGCCTCCGGAGGTCGAGCGTCCTCGCGTAATAATACCGCAGAGCAGTCCAGAGGCGGCGCCAAGAATAAGCCCGGTGCACGCCCCAAGAAACCGACAAGTCGCGGACCACAAAAACCCTCTCATTCAGGGCCTAAAAAACGCCGTCGTTAAGGGGACTTAGATTTTAACTTAGCCCTTAAACCCCTTACCCACGAAGTAGACTTCACGCGAGCGTGGGCGAGAAGCATCGGGCTTTCGAATAACCACCTTGTCGAAGGATGAGCGCACATCCTTTAGGTATTCGTCATACCCCTCGCCCTGAAATACCTTGGCCACAAAACAGCCCTTTGGCTTGAGCACCTGCCGAGCC
>Ga0209081_1001826_pt1 | contig 12563 bp, 12 predicted proteins | sample GOMGulsemesocosm_4_FD_184636 | JGI IMG/M metagenome (GOLD analysis project Ga0209081, IMG submission 184636) | Methane-oxidizing microbial communities from mesocosms in the Gulf of Mexico - GOM15B Gulf of Mexico (SPAdes) (version 2) | ecosystem: Environmental > Aquatic > Marine > Cold seeps... | reverse complement strand
TATTAGCGAAAATGAGGCAACGGAAGGTTCATCTACCGATATTCTCGATAGGATCAATGCTCTTCAAAATAAGCTAGACTTTGCAATTAATACTTTCAAAGAATAATTCTTTCGAACGTCAGATGTTCTCTAAAAATAATATTTTCTAGGCTATAGGGATACATACGAAGAAACTAAACGTACAAAGCATACTTGTGAGTTTAAGTACGTGGCTACCAACATTTGTCGTCCTGAAGCAGCATCCTGTAAAGTATATTCTCCAAGATACCCTTTGAAAATAACTACACTTTCCCCTAATTTAAGACTACACTTTGTGGTGTGCTCCCTGTAGCGTTCGACGTTAAGCGGTCAAAACCCTTGAGCCTTAATTAAACAATCCGGGAATCAGCTTTTATTGCCGGTGAGCAGGCTCTTTACGTAAGAGAAGCCTAAAGCAATATACAAGTTCCCACTTGAACCTATCGGTTCAAGGTAGAAGCTTTTCTGCGGCGTGAATGGGGAGCACTCCTTTTAGGTTTTATTTTCAAAAAAATCAAACCCGATTTATATGCTTTTATCATCAGATTTAAGAAAACACTTACGCAAACGGCGTCTGCTTTTATCGGCTTCGAATCGTCTAAACTTTAATGCTCTGATTAACCAACATTTAATCACTTCAAAGCTACTAATACGCTGTTCATCTATCGCCAGCTATTTAGCAACCGATGTTGAAGTTAATTTATTACCTTTGATTAAGACCTGTTCTATCCGTAAAATTCACCACCTTCTTCCCGTTATCCGGAAAGATCATAGCCTAACGTTTCAACGCTATAACTGGAACAGCCAACTTACCCCTAATAAATATGGGATATTTGAACCAACCTCTTCGGACACATTGCAAACTAAGTTTATCTCAGCCATCATCACTCCTTTGGTTGGTTTTGATACGCTTGGTAACCGCTTAGGAATGGGGGGAGGTTATTACGACCGTTCACTCGCTTTTACTAAAAACAGCCATTGCCGACTGCGCCCACTTATTATTGGTGCAGCCTATCAACTGCAAGAGGCTGACAGCATTCCATCTAACCATTGGGATGTTCCCTTAGACGCCGTTGTCACAGAAAAAGGCATTATCCATTTTTCTAAACGCGCTAAATATCTGCTCTAAGCTTTGTTTAGTTTTAGGTCAGCGATATACTGTACCAAAATCAATAAGTGATCCCTAAATGCCTAACAAACAAGATGAGTTAAAAAAACAAGCTGCTCTCGCTGCTATCAAATATATTAAAAACATGGGAATCATCGGTATTGGAACCGGCTCTACTGTTAATCATTTTATTGATCAGTTATCGAATGTAAGGCATGAGTTTGACGGAGCAGTTTCTAGCTCCATTGAAAGCACTAAACGCCTTAAAGCACTTGGTATACCTGTTTATGAGCTTAATGACATTGGAAGCCTTGATATTTATATCGATGGTGCCGATGAAATTAACCAGCTACATGAATTAATTAAAGGGGGTGGTGGCGCCCTAACACGCGAAAAAATAATTGCAGCCAACAGCAAAATGTTTATTTGTATTGCCGATCAAAGTAAATATGTAAGACGGTTAGGTGAATTCCCTTTACCCATTGAAGTCATCCCAATGGCAAGTAGTTATGTCGCACGTGAATTAGTGAAACTAGGAGGCCATCCTGAGTGGCGAGAAGGCTTCACAACTGATAATGGAAATATTATTCTTGATGTTCATCGCTTAGAAATAAACGAACCCATCAAACTTGAAAACACTATTAATAACCTTGCCGGTGTGGTGACCGTTGGCCTCTTTGCGAGCCGCCCTGCAGATATTGTGATACTGGCAAACGAGCAAGGCATAGAAACTCTTGCATTAAAGAATTAAATCATCTTTCTAATACTTTATCGCAAACTTGGTGCTGTATTATTAAACCAACATTTTATTCATTAAGCATAAAAAAAGGGGCTATCGCCCCTTAGTATTTTATTTTTATTATTATTCCTATAATTGTTGCGATTTCGTACTCTTAGGTATTTCTCGCATATCCCCCTCTTTGGGTGAGTTCAATAATACGCACTTCTCGCATTTATGCAACAAAATAACTAACTTTTGTTGCTGCATCGCAACAGCCTTACGTTTGTTTGAAAATCAGACCCTAAAGAAAGCGTTGATTAACGTATATCATCCTCAGTTAAACATCTATCTCGCCCTGAATTCTTTGCAGCTAATAGCGCCTTATCGGCTCTAGCATAAAAGCTATCAGCATCATCACTATCTTTAAGTTCAGCACAACCGGCCGACATTGTAATCACTACACGCTGCCCCTGCGAACCAAACTTACAGTTACCTACGGTTTTTCTAATTTCATCCAAACGCAATCTAGCATTATCAAGCGAGCTATCGCTAAACAAAATAGCAAACTCCTCCCCACCAATTCGTCCAAAAAAGTCGCTATCACGAACTTGTTTATTTAATAACTGGCTAATAGTTCTTAATACTTTATCGCCTACTGGGTGACCATAGTTATCATTCACACGCTTAAAGTGGTCGACATCTAATATAGCCATGACTAGAGGTTCTTTTTTTCTTTTCCAACGCTCCATTTCTAGATTTAGCCTTTCATCATAAGCTCGACGATTCGCCACACCTGTCAAAGGATCAAGTAATGCCTCATCTCGCGCTCTTACTAAAGAGCTCTTGAGTTTTGATACCTCTCCTTCAACACGAGCAAGCTTTACTTCAATGCCTTTTGCATCAATTTCAGCATCCTTGGCACGTTTTTCTTCTACAGCAACATAATCATTCACGGTCTTATTTAGATTCTGTAGCCGTGCAGTTAATACAGATTTAAATGAATTTAAGTTTGTTGCTTCTACCACTGACTCAGCAAGACTTTTAACCTCATTATCCACGATTTCTGTGAATCGCCATCTATCAGCCGTTGAAGACTCTAGGTTGACACCTTCAGCCTTTAAATCCACCGAAAATTCTTCTAACTGATAAGCGACGGTTTCAATTAAGCCTGATAGCTCAAGAATAAACTTATTTTTTTTATATAAGGTTCTACCAAAACCAGTGAAAACCTCTTTCGAAACTTGGCCTAGTTCTTTAAAGTCACTCGCTTCACTGAGATTTTTTTGAGTCCTTGCGACATCAAGAGATTGTGCCAAATCGGCTGTTAATTGATTCAACAAATGAAATAATGTTTCTTTATAGTCACCTACAAATTGATCTCCAGCCCAACTATTTTTTTGAGAACCTAGGTTGCTTATAACTCTTATTTCTTGTGCAAATTCACTGACAAATGTTGCTAAACCATTTTCTCCTTTTGCTTCTCGCAACTTAACATGAAGCGCCTTGATCTTTTCTTCCCAACCTATTTCGACTTCTAACTCATCCAGTAGTGCGTCAACCATTGCAGTTGGAGTATCTGAGGAACCCTGCCCCGAATGGCTTACGATCAAGTCAGCAATTCTATCTAGCGCATCTAGAGGAAGCTTTGATGCGTTAATTGTTCTAGGCAACGACTTAATCGCTTTATCTATTTGCTTATGCTGCCCTTTTAGAAGCGACAATATTGCTTGCATGCGCCGGTAAATCTTATTTAGATTTTCAGTTCCTTCTCGCTCGGCTTCATCAAGCATTTTTAATGCTTGGGAGTATTTCTGTTTAAACTCGCTCATCTCTTAGCCAATTCCATAATGAATCATCACGTCATCCTACTGTTTATTTAAAACAGACATTATTTATCATAAGCGATTAGAGTAACAAACTTTACTAGACTAGGCATTTACCTTTAACTTTTATTATTTCAAAAAAAAACCCACCAAAAAGGTGGGCTTTTAATAAATAAGTAACCGCTAAACTGATTAACGTTTTGAGTATTGAGGGCGTTTTCTCGCCTTATGTAAACCAACTTTTTTACGTTCAACCTGACGAGAATCACGAGTTACAAATCCTGCTTTACGTAATGCAGGGCGAAGCTCTTCATCATATTCCATTAAGGCACGTGTAATACCTAAACGAATTGCACCCGCTTGGCCAGATGGACCACCGCCAGTAACAGTCACTAGAAAGTCAAATTTATCAGTTGCTTCAACAGATTCTAAAGGCTGACAAACAATCATTCTATCGGTCTTACGGCCGAAATATTGCTCTATTGATGTATCATTAATTTTAATTTCGCCTTTACCTGGACGTGCAAATACTCGTGCAACTGCACTTTTACGACGACCTGTTCCATAATATTCTGTTTGTGCCATTTTATAAACTCTTGGTTAAGTTGCTTAGGTCTAAAGTTCTAATACTTTAGGTTGCTGTGCTTGGTGTGTATGTTCGCCACCAATAAAAACTTTTAATTTTTTGAACATACTACGCCCTAAAGTGTTTCTAGGTAACATGCCTTTTACGGCTGTTTGAATAATACGCTCAGGATGCGTTTCACGAAGCTTGCCAAGTGATACAGATTTTAAATTACCAACAAATCCTGTGTGGTGATAATAAATCTTATCTTTTTCTTTATTGCCTGTTACGCGAATTTTTTCTGCGTTAACAACAACTATAAAATCACCAGTATCCACATGAGGCGTGTATTCAGGTTTATGTTTGCCACGTAGCCTATGAGCAATCTCTGTTGCTAAACGCCCTAAGGTTAAACCCTCCGCATCTACAACGTACCAATCATGTTCTACTTCTTCGGCTTTTGCACTAAATGTTTTCATTCCTGACTCCACCCACCTGTAAGTGAGCTTTAATAAAAAAGAGCCGCATATGTTAACTACTTTTACCAAGAATCACAATGTAAAATCCACTCTGTTTTAGACTTTTAGTAAAATAAAACAGCTTTCTTGTCATTTTTCACTCAAAACCTAGCGATTATCACAATAACTCTATCGCCCAACACCTATATACTTAAAACCTTCGGCGGCTAAAATCTTTTTATCAAAGATATTTCTGCCATCAATAATTAATGGCTGATTCATCAAGTCGTGCAGTTTTTTATAATCAGGGGATAAAAACTCAGGCCACTCAGTCATCAATAATAATGCGTCGCATTCTTTCGCGGCTTGGTACATGTCCGTATGATAATAAACACCAATCTCTGTTCCATAGCGAGCTTGAATGTTTTCCAATGCTTCAGGATCATAAACATTAACCACAACCCCTTGAGAGAGCAGCGCGTCTATCACTCTAAGGCTAGGTGCGTTATCTATGCTTGCGGTACCCGACTTAAATGAAGCCCCCCAAATAACTACTTTTTTGTCGATTAGATCAGATTCGTAGTGCTGCCAAAGTTTTCTGAACAGGAGCTCCTTCTGAACCTCATTTTCATCAAGAACTGTTTTAAGAAGTGATGACTTACCTTTTTCTTCAAATATATCTGAAAACTTTGAGATATAAGCATGAAAATTTTGACCGCCAAAACCACAGCCTGGTGACAAATAATGACGGCCGATTCGCGGATCCACCCCCATCCCTTCTCGAATCACGTCAATATCCACATCCAACTGATCTGCTAAATTGGCCAGTTCGTTAATATATCCTAAGCGTATCGCCAACATACCTGTTGTTGCGAATTTTGTGAATTCAGCCTCTTTTGAGCTCATTATTTGCATATGCTCAATATTCTGACAAAATGGCCGAAGCAAGCCTTTGGCTAGCATTACTGCCTTATTTGTATCGCCGCCTATCGTGATTCTTTTTGACTTAAGAAAACCATTTAACGCATTGCCTTGCTCTAAATTATCTGGAATATAGGCAAATAATACATCAGGGCATTGCTCAGAAACCCTCGCGTTTAAAGTGGCAGTTGCACCAACTTCAAAGTTACCTTGATTAATGATTAAGGTCTTTTCGGCCCCTTTAATGGCTATCGCATCAATAATTTTTTCAGCAAGCAGCTGATCGTTTGGCTCAAGAGCCAACCAATGCACGTTAACATCCGTAAGCTCCGTACGCGTCACTCTATTCAGCCGACCACTTTCGATCTGTAGATTAATTTGATCACGCAGACCTGGCTCATCTTTAATAACCGAAATATCACCTAAGCTTTCTAATTTTTCTTTTTTTTTGCCTGCCCTACATTCTTGTAAACAGACATCATTACCCACTTTAGCCAAGCATGCAGCCGCGACCCAAGCGGCTAACGTTGATCCATAGACATTAATTTTCATCTCTAATACCTTGCTTCCTCAAAATATACTTAAGCAAACCTTTTGTTGAAGCATCGACTGTTTCATCTACCGTACCCTCAAAACCAGGCAATAAAGAGGTCGCCATTTGCTTACCAAGCTCGACTCCCCATTGATCAAATGGGTTAATTTCCCAAATCACCGATTGGACATAAACCTTATGCTCATAAAGCGCTATCAAACCACCAAACACCTCAGGCGTTAACTCATCAAACAAGATTGTCGTACTGGGTTGGTTGCCAAAATAGCGCTTAAAGTAGGGTGTATTTTCATCATCGTCTTGTACCGCATCACCTAAGGCAAGCAACCTTGATTGCGCCAAACAATTAACAAGCGAAAGTTTATGCTGCTCTTTCAGCTCATCACCTTGCTTTTGATAACGTTGCGAAGAAGCAATAAAGTCAGACATAACTGGCTCAGTCCCTTGATGTAACAACTGGTAAAAAGCATGTTGCGCATTTGAGCCAATTTCACCCCACAGTATTGGGCAAGTGTTGTATGCCACCCGCTCTCCCGCATGGTTGACATTCTTACCATTACTTTCCATTTCCAACTGCTCCAGATAACCAGGCAAGGTTGCTAGGCGGCCATCATAAGGTAAGACTGCATGCGCATGAATATTGAGGAAATTAATATTCCAAACGCCCATAAGCGCTAACAATACCGGTAGGTTTTCCTTAAAGGGCGATTCTCTGAAGTGCACATCCATATCGTGCGCCCCTTTTAACATTGCTTGAAAGCCCGCCATCCCTATCTTTAGCGCAATAGGCAAACCGATAGTGGACCACAATGAATAACGTCCACCCACCCAATCCCAAAAAAGCAATTGGTTTCTATCTGGCACCCCCCACTTCATTGCTTTTTCAGGGCTTGCCGTTACTGCAATAAAGTGATGCTGATTAATCAATTCTACTGGTTTTTTACTTGCCGTTACTAACCACTCTCGTGCTGTTTTAGCATTCGCTAACGTATCGATGGTTGAAAATGACTTGGAGGCAATAATAAATAAAGTTGATGCTGCATCTAAACCTCCTAATAAAGTGGAGAGTTCACTGCCGTCCATCGACGACACAAAATGCACTGAAATCTCACGAGCGTGAGTATCTCCCGACAGGGCCTCACAAGCCATTAATGGCCCCAAATTGGAGCCACCCACTCCAATATTTACCACGTCTGTAATTGGCTTGCCGCTATACCCACGCCACTGAGCATTATGTATTTGAGCAACCAATAGCTCCATTTTCAATAAGGATGAATGAACATCAAACACGACATCTTGCCCATCAACCAGCAACGGTTTATCTAAAGGCTGGCGAAGTGCTGTATGAAGGGCAGCGCGTTGCTCAGAATGGTTGACGGTAGCACCATTAACCAGCTTATCTATCCACTTACCTAATTGCTGTTGTTCTGCCAAGTCACCAAGCAGCTCTAGTGTTTCAGATGTTATTCGCTGCTTAGAAAGGTCAAGTAAAAATGTATCTGTTTGGTAACTGTAGTTTTCAAAACGATTGGGATCCTGCCTAAACAGTTCTGCCAAATGCTCCTTCTTCTGCGTCTCCGCATGCTTAGCTAATGCCTGCCAAGCTGGTGTTTTATCAACACTCATTAAGACTATTGATGTAACTTTTAAATGCATCAGCTGTATCAGGGTGCTGCAAACCATAAGCTACATTGGCTTTCAAATAACCCAGCTTATTACCACAATCATATGTTTTACCTGTCATTTGATAAGCTTCAACAGCTGATTCTGACAACAGGCTATCTAAGGCATCGGTTAATTGTATTTCGCCACCCGCACCAGGCTGAGTCTTTAATAACAATTCCATCACTCGGGCTGGCAACACATACCGTCCCACCACAGCCAGATTTGACGGAGCTTCTTGCTGACTAGGTTTTTCTACCATTTCCTGAATAATGACAGACTCACCCGCTTCAGGAACCACACCTTTGCAGTCTGCAATACCATACATTTGAACTTCTTCAAGCGGCACTTCTTCAACCATAATTTGCGCCGCTTGATGCTGCTCGAATGCAATAATCATCTGACTCAAATCACTATTATCTTGCTCATAATTATTAACTAGCACATCAGGCAGAATGACCACAAACGGCTCATCATTAACCACACTTGCCGCACATAATACGGCATGGCCTAAACCAAGCGCATCTGCTTGGCGTACCGCCACCACACTGACATCATTCGGCACAATATTTTGTATTGAAGCAAGTAACGTTGTTTTGTTTTTGCGGGCAAGCTCTGCTTCCAACTCATAGTGCTTGTCAAAATGATCTTCAACAGCAGATTTACCACTACGGGTAACCAAAACAATTTCCTTAATACCAGCACTAATCGCCTCTTCAACAACTAGCTGAATCACTGGCTTATCCACCACTGGCATCATTTCTTTAGGTATCGCTTTACTCGCTGGTAATACACGTGTTCCTAATCCAGCAACGGGGATAACCGCCTTCCTTACAGACATTGCTTTATTATTCATTACAACCTTCCTTATTCATGAAATTCTCTGGGATATTTAAGTTATTTGCCGCTTCTTAGCTGAGATGATATCTTGAACCTCGCACTGTGGATGAAACCCTGCAACAGCTCCCATAAGTACCTCTCGCAGAGCATCAAAATCGTTCCGGTCAACGGCTTGCTCAAGCTGCTTTAGAATCACCTGCACTTCCTGCCAATGCAACATATCTTCTTGAGCACGCATGATTTTCACATGCTCTGTTAGGGTTACATTATCACCAATCAATAACTCTTCATATAGCTTCTCACCTGGCCTAAGCCCCGTGTACTCAATGCCAATATCGCCATTTGGGTGATTATCATCAAGTACTTCCAAGCCACTAAGATGAATCATCTTGTATGCAAGCTGAAGAATGTTAACTGGCTCGCCCATATCCAGCACAAACACGTCTCCCCCTTTCATCATCGCACCGGCTTGAATCACTAACTGGGCTGCTTCAGGTATTGTCATAAAATACCGAATGACTTTAGGGTCTGTAACGGTTACTGGACCACCTTGCTTAATTTGTTTTTTAAACAAGGGGATAACTGAACCCGATGAGCCTAATACATTACCAAAACGCACCATACTAAACTGCGTGCCAGTTCCCTCCTGAGCAAGCGATTGGAGCACCAATTCAGCCATACGCTTTGATGCCCCCATGGTATTTGTAGGGCGAACAGCCTTATCAGTAGAGATTAAAATAAATGACGATACCTTTGCAGCAATAGCTGCTTGAGCCGCATAGAGTGTCCCGAAGACATTATTCTGGATAGCCTCACCAGGGTTCTGCTCAACCAGCGGCACGTGCTTATATGCTGCCGCATGGTACAAAGTCTGCACACCGCATTCTAAACAAGCCATAGCAATACGTGATTTATTATAAACCGAGCCTAAAATTGGTGAAATTTTCACCCGGCTATCTATAGCCTGCTGCTCTTCAAGTTTCAGCAGCTCTTTCTCTAAGGCGTACAGTGCATACTCACTATTTTCAAAAAGAATTAGCTCACGAGGTGCCAAACGTAAAACTTGCCGGCAAAGCTCACTACCAATAGAACCGCCCGCGCCTGTGACCATCACCACTTTATTAGCAATATTCTTACCCAACAAACTTTCATTTGGAGCAACCGTGTCACGGCCTAATAAATCTTCAATTTCTACGTCTCGAATATCATCAATAGTGACGTCGCCTTTTGCAATCTCTGCCAAGGTTGGTAATGTTTTCACCTTAACGGGATAAGGCTCAAGTAAGGCGATAATTTGCTGACGACGATAACGAGAGACAGACGGCATTGCCAACAAGATATCCGTTACCCCATGACGCTCAACCAAGCGGCTTAAGTCAACAAAAGGGTATACTCGAAGGCTATGAATCTGGCGTTTATGCAACGAAACCTCATCATCAAGAAAGCCAACAACCAACATATCGCTCCTAAGGCTCAGCTGATCTGCCAACTGTACACCAGAAGAACCAGCCCCATAAATCAGCATTTTATGAACACTAGCCTGGCTTTCCTTGCCTCCTATAAGGCCAGCAAACCACCAACGAGCAATCATTCGACTACCACCAATCGTCAAAAGCACCAAAAGCCAATTGATAATATGCACTGAACGCGGAAAATGATCTATTCCGAGCAATAAAACCAAAGCAGCCAACAGTAAGGCATAAAGCGATACCGCCTTTACAACCACCCATAAGGAATAAAAACCCAAATAACGAATAATTGCGCGATACAAGCCTAATTTAATGAAAATTGGCACTGCTACAAAAGGAGCAAATAGAAATACAAACCCCACATTTGCTTTAGGCCAATAGAACTCGCCCAAACGCAAAGAAAAAGAGAGCCAAAGCATGGCTACTATTACTGAGGCATCAAAAAATAATGTAATACCTCGTTTTATTTGGCGATTCTGGGACAACAGCCATTTTGGCAGTAAATATACAATCTTATCCATGCTGAAATTTATATCCCATTTTTATTCCCCAATAGACTCATGATTATAGTGTTAAATACTAAACATCCAAACAATTTGCGCCTTTCCATTTTAAATTTGGAACAAAAAAAGCCCTGACAAGCAGGGCTTCACAAAGGTATTTTATATTTCTTTATTTTGTTTCTAACTCAATATTCTCACGGTTTTTATCAATCGTTGCAGCGCCAATCCCTTTCACTTTCGTCAAATCTTGCAATGATTTAAACGCACCATGCTCTTCACGATAGATAATGATAGCATCTGCCTTACTTTTCCCAATCCCTTTCAATGCTTTAACCAACTCATCTGCCGATGCCGTATTTATATTCACAGCAAACGTTGAAAATGAAACCAACAACATTGTAATAAGTAATAAGATCCTCTTAAACATACAGCCTCCATGATTTATGAATAATTAGCAATGCTAGTAAAACCACTAACATTGCAGATAAATCTATAATAACCTGCAGCAATACACCATCAGTTTAAGCTTCTTTTCTTGTAAGCATTGGATTACACAACTGCAAGCCATCTCTTGTAAAGATGGGCATTAAAGTAAGTCTAAAATCATACGAAGGTCACGGCAATAGGCTGCATCTGTATTTCTTACATTGAATTCGTCCGTGGAGAAAACCAGCCTGCCTACTTCATTAAGCTCACTAAATTCTTAAGCACTTTACGCCTATCCACCACCTTTTCATCCACAAGCCGCTTTTCTATCACCTTCAGCACCTGAGCCAACACTAGCTCACATTCACTGTATAACTGATTTACTTTTTTAAGCGTTAAGTCACAACTCTCTACACCAGATTGGAGCAAGATTTTTTCTCCACCACTTCTTGCTTTCCAAAAGTCAACGCTGAACTAACAAACAGTGTGCAAGACCTCATATTCTTGCAAAATATTCTGTTTAAACGTTTCAGGAATGAAATGCCAATCTAGCACTTGAATTAATATGGGAATATTAGAGTTTTTAAGTAATTCTTTAAAGCTAACTAAATTATCGATAGATTCAAGTGATTTTTTATCCGTCTTAACAACTAAATCTAAATCACTCGCTTCATGACTAGTACGCTTTACACGGCTACCATAAGCCCAAATTTGTGTACCACTTGGAAACGTTTCATCTGCTATTTGATCAATATGTTTTTTGTACTCAGCATTTATTGCAATCAAAATACTGGCCTATTGATGTGGTTGAGAATTAATTACTTTTGCCAGCGACTTTGCATCAATTATAAATTGCTTTAGTAGCAATAAAGTATTATCAGCAAAGTCTACACCGTAGTCATGAGCGGTATTATTGCGATTGTCTCGATAAACCAACCAACGTGAAACTTCATCTACCGAAATCAAACCATGTTGAGCGCAATAACGATAAATATCTTTAAAAAACAACTTATCGACCGCTTTGTTACTATGGAAGTAGGGTTGAAGGCATTTTTTTAATAACTTCCCAGATTGTTCTAATATTATCTCAAATTCTTTTACACAAGCACTACGATACATCTCATACATAATGCTATCTGCATCACTCGATTGCAATAAATCATGCGCTTGCTCTAGGGTAGTAATACAACGCTCAAAAAAGGCAGTGTCTATATTCATTTATTATCCTCAACCGATTGCTATGAATAAAATCAGTTACAGCTCCAGTATAGTGATTGTAAGGTTTAATTAACTCCAGTTATATTTATCGGCTATTGTGCATACGTTACTTATCATTATCAACACCCCATTCATAGGAAACATACCCCCGTATTGATCATCATGTACGAATATTTTATTCAGCGTGATACACCATCTCGTTTAATAACTTTAAAGCTGAATTAAGCGGGGGCGCTTTATCTTCCGCTTCAATGAAATTTATGCCCTTTGGGTATTACAAA
>Ga0209081_1001823_pt1 | contig 12565 bp, 10 predicted proteins | sample GOMGulsemesocosm_4_FD_184636 | JGI IMG/M metagenome (GOLD analysis project Ga0209081, IMG submission 184636) | Methane-oxidizing microbial communities from mesocosms in the Gulf of Mexico - GOM15B Gulf of Mexico (SPAdes) (version 2) | ecosystem: Environmental > Aquatic > Marine > Cold seeps... | reverse complement strand
AAACAAGTTGATAGCTTACGCACCAGGATCCGCTTGATTATTGTGATGCAATTACTCGCCGTATCAGGCATCATTTTTTGTGTTATCTCTATGGGTTTAGTCTTTTTAAACTTACAACCCTATGCCATCTATATCTTTTTAAGTGGCATGGTATTGATTGTTTTATCACTGTTATTTTCCATCTGGGAGCTACTTATCTCCACCCAAGCATTGAATATTGAGTTGGAAAATATTATTGATAATAAATCACCCACAAAATTTAAAACCTAGCCTTTAAACTGGCGTAATACACTAACCATCGTCTTTGCCGCCTTATAATCGGTTCCAGACCATTTAGCATTCCCTTCTGCATCTAAAATTGCAAAATAAGGCAATCCGATTTTTAAATTTCTATGCTCAGTTTTCTGCTTAAATGCTTCAAATTCTGGCTCTTTATCAACCAATTTCAGAGGTATGGCTAATTCGCGCAAGGCATAGTTCAAATCGTTGTTACTCACCGTCTCCGCGGCAAATTCTAGACAATTGGCACACCAACTCGCATAAAAATCAATAAAAATAGGTTTTCCTGAAGCTTTTGCGGCTGCCTCAGCGTCCTTAATATTGCGATACCATTCAATACCACCTGCATTTTCCTTGCTATTTTCTAACGCGATACTGATAGGTGCAGCTCTTGCATAAGCCTGCCCTAAGAGCGAACTTTGATTCAACCCTGAGATTAATAACCAGCCACCCACAATCAAGCTAACCACTCCCATAAAGCGAAACAGTTTTTTACTATGTTCCGACTCGGGGTGAATCGCAGTAAAAATATCACAATGCACAATGGCAATCCAAATCGCTAATAAACTGACAGCTATCGCAATAATAGCATCATGAGGAACAGCCAAGACGCCCAAGCCTTTCGCAAAATAAGTGTATGCAAAATAAAGAATCGCAAAGCCAAAGCCATATTTAACTTTATTCATCCAATAGCCTGCTCGCGGTAACTGGATTTTAACCACACTAATGATAAAAAATGGCAAGCCCACGCCTAAGCCAAAGCCACCCATCATCAGTCCACCATTGGTAGAAATAGTTAACCTATCCCAAGCACTCAACACTTGCCCTAATGCCGCCAAACTTTCTGCTTTGGCAGCAATATTATCTGCCACTTGTAATAACAAGGCGAAAACAATAGGCCCAACACAAGGCGATATCACTAAACCAGCGATACTACCCATTAAAAAAGTACCGGCTAATCCATTTACTTTAGCGGTTTTTTGATCTAACGTGCCAACTTCGCTTTGCATAAAGCCAAACTCGTAATAGCCTAATAAAGACAGCGCAAAAAAAGCGAAGAAAAAAGCGAAGATTAAATTAACGGTAGCAGACTGCATAAAGACGTTAAATGCACCACCTGTCATACCCGCAGCAATGCCTAATAAAACATAGGTAGAAATAATGCCAAATAAGTAAATCCCTGCATGAAATTTTATTTTATTTTCTTGTCCTTGTGCGCGGTTAACAATCAGCATAGAGGTAATCGGTAACATAGGATAAACACAGGGCGTTGCAACCGATAATATTCCCGCTAACAACATCAGTAAAAATAACAATACACTATTATTCTCATTCGCTGTGAATAAGCTGAGTAGTTGCTCCATCCAGGTTTGATCGGCACTATTGTCTTGCAATACATTACTAACATTAATTGCTGATTTATTCGGTAAAGCAAGCGTTAACATGACTGTTTTGGGACGAAAACACACATTCGTTATTTCATCACATAGCTGATATCTTAATGCAATATCTGCCGTTTCAGGGAAAACCGCTTGATCTGATTTTGGTAATAAACTGAGTGTAAATGTACCCGCCCTGCGTAATACCGTCGCTTTAACATCAGCATCATATTCCCCTGTCGGTAAGCTGAAGGTAGAAACAACTAAGCCCTGCCTTTTGAGTTTCTTTTTAGGGTCTATCACAATAGGGAGATAAGCATTCTCATCGCCCGAATCTAAATAGGCATGATAATGCAATGGCGGCGTTAACGTCACTTGATACTTTGCTGGCCATTGCGAATTATCAAGTGTTATAAGCTCTACTTCTGCATCAGAGCCAGCCCATACCGTAGCCGTACAGAAAAATAATAATAAACTCGTATATTTTACAAAACTCCATAATTTAGTGCCTTCATTTGCAACACTTTTGGAGAAATTCAGACCTTGATTAAGCATTTTAATAACCCTTTTTTCACATATTTTTTTCAATTTTGCCATCACTCGTACAGCAAAAAAATGTCACTTCATTCTCTTTCAGCCAACCCAATCCTTGTTCGGCTTTAAGCATAGCAATGGTCGCTACACTTCCCGCAATAACACAATGCTCACTAATAACACTGACCCCTTGCAGCCCTGAGACGGGCATACCAGTTTTAGGATTTAATAGATGGCTATAACGCACACCATCAATTAATTGAAAGCGTTCATAATCACCACTACTCGTTAATGCCCCTGATTTTAAATACAACTGCACAATCAACTTATCAGGTGCTCTCGGATCCCGTATGGCAACTGGCCAACCCTCGCCATTAGGTTGCGGGCCTATCACTTTGATATCGCCACCCAACTCTATTAGCCCTGATGTAATCCCCATCTGTTGTAATAACTGGGACACACTATCAGCCGCATATTCTTTAACAATGCCACCAAAATCTAGCTGCATACCCGCCAGAGGTAAATAAAGTGACTTTTCTGACCACTCCACTTTATCCCAGCCTATGAGAGGGAGCAGTGGTGCAATCTCTACCTCAGTTGGCAGTGTAGTTTTATCTAATGACCAAATACGCCGTAAAATTCCCGACGTTACATCAAATAATCCGTCACTGCCTTCATAACATTGCTGCGCATACGCCAATAATGCCGCCGTTTCGGCATCAATATCAGTGGCTTTTCCTTTTCCGGCACTGCGATTAACCTGACTAATAAGACTGTTATCACGATAACGCGAATAGCGCTGCTCTAAAGGCTCTAAACAGCGCCTTATCTCATTTTTAGCGCGTTGAGCAATTTTTTTATTTGGCGCATAAAATTGAGCATGGCAAGGTGAACCCATTGCATGAAACGAAAAATTCACTAGCTGCCATTTGTTTTTCATACATCAAACCTAAAATTTCACATTAATTGCAGCGGTAATCATATAAAAACTATAATCATCAAAGCCACCACTATCATTACCGCCTAATTGATAACTCGCCTTACGATCAAAATAATCAAAAGCAGCTTGTAGCTTGATATCTTTGACTAAACCACTCATTACAAAGTTTTTACTCAATTTAACCCCACCGCCTAATGTCCCAAATCCCGCTAAGCGATAATCACTCGAATGATATTGCCCAATCGTTGCGCCATCAAAAATGGCACTATAAAAATCAGCCTCATATTGAGTGTAATACCGAAAACGCGGAATAATTTGCCATTCGTCAGCAATAGGCTGATGCCAGCTGGCCTCTGCCATATGCGATACAACGCCCCAGTCATCGACATAAAATCGATAATCCGCATGCAGTGCCGCTCTATTTAAATCTTCAAAATGCCGAACATAGCGCGTTAACCAAGCCCATTGAAACTTTTTATCGGGCCGTTCATCAGCCAAAATAGGACTGCCTAATGCATTTTCTACAAAAACACTTTTATAGGGATCAGACAAAAAACCTTGGTTATAACCAAAGGTCATATTACTTTGTAATAAAGAGTTTTTATCAATAACCTGCGTTACGCCCAATAAGTATTGCTGATTAAACTTACTTTTTCGGAAAGTTCCTCCCGTAGGAAAAACATCATCAAAAGCATAGGAAGCTGAAGCACTTAAAGTGGTTGATTTACTTAAATCCCAGCTGATATTAGTCCCAAAATATCGCGATAAATAATCATCTTCTTCAGATATACCACCGGTTAATCCGAGCGTTACCGACTCCATTGCATAACTTAACCCGACATTGACCACATCTCGTTGATCAGCAATGGACGCACCACTAATTTGCTGTTTTACTTGGCCATTCGCATCTCTCACATTAAACATAGGCGAGGCACCCGACATCGTGTCACGTATTAAACCTAGCGAAACAGTAAAGGCTTTACCTATCGGCGCTGCTGCCGATAACTCATAAATATCGACCTTCATACGCTCACCACTTTCTTCATAATGCCCGTATTGAAAGTCTGCGTTATAAGTTTCTTCTGCTCTTCCTGCTTGTGCCGTCTGCATTAAACCAGGTAGCGCTAAAGCAGCTAAACTTAAGCGATTAACTAATGTTTTACTCATATTCATTACCCTTAAATTTAATTACAACCACAGCCGCCACCACCGCCACCATAACCGCCACTAGACCCCTCTTTACTGTGGAAAGCGTGAATACGTAATGCAGCTTCATGTGCATCGGTTTCCAATGCCATTTGCGGTAAGGCTAAATTTCCACGCTCCCATGGCTTTACAGGAGTACAAGCAGATAAACTCACTAATACAGTCAATATGCCGATTATTTTCAGCGATAAATTTTTCATCACTTTTCTGCCAATAATTGAGTGACTATTTTTTCTATATCCGCCATATCATCTTTGACAAAACCATTATGAATATGCCGAATAACACCTTTTTTATCGATAATAAATGACGTTGGCATGGTTTCTATCCCATAGGTATCAGCCCATTTGGCATCAGCGTCACGCAAAATATCAAAACTTGCAGGGTAGAGCTGTAAAAAACGCTGTGCAGCTTCGATATCCTCATCCATATTGATAGCCACTATCGTAAAACCTTCGCCTTTCTTTGCTTGGTAAAACTTTTCTAGCAATGAAAATGAGGTACGACAGGGAGCACACCATGAAGCCCAATAATCGAGATAAACAACTTTGCCACGATACTCGCTCAAACTACCCCTTTGCGTGGAAGCTAATTTAGGTAAAGAAAACTCAGGCGCAGCAGAATTTAGCTCTAACGCCTGAACAGAGCAACTTAGGCTTATCGTTGCTGCCAATATCGCTATTTTTAAAATTAATCGTTTCATAACAAACTCACTAAAAAGCACGTCCTTGTGCGGTAAAAATTATTGTGGATTTCTAACGTAATCAGCAATTGCTTGAAGATCAGCATCACTAATGCCCACTAAAAACCCCATCCCCCCTTTATTGCTATTTATTGCGCTTCGAGTAACGGACGCACTAACTGCACGTGAAATTTTATTTTTCCCATTAGCAGGGTTTACACCATGACATGAAGAAGCAGAACAGCTTTTAGAGGCATACAATGCTTTCCCTGCTGCTGTACTCGGTGTAGGTGTTGGTGTTGTTGTAGGAGCAGGTGTTGTAGGAGCAGGCGTTGTAGGAGCAGGCGTTGTTGGTGTTACACAGGTTTCATTTACTTCACTACTATCATCTAAATCTTGCCCCTCATCATCACCCTCATTTCCCTCTTGCTCATTATTATCATCGTCATCACCGTCTTCTTCCTCATCATCATTATCATTTCCCTCTTCCTCATCATTATCATCACTTCTCACAGCAACACAGCTACCAGAATGAAGCGCTTCGTGCTCAGCAATTTCTGCAACAAAATTCCCATAGCGTTCTTGTTCATCATCATCGCCAAGATCTACACGAGAAAAATCAGCATTTGTAAAAGTACCCTCATCTTCATGCGCCTTTACAACACCATTAGTTGCTGTAATTAGTGTTTTACCCGATAAAGTGCCCTCTTTTTTTAATTCGATCTCCATCATTTTCTTCATCATTAAATCAAGTACAGATTCCTGACTAGCTGATGGAGCGGCATTGACCGCATTTCCTAATTCCTTACCCATTAATTCAGTAAGAATAATCGTCGCCCTATGCAAATCTCTATATTCTGTTTTTGTATTTGCTGTGTCAGCCGCTTCATTTTCAGCTTCCTTAATAAAATCTTTTAATAAGTCAGCAGCAGCTACGCTTGTTTTCAAATCACTGGCGACAGCAGATTTTGCTGTTTCTAGCGTAAGAGCCGCATCATTTTTTATTTTATGATGCACTAATGTTGAAATAGGGCTGATAACAGCCCCTTGGCCAGCAGGCGATGAGAATATCGTACGCTGTTGAACCTGACCTGTATTACTATCCGCATTCGATGCACCCGCTGGAATATCCGCGACTATTGGGTAATTTGTACTAACGCCATTAGGTACCTCAAATGTATATCTCCCTGTCCCATCGGCAGTTACCCCTTGAGGCTCACCTGCATCACACGCATTATTTTCATTCACATCCAAACAAACAATTGCGCCACCAATATAATCATCAGCAACAACTCCGCTTAAAGTAACAGAGGCAGCAGGAGTGGGAGTGACAGTAGGAGTGGGGGAATTACTATCTGAACTATTACACGCAGATAAAACTAAGCTAATCGCAATAGTTAATGGTTTGACTTTTATTTGCATTGTTTTTTCCTTAAAGTTAAATACTCAATAAGGTTAAAGCACAAGCTATGCCAAACATTTAAATTAATATTAGCTATTGATATATAAGTACTTTATAAAAAACAGCCCATAAATTAAATACCTATCACTTTATATTTCATACCTTTTTTGCAGTACAATAATTGCACTACTGCAAAAAAGGTATGATTATTTTTATCTACGCCCTACGCATTAATGAGTCGCACAGCTTAATGCTGAATTATTCTCAACTTCCAACTCGAACACCACTTGCACGCGCTTATCAACATGACAAGCTAAAACATAGCCAAGCGCGCCGGGCGTATCAATAACAAAACGTACCGCAGCTTCCTCAGAAGCCAGCACATAAGGCGGCGAGATTCCATCAAAGTACATTTCATACCAATAGCGCTCTAATTCACTTGTGCTTTTGTGCAATATTTTTTGAGTTACGACTCTACGCAATGGTGTTTCTGCTGTTAAATTAATAGGAATCCACGCATTTCCTTGCGTATTAAGCGTGCTTTTGCGTAAAAAAATATGCTGCAATGCTCTTACGTCTAAGCTTTGCAGCTTAGCACCGTTTTGGCTCCCCATAATAAATGCAATGGTCTGGCCATTACTTAAAGGCGCAGCTAATAACAAACACAGCAGCAGTGCAGTTTGACCTAATGAAAATGTAAATAACTTATTCATCAGAAAAACAACGCAACTGAGGTTAATAATCCGCTAGGTGCATGGGTATTATTATTTTGTCCGAACCGATACTCTACTTTAAGTGCTACCGGAGGTTTAGGTCGCCAAGTTAAACCAACAACCCCGACGTGAATCGATTTACTACTTGAGTTTACCTCTGACCAAGTCTCATCAGTATACATATACTCATATCTAGCAACCGCAAATAGCTTATCGACAAGCGGCGCAACCCCTTGTAAATACAAACCATACTGGTCTGTTGTGTGCCCTCTTACGTTATAAAACCCTTCAAACTGCAATTCATAATCATTTTGTTGCCATAAAAAATCGACACCCACGGTATGCTGCCAGTCAGAGCTCGTTTGCTGCTCTTTTTTATGCGCGATATAACTACCCGCAATATTAAAATGGGGGCTTAACTGATAATTGATACGCGAACCAAACGCGTAACTAAACATTTCTAAATTTGATTTTATTTCTAAATCTTTGGAGTCATCAGCAAACAACGAAACATTAAAGTCTCTATTAAATAATGACGTTTCATAAAATAATTCTAATCCAGTGCTATGTTTCGCAGCGACAAATCCCTCAGTGACCATTGGACGAGAGCTAGTCCAAACTAGCGGTGCGGCATGCAATAAATTCCAGCGACTAAACGGCGTAAGAAATTTTCCTATGCGCAACTTAAAACTTTCATCGATTAATACATCGGCATATAAGCGCTCAACCAAAAAAGACTCATCAAATGCAGTCACGCCATCTAAGGTAAATAAATCTTCCAGCTCTAATTCAGCAAATAAATGCAAATGCGCAAAAGGCTTCCAAGCAATAAAAAGACTTAAGTCATCTAAGGCTAATTCTTGTGGTGCGGCTTCAAAATAGCTATACGATGCTTTTGCATAGCCACCTAGCGAAAAATTCTGACTAGGTATATGATAACCACGCCCCCATTGATACGATGGCTCTAGTCCATTTTTGGCCATAATCGGGGCACTATGCATCAGCAAAGCCACTAGCCCTAAGCCGATAGCTCGCCTACTTTTTTGGCACAACTTTTTAAAGACTGTTTTCAATATGACCATTCGCTATCGCTTACTTTTTTCTTATCTGATTATTAGTCTAACATCCTCAATATTGATTACTTCAATGTTTTTTATGCACTTTAGCCATGTTTTAACAGAAGAAATTGAAAGTGATTTAAAAATTGAAGCACTTTCGATGATGCAAGAAATTGATTGGCATTTATTTGAGCGTATTCAAAACATATTGATTTGGGAAAAACTTGAAGTCATGCAAGATATTCGAGTCTACGATATCGATAAACGCCTGTCCTATTTTTTACGCGAGATGAGTAACGGCTACCAAGGGACCTATCGAAATTTACTCGCCTTAGATTCTGACGAACAACTTATTGCAGCCAGTGACATTAAATTTGATCACCCTATTCCTGACCTCCACCTTGATTCTTGGCAGAAAATTTTTATTGGCTCACAAACTATTTATATTGAGCCCGGAAGTTTAAATAATAATTTTTTCTACCTCGGCATTCCTGTTAAAGACAAATTTATGAATGGCATTTTAGGCTATTTACATGCGGCTGTTGATTGGGATGGTATCTACCGAATTCTGGAAACGCCCTTACCTTTTTTACAAAACAATGAAGCCTCCTATACTTTTGTTGTTGATAACAATAATAAAATTATTGCCGCCTCTCATTTGTTGCGCCAATCAGGTTTTCTTTTTACACAACTCCCTGATCCTTTTCTATTCAATAATGATAAAAAAGTAGTTCATACTATTGAATGGCCCTTTTTAAATTCTGACAAATGGATTGTTGCAGAAGCAACATCAACAGGGCATCGCTCGTACAAAGGTTTGGGCTGGCGTGTTTTTGTTATGCATCCTGCTGATAATGCGCTTAAATCCGTCTATAACATGTGGCAATATTTATTAATTTTCATCTGTTTTACGACTTTTCTCGCGACCGCCTTATCGATTTGGAGCGCACAACGCATTGCTAAACCCATCGTGCAACTGGCTCAATTTACTCGTGACTTCATACTCGGAACGCACCGCTCATTACCCGAAATTAGTGCAAGTGGAGAAATTGCTGAGTTAAGTGAGCAATTTAATTTAATGATTGCGCGTTTAGAAAAGTCACAACAAGATAAGGTGCGTATGGCTAAGTTTGCCGTCATCTCTGAAATGTCGGCCACTATGGCACATGAAATTCGCACACCACTGGGCATATTACGTTCTTCTTCACAAATACTAGAGCGAGAGAAAAACCTATCGCCTATTGCACTAGAAATGATTTCATTTATTAGTAGCGAAACAACCCGCCTTAATACCTTAGTAACGACCTTACTTAACTCATCAGGGGGACGTGAAACACAGCGCAAAAAACAAGCCCTTACACCGGTTGTTGAGCATGTGATTGATCTATTAAATCCGACCGCTGAGAAAAAAGGCATTCAGCTCAACTTTTTAAGTCCCCATTCAACGAGACACTGTTATTTTGATTGGGATCAGATATTACAAGTACTGCTAAACTTATTGATGAATGCCATTCAACATATCAATAGTGCTAATGGGCTTATTGAAATTTCATTATTGGCTGAGCCAAATAATATGATTATCCAGATCAGCGATAATGGCATAGGCATTCCCGATCAAGACAAACAATCGATATTTGAACCGTTTTATACTGGCCGAAAAGAAGGCGTAGGGCTCGGTCTCATGGTCGTTCAACAAATTATCACTGCACACCAAGGAGAGATAGCGGTTAGCGACAGCTCTTCAGGCGGTGCTTGTTTTACAATCACACTGCCTCAAAATAGTAGGGACGCCGAATGAATCAAAAAAATATATTAATTGTGGATGATGAAGCAAAAATGCGCCGCATTTTAGAAATCATGCTGCAACAAATTGGTTTTACCGTTTACCAAGCAGAAGATGGCCAGCAAGCCTTACTACGCATAAAAGAGCATGGCATTGACCTAGTTATTACTGATTTACAAATGCCTAATTTAGACGGTCTTGAATTGCTGCAACAGTTACGCAAAGATAATAACCCCGTCCCCGTTATCATGGTAACCGCTCATGGATCCATAGAAACAGCTGTAGCGGCTATGCAATATGGTGCCAGTGATTACATCTTACGTCCCTTTGAGCTAGAAGCAGTAGAAGCGGCTATCCAACGCGCCTTGAAGCTCGCAAAAGTTGAACAAGAAAATCATTTTTTACGTGCTGAAATTAATGCTGGCTGGGGCGAGTTTATTGGCAATAGTGATGCTATGCAGCAAGTTTACACACTGATTCAACAAGTCGCTCCGACAAAAACAGGGGTCTTAATACAAGGGGATACCGGTACTGGAAAAGAACTTGTTGCGCGAGCTATTCATCAGGCATCCCCTAGAAAAGACAATCTATTTGTTGCGATTAATTGCGCGGCAATTCCTGCTGACATTCTAGAAAGTGAATTATTTGGTTACACCAAAGGCGCCTTTACCGGTGCCAATAAAGATAAAGCCGGAAAGTTTGAGTTTGCTGAAGGCGGTACTTTATTTTTAGATGAAATAACCGAAATGGATTTCAACTTACAAGCAAAATTATTACGCGTTTTACAAGAAAGGCGCATAGAAAGACTCGGCAGTAATACCAGTATAGATATCGACATTCGCATTATCGCTGCGTCCAATCGCAAGCCTAAGGAAGCAATTGAACAAAAAAAATTACGTGAAGACCTTTATTACCGCTTAAATGTGTTTAGTATTGAGCTGCCCACACTGAAAGAGAGAGGCCAAGATAGCCTAATCCTAGCCGAACATTTTTTAGAAAAACACGCCAAAGATTTTGCCTTCCCTTATTCGGGAATAAGTACCGAAGCCCAGCAGTTGATATTAGATTATCACTGGCCCGGTAATGTACGTGAATTAGAAAATATGATGGAAAGAGCCATTGTATTAAGTAGTGGTAAAGTGATTACTTCTGCACACCTACCCTTTAACAAAAGCGAGTTAAAACAACAACCCGTCGCTCTTCCGAACGCATCAGAAGATATCGCCAAAAATTTAAATGAACAAGTAGAACAGCTAGAATACCGGCTCATTAATACCGCCTTAAAACAAAACAATAATAATAAAGCGAAAGCCGCATTGCAATTAAATATTAGTGAACGTACTTTATGGTATAAAATTAAAAAATACGCACTCTCTTAAACAGATTTTGAGAGTACTTTTATCTCGGCAAACGGACTGCTGCTTACTATGAATCTATTTAATTTATTTGCGAATAAAACCTTTTCTCATGGCATTCATTTAGAAGAACACAAGGAAGAAACCAACGCAAAAGCGACTCGCCGCTTACCCTTTGCGCCAGAATTTATATTACCCCTAGCACAAAACATTGGTAAACCCGCCAAGGCTATCGTCTTTAAAGGCCAGTTTGTTACCCGCGGCGAACTGATTGCAGAATCCACTGGGTTTATGTCTGTGCCTCTTCATGCCCCAGCAACAGGTACGATAAAAGCAATTGAATTAGTTAACGTCGCAGATGGTGGTAAACAACTCTCGATTATCATTAGCACCTCCTTAAATTCTGGACAGCATATTATCGCTTCAGATAATACTAATGATTATCAACAAATGTCCCGTAAAGCCCTTGTTAAAGCGGTACAAAACACAGGTATTGTGGGTTTAGGTGGCGCGGCATTCCCTAGTCACGTAAAAATGACCTCTGCCGAAGAAACTCCAATTCATACTATCTTAGTGAATGGCTGTGAGTGCGAACCCTTTATGACCACTGACCACCGTGTCATGTTAGAACGCATCGATCAATTAATTCTCGGTATTCATATTGCAATGAAGTGCTTAGACGCACCTAAGGCAATTATTGGCATAGAAGATAATAAACTGGATGTATTACACGAAATTAAGCCACAACTCCCCAGTGATGGCAGCATTACCATTGAAGCAATTCAAACTAAATACCCACAAGGGGCGCAAAAAATGCTCGCCTCTGCCTTATTAGGGATTGAAATCCCTTCGGGCAGCCGTTCATCTTCGGTCGGTTTAGCCATTTTTAATGTGGCCACCTTAGCTAAAATTGGCTTATTACTCCCCACAAGCCGCGGCTACACTGAACGTATCATTACAATTACTGGTGATAACTTAAGTAATCCGGGTAATTATCTAGTCCCTCTGGGTACGCCTCTACAATTTTTATTGGATCACGCAGGATTTACAGGGAGCGGTGACGCTTCTTTAATTCTAGGTGGGCCAATGATGGGAATACCCGTACGCTCACTCGATATCCCGATTACCAAAGCGACTGGCGCTGTCTTAGTTTTAGACGAACGTGCAACAGGCCATGATGAGATTATGCCGTGCATAAAGTGTACTCACTGCTTGCAAGCCTGCCCTATCCATT
>Ga0209081_1001821_pt1 | contig 12568 bp, 10 predicted proteins | sample GOMGulsemesocosm_4_FD_184636 | JGI IMG/M metagenome (GOLD analysis project Ga0209081, IMG submission 184636) | Methane-oxidizing microbial communities from mesocosms in the Gulf of Mexico - GOM15B Gulf of Mexico (SPAdes) (version 2) | ecosystem: Environmental > Aquatic > Marine > Cold seeps... | reverse complement strand
ATTTTAGAACACGAAATACCAAACGGTAGTCGTTTGTATTTTGGAAAAACAGCTAAGCAAAAAAGAGAATTAGAATATAAAGTAAGTCAAATGTTATTTGATGAAAACTTTGAAGAAGTAGTAACACCGAACTTTTCTTATATGCAACATCAAAGTATAGAAGATGAAAAAAAACTAATCACAATGTCTGATGAACAGAACAATAAATTATCACTTAGAGCTGATAGTAGTTTGGATGTGGTTAGAATTATTACTAAAAGATTGGGAAGAACAACGTCACACAAAAAATGGTTTTATGTACAACCTATATTTTCTTATCCTTCAACGGAAACGTATCAAATTGGGTGTGAGTGGATAGACCATGATAATATAACTGATATCATTAATTTATCGGCAAATATTATCACCAAGTTAGATATTGAACCAGTTCTTCAAATCTCCAATATCAATATTCCGCAATCAGTTGCACAAGAATTAGATCTGGACATTGGTTTGTTTAAAAATGGTGAAATAGCACAATTGTTTGAATTAAACGTATCATGGTTGAGTACATTGATTAATGTAAAAAGCCTTGATGATTTAAAAAAAGCAATGGAAGTAGTACCAAGTAGTATCAAGTGTGAGCTTGAAAAACTTCTGGCAAGCGCATCTAAAGTTAAGTATTCAAATATAGTGATTGCACCTTTATATCATGGGTGTATGAAGTATTATAATGATATTTATTACAGAATTATAAGTGACAACCTTACTTTATGTAATGGTGGAAGTTATAACAGTGAAGGTAGAAACTCTTTAGGTTTCGCCTTATATACAGATAATTTATTGAAAGTTTTAGAGGATTAATATGAAAGCAGATTTAATAGTAGGTATTCAGTGGGGTGACGAAGGTAAAGGTAAGATTGTTGACAGGTTAGCTCAAGAGTATGATATGGTTTGTAGAAGTCAAGGTGGACACAATGCTGGACACACTATCTGGGTTGATGGTGTAAAATATGCACTGCACCTTATTCCTTCAGGAGTATTGAATCCTCATGCAATTAATGTAATTGGTAATGGAGTAGTTTTATGCCCTGCGGCGATCATCAAAGAAATGGAACAATTTGAAGGACTTGAAGGGCGTTTATTTATTAGTGATAAAGCACATTTAAACCTTCCTTATCATGCTTTGATTGATCAAGCAAAAGAGAAATTAAAAGGTGACAAGGCAATTGGAACTACAGGTAAAGGAATTGGACCTGCGTATTCTGATAAAATAAATAGAGTTGGAAGAAGAGTAGGTGAACTTTTAAACCCTACAAAATTGACACAATCAATTTTAGAATACTTTGAACAAAATAGAGCTATTTTTGATGTACTTGAAATTGCAACTCCTAGTGAATCTGAATTATTAGCTGAGATAACTGGATACAAAGAAGAACTTGAATCATATATCACAAATACTACAAACTTAGTATGGAAAGCTTTAGATGATAAAAAAAGAGTTTTACTTGAAGGTGCTCAAGGTACTATGTTAGATATTGACCATGGAACATATCCTTATGTAACATCTTCTTCAACTGTAAGTGCTGGAGCTTGTACTGGTCTTGGATTAAACCCAAAAGACATTGGAATTGTAACTGGTATTACAAAAGCTTACTGTACAAGAGTAGGAAACGGACCATTCCCAACAGAAGACTTTGGTGTTGATGGTGATACTATGGCAGATGTTGGAAAAGAATTTGGAACAACAACTGGGCGAAAAAGAAGATGTGGTTGGTTTGATGCAGTTGCTGTTAAACATGCAGGTAGACTAAATGGTTGTGATCAATTATCACTTATGAAGTTAGATGTATTAGATGGGTTTAAAACTATCAAAATTTGTACAGCTTATGAAGTAAATGGTGAAATTATTGACTATGTACCATCTGATTTAGATGATGTTAAACCAGTATATGAAGAAATCGCAGGTTGGGACAGTGTTGTTGGTGTTAGAGATTTTGATGCCTTACATCCTAATGCAAAAGCTTATATCAATAAAATTGAAGAAGTAACAGGTGTAAAAGTTGGAATTATTTCAACATCACCAGAGAGAGACGATACTATAATAAGAGGATAATTAACATGAAAATGAAATTACATCATACGCCATATGTCGCAAGAAGAATTTCGAGAGATTTGGTTAATTGTGAATTTATAGAAATAAGAAAAACTAAAGATGAAATTACTGTTGAAGTTCAAAGAATTCTTGATGAAGATCTTGAAAATGAATTGGATTTGGATGAAAAAGTAGATGCATTACTTGATGGCGAAGAAGAAAATATTGAGTTCTATAATGCAGATTATAGACAACTTTTTTGGATGGCTAAAAAAAGAATGGCAAATGAAGCTGGAGTTATTCTAAACAATGAAGATAGATTTTCAGACATTGCACATAAAGTTTTAGACTATTTATGGGAAGAAGATTTTATTCATTATATAGTTTCAGACAACAAAGTTAAAAACATCATCTTTGATTCAATTGATGAATTTTTAAAAGGTTTTGAAGAAGCAGATAGTACAGTGTACGAAAAAATAAAGACTTATAAAAGAAAGCTAATCCCAGGAACTGAAGATTACGATTTGGTTTACCATAGATTATATGAAGAAGAATTGATAAGAAAAGGGTTAATGTAGATGCAAAAAGTATGGATATATTTAGAAAATGGAACTTTTCTAGAAGCAAACTCATTTGGTGCCAAGGGTACTAGTGTTGGAGAGATTGTATTTAATACATCGTTAACTGGATATCAAGAGATTACAACTGATCCCAGTTATGCAGGTCAATTTGTTACCTTTACAATGCCAGAAATTGGTAATGTTGGTGTAAATGACGATGATATGGAAAGCTCAAGTGTTCACTGTAAAGGTATCATTGTTCGAGCGTACAATAAAGAATATTCTAATTATAGAGCACAAAATGATTTGGCATCTTTACTTGAAAAAAATAATACTTTAGGTATCTGTGATATTGACACAAGATATTTAACTAAGATGATAAGAGATGAAGGTGCTATGATGATGATAGCTTCAACTGAAATTTCATCTAAAGAAGAACTGGCTGCTAAGTTAAAGCAAAGTCCTCGAATCGAAGATATCAACTATATTGAACAAGTATCTACAAAAGAAGCTTATATTCATAAATTTGGAGCTTGGAATCATGCCAACAAAGACTATAACAAAGCAGTAATGAGCGATAAAAAAATTGTTGTTATTGATTTTGGAGTTAAAAGAAATATTTTAAATGAATTGGTTGAAACTGGTCTTGAAGTTGAAGTAGTTCCTTCATCTTTTAAAGCTGAAGATTTAATTGAGCGATTTAATAACAAAGAGATTGGTGGAATATTTTTATCAAATGGTCCAGGTGACCCTTTAACACTAACAACTGAACTAGAAGAAGTGCAAAAACTTCTAAAAGTTGAGATTCCAATGTTTGCAATTTGTTTGGGACATCAAATGTTATCAATTGCACATGGGTATGAAACGTACAAGTTAAAATTTGGACAACATGGTGGAAACCATCCAGTATCAAATACAAGTAAAGTTGTAGAAATTACAGCTCAAAATCATAACTATAATGTTCCAGATAATATCATTGAAATAGCGGAAATTACACACAAGAACTTGTTTGATAATACAATCGAAGGTGTTAAATACAAGAATAAAGAAGTGTTCTCAGTGCAACATCACCCAGAAGCTAGTCCAGGGCCGCATGAGTCTAAATACATATTCAACGAATTCGCAAAGATTGTGACGTAATTCATTTTATTTGCGTAATCTCTGCGTTAAATATCTAAAATCACTCGTCGTGTACTTCATGTACACTCCTCATGATTTTAGATATTTGCCTTGACCTTCCACAAAACAATAAATTCTTTCACAATCTTAACTAGTGTTACTCTAATTGGTTTTTAAAACCACTTCAAATACTGCTTGATGATCTTCATTATAAGCTTTGATTTTTCCCTTATGTTTTTTGATAATCTTTTTTGCGATGTTAAGCCCCAATCCAATTCCTGAATAGTCTTTGGTACTCACAAAGGGTTCAAAGATGTTATCTAAGATTGATTCCTCAATACCTTGGTGCGCATTGTCTTTGAAGGTGATGATTGTTTTATCTTCGCTTTGTTTGATGTGTATGTTTAATGCTCTTTGGTTAAAATGTTTATCTGATTTCAAAAACTCATCGTAAGCATTATTCAACAATATAATCCATACTTGCTCAATCTCTTCTTTAATGATATTGGTTTTAAAATTGTGTTTATTGGCCTTAAAATCGGGTGTATATAATTCATCATTGATATATATGGGCATTTGAAATTTTGTGTGATTGTGGATAATTCTAATAGAGTGTATGATGGTTTTATATACATTGTATTCTATTTTATCACTTGAACCTGTTTTGACTATTTCATTGGTGGCTTCAACTATATTTGAAATTCTGTTGATACCATCTTTTAGATTCTCTATTGATTCTTGTATTGACTCATTTGAGCGAAAACTATCTAATAAATCTAACTCAAGTAATTCTAGATTATTTTTCATATAAGTAAGTGGTGTATTAATTTCATGGGTAATCCCAGCAACTAAAGTTCCAATGGATTCAAGCTTTATTTGACGTGTTGTTCTCTTATCCACTTATTTAAGATTATCCAGTATTTTATTCTCGACATCTCTTAAAGACACAAAGGGTTTGGTTAAATAGTCATCTGCTCCAATATCTTTGCTCAATATTGCACGCTCCAAAGTTGAATAAGCTGTCATCATGATAACTTTTGTGGGTATTTCTTCTTTTCTTAATTCTTTTAGCATATCAATACCATTAATTTGGGGCATCATAATATCTAATAAAATCAAATCAAACTCAGCATTTAGTAAAGGTTTTCTCGCGTTAATTGGGTTATCAAAGATCGTGATATCAAATTGTTTTCTTCTCGACAAATATCTTTTAATAGACTGTAATATTTGTACTTCATCGTCAATAATCGCTATTTTAGTCATATTGCTTCTCCTGTATTTTTTATGGTTTGACAATTTAATGACTTGGTAATATTTAATGTCTCAAAAACGCAAATAGAGGCTTTTTCTATATCATTAGCTATCAACAAAAGATCGTCATTACTTGCATCTTTATTATTTTCGTCAATGTATTCTTGAATTTTCTCATGAACCATTTTATGGTGAGTTTTTAGTTTTGTCCAATTTGGATTGTTGCTATAGTGATGGTTGTACTCTTCTACTTCTTTTATCCAAAGTCCCAGTTCACTTTGTTCATGATTTTGGATTGTTATGGGATTATTTGAATCCAATGAATCAAAACAACCTTCTTTGAATTTAAGGTGGTTTAATTTTAAAGTATTAAGTTTATTAGAAAAATTAATATCACATACTTGCTCTCTGGAGTTCTCATCATATTTACTGTAATTTGCAACGTGAATAAGATTATTTGATAGATTCTGAATCTGAATAGACAAGTCATGTATAGAGCTTGCATTAGAAGCGTTCTCCTGTGTTGTTTTATCCAGTTCACTAATTGCATCATTTATTTGTATCATGCCTTTCTCTTGCTCTAATGAAGCGCTAGTGACATCATCAATAATATCTTTGGTTTGAGTAATCTTTTCGTTTAAATTATTGTAACCTCTAATCATATTAGATGAGATGTCTTTACCTTTCGAAGATTCTTGAGTTGCTAGATTGACTAAAATTTTGATGTCTTTAGCAGCTTGTGCAGACCTGCTGGCCAAGTTTCTGACTTCTTGAGCCACAACTGCAAAACCTTTTCCAGCTTCACCAGCAGTTGCAGCTTCAACTGCTGCATTTAAAGATAAAATATTTGTTTGAAAAGCAATGGTATCAATGATCCCAATGGCCTCACTAATAGAAGTAACCTTCAGCTGTATTTCTTCCATTGATTTTGAGGTTTGAAAGGCAAGTTCTTTCCCTTCATTTGAAGTAGTACTCAGGGTATCAGCCAGTTCAGACATACTTACTATATTTTGTATATTTTCTTTATTGTTATTGGTCATTTCTTCAATGGCTGCTGCTGTTTGCTCCAATGAACTTGCCTGGTTATTAGCAGAGTCTGATAAAGAATTAGAGGCATGGGAAAGCACATCGATATTATTTGAGAGTTTTTCACCACTAATCATAATGGTTGCCAATAATTCAGATACATTACTTCCTATGGCTTTTGTGCCTGAAACAATTGAGCCAATAGTACCACTAGCATTTTTTACATCAAGATTGTAATCAAAGTTTGTATTGCCATATTCCATTAAGGCTTTGTTTATGGTTGTAAATTTTTCATTTAAATCATGAATCATTTCATTCACTGCATTTTTTAAATCATTGGTGCTTCTATTAGTACTGCTATTCTTAATGGTATACACAAAAAAACCTGACTTGGCCATTTGTATTGCTTTTTCAGCTTCTTCAACTATTTTTTGGTCTTGAATCATAGTTGTTCTTAGACTTTTCATGTAGGTATTAAAGCTACTTGCAAGATGACCAATCTCGTCATTAGATTTTATATCAATCTCTTGGTCTGCGCTTGAATAGCTCATCAAGGTGTCAACTCCACGGGAGAGTCTCGTAATATTGTAGATAATTGATTTTGTAATTATCCATAAAAAGATTAAGAAGAAAATCGAAAAAATGGTGGAAATAATGGCAATAATTAATAGATTATACAAAGAATCATTGTTTTGAATAATGATATTAGATACTTTATTTTCTACTTGTTTTGATAAGGTATTCAAGGAATCAAAATATTTTTTTACGATTAAGTTGGTGCTTTGAACATTTTGTTCTTGCAAGGCAGAGTATTCAACAAACTCAATTCCGTATTTTGAAAGTGTATTTCCTACTTCGGATAATTTATTGATATTATCCATTTGTTTTTGTATGAAGACACTACCTTCAGGTTTTCTTTTTTTTGCTCTGGTTAAGGTACGTAGCATCTTTTTTCTCATGATTGCAGCAGTTGCTAATCGTTCTTCATTTCCACTTGCAAGCACTGTAATATAAGCACTTTCCATTGTTGCAATTTGTGTTTGCATCTTTGTAACATTATTTCTAATGATAAAACTGTACAAGTTGATTAAGGTCTCTTTAGTTTGGGTGACGGTATCTATAAACTCTTGTAGTTTCTGATTGCTAAGTTTCTTCTGTGTTTCCTTGTGTATACCCATTACTGAGCTTGTTCTTAGTTTTTCGTAAAGCTCATCAAAACCTTTTTCAATGTTTTGAACGGATTTTTTTACATCTTCATCTAATTTTAATTGTTTAATGACTTTCATTTCACTTACAAATTCATTTTTTAGTGAACTAAGTTTATTAATCTCTTCTGGATCAGTTGAAAGAGAGATTTTCAAACTACTTTCCTGTAAAGATTTTATTGTATATTTAATTTTGTTTAATTGATTTACAATCTTTGTTTCATTTTGTAAGTTTTTATTTAAATTTGATACTTTAGTATCACCATAAAATGTGCCAATAGCATTACTTACAATGATTACAACGAAAACAATTATCAAAAGATTTATCTTCTTTTTAATGGTCATTTGTTTTATTCCTCATATTTATTAATATGAATTATAAAAGAAGATGGTTACACATGGGTTACAGTAAATAGTATAAAGTGCTTAGGATGAAAGAGAAGAAAGATTTAGTTTAGTTTGTTTAGATTAGATAGATTAAAGTGAAGTGAAAGATGAATCTTTCACTTCACTTACTTGATTGCTTAAAGAACGTACAATAGTAGTAATTGGTAAACACCATTTGCAGCAATACCAGCAACAATACCAGCAACTACATCATCACCCATGACACCCCAACCACCACGCACATTCTTATCAATTCTTCCGATAATTGAAGGTTTCCAGATATCAAAAAGTCTAAAAAAGACAAAACTTAAAGGTGCAATATACATCATGTTTTCAGGACTGGCATTGGCAATACTCAGTGCCAACCACATACCAGCTAGTTCATCAATTACGATTTCTTTCCCATCATGAGCACCCACTTCTTTTTCATAAATATCAATTTGTTTAACTGCAACGACAGTTATTAAAATTGACAGCATAAATAAGTTTGAAACAGAAATATATTGTAAAAGAGCAATACCTAATAATAAGGCAACAAAACTACCAACTGTTCCAGGTGCTTTTGGACTAAGACCACTATATGCTAAGGTTAAAAAAAATTTTCTCATGTTCCTACTTTTTCTTTTCGATTCCAAGTTTTTTTCTCTTTTCCCAAAGAGACTTTCTACTAATACCCAGTTTTTTACTTAGTTCGGTGTCTGGATATTTACTTTGAAAAGATACTACCATTAACTTCACATAATCATTAATAGTCATAATATTATCATTGATTACAACAAGATCTGATTTTTTGATCTCAGCTTTTTCATATGGAAATTCTTCTTCATTTTCTAGTGAACAAATAATACATTTCTTTTCTTCTATGGCTTTATTTAAAACATCTTTTGCAGATTTTTTAAGGGTATGATAATCAGTAATATAAATTAGTTCTCTTGTTGTATTAGCAATATCTTTTAAGTATCCATCTTTAGATGCAGATATAAACTTGATGGTTAATCCAAATCTAGACGCAAATTGGAAGGCCAATTTATCAACACATTTTTGAGTATTTGTTTTTACTAAAAGTGGAAGGGAAGTTGATAAACTAACATTATCTGTATCTATATCTTTAAAAATAAAGTTTAAATACTCTTTCATTGTTTCAAGTTCTTGAGATATATTTCTAAATTCTTTATAGTGATAAATTTTTCTAACCAGTTCATCCATAATGAATGGCTTCATAATATAATCTTTCGCACCAGCTTTTATAGGATTGGTTACCGTTTCATCACTGATATACGAAACAAGAAGAATAATTATAGAATCTTTGTATTTTTTAATGATATTCTTGTAAGCGCTGTTTGGCAAAGATGTAGATAAAAGAACAATGTCATAGTACTTAGAAAGGTTCACATTTGCTGATTCAACATAATCACAACTGTGACCATCATCCAGTAACCTTGATACTACTTTTTGTGCAAGATAGATTTCATTTTCTATTATTAATATATTCATTTATTGTCCCAATCATAAAATTTTAATGTTGCAATACTTTGTACTGCGACTCCCTCACCCCTACCTACAAATCCTAGTTTTTCTGACGTGGTTGCTTTTATATTGACATATTGTTTTTTAATATCTAAAAGCTGTGCAATTTTTTGTTTTATTTCAGATTTGTAAGGATTAATTTTTGGTTTTTCTGCAACAATTGTTAAGTCAATATTGACAATAACGTACCCCACGCTATTAACAAATTCAACTATTTGACTAAGTAACAATGTTGAATCAATATTTTCATATTGTAAGTCTGTATCTGGAAAGAATTCACCAATATCTCCAGCTCCACAAGCTCCTAATAAGGCGTCTATTAATGAGTGTATTAAAACATCACCATCACTGTGAGCTTTAAAACCATAAGGAACATCAATATCAATACCCCCTAGACGCATTTTCTTATTGTCTTCAAAGGGATGGATATCAAAACCAGTTCCCATAAAAGTATCTTTAGATGCAGACTTTAAAGATGGAATTTGAGTAAGATCATTCTCAAATGTAAGTTTGGTTGATTTTAAACTACCCAGTACATAAAAAACTGTGCCACCATCGGCTTTGATGGCAGAACTATCATCTGTAAATATAGAACTATTTGTAAGCGCACTGTTTAGTTTTGTTACATTGGAAAGTTGTGGTGTTTGAATTAATTTGACTTGATCTCTGTTGATCGTTACTTTTTCATACACAACTGTATCTGACACATTTAAATATGGAACGATGCAGTCTGCTTTATTTTTGTTGGAAATTAAATCTTCTATGACAGATTTTGGTACGCAAGAGCGGGCAACATCAGAAATCATGACATATTTACTTGTCACTTCTTTCATGGCATTAATCATAGATTTCTGTCTGGTATCTCCACCTTCTACAAAAATAATATCATCACTAAAGTTTTTCATATAATTTAGTTCATTTTTGTGAGAAGTAACAATTACCTTATCAAAAGCTGAGTACTTCTGTAATTTTTCTGTTACATAAAGCCACAGTGGCTCATCATCAATTCTAAGCCATTGTTTTTTAGTTTTTAAGCCAAAACGTGAAGAAGTCCCAGCACATAGGACTATTAGTGTTATATCAGACAAGGTTTTCCTCTGTGTAAAAAAGTTACAAATTATACTAAATCAAAACTTAAAACACAGCTTAAACCGTTACTATTATACTTCTTCGCTTATTTTTTCTTGAATTTTTTCTATAGATTTATTTAGTAGTGCGCTATCTAGACCATACTCATCAGCTTTTTTTAGTGCTTTTGATATGTTTTGTTCAGATAAAGGTGCGGTTATATCTGATAATATTTTTATGACTTCAAGGATTTGTGCTTTTTGTTTAAACTCTTCAGGACAATTTTCTACATCACCTACAAAACCAATTGCAAAGATAAGATTATGGCTTAATTTCCAATGTTTAAAAATATTAGCTGTGACTTTTGAACAACTAAACCCTACAATTTCATTTTCTATTTCACTTAACTCTTTTCCACTATTAGCAATTGCATCTTGAAATTCTGCAACTTTACCACTTTCGTGAATTAACTCTGATAAAATGAATTTTCCTGTTTCTTGTAAAAAGGCAGGTAACAATAACTCTTCTTTTAAATCAAAAGAGATTGAAGCCACCCATGAGTTAACTAAGTTAGATGCCAAATTAGAAGTAAACATGAAGTCATCAGTACTTACTTGGTATGCATCAAGATTGGATTTGATCAAATCTTGAACAATGCTTCCTAAAGCAATTGAAATGGTAAAGTTGACACCCAGCAAGTTAATAGCACGGCTTGGGCTTTCAACAGCATGTCTAAAACCAAACATGGCAGAGTTTGCTACTTTTAGAAGGGTTGTTATAATCAATGGATCTTGTTCAATGATTTTTAATAAATCTAAAGGCTCTTTATCAAGAGATTTTCGAAACTCTTCTAGTTCAATAACACTTTTTGGTAGTGGTGGTAATGCGTCTATTTTTTGTATTAAAGTATTTTTCATTAAGTAAGTATCCTATATTTTTATGTAGATTGATTTTTTTAACGTAATGGCTTCTTCGATATTATAAGCTGATTGGATTAAAATATCTTCTTTTTTCCCTTTTGTAACTGCTATGACATAATCACCTTCGATTTGTTCACCTTTTAAGGCTATGGTAAAGTTGAAGATTTTCTTTATGAGATCATTGTATGTATCAGTAGTACGTAGTATTATACCAAGTCTAGCCCCTGATAACCTATAGATATTATCGTTCACATCTATAAAAGATTCTATCTTTTTTCCTATAGCTCTAAAAAACTTGTCTCCTGTATGTTGGCCAAACTTTTTATTGACATATATTAACGAAGGAATTGACAGCTCCATAAAAGTTATCACAGGAGGTAGTTGTGGCAAATCATTTTTTATTTTTTTGATATTCTCTAAATGGGTCACTTCATCAATATACAAGATATTATTTTTGGTGTACCCAATGAGTATATTTGAAATATTTTGAATAATATAATCTTTGTTCTTTCTCAAAATTTGCTTGAATGTGTCTTCAAACATAGCTGGAAAAATAAATAGAATTTCGTATTTATTAATGATTGGAATAGAATATTGTTTGTATCCAGTATCTTCAATGACGGATTTGGTTTTTGTCAGACCTTTAATATTAACGTTAGCAATTCCGTAGAATAGCCGATTTGAAATAAAATGAGAAATCTTTGTGTTAATATCTTCGTAATCAAAACTATTTTGAGATAAAATCTGACTGGTTAAATCAGACATTTTTTGATTGATAATAAATTTTAGATTGACTTCATTATAATGCAAAAAAGTTTTTATTTGGTCATCACCTACAATATGAAAATCATCCTGATTGTATGCTTCTTTTGATATGGCAAGCTCTTTGGTATGAAACTCTCCAATATTCACTAGAATTTCATGATTGATTTCTTTGTATTCATTATTTAAAGAGGTGTCACCATTAATATTTTTGAAGGTACTGTAATAATTTTTTGCATTGAGAATTGAATTTTCAGTCTGTTTTTTAGAATAATAAAGTGCCAAACTTAAGTAGATTTTTGCAAAAACACTTAGAAGTTGAGATGCCGTTTTATGTAGCTCACCATAATGAAAAATTGCTTGGAAAATCTCATGAATATTTTCTTTCGAGTTTATCTTCATAAATTTATTGATGATAACATCAAGTATTTTTAAATTAAAAAACTGATAATAATCATTTTTAACGGGTTCACAATTGGTTAATATTGTTGCAACTTGTAAGTATTTGATCTCATTTATTTCATGTGAGAATAAAAGTATATTATGAATTGTTTCAAGGTTTTGGGGATCAAATTCTTCCCCTGCAAAAATAAAGTTATCAACAACTTCTTGATGGGTTAATTTTGTTGTTGATTCGTAGTGAAAAGGGATATAGGTTAAAACCAAACT
>Ga0209081_1001819_pt1 | contig 12571 bp, 9 predicted proteins | sample GOMGulsemesocosm_4_FD_184636 | JGI IMG/M metagenome (GOLD analysis project Ga0209081, IMG submission 184636) | Methane-oxidizing microbial communities from mesocosms in the Gulf of Mexico - GOM15B Gulf of Mexico (SPAdes) (version 2) | ecosystem: Environmental > Aquatic > Marine > Cold seeps... | reverse complement strand
CCGAGGTCTTGATTTGGCCTTCAAGCTCACTCATCGCCGCGCGACGGGTGTAAACCTGAATGGCGCCCGCAGGTGAGGTGCGCCCCTGCAGGGCGCCCTGTGCACCGCGGAGAATCTCAACTCGGTCGAGGTCGAACATCTGCATGAACACAACGTTTGGCACCACTGGCGCACCATTCCAGTAGGCATCCACAACAGCGCGAGAACCGCCATCCGGGTCTGTACTCATGCCCCGCATAGAGATGGTGGAGTTGCGCTTATTACTGTCGAGGCTCAGACCAGCCGTCATCTGCCCGAGGTCTTTAAAATCGGAGATTTCAGCACTCTGCATAGCGTCGCCGCCAACCGCAGAGACAGAGCTTGGAATGTCCTGGATGGACTGCTCACGCTTCTGCGCCGTAACAATCAACTCCTCAATCATCAGGCTAGGAGCCATAGGGTCTTGCGCTAGGGTGTATTGGCTACAAAGGGCCAGTGCTAACAAACTAAGGCGGGTTTTCACAGTATGCGCTCTCCAGTTACATCAGAGTCGAAGGACTCAGGATCACTTAGGTTTTCGATGGAGCCCTATTCAGTCTTATTGAATAAAAGCCTAGTCGCGCATAAGACCACAACTTAATACCATCTGCTTAATCAATCCGGACTACTGAGTAACGAGTGACACTCAAAGGTGTCAGAATTCCAGTAACTGTGGGTTTAACACCCGCCAAGTTCACATATACGCCTTGAAAGTAAAATCACCTAAAGCCAACTTCAAACCAATGTAAGCGACACAAGAATGCCAGAACGACTCTCGAGACCCGGCCCCATACCCAAACTACACCAGCAATGAGCTCGACTCAAAAAAGCCACTAACTAAAACCATCCTTTTAAAGGGCGTCCCACCGAAGCCGCCCGCTGAGAACACATTTAGGCAGACAAGAGAAGTCCAGTACAAAAAAAGGGGAGCCGCTTGCGCGACTCCCCTTTTTGACCTGCAGACTGCCTAATTAACCTTCAACAGGCACAGACATATCGTAGAACTGCTTGGTCCACTTGCGGTGCTTGTTGATGGGACCATCGCCATCACACAACGCAGGGTTTTCTTGATAGATCTTGTCACGCCAAATTGGAATATCGTCATCTACGCCAGTTTTAAAGCCATAAATGATCGACGGACCGAGATCCATATCACTGGAGATATTGGTGGTTACACCCATAGTCCAGCGCAGCATGGTGGTGCTCTCATCAATCGGTGTGGCCACGTGGTAGAGCATAAACTCACCGGCCGAGCCATCCACCATACTGTTGAAACCAGTACCGTGCACAGTCGTAATGCCAGGACCATGGGAGGTACGGGTCAAGGTGTGCTTATCACCACCGGCGTCGGCAACCTCATCAGCCAGGAAGTCATCGGGCATTTCCATCTGCGAAGCGGTGGTCTTGATTGGGCCCTCAATCACACAGGAGGCTTCGGAGAAAGACGGCATGCGGTGCAGGTAGGTAAAATGCGGCTGATCCACGTCATTTTCTGCAATTTCCTGCACACAGGTCGGCAGCGTAATGTCCATGGTCTCCAGCTCGTGATACTTAACATCACCGTTCAGACCTTCCACCATCGGTACTTCGATGTATGGTGCACGGCCTTCTGGGTGGTACCAAGCGTGAATCACGCCATTGCGCTCACAAACTTCGTACTTATCGGCCACAGCGCGCGCCGGAATCTTCTTGGCGTAAGGGATGTCTTTACACTCACCTTCGCCATCAAACTGCCAGTGGTGGAAAGGGCAGCGAATATTCTCACCAACCACAGCGCCTTGGTACAAGGGCGCACCCAGGTGCGGGCAAAAAGCATCAAGTGCTCGGGCTTCGCCACTTTCGGTGCGGAACAGTACCAGTTTGTTGCCAGCCAGCGTTACTTCTTTAACTTGGCCTGGGGCCAAGTCCTTGCTGAACTCTAGGCCAAACCAGCCGTGCGGAATAGGGAAAGGAAAACGGGACATTTCTGAACCTCCAACAGGTTGCATTCGATATGCGTCGATCTTTTGTTTTATGTTCGGTCAATCACACCCAAAGGATGCACCACTAAACCGATGAAATAAAAGTAACACACGTGTAACTAGTTACACAAGAGTAAAGCCAGTCAAGAAACAGAAAAAGTACTAATTTTCGTTAAGCTGCCCCCGCAACACAAAGAACCCAGCCACGGCAAAAATCAAAGCGAGGCAGGATTGCCCACCACTGACAAGATTTGGGTGTAAAGTTTGAGGATAGACCAAAAGCCCAAGAGCTGAGGGCAAGAAAAAACAGAAGTGAAACCAAGTATAAAAGAACGAAGAGGTACGGAGCACCCGGGGGCGCTCCGAGAGCAATGCAAGAGACTGAGCCCAAGCACCGCCAAAGACAACACTTAGCTCATAGGGAACAAAGCGTTCATCTTCTGAGCCAGCATCATGTTGCCTTTAGCTTTAAGCTTACCGGTCATGAATGCCTGCATACCATTAACAGAACCGTCAGCAACACCAACAAATGTAGCCAGGTCAGTTGCAATGGTTACTGATGGTGCTTCGTGCTCACCCTTGGTAATTTCCTGAGCGCCATCTTTAACAACGATGTAGAAGTTCTCACCGTCTTTAAAATCGTACTGGAAAATAGCGTCCATACCGGCAGCAGCAGCAGAGTTAAAGCTTTCGTTCATTTTTGCAATCAGATCATCAACAGTCATTACGACCTCCTAAGGGCGTTATTATCTAAAAAATATACTCGAGCTTGCAGACTCAAGTAGATTACATTTAAAAATCACCAAGCGTGATTTTATTTGGAAACCGTTGCCGCCTCTTGCGACAACATCGCATCGACTACCGGAGAACCAGTCGCCGCTACGCTCCATTCAGGTAGGGTGCAGTTGAAACCTTGAGCGCACCCAAACATATTCTTTGCTTCGCCAGTCCATGCTTGCTCGCTGGTGATCAGGCGAGTCATACGTAAGGACCGCAACAATGAAAACAGCCGTTGCCCAGTAAACACTTAAAAAAGAATGCGCCTCCAGACCGAGAAAATAAAAGTAACACGTGTGTAACTAGCTGCACAAGCGTAAATCTAACCAAGAAACAGAAAAAGTACTAATTTTCGTTAAGCTGCCCTTACAGCACACAAGATCCCATCCACCACAGTCAGGCAAGGCCAGCCTGTAAAGGCTGAAATACAAGCCTGGCAACTTGAGAGTAGACCAAAAGCTATAGAGCCGAATGTCGCACGCAATACGCAACCCTACTACAAAGCAGCATGCCACCGCCCAGCTCGCCTCTCCCTGCAGGTGTCTCTTTATAAAGCATTATCTCGCAGAGCATGAGCCGCTGCGCGGCGCCCAGAGAACACACAGTCGGCCAGCGACAAGCCACTCACGTAGGACTTTGAGCACACCCCGACGGCCGCGCGACCGGCGGCATAGAGCCCATCTATCGACTGCCCCTCGGTACTTAGCACCGCGCCACTGGCTTCATCCACCTTGAGGCCGCCCAACGTCATGGAAAGACACGGCACCTTGGGGTTATCCAGTGAAATATCGATCGCGTAATAAGGGCCAGAACCCAGGGCGCGCAGATACTTCTCCGACTTATTGAACTCATCATTACCGCTCTCGGCCCCCTTATTAAACTTCTCCGCCACGGTGCTTAAACCCTGTGCATCCAAGTTGCACAGAGCCGCCAACTCAGCCAGCGTGCTGGCCTTTTTTGTACTGGTGTGTATAAACAGGCGAATCGGCATCCACTGAGTCCAAGGTATCGCGCCGCCGGGGCGCGTCAGTCTTTTGGCCTCACGCATAATCTCTTCATCAACGATGAGCCAGCCCTTGCCCTTATTCGCATTGACCAGGTGCTGCGAGGTGGCGGCGCCATAAAGGTCCTCACTGCAAACACGCTGTCCGTCACCTGTGACCACCAAACCCTTCAAAAGGCACGATGGCGGCGTAAAGAAGCGCCAGGCTGAGACCTTATCCATGTGCTCGAGGTCGCCGCCAACACTGCTGCCCAACATGATACCGCTGCCGTGGCAGTCTTCCCCCAACGGGCGTACACCCTTGTAGATGGGCGCATAGTCTGTGAGCATATCAAGGTTATTAATAAAGCCACCGGTGCTCAACACCACGCCTTTTTCGGCGCGGATACGCTTGACCAGTCCCTTGTTGCGCAGCTTGTGTACTCCGGCGCGAAACAGCGAGCCCATCTTCGGCTCGAGCATACAAAAACCATTGGCCAGCTTATTCAGGCGGTTCATGGTGCCTCGCACCAGAGGATTGGTCGGCGCCTCTAACAACTCAAGGCCGACAATTCGGTTATCGCCGTCAACAATCAAACGCTGTACTTCCGTGTGCGCGCAAACGTCCACATTGTCCGATGCGGCCAAGGCGTCGCGCATAGCACCCCAGATGAACTGCCCCGTTAAACCTTCACCAAAGGTGCGGTGCCCACGGCGCACCGGAGTGGCTTTTTCTTTAAAGGGCGAGCTCAATTCATTACCCGAGTAATAGAGGTAGAAACCATCGGGTGGGTAGGAGGTTTTCTCATCAAAGGTGGTGGCATCAAAGTTAACGCCGTGGCTCTCTAACCACTCAATATTGGGCACACTGTCTTCACAAAAGCGGCGCAGGGTTACATCGCTCACCGCGCCCTGAATTTCCTCTTGCAGGTAGGCAAACATATTGTCGACGCTGTCATCATCACCCGCCTCAAGCTGCCATTTAGTGCCGCCACCGGCGTAGACAATGCCACCGCTGAGCGCCGAGGCGCCACCGCCTGCGAGACGATCAATCAACAGCACCTTGGCGCCCTGCTCCGCCGCATCAAGCGCCGCACTGGCACCCGCCATACCAAAACCCACCACCGCGAGATCGGTTACCGTATCCCATTGCACGGCGTTTACATCCGCCACCTGTAGTGGCGCATTATTAAAATAGTTTGCTTGAGTCACCCTGCTCTCCCCATCATCTCAATTGCACAGCGCCGGTGAAAACCGCGCAGCTCGCACAAATCCGCTCGCACGAGCGCCTATAAAACCATCTTGCCTAGCCTGCTAGTCGGCAGCATCGTCCATGTTGAGTACAGGTCAATAACGCTAAAAGACTCGTTTGAAGTCAAACAAAAAAACAAAAAAAACCGCGCAAAGGCGAGCCTAGGCGCGGTTTATCGTCGGCAAACGGTGAGCTAGTTAACGTTAGCCGCGTCTAAAAATGCAGGGCGCTCACCGCCGCCGTGCGCCTCAATGCAGGCGCCGTTTAAATAGGCCCCATAGGGCGACGATAACATCACACACAGATGCCCCATGTCCGCAGGCAGCGCCATACGCTGCAGCGGAATGGTTTTGTGTACCGCATCAATACCGGCTTGATCACCAAAATGCAGTTCTGCTTGCTCGGTCAGAATTGGCCCAGCTGCAATGGCGTTCATGCGCACCTTGGGCGCCCACTCCACGGCCAGAGATTGCGTCAGACTCACCAAGCCGGCCTTTGCCGCACCGTAAGCGGCGGTACCCGGTGAAGGGCGCAACGCACTGACACTGGCGATATTCAGAATGACACCGCCGCTGTCCTGCTCGCGCATAATTTTGTTGGCCGCCTGCGCAAGGTTCAAGGGCGCTAGTAGATTCAATTTAATGATCTTTTCAGAAAATCGTGGCGAGGCGGTTGCCGCATCGGCGAAGGGCGCGCCACCGGCGTTATTGACCAGCACATCCAAGCGCCCGTACGCCTTGGCGACGTGGTCCATAAATACACCGATGGCCTCTAGATCGCTGACATCCAGCGAATAAAACTCAGCCTCATTGCCACCTACTTCGGGCAATGATTCCGGCTCGCGTCTTGCGCAGACAACAACCTTGGCACCGGCGGCCAGGTAAGCCTTCGCAATACCGCGCCCAGCACCCTGGGTACCACCCGTGACAATAACTACCTGCCCGTCAAGACGAATAGAGTTCTCGATCGAAATTTCCACTTCACGCTCTCCCACGAATAAATAATGCCACAGCCAGATACGCCAACGCAGCGAACAGGTTAATGGCTCCGATGATAACCAAAGTCAGCCACTGGGGGATAACACAAATAAACTAGGAGAGAAGCCCAGCACCACGCCCGCCGTCACATTCACGAAGCTTCAAGATTCAAGAAAAAATCAACAATCTCTTGCGCCGCTGAAATATCCCCCGCCTGTCCACCCAGTATCCTCGGAAAGCGGGCCACAGGGGAGGCTATGACATGACCAGAACCCTGTAGGGTGTACAGGCGAACCTCTACCCCCGACGCACCCAACCAACGCTGCTCGACCACCGAACTGCTTGGGTTGCCGTCGCGCTCGGGGTGAACAATAGTCCTGGGGGATTGATCAATAGCGGCCAAACCAAGCCAATAGTCGGTGCTTGCAAGCGACGACCTCACATGACCGCGGCTGCTATCACCAAACAGCTCAACCAAGCCACCCGCATAGGGGTTAATCGGGTCTTCTGTGCCATTTAATATAGCCACCGACACTGGCTGCTCTGTGGGCTCACAATCAAGATTTTCATCCACCGGCAGATTCGCGGCGATGGGCGCAACCCCGGCAACCAACTCAGGCGCCTCCAGCGCTAAGCGCAAAGCCATGTGGCCGCCATTGGAAAAACCGGTGGCAAACACCTTAGTCCTATCAACGCCGTACTGACCGGCCAAGCTATCGAGCAACGCTGTTAGAAACCCCACGTCATCAATATTTTGAGTGTTGGCTGTGTAGTTAGCCGAACCACGGCAGTCATTCCAGTGGTTTTCAAAACCATCGGGATAGACCAACAGGTAGCCGTGCTGATCAGCTAACTGATCAAATTCATAAGCGCTCTGTCCTCGCACCGCAGCCCCGGAACCTTTCGAACCGTGCAACACAAAGATAACCGCTGGATCGGCTGCAGGCAGTGCAGGGGTGTAAAGCGAGTATGTCCGCAGCCGCTCATGGATGCGTAATTCATGTTGCGTAAAGCGGCCGGGCAGGTCTGGTTCAGCGATTGTCGGTGAGTAAAATAAATAGCCACCGACGAGCAGAAAGGCGGCGGTGATTACTGAAAAAAATAAGGCGATTATTTTAACCGCACGCGATCGAAGGTATTTTTTTGGCATTATTAATCTCCATACACCTAAATTTGACTCCCTGCTAAACATCACCCCAAAAGGCGCGCCGAATCGGCTGCACGGCGTCACTGAAAGCCTCGGCCGCAACAGGCAACAATGGCGCAAGATTCATAAAACCGTGCACCAAGCTGTCGAAGCACTGGTACTGCACGGCAGTGCCCGCTTGTTGCAGGGCCTTTGCATAGTCGGCGCCGTCATCGCGCAGTACATCAAAGTGTGCCGTCATCACATAGCTGGGGGGCAAACCGCTGAGGTCGTCGCTCAACAGAGGCGAGACTGAGGGCTCGCGAGCCTGCTCTGGGTCGCTCAAATATTGCTCTTTAAACCACTGCATTTCGCCACGCTTTAAATTGTAACCTTCCGACATATCAAAATAAGAAGGTGTGTCCAGCGTGTGAATATTGGTCACTGGGTACCAAAGGCTCTGGTGGCACACGGCAGGCCCCTGCTGGTCCCGTGCACGCAGGCTCGTCACAGCCGCGAGGTTACCTCCGGCGCTATCGCCCACCAGGGCGAGTCGGCTTGCATCAACATTGAGCTGCGCGGCATGCTCTGCCACCCAACACAAGGCATCGTAAGCATCGTCGTAAGCGGCGGGAAAAGGATGCTCTGGAGCGAGCCGGTAATCCACCGAACACACCACACAGTTAGCCTGTAAGCTCAGGCGTCGAGCCACCTCTTCATGGGTATCGAGATCACAGACCACCCAGCCGCCGCCATGGTAAAACACTACCACCGGCAACGCCTCATCGGCGACAGGCCGATAAACTCGCATCGATATTTGACGCTGTTGGTCTGAAGATGGGATCTGTATTTCATCCACCGAGTGAATATCGCTGGCTTCAAAGTTGGTGCTCAAGGAGTGCACCAACTGCCTCGCAGCCTGTGCTGTTAAGCCTGTGATGTCCGGCAACTTCAGTTCAGCGACATAAGCCAATAAACCCGAAACTTCAGGGTGTAATTGAGGGTTAGTCATAACATTCACTCCGATCTTTTAGCATTATTATTTTGTCGTATAAGGGCATCATAAACTGAGATTACGACTACAGAACAGTCATTTTCTAAGCACCTGAGCATCACTGAGGTTTTTTATATCCGGAGCCACATTTAGGCAGCCATGCATCAGATTAAACGCCCGTATGAGACACTCTAGCGCCCCATCAGGACATGGAATGTCCGGTTAAAACTCGTTAGACTGATGACTCAAACTTCCTCACCCTGAATGCACTTATGCCTGACACCTCCCAAGAACTGGCCTTCGGCAGTTTTCTAAAATTCTGGCGCGGCATTCACAGTATCAGCCAAGAGTCTCTGGCAGACCGCCTCGGCAGTTCGCCACGTCATATAAGCCGCCTAGAAAATGGCTTTAGCCGCCCCAGTGAAAACATCATAGAAGATATTGCCCAAGCGCTGGAGCTTGGTGAGCGAGATCGCAATCACCTACGCATTGCCGCTGGTTATAGCGCGAAACAACGGAAAATTGACTACCACTCAGACGAGCTAAAATGGCTGCGCAAAGCCATGAAGCTGACATTGCGCGCCCTTGACCCCTATCCCTCCGCGCTCATCGACAGTGTCAGTAACATCTTGATGGTAAACCGCGCCTGGATAAACTTCTATCGCCCGCATATCAGCCAAGAGCCCCTCGACCAGGTCATCAACCACATTGACTTTATGTTCAGTCGTCAAGGCGCTGGTGACCTCGTGGAAAATCGCGAAGACACGCTTTCGGCCCTGCTAATGACACACTCACAGGCCGCTATGCTTAGCCGTACAGAGGAAGATAGAGCAGCCGTCGATCGTCTGTTAAAGAACCCCAACCTGCCCGCTAACTGGCAGCAACGTGCAGCCAAGCTAGAGCCTATGGCCAGTTTTAAAGTAGAGGTGGATTATCAAGGTCGCCTTGAGAAGTTCTACAGTGTTAACCAAAACATCGGGGCGAGCGGCTCAACGGCTTACATTTCTGAGCCGCGCTTAACCATCAGCACACTCTACCCAGAAGACGATGAACTTGACCTATCGGGCTTGGCCGCGCCGGTAACGCACCCCCTGGTATTTTACTGATCGGCCTCTGCTCTGCGACTGATCACTCGCCACCTAGCCCTCAGTCGCGGGCGTGTTGATGATTCACGGATGTTCCGCCATCGACGGGAATGATCGTTCCATGGGTATAGGCACCTGCACGAGAACATAGATAGACCGCCACACCCGCCATTTCTTCAGCGCGACCAGTACGCTTCAACAAACTATTGCTAATTATGTCGTCACCAAAGTTATCGAACACATGATCCGACATTTTGCTGGGAAAATAACCCGGTGCAACCGCGTTTACGGTAATTTCTCGTGGCCCAAGCTCACACGCCAAATGCTTGGTTAGATGGTGCACCGCCGCCTTACTGGCGGTGTAGGCATAACTGCCCGTGCGGTGCACGGTGGGTATGTGCAGACCATCCATAGAACCTATATTAATCACTCGGGCAGGTTCACCCACCTGAGCAGAGCATTCCAATAACGGCGTTAGATCACGTGTCAAGGCAAACACGGCGGTGACATTAAGGTTCATTAATTTTTCAAATGCGCTTTCAGGGTACTGCTCAAACGACTGGCCCCAAGCCGCGCCAGCATTATTAATTAAAATATCCAAACGCCCTTCTCGGTTTTCTAATGCTTGGCGAATGATCTCACGCCCCAGGGCATCAGAGATGTCCGCCGGCAGTGACTCACAGCAACCAAACGCCGATAAGGCTTGCGCCGCCTCATCACAGGCCTGTGTTTTTCTGGCGGTAATGTACACCTTGGCTCCGGCTTGCAAGAGGCCCTGAGCCATCATACGACCAATGCCTCGACTGCCGCCGGTCACCAGCGCCACCTTGCCACTGAGAGAGAACAGGTGTTGTAGGTCTAAAGTTGGCTCATCCATCGTCGACTCCTAAGCTAAATATATGCAGTAAATTCTGTATTAATACCCGTATGCGTTTTACTTATCAGGCAGCTAACGATGACCTGTGTTTCACTGCTCGTTTATTTTTTTACGCGTAACTCACGGCGTAGAATTTTACCAACATTGGACTTAGGCAGTTCGGTCAGGAACTCAACATGTTTTGGCACTTTGTAAGCCGTTAATTGCCCACGGCAAAAATCACGCAACTGAACCTCCGTCAACCCTGGATCCAGCCTAACCGCGAATACTTTCACCGCTTCAGCGGTGCGTTCATCGCTCACCCCCACTACTGCGCACTCCAAAATACCTGGGTGGCCACTGACCACGTCTTCAATTTCATTTGGGTAGACATTAAACCCAGAAACCAAAATCATGTCTTTAATACGGTCGACAACACGCACGAAGCCATCTTGTTGAATGACCGCAACATCACCGGTGCGAAACCAACCATCGGCATCAATCGCCTCACGCGTTGCCTCGGGGCGCTGCCAGTAACCCTGTAAAACATTCGGTCCACGCACCAACAATTCACCCTCGGCCTCGAAACCAAGGTCATCACCAGCACTGGAAACCACCTTGACTTGCATAGCGGGCAATAGCTTGCCGACAGTGCCTAACTTATTATGTTCTGGTGTATTACAGGTGAGCGCCGAGGCGGTTTCGGAGAGGGCGTAGCCTTCAAACAGCTTGCTGCCAGTACGCGTTTCCCACTCGGTGGCAATCGAGCTAACCAGCGCGGCGCCGCCCGCAATGGAACCCTCCAGCGCGGTAAAGTCAATTTCATCAAATTGCGGGTGCTGCATCAAACCCGCGAACAGAGTGTTGACCCCAGCCATGCCGGTAAAACGGCAGCCTTTCATGGTTTGCACCATGCCATCGATATCTCGTGGGTTGGGAATAAGAACCGAGAGTGCACCACGCAGGCAACTGCTGACGATATTCCAGGTAAAACCATAAATGTGGTAGAGCGGCATGGGAGCGATAATAATCTCACGCTCATCGCTGTCACCGACAAAAGCCGCTGAAGACTGCATCGCACTGGCAAAAATATTACCCTGCGTCAGTATTGCGCCCTTCGCCACACCAGTGGTGCCGCCCGTGTATTGCAACACCGCGATATCGTCCATAGTGGTGTGCACAGGGGGAAGCGGTGACCCCTCGTGCTTTAATAAAATATCCACCAAGCGCTCAACACCCGCCAGCCCTACATCAGGGATCGGTTGCGCCGCACACATATCCCCCATGTGTGTGACAACCAATTTTTCAATCGCTGTTTCAGGGATTACCGCTGCCGTCGAGGGCAATAAATCGCTGAGCACAATCAGCAAACGTGCACCGGAATCGTTAAATTGATGCTTTAGCTCACGCGCCGTATAGAGAGGGTTAGTGTTCACTAAAATCAAACCCGCCCGCAGAACGCCCCAAGCCACCACTGGGTACTGATTTATATTCGGCAGCTGTACCGCTACTCGGTCGCCACTTTTAAGGCCGCAGTCTTCCAACAAGTAGACCGAAAACGCGCGACTGAGTGTTTCCAACTGCGCAAACGTCATATCCTGACCAAGACAGGAAAACGCTACTCGCTCGGCGAAGCTGGCGCATGACAGCTCAAACTTTTCACTTAAGTTGATGTGACCATCAACGTTAATATCGGCCAGCATCTGCTGTGCATAGCTCATACTTTTTATATTCATAGCGTTCTCTTCCTACTGCATCAACAAGGCTAGACAAACCATAATGGGCACCTCATTATTTAATGACTTCTCTAGCCACATCCAGTTGCACACGAATTTCTGTGTAGCGCTGATGATCAACTCGATAACGTGAATAACAAAATGCCGCCAACATAATCATTAATGACAACCCTGGGCCGTACATCCAAGCCAAGCGCGTCAGCATATCAACTGACACATCCGCTTGTGACGTCACGCCCTTAAAGCCAGAAAGCTCAATGGCAATGCCCGCAAAAAAGGCCCCGAAACCAAAGGTTACCTTCTGCGTCAGCATAATGGCCGAGTTAAGAATTCCCTCTTGACGTAGCCCCGTATCCATTTCAATTTCATCAACCACATCGGGAATCATGGCCGCCACCACGTTAATCTGGGCGATATAAAAAGCTTGATGTACCACGATAAAAGTACAAACAACGGCGAGCAATGCGCCGCTGCCATTTTCTGGTGTCAAACCATAGAGGTGTGACAACACAGGCATTGGACCTATACATGCAGCGCCACACAACAAATAGATAACCGCTTTCGGTTTTCCAAACCACTGCGTGCCCTTCATGGCCATCCACGAGGCTGGCACCAAAGAGAGCATAATACAGAGCATGAAGACGCCAATTTGCTCACTGCTAAAACCGTAAAAATAGGTATTTATGTGCAACAACATGGTGCTGGAAATACCAATGGAAGTCGCCATCACCAAACTGCCCAGCAGCACGGTGCGCGCTGACTGAGAACGCAAAAGGCCCGCAAGGTTGGTAAACGCAAAGTACCATG
>Ga0209081_1001818_pt1 | contig 12573 bp, 8 predicted proteins | sample GOMGulsemesocosm_4_FD_184636 | JGI IMG/M metagenome (GOLD analysis project Ga0209081, IMG submission 184636) | Methane-oxidizing microbial communities from mesocosms in the Gulf of Mexico - GOM15B Gulf of Mexico (SPAdes) (version 2) | ecosystem: Environmental > Aquatic > Marine > Cold seeps... | reverse complement strand
AGCGCTGCAGCTATGGCAGCGCCAGGCATTGCCGGCCTTGCTCGGGGCCGCGATGGGGTCGAAATAGACGGTGTAAGAGAGCCAAGTTTGTGGACTTCCGAAATCCCGGCCTTGCCTTCGCTGCCGCAATACCAGGGCGATCGCAATGTCGACCTTGCCATTGTTGGCGGGGGGTATACCGGCCTGTCTTGCGCTTACTACGCTAAACGCCTTCGCCCAGATTGGAATATCGTTGTTCTGGATTCTCACCAGATAGGTTCAGGTGCCAGTTCGCGCAACAGTGGCGCCGTGTCGCCACGTTACGTTGGCATTGATGATGTTGATATGCCTCAGCGAGGGCTGCAAAGGCTTCAACACTTTATCGAAACCGAAGAGATAGATTGCGATTTTTTACCGGCAACCAATCTGCGTCTTTTGAAAACCAAGAGTGATGGGCAGCAAGCCCGCTCATCGCTTCAGGGTGGTGGACAATGGGTTTCTCCAGAGGAGCTTCGCGAGCGTGCCGGCACAGCCTATTATGCCGGAGGCGGTGTTGAGTACTCAGGTATCTATAAAGTTCACCCGGCAAAGCTGGTAACGGGACACCTAAAGGCGGCCTTGGGGTTGGGGGTCGAGTTATATGAAAATTCCCCTGTGCTCGACATTAAAAGTGGCAAGCCAGCATTACTCAGTACCCCCGGGGGAAATATAAGCGCAAAGCATGTATGCATCGCAACCAATGCCTATACCCCTCGCCTTGGTTTACTTGAATATAATATGTTTCCGGTGCACCAGTATACGTTCGCCACTCGCAAATTGAGTACGGCTGAAATTCAAGGGCTCGGCCTGGACCGTTGGGATGTTCGTTTCGAGAAGGTTACTCTGCCGGTGACTTTCTGTCTTATGCCCTCTGGTCACTTCTTCGTGCGCATGGTACTGGGTTATGCCAGTCACAATTCGAGCCAGTGGCAGGATATAGAAGGCGCCAAGCGGCTTGCCAAGCAGGTATTTGAACAGCGCTACCCGAGCATTGCCAATATTGGTTTGGTGCATGGCTGGCATGGCGTGACCGGGCACACGCCCTTGAGCCAGCCGATTGCTGGCCCCATCGGTGACGGCAACATCCATGTCAGTGTGGCGTATAATGGTTCAGGTATTATGCCCAGTCATAACAACGGTTACCTAACGGCCTGCAACATAATCGGCCAGGACGATCAGGACCTAAAATTCCTTACGGGCGATAAGGGCCTTACGCCTTTTCCCGGCGACTTCTACCGAAGTTTGATGTTAAAACCCTTTATGAACCTGATGACACCTGTGTGATCTCAACGCAGCTATTCATGGTTAAAGATCGGCGGATCCCATAGATTTTTAACCTACACGGCCTGATTCAAACGTTGCCATACCAACTTGTCCGTGGTGTCTTCCTGCTCGGCTGACAGGGTGAGTTGGTTGGCCTGCTCATCAAAGCTAAAATTGCGCACCAGTGTTGTGCCTACCCACTGCGGCATCATGCTGTTTTGAATGTGGTGGTGCACACTCTTGTCGTCAATCTCAAAGGGTCCGCAGTAGCTGATGTAACCAAAACCAGCGAGAAACCAAGGAACGACTTTACTCACCTCCTCTTGAGAGAGTGGCGCCTGTGGATTATTTAATATCTGTTGTTTCAATTGGCCGGTTGCCATACGATCTTGTGACAGTAACGGCCGGCTTTTCTCCATCAGTGTGGCCGATACCCAACCATCTGGGGAGTAGATAATATGGCCGTCGACATGCCCCCCAAATGGAAGCCGAGTGGTGTTGGTTGCATTTTGGGTCACGGACCACTCTGTGAGTTTCCAAACACCGTGAAATTTTTGAAGGTTCTGCGTCATCGATCGTCTCCTGACGGTTGAAAAGCCACTATTGCGTGAGGCCCCGTTGGGCCGATCGCTTTAACTATTTTGAAATTCTAAATAGGCGCGCTTAAATGAACTGGTCCCAAAATGGGCGCGAAACCAGGCGTATAAGCGTACGATGCGCAAGACAGGTTTGGGTTCGTATTGCACCAGCGCACGTTGGTAGCTGGCGCGCTGTTTTATGTGTGAGAACCATCGATTAATCTGTGGGTAATCGTCTAAAGGAAAGTGCATCAGTTGCAGGCGATGCAGGTTCACTGTCCAGGCGATATCGGCAATGCTGAAGCCTTCACCTGCAAGCCAAACGTTATCCTTCAGACACTTCTCGAGTTGTTGGAGTGCTTTGTGCATACTGCCGATGCTGTGGCGGACTTTCTCATCGCCCAAGCCCTGTTTGGAAGAAAACTGTTTGTGGAATTTTAGTAGGTCCCGATTGAGCAGTTTTTTTTCTAAATGTTCCAACTGCCGCTGAGTCTTTTTTGCCATGGGTTTGAACAGGTATTCAAACGACAGGGTTTTTATGTGTATTTGTGTTTCGTTGACGAGCGCAATAAGCCTATCGCGCCGGTCCTTGTCGATACCGTCGCCCTGCATCAAACTGTGCGCTGAACCGCGCCCCGAAAATTGTTGATCCAAATACTCCAGAATATCGGTGGACTCAATAATGACGGTGCCGTCGTGGATCAGGGTGGGTACGACCCCGTTGGGATTGATGCCCTGATACCAATCGCTGAGGTTCTCATCCTTGGGGATATTCACCAGGTGGCTGGTCCAGGGCAATTGCTTCTCTTCCAGCATCATTCGCACGCGCTGTGAGCAGTTGCTCATGCCCACGTGAAACAGGTGTAAACCCTTCCATTCAGTGACTTCTTTTGTGGTCGGAATGATAATACCCATCAATATTTTCCTGTGTTGATCCAAGAATAAACGTAAGGATTGCGCCAAGTGTTAACCGGCCCTGTATAGGGTCTTCACGCGCTTGGCCTTAACCCGCTTCTCGAATCAAATTTTCCTGAGCACCCAGGTTAATGAGGCCATCGCTACTGCGAATGGTGGTGGTTAAACGGTCGCCGGGCTTCAGGTAACGGCCATTGCTTTTCTGGCCCGTTATAAAGAACTTCCACTTGAGTGACTCAGGCAGAAGCTGGACCAGCTTGACGATGGGCGCAGGGGGAATTTGCATGGCACAACCACTGGGTGTGCCTGTCATGACCAGATCGCCCACATCGAGATCACTGACCTGGGTGAATTCACTGAGTGACTCTGCCGGTTTGAAAACCAGATTTTCGGTCGAGTCCTGTTGACGCACCTGATCGTTAACCTTGAGTTCCAAGTCCAGTGAATGCAGGTAGTGCATGTCTTCTTTTTCCAGCAAGCAGAGTATCGGGCCAACCGGGCAGAAGGTACGGTAGCTCTTGCCCTTAAAAAACTGCATTTGCGGCACCTGCACGTCGCGGGCGGAAATATCATTGCCAATGACAATACCGGCGACCACCTGGTGAATATTGTCATCGGTGATTTCAATTTCCTGCTCAGTACGGCTGCCGATCACCAACCCCAGTTCCACTTCGTAATCCAGTAGTTGCACGTGGGCAGGGCGCAAAATATCGCTGCTGCCAGCGCAGACGCTGGCACTGGATTTGTTAAAAAACATGTTGAAGGATTTCGCGTCCGGGTCCATTCCGGATTCGAGCATATGCTCTCGGTAATTGGCGCCTTGGCAGAGGACTCGAGCGGGGTTTTTCACTGGGCTCAGTAACTCGACATCTTCCAGCGCGATTGACTCGGAGCTTTGATCTTGCAGCGCGCGCTCTTGTACGGCATAGGCGTTGTCGCGACCGCGCTTGAGAAATTCAGCGGTACTATTGAACTCGCCTGCTACGGGGTATACGCGTTCGTTGAGCAGTACGCCCCACAAACCGATTTGACTGGGGGTTTGTGGATGACTGTAGTGAACAATGTGGCAAATCATAATGAACCTCAAAGAAATCGTGTGTGTTGACGTGACGGGTTACCGCTCTTGGAGAAACGCTTCAGCTTGTTGTTGCTGCTGAAGGTTTCAAGGCCTTGGATAAACTCTTCAGTTTTTTAAAACTCAACTCGTCATCACTGGGCAGGCGTTTGATCAGACTTTTTATCATATTCCAGGGTTTGTCTGCGCCGGTGAAGCTGGCGCTCATGGCTGGGCCCCACTGGTGTTGTGCCGCGCTGTGAAACGGGTGGTAGCCGGTGGGCGAATCGGCGACAAAGAGGTCGCCATCGGCGTAGTGCTCGAACATGTCACCGGCCGAATCGCGCCAGTAATCGAAAATTTGACTGCCGAGAATGTGCCGGCCGATGCCCCAGGCGTGCTTGTGCTGTTTTTTCTCCATGCACTGCTGGCCTATGGCAATCTCTTCCATGGAGTCCAGCTCAAACGCTGTGTGTTCGTGGCCGAGATTAGGCACAAGGGCCAGGGCAATGGTGTGGTGGTCAGTGGGTGTGTCGCCTCGGTCACAGCGCAAGAAGGCAACGATGGGGGAGCTGTCGTCTGCCAGGAATTGAAAATCAGAGACGATCAGCCCCAAAGTATCCTGATACCAGTGCACGGACTCTTTTATGCTTTTTACACTGTGTACCGTGTGACCCAGCTTGTTCACCGCTGGGGGGGCGATGGTCTTGCGCACGGTTTCATTGATGCGTTTTTTGTTGTCACTGGTGTTCCACTCAGGCTGCACGGTTTTGTCTATGGGTGCCAGACTTGAGAGCTCACAGTTGATTTCCAGCATCAGGCCGTTGGGGTCTTTCAGGGTGATATAACGTCCGCTCATGGGGCCGCCACGCTGCAGTACCGGCAGCTCAAAATGATCAGCAAGTGTTTGCACGCTCAGCGCCGAAGCCGTCAGGCCCAGGCGGTCAAACTTGGCGTCTCCCTTCTCTATAACCAGGGCGTGGTGTTGGTGGGAGCGCCCGCGCAGGTAAAGACTGTCCCCCTCTCGGCGGTCGACCAGCAAACCGAAGTCTAGAAAAAACTGGCTGGCGGCCTCGATATCAGGGCGCTGCACGACAAAATAAGCGAGGCCTTCGACCTTAACCAGTGGCTTCGAGCTGCGCTCTCTCACCGGGCAATGGCTTTTAAACCCTGCCAAGGCGGCGCTGTTACTAGGGGCGGTTGCTGTCATAAGGTAGACCTCAGCGTCTTTTGGGTGGCTCGTGTAATTATGTTAGTTGGTTGATGCTAACATAGATGAATGTCATTCAGTAGTGATTATTGGTTTATTTGTATGGGGTTAAAAAATCCAACCAAGGCGGGTGAGATTGCCTTCAGATCAACCTTTTTTGTTATTAACCTATTGATATTACTAGGTATTATATTTCTTGTTGTTTGTTATAAGGTTGTTTTACGAGTTGGGCGCCCATTGTTCATGGGAGCTTTGAAGGTGGGGTCTTGCGAGGACATCGAGTATCGCGGCAACGCTGTAGTCGTGATCAATGGCCTGCCTGACGGCCTCTATTTTGAACTCTTCTGGATGACACTATTTGCTCATAAACACCTCTAGTCGTGCCCTTTTCTATGACTTATGCGTGTCTAGTAAAGCGGGGTCGATTCAATAAGCAGTTAATGAATCAGCTGTTTAATGACTACAGTGCACCTTTTTACGGGGCTGCCAACGTTCGGTACTTTGAGCTTTGAGAATGTATGTAGTGGCATAGTGAATTTGGCCACTTGATAAGAGGTGTCAGTATTGTATTGCTCAACTAAATCTGGCCAGCCTCTATAATGGGCTGTCGATCATCATGGGTGGCGGATTGGGGCCGGCCTTGATGGCAACGATCATCAGCAAAGGAGAAGGGACATAGACGATTATGCTGATCGCGCCCCTGGGTGGTGCCCTGTCCCTCAATCACTATCGGATGCTCAGAGCTTGATAAGAAGGAGTGAGTTTTTAGCGGGGAGTAAGAGTGAGTGTCCTTTTTTATTTTAATTTGATTAATTTATGAGACAGAATTGAGCGCAGATGTTGAGCTTTCATGGCTATTTTAAAACGATAGGTGGGTCGCTAGTGACTCACCTATAGTTGCCATTTATCTTATACTTTTTAACTTTTATACCCGCACACTCAGTGAGTGAGCCTAGCGCTTTCTGCAGAGGAGAATACCGCAGTATTGTTCACATCAGCCAAAGATCCATAGGCGCGAGGTTCATTGGCGACTGCAGACGCCTGATCCTTGCGGCGCCATCTGAAAAACGCTTCGACCCACTGTAGTAAACCTTCTGGTTTTCGGGCTTTTTTCCACTCGCCTGCGGCGTACTTGTTCATCTCTGACAGCGTCGGGTAGATGTGAATGGTGCCGAGTATTTTGTTGAGGCCAATGCCATGTTTCATTGCCATCACATATTCGGCAATCAGATCTCCGGCCTGCTCCCCCACGATGGTGACGCCCAGAATTTTATCTTTACCGGTCACGGTAAGCACTTTGACAAAACCGTGGGCTTCTTCGTCGGCAATGGCGCGATCCAGTTCCGCAACATCAAATCGAGTGACTTCAAAATCGATGCCTTGATGGGTGGCTTCCTGTTCATTCAGGCCAACACGAGCCACTTCCGGTTCGGTAAACGTTGCCCAGGGAATAACCGAATAATCCACTTTGAATTTTTTGAACTGACCAAAGAGCGCATTAACGGCTGCATACCAGGCCTGGTGCGCTGAAGTATGCGTAAATTGATAGGGGCCAACCACATCGCCCACTGCATAGATGTTGGGGTACTTGGTTTGCAGATATTCGTTGACGGAGAGGGTGCCGATCGTCGTCGTTTCGATGCCCAGTTTTTCCAGTCCGAAACCTTTGGTATTGGCGGCGCGGCCGACGGCCACGAGTACCTGATCAAAGGGAATCTCGACCTGATTTCCCTCGTGTTCGCAGATCAGAATCTTTTCTCCGTCACGGATAACAAATTCCTGTGCGCGATGATTCAAGAGTAGATCGATGCCTTCCTGTTTAAAGCGCGTTTGTACCGCCAGTGAAACGTCTTCGTCTTCCTTGATCATCAGGCGTGGCAGCATTTCAATTTGTGTGACATCACTGCCAAGCCGAGCAAAACTCTGTGTCAGTTCGCAGCCAATGGGGCCGCCGCCCAATACGATCAGGCGCTTGGGCTGTTCCTTCAAGCCCCAGATGTTGTCAGACGTCAAATAGTCGATCTGTTCGATACCTTTGATGGGCGGTACAAAAGGGCGAGCGCCGGTGGCTACCACAATGTTGCGAGCCCGAATGCTGTGACCGTTAACTTCCACAGTGTAAGGGGAAGTAATTTTGGCTTCTCCCTGTACAACATTCACGCCCAGACCACTGTATCGCTCAATGGAGTCGTGGGGCTCGATGGCTTTGACCACTCGTTGTACACGGCTCATGACGTCGGAGAAGCTGAATTCTACATTGGCAGAACGAAAGCCCAAATCGGCGGAGCGATTTACGTCAGCCATAAATTTAGCGGAACGAATGATGGCTTTCGAGGGAACACAACCGGTGTTCAAACAGTCCCCGCCCATTTCATGCTTTTCGATCAGAGTCACTTTGGCTTTGACCATGGCTGCAATGTAGGCGGTGACCAAGCCGCCAGAGCCTGCACCAATGACCACCAGATCCTCATCGAACTGTTTCGGTTTGTCGTAACCCTTGTAGACTTGTTTGCGTTTGACCATCTCCAGCGCGCGTTTGGCTAACAACGGGAAGATGCCCAGCAGAACAAACGAACCCATCAGTGCCGGCGAGAGAATGCCACTGAGTGAGTCAATGTTGGCAATTTGGGTTCCGGCATTCACATACACAACAGTGCCGGCCAGCATGCCGACCTGACTCACCCAGAAAAAGGTACGCGCAGGCATGTTCGTCAATCCCATGACTAGGTTGATCACAAAGAAAGGAACGACAGGCACCAGACGCAGGGTGAATAGATAGAAGGCGCCTTCTTTTTCAACGCCGGCGTTGACGGTTTTGAAGGCGTCGGAAAAGCGTTTCTGAATACTGTCACGCAGCAGCGTGCGCGACGCCAGCATCGCCAGCGTGGCGCCGAGTGTCGAGGCAAAAGACACCAAAATAAAACCTTCGAGTAATCCGAACAGGGCACCGGCGACCAGTGTCATCAGTGCTGCACCCGGAATCGATAGGGCTGTCACCGTCACATAGATCACAAAGAACAGCGTCAGACTTAGTAGATGATTGTTGCTGACGTAGTGGCTGATTTGTGCCTGTTGGACTTTGAAGTATTCGAGGTTGAAATACTGCCCCACATCAAAATAGTAAGCAGCTGCCAACGCGAAGGTGAGGGCAAGCAGTAATACAACTTTTTTTGTGTTCATAGTGTCTTCCGCTAGTTTACAGGCCCCAGTTAAACGACGAGCTGCGCCTGTTCACTCGAGGTAAAATGATCTCTGTGTGATCAACCATTTATCAGAGAAAGGCGCACCTACGCTTAACAGCCGTGTTGTGATACGCCAAATGATGTATCAACTAGTTCAGGTAAAGCGCGCGAAATGCTTCATAGCGTTTACGATTCACGCCACGATCGGAGTAGCCGGCACGAGACTGTGAGCGAAAGTGCACCAGACGCGTGTCTTCATCCAGATACACCTCGACATCGTCGTGATAGCGCATCAACGGGGTGGTAAATATGGTGTAGATGTAGTCGCTCTGTTGGGTCTGGGTCTCCTGTCCTTCCATCGCCGTCAGTGCAGACTTAACCTGGGCCAAAGTCTCTTCCGAGCTGTCTTTGAACGGCAACGGCTCGACTTTCTTGTCGGCCACATCCGTCTGGCTCGAAACAGCATTGGGCTTACTGGGCATGGATGCGAGCTTGCCGTCTTTGACACCCAGGTGGGTGGGTGCCTTCTGATTTTGGAAGGTCAGCAAGGCGACTATAGCGACGATCAAAACGAGCAGGATAATGGCGGCGGTTCTCATAGAGGGGGACCCTAGTTTAAGTTGTGCAAAATTTAATTGCGCACAATTTAAAATCCAGAGGAGATAATGTCAATAAGAAAATTCATATCCCGGTGGCCGAACTAGAGATTATCCTGTCAGATGCTCTACTTTTAAAGGTTATGTGTGTGTCCGGTATTGGTGATCAGAACAATCCGTTATATGGAAATTTCGAGCTCAATCAAGGCTCCTGCTCAATGGCGGGTGTGGGCAGTGAAAGGGCAAACTATGGTTCCATTGTTACGATAGTGTGGCCAAAGTGGCCACACTATCGTCGCATGAACAGCCCACCTGCCGAGCTATTTTTTCAATCGATGCTATTGTTTTGGGTGAGTGATATTCAGGTGTGAATTTTCGTCTTTGAAATGTACAATAAGCGCAACTTATCACTCGTTTAGTGAGAATTTATAACGCGGGGCTGAGTTGATGTCCTGTTCAATAACGAAATTCAGCGACAGCGAAATAAAATGAACTCAACAGAGGTTAAAGGCGAGATGGTGGAAGCGGTAAAGGTGGATAGAGGCGCAAGGCGCAAGGCGAGAACCCGTCAGAAATTATTGGACGCTGCTCGCACGTTGTTTTCTCAAGGGCCGCTGGAGGAAACCAGTATTGTCGAGATCACCGACGCTGCCGATGTGGGGCTGGGGACTTTTTACAATCACTTCGAGTCAAAGTCGGAATTGCTCAAGGCCTTGGCGGATGAATACCTGATTGATTATGCGCAGGGCCTGGATCAATTGATTGCCGAGGTCAGCGACCCGGCCGTCATTTTTTGTCTGTCTTACCGCTACACCATTCGCACGGCGGCAGACCCAGCGGCATGGGGAATTGTGACACAGATGCCGCAATCCTATGTGCGCTCACATATAGAGGCGCGCAGCCATGCCGACATTGAAATGGGGGCCAGCACTGGACGTTTTACCCTGAAGAATGTGGATGAATTTGTCAGGTTTCTTTCCTACTCCATCATCGGTGTGATGGGCGGACTGGCGGATGAATCCCTGAGCCTCGAACTTGCCGAGTCTTTTTGCGGCTACTACCTGCAACAACTAGGCATTGATACAGCCGAAGCCGAGTCTTTATTGGCTGAACCTATGCCTGAACCCACGCCTGACGCGGCGGAATAAGCTCAAAGGGTGACGGGCAAGCGATGCCTCTGCTTGCCACCTTCTTTAATCGTCCGCATCCCTGCGGGCGATGGCTTAAATTGCAGTGTTGAATAAAGGGCAGTGCTGAATAAATTACAGCGGGTAGGTTAACTCAAAACCTATTCATCCTAATTCAGCGCTAGCCCTAACAGCCTGCTAGTCGGCAAGGCGAATCAATTGTTTGCCGAGATTGACCCCTTCGTACAGGTGCGACAGTGCCAGTGGGGCGTTTTCCAGCCCATCAATAACACTTTCCCGGTAGTTGAGATTCCCCTGCTTGTACCAGCTTGCCAGCTGGGTCAGTGCCTCGGGGAAACCTCCCATGTGATCCAATATTACGAACCCACTGACGTTCAGGCGGTTGGTCAAAATGTAGCGATCGCGCCTGGGTCCAACGGGGGTTGGAATCCAGCTGTCGATGGCCGCGGTACCGACTTGAATGGCACGCCCGTGCATGGCCATGCACGGGTAGACTGCATCGGCAATGGCGCCGGAGGTGCTGTCAAAAAACACATTGACGCCATTGGGGGCCAGCTCTTTGATCGCCGCTTCGATATCACCACAGGTTTTGTAGTTGATGGCGTGGTCGTAGCCAAATTCCTCACTGCACATGGCCACCTTTTCATCACTGCTTGTCAGGCCAATGGTGGTGCAGCCCGTCAGTTTGGCTATCTGCCCCGCGATACTGCCGACGCCACCGGCTGCGGTGGAAATTACCACGGTATCCCCAGCTTTAATTTGCCCGTTTTTATAGAGAGCGAAGTAGGCGGTCAGACCATTGGGACCCAGTGCGCCGAGGGCGCTGGAAACTGGGGCCAGTTCTGGGTCGAGCTTGCGCACCATAAATGACGCATCCGCGACACAATATTCTTGCCAGCCAAACATGCCATAGACGAAGTCGCCCTCGCTGAAATCCGGGTGGTTGGAGGCGGTGACCTTGGCGACCGCAATCGAGCGCATAACCTCACCAATCGCCACAGGCGGCAGGTAGTTCTGTTCAAGCGATACCCAGCCGCGCATGGCTGGGTCTATAGAGAGATAGAGGTTCTTGACGGCAATGTGGCCTTGCGGCGGCGTCAGGTCAATGTCAGTGGTGACGCTTGAGAAGTGTTGAGGGCCTGGGATGCCGTCCGGGCGCTCGGCCAAGACGAGTTGTTGATTTTTCATGTCGGGGTACCTGGTTGTCGTAAAGCCGTGGTGTGAGGACAAAATCCTATCGGTATAGCCAGTTCTCCGTGCGCCTAGCGCTGTGCTTTATGGTTGATCGGCCACCTGAGGATTTGTAAAAATCACTATAATGAATACTATTCACTTATGATGATTGGTTCAATCTACTGCTTGAATAGAACATTTGCAAGACTTTTGGGGCTACCTCCCGCCGTTAATCCTGACGCTTGTATTCGAGCACCAGCGTCCCTGGATATATCAAGATGTTATATGGGTCACTATTGAATGTGATAACAGTTAAGAATATAGTTCATCTAGAGTATGCGGCTTAAGCGTTATTTTCATGGCGAGCTTACCGGGTGTCTTGGCGCCGATGAGCAAGGCTCACGGCTCTTGTCCGAATGCACTTGCTGGGCTTGCCAGGACAATTCCGCTCTATAAATATAATGAAACACAGGAGAGAAAACTCATGCACATGAGTCCTAAAAAATCCCTGGCGATCGCAATCGCCACCATGTCTGCAACCAGCGTTTCCACTAACGCAATGGCGCAGGAAGGGTTTTTGCTCGAAGAAGTGATTGTGACTGCACAAAAGCGTGAGCAAAGCCTGCAGGATGTTCCCGTATCGGTGAATGTCATTGGTGGCGATGAGATCGCCAAGTCAGGGATCGGCAACTTTGAAGAGTTGTCCGCCCAAGTACCTAACCTGTCTATTAATGAAGGGCCCATGGGAATGAAGATTTTCATTCGGGGCCTAGGGTCAGGTGCTAACCAAGGCTTTGAGCAGTCGGTGGGGTTATTCATCGATGGGGTCTATGCCGGTCGGGACCGTCAGTTCCAGGCGGCCTTTATGGATGTGGGGGCGGTGGAAGTTTTGCGCGGCCCACAGGGAACCCTGTTTGGTAAAAACACCATCGCTGGTGCTATGACGGTGACCTCCGCCAAACCCAGCGACGAACTGGAGGCGTCCCTGACGACCAGTTATGAGCCCCGCTATGACAGCTATAGTGCAGAAGGGGTTGTCTCTGGTCCTATCAGCGATAATTTGATGGGACGTCTGGCGCTTACTCAGTCAGAGACAGGCGGCTATATGGACAACACAGCCCTCGACACAACCGATCCGGTCAGCCGCACCACCGCCGCCCGCGGCACCTTGTTGTGGCAGCCCACCGATGAACTGGATGTGCTGGCAAAGTACGAAAATGGACACAGCCGCACTTCTGGCAGTAACTACACGGTGGATGAGGCGGGCGGCTGGACTGACCTGCTTAGCAGCTCCGATTCTCAGTTCAACACCACCGATGCCAGCCAGCGTTCAACCTCGACCCCTGAATCAAAAGACACCAACAGTGAAAGCTTCACACTGAATATCAACTACCTGCTCGGCGAGAATGAGTTGACGTCTATCACCGGATATTCTG
>Ga0209081_1001816_pt1 | contig 12578 bp, 10 predicted proteins | sample GOMGulsemesocosm_4_FD_184636 | JGI IMG/M metagenome (GOLD analysis project Ga0209081, IMG submission 184636) | Methane-oxidizing microbial communities from mesocosms in the Gulf of Mexico - GOM15B Gulf of Mexico (SPAdes) (version 2) | ecosystem: Environmental > Aquatic > Marine > Cold seeps... | reverse complement strand
GTGAAATAGAAGACTTGCTGTCACGTAACGAAATAGACCTGGGTTTCATGGTATTTTGCCAGGATAAAAAGCGCTTCAAATGCCAGCCTGTGTATCGTCAACCATTAATACCCGTGGTGTCCCGCTTGTTTTTAAAGCACAACGCGCCGCCTAAAAATATTGCCGCCACGCTGGAATTGCCCATTTTAGATTATGCTCACGAGTACTCGGCCTACAATCAATGGATTAAAAAGAACGCCCGGGATTTACTGCCCAGCGCTCGAAAAAAAGTGCGCGCCATCACCACCTCAAATAATGTGGTGCTAAAGCAATTGGTGTTGCAGGGACTGGGCATGGGTTTTTTGCATCAGGAAGCCATTGAGGTTGAACTGAATATGGGAGAGTTAGTACCGGTACTGGCCAATAAACGAGTGCAGGCGATTCATGTGGAGCTGGATGTGGTATATAAACACAAACATGCCTTGGGCTTTGTGCATCAAGCCTTTGTGGCTTTTTTAAAGGAACATAATCGTAGCTGGATGGTTTAAATAGGGCGGTAGATTAGGGCATTAGTCTTAACGGTTAATATATTTATTGCCTATCATTCATAGTGTGGCTGTTTAAGAAAAATGATAGGCCAAAGCAACACGCTAATGGCGTTTTGTAGGCTAAATTTAGTATGATATTTCAAGAGGTGTTTGTATGTTTATTGTCGCCAATCGTATTCCTGTGGCTACCAAGTGGCACGATGAATTTGAGAACCGCTTTCGTCACCGTGCCGGAGAAATTAATAAGCAGGCGGGTTTTGTCTCCATGCAGATTCTTAAACCGGTGGGCGATGATGCCCCCTACATAGTGCAAACCACCTGGCAGGATGAAAATGCCTTCAACAGCTGGGTGGGCAGTGATGATTTTAAACAGGCCCACCAAAACCCGTTACCCAAAGAAGCCTTTACCGGCAAGCCGCAAATGGAAAAACACCGGGTAGTAATTGCCTGTTAACGGTAAGTGATGAACATGCTGCAACGCTAGGGAAAAGAGCGAAAAGGTGGTCGTTAGTGGCTGTACGTTTACTCATAGATGGCGGCTTGAAAAGTTAAATTTTATCCGTTTAACGTACAAACTTAATGGCTTGTCGTGCCAATAAAGTCCGAGTATTTATCCGTTAAACGCACAATAAAACCCTGATATTGTTACCTTTAAAAAATATCCTTATAAATCACAGACTTACTTTTTTGCCCTAATAAAGGATGTTTGTTTTATCACTAATGGATCTATTTTAATGGGGGGAGTTGAAACAGTGAGAACTATAATCAGATAGTTTAATCAATCGAGCCAATCCATGGAACGCACTCTAAGAAATATCATTGAAGGGGTTTCCAATAATTTTGGTAAGGCATTTTTTGATACCATTACCCTTAAACTCCATGAAGCCATACATGCCGACTATACCTTTATAGCTCGTTTAGATGTAGAAGCTGGAATGTCCCGTACCATTGCTATGGTGGCCGAGGGTGTCATTGTAACAAATATGGAATACAAACTTTTGGATACCCCCTGTGCTGTGGTGGCAGATAAACGAATTTGTTTATACCCAAAAGGCATCGCTAAATTATTTCCTAAAGACCAGCTGTTAGTGGACATGGCAATAGAAGGATACATAGGCACCCCTTTATATAGCTCATCAGGGGAGGTAATGGGATTGACAGTAGCCCTGTTTCGCAACCCCATTGAAAATGTTGGCTTTATTAAAACGATTTTTGAAGTATTTAATGGCCGTATTGCCGCTGAAATTGAACGCACCGAATATGCAGTTGATTTGGAATACAGGGTGGCCCAGCGCACTCAGTCTTTGTTAATCGAGCAGGAAAAACTCAGTTCGGTGGGCAGAATTGCCGCCGGGGTAGCCCATGAGATAAATACGCCTCTAGGCGTCGTTAAAACCGCCCACACTTATCACACTGAATTGTTAAAAAAAATTAAGGCAAGTTTGATTGATCATACACTTACCGGTAAAGCCTTAACGGAATACATTCATCAAACCGAAGAATCCATAGACGCCATTAATATTAATTTGGAGTGTGCCATAAAATTAGTGGAGAATTTTAAATATACGGCAGTGGATCGCACCGATGAAACACAGCAAGACCATTACCTTTATCAATTGGTGTCTCGAATCACCGGCTCACTGCACAGAGAATTGTCGATCAAACGTATTTGTTGCACTGTGACCATGGATGAAAATCTGTGTATTAGCACTTATGGCAGTGATTTATCCTTGGTGATTAATAATCTGTTAATGAATGCGGTGGTGCATGCCTTTGACGGCATAGACAATCCCAGGTTGGAGGTGGCAGCCAGCGAGGTGGGGGATGATATCGAATTACTGATCTCGGATAACGGCGTGGGGGTGGCGCAATCTATTCGCAATACACTGTTTGAACCTTTTGTCACCACACGACGCCACAAAGGTGGTACCGGCTTGGGGTTAAACATCGTACACAACCAAATTACCAAGCGTTTACAGGGCACTATCGAGCTGATATCGCCTTCATCTGGCGGTGCGCAGTGGCGTATTATATTGCCTAAAATATTGGCCCAGAGCGCCGTGCCTGAACGTGTGCCGAATTCACCTGCCCCTGACACTATTTACCATTAGTGATTGTTAAGAGCTGCAGCCAGTAACCTTCCAAACCTGGCCCATTGGTCAAAATGCGCATAAATCCAGACGCTATACTATACTTTTGTCTAATGCTGAATATACGGCAGGTCAGGAGCAACCCTAATGCCCAATTCCTGCAGAATATTAGTCGTCGACGATGAGCCGGATGTTCGCCAAGTGGTCATTCGTATGCTGCACCTGGCGGGTGATTATCAGCTGCACCAAAGTGAAGACGGTGTGCAAGCCTTGCAGGCATTTCAACAGGACCCCTTCGATTTGGTGGTAGTTGATTTAAAAATGCCTAACATGAATGGGCAAACCCTCATTAAACATATTCGTGAACAAGACAGCCGCTGCGCGCTGATTGTTCTCACCGGCCATGCCGGCCTTGATACCGCCTTGGAATTATTAGCCCAGTATCAAATTTCAGATTTTATTTCCAAACCCATGGATTCACCGGCCCAATTATTATTTAGTGTTAAACGTGCGCTGGATAAACGTGCATTGTTAATGACTTTGGATAATCGAGTACAAGAACTGGAGCGCTTAAAAGACGCCGCCAAAGAAGCCAAGGAGATATTTTTATCCAGCATGAGTCATGAATTTAGAACCCCAATGCATGCCATCATAGGTTTCAATAATCTATTAGACTCGAGTGAACTTACCGACAAACAACGCAGCTTTATTCGGCAAGTTAAAGTGGGGGCCAACCAGATGATGGCGCTCATCGAAAAAATTATTCTGGCTGCCGACGTCAGTGCCGATAAAGCCAACTATCAGTTCAGAAATGTATCTGTACTAGAGAGCATTAAGTATGTGGCCATGGATCTACAAGATCTCGCTAGCACTCATGACGTGACCTTAAAGTTGCAATGTGACGATGCCCAGGTTTGGGCCGACGATACTTACCTGGGGTATGTGCTGCGAAACCTGTTGGAAAACGCCATTATTTATAATCGCCCCCGGGGTGATGTGAAGTTACAGGTGAAAACGACTGACAGTCACACCATAAAAATAAGCATACAAGACAGCGGAGTAGGCATAGCGCAGATTAAGCACCAACAAATTTATGACATGCTCAGTCGACAAAATATGCAGCATACCAATGCCTCAGGCTGCGGTGTGGGCCTGGCCACCTGTAAAACCATCATTGAGGCCATGGACGGCACTATGGGGTTTGAGAGCACACCAGATCAAGGCAGTTGCTTTTGGTTTGAATTACCGGCTAGCAGTTTAAAATAATCATGCGCAAAAGAATTTACAAGGGCCTCTCATTTGCGTGCGGGCTGTTCAGTACCGTGTTGGCAAGCCTGGTTATTTTGGGCTGGTTTACCCAGAGCATCACCCTGATTCAAGTTTTGCCCAGTTTTGTTCCTATGCAATTCAATACGGCCCTGGGATTTTTATTCTGTGGTATTTCCCTGTTGGCCACGCTGAAAGGCAAACGTTACCTTAGTGGTTGCCTGGCACTGCTGGCACTGCTCATAGGTTTGATCACCCTGGCCGAATATGTTCTAAAAATAAACTTGGCGGTTGATCAGTTACTGATGACCCACTACATCACAGTGGAAACCTCTCACCCGGGGCGTATGGCGCCCAATACAGCCTTGTGTTTTAGTTTATCCGGCTTGGCTTTGCTAGGGTTACAAATACCAAGGCTGGGCTTTAACAATTATGGGTTTATCGCCGTATTGGGCTCACTGGTGCTGGCACTGGGGTTGATTGCCGCTAATGGTTATCTCTTTAACTTAACCACGGCTTACGGTTGGGGAAGGTTGACCAGCATGGCGCTGCATACCTCCGTGGGGTTCATGGTGTTGGGCATTGGAATTATCGGCTATGCCTGGGGGAAAAGTGCCTCCAGGGAACTTGCCTTCCCCGGTTGGGGGTACTTCCCGGTGGGGACGGGCGTGTTGGCCATTACCGTGAGTCTTTGGCTGGCATTAAACGCGGCCCCGGCGCAGGAGATTACCCAGTACAGTTTACTGGTGTTTGGTGTGGTGTTGTCGCTGGCTTTGTCGGCCACCACTTACCTGTTAGGTGAGTCACACAACAAGAAAAGGGAATTACTGAATCTTAACCTTTCTTTGGAATCGTCCATTCTCACCTTAAAGGACACACAAAACCAACTGGTGCAAAGTGAAAAAATGGCTTCCATCGGCCTGTTGGCATCTGGTGTGGCCCATGAACTCAATCAACCCATTACCTATGTTCGCGGCTTGGCGCAAATTGAATTAGATGCTCATTACCCCAATTTGCCCCAGCCAGTCATCGCCACTTTAAATAAGGTGGTTGAGGGCACGGACAGGATGAGCATCATCATTAACCATCTCAGGGATTTTTCTCGACAAGATCAACAAGGAGCCAATAGCCAGGCGACCGCCATGGAATTGGTTAACAGCAGCCTTACTCTTATCAATGCACAATTTCTTGCACACGGCATCCTGTTAAACATAAGGGATAAAAGTTCGGGGGCGGTTTTAAACTTGAACAAAAATCGCATGGAACAAGTGTTTATAAATATTTTAACCAACGCTCGTGATGCGGTTATCGAAGTGGAGCAGCCAATCATTGAGCTGACAATAAATCGCCGAGCATTGGCCCTGGAGTTTAATTTTTCCGATAATGGCTGTGGTATTGCTAGTCAAGACTTGGACAAGGTGATGAACCCGTTTTACACCACTAAGCCCGAAGGAAAGGGCACCGGCCTTGGCATGTCTATTAGCTACAACATAGTAAAAGAAGCGGGAGGAATCCTGGCCATTAAAAGTACCCTCAATGTGGGTACCAGCGTCAGGGTGACGTTACCTATTAGCAGAGCCGAAAAACTTTCCTAACCTGCGTTATCCAGGCCTTGGGTGGATGTGGTTTTAAGTTTCGCTTGCCCCGTTCATTTCTTTTTTTTCATAGCCATGCTAAAACTAGCCCCCAATTTTAGATAAACCATGACAGAGAAATAATAATGAAATATCTGGTTAGCCTAATAATTTTGATAGTAGTGGGTGGCTCTTACGGCGGTTACCAGTATATCGCGCACAAGGCCACACAGCTGCCGACTACATCACCCGCCCAGTGTGAGGGGTTAATAAATGCCGGCAATAAACAGTTAGTGGTGGCGCTGGGGGACTCCATCACCCACGCTAAGGTCAGTGGTGACTATGTGCAGTTGTTAGATAAACAATATAACTCACCGAAACTGACCTTCATTAACGCAGGCATTAACAGCCGCTTGGCGTTTAATGCACTGCAAGTCATAGACAGTGTGGTGGCATGCAACCCAAGTGTGGTGACTATATTGATAGGCACAAATGATGTTTTGGCCACCGCCTCCAATGACAGAATGAATAAGTATATGGACAAGTGGCAGTTACCGCAGACCCCGAATTTTGAATTTTATAAGACCAGTGTGAGCCAAATCATAGACACACTAAAAACAAAAACCACTGCCAAAATTGCAATATTTTCCATCCCCCTAATAGGGGAAACGCCGAACTCAAAGATGAATAAAACCGTGGCACAATATAATGGCTTTATTAAAGAGTTAGCCATGCAGCGGGATGTTACTTATTTGCCGTTAAACGAACGCATGTGGCAATACGTGAATGCACGTGATGGTTTAAATGGTATTTGTGAAGATGATGCTGGGCTGATGGAGAAGGCCATCGCCAAGCATTACTTATTGGGGCAAAGTTGGGATGAGGTATCGGCCCAAAATAACCTTCATCTACTTACTGACTGCGTACACTTAAACGACAGGGGAGCAAAAATGGTGGCAGAGCTGGCGGGTGATTTTATTGCCGCCAGTCTAGCTAAATAAAACGTAGTGTTTTTATTGCCTGAGCACAAGTAACAGCCTGTTAGGGGGTTACTTGTGCCTAAGCCTGGTTAATTATATTGACGTAATGCATACCTGTTTCCTGCCGGTGACTTTCCAGGACACCGCCCTGGCCAGTTTTCCTTCTCCGGTATAAACATCAATGTGTTTTTTCTTAATGGCGCTGCCGGTGTCTCTGGCCACAAACCAGGATACTCCCACTATGTCATTCACCTGGGGAATAACTATTTTATTGCCCATCTTAAGAAATTCTCTGTCTATGGCCACCGCCCCTAATTGCAAATGTTTGCCCTGGGCATCCAGAGGTGTATCGCTCTTGTGCCATTGCTTGCCAAAATATCCCAAGTACCAGCCATAACGAGTGCGACCCCAGCCATTCAGTTTAACGTCGCTCACAAACGATTGATTGAAAGGGATGTTGCCCATGTTTTTAACCCTCACACTGGTATTTTTTACCTGGGGGAAGTCAGCTTCGATGGGAGAGTAGTAACCGGTTATTTTCCAGTTTTCGCTGCAAACCGAACCCATGGCCATAACGGCATGGGTGGCCAGCAGCGAAAATAGTAGAACGGATTTTAGGTTTGCTTTTATGTTTATTAAAGCGGCGTTGAAAGTAGGTAAAACAGAAATGACGGCAAGCAACTTCATGGGCTTCATCCTTGTAATGTTAAAACGGGTTAGTTTTTTTATTGTGTAGGCTGGCTATTGCAAGATCTGACCCAACGGCGTTAAACAGGCGAATAAGGCACCAAAGAATTCAATATTCCCCCGGGACGGGTGTAGGTTATACCATTTGGCTATTTAAAAGGTACGTCCATAAAATTTAGGGTTAGGATCGCCCTATCTTAGAGGGCTTTATGAGAAGGAAAGGGATGCCTTAAGGCAATAAGGTGCCGCCACACACTGCCGGGTTTTGCCGGCGCACTATAGCTTGCAAGCTACTATACTCAAGCGTGAGTGCAATTTAGAATGGTAATGCCATGATAAATTTTCTAATGAGAATGCGCCTGCTTGTTACGGGCATGATCCTTTTGCAGTGTGCCTGTTGGGCTGCGGCCAGTGAGGACAATGGATCAACCACTATTGTGTTGGGTGCCGCCGATATCACCAGCGGCCACTTGTGTGGCAACATCATTAAAAAAGCTTACCGGCGCATGGGTATCGATGCACAGATTAAATATTTGCCGGCGGCGCGATCGCTGGCGTTATCCTCTCAAGGGTCACTCGATGGTGAGGTAAGCCGGGTTTTCAGTGTGGGAGAACGCTACAAAACCCTGGTGAGGGTGCCTGCGTCTTATTTGTCGTTCCATGGGAAAGTCTTCACTTTAAAGCCCTCGGTCAGGGTAAACAAACCCTTGGATTTAAAAAATTACAGCAGCGGAATCTTAAATGGCATCGTATACAGCGAAAAATTAACCCAGTCTTACAGGCGAATTTATGGTAATTCGGCCAGCCAACTTTTTAATATGCTAATCGCCGACCACTTAAACATGGATTTGGTGATACTTACCGAGGTTACCGGCAGAACCGCCATTGCCCAGGAATTTCCCAATGCAGGCATTAAGATGGCCAAAGGTAATTTAATGGACTTACCTGTCTATCACTATTTGCACAAAAGCAAAAAGGCGCTATTGCCTAAAATTGAGGCTGTCCTCCGGGACATGCTGGCCAGCGGTGAAATCGAGGCCATAAAAGAATCATTTATTATTAATTACACGGGTGGCCATGAAAAGTAGAGGGGTAAGCTAGATGATTTTTTTTGAGGCTTGTTAGGTGCAGGCAATGAAAGGCATGTTTGCCATATTCGCGGTGTTGATATCGGTGCAGGTGAACTCCTGTGATAAACCTGTTCATGCCACCTATGGGCCATTTTTTTCGGTGAGCTTTTACCAGGAGTTTCTCTCCGATTTTCATTCGAACATTGAGAAATTAACTGGTTGTAAAGTCGTCATGAAAATTGAGCCCACCCACAAAAAATTCATTTTGGCGTTGGTGCAAGGGGATGCTCACATGAGTTTTGTTCCCGAGTTCTATTATGCTGCGTTAAAGCCTTATGGGCTTTTGGCAGTGTTTGAAAGTAAAACCGAATTCAGAAATATTCTAATCGTTAATAGGGGGGAGCGAGATAATTTTGATGTGAATCAACTTTCGGGAAAAACCATCCTGGTATCGGGCACCTATAGTCGTGGTTATATCATGCTCAATGAATGGTTGAAAGAAACGGGCTTGGCCCACAAAGTGTTGATTGACGCGGGGCATCGCCATGACGTGATCGCCATGATGCTGGCCAAAAATAAGGGTTCAGCTGGCGTTATCTCTACGGCGATTTTTGATCGTTTACCCGACAATCTAAAAGATAATTATACGGTGTTGAAAAAATCCCAGCCTTTAAAATCATTACTTCTGGTGTCGGAACAAGCTCCTAACGGCGCAAGAGCTGCGGTTGAGGGCTCCCTTCTAAATATGAATTTTGGGAAGTGGGGGGCCGTGACGAATGATCGCCAGTACCCCCATCGTAGTGAGCATTTTAAGCGTCAGCTGAAATCCCTGATGGAGCCCCTTTAGCAAGCCGGTAAGTCGCGCGACTGTGCGATAAACCCCAAGTTCTACTCTGTCATGCCCAGGGGGAATTGATTTATTCCAATGATGAATGACGTATCCCGTTAAACTGGAGTCGTCTATTTATCCATGAGGCTCAAGTATGTCTACATTTTCCAATTCCTGGCTGGCTTTGGCGTTAGGTGCCTTATTGCTGCCAAGTGTGAGCCAGGCCACTAGCCCAGCTATTCTCCCCAAGAAACCCAATATTGTATTGATTCTGGCCGATGATTTGGGTTACAGCGACCTTAAATCTTACGGAAGCGAAATAGACACCCCTAATTTGGATCAGCTGGCACATGAGGGCCTGCGTTTCACTAACTACCATACCTCCGCCAGCTGTGCCCCCACCCGCGCCATGTTGCTGTCGGGAGTAGACAGCCACCGTGCCGGTGTAGCCAACATTGCCGAAGCCAAAACCGAATCCCAGGCCGATTCGCCTTTTTACAACGGCACCCTCAATGACAACGTGGTGACCATTGCCACCTTATTAAAAGATCAGGGTTATCACACCTACATGGCCGGTAAATGGCACTTGGGTTACAAACAAGAAGCGCTGCGCCCGATTAATAGGGGCTTTGAACAAACCGTGATGATGCCGTATTCCGGGGCCGATAACTGGCAACAAAAATCTTATTTGCCTAATTACGCTAAGGTGGAATGGTTTGCCAATGGTAAAAATATAACTCTGCCAGAAGATTTTTATTCTTCTAAATACATAGTCGATAAAAGCATTGAATTTATTGATAGCAATCAAAATGACAACAAACCGTTTTTCTCTTATGTGGCGTTTCAAGCGGTGCATATTCCGGTGCAAGCCCCCAAAGAATATACCCAAAAATACCTGGGTAAGTACGATGAGGGTTGGGGCGCCTTGCGTAAAAAACGTCAGCAGAGTGTAAAAAAATTGGGGTTTATTCCAAGCGATGCGCCCATGAACGACGTGGTTACCACGCAGGATTGGCAGGCATTATCGGCCGAGGATAAAAAATACCATTCTAAAAGCATGGCCGTGTACGCCGGTATGGTGGATGCCATGGACGCCAACATCGGCCGCTTGGTGCAGCACCTTAAAGACATAGGTGAATATGATAATACGATTTTTATTTTCACCTCGGATAACGGTGGCGAAGCGTCGGCCCCGGCCCAGGTATCCAAACTGTTTCCGTTATGGTTATGGCTGGAAGATTACAACCAGGATTATGAAACCCTGGGTGAAAAACAAAGTTACAACTATATTGGGGCCAGTTTTGCCAGTGCCGTGGTGGGCCCATTAGGGCACTATAAATTTTATTCGGGGGAAGGGGGCTTGCGGGTACCCATGATTATTTCAGGCCCAGGCCTTGACCCTTCCCTAAAAGGCTCGTTAAACAAAGCCTTTACCTATGTGAAGGACCTGGCCCCCACCATATTAAACATGGCTGGCGCTACGCACCCTGGCACTCAATACCAGGGCAAAACCATCGAGCCCATGACCGGCAAAAGCCTTATGCCCATTGTGAATGCCAGTGCCGATACCGTGCACGGCCCTCAAGACAGCATAGCCTACGAAATAGGCGGTAACGCAGCCTTGTTTAGGGGGGATTATAAAATCATGTTAAATCGCCCGGCGGTGGGAGATGGGGTTTGGCACTTGTATAACATTGAGAAGGATCCGGGCGAAACCCAGGATTTACGTGAACAAAAACCGGAACTGTTTAATGCGTTAAAACTGGCTTACCAGCAATACGAACAAGAGAATGGCGTATTACCCGTGCCCAGTGATTATGACCAGCGCAGGCAGGTATTACAAAATGCCAGAGACGTGCGAGTGATTAAACCTATTAAAGAGTTTTTTGAAAATATATTTTAGGGTTCTAGCTTATATGTATAGAAGGAAGCCAAAAACGCTTTCTTTCTATACGGAAAATAACAGCCAATAGTCAATTAAGTCTTAGGCGAATGAATGTCGCTGAAAAATTCATTTAAATAACTATTCACAATAAGTTTCCCTTCTTGCTGGTAATGCTCGGTAATCTCACCGTGAATCAATAGGCTGCGTCTAAATATGGTTTCAATAATTTGAATACATAGGGAGAGTTTATCGGGCAGTGGTGTGAGGTCGGACTTTTTATACAGCACACTAAAATTACTCACGTGCCAGGTAACAATGCGTGATAAACGCGACACTGCAAAATCTTCAACACCAGGGCTAGTGTAAGTGCTTAAAAACAAGATCTCACTTAATTTGTCCCGAGTATAAAATTCATAGGCGGTGTCGACTACGCTGTCGGCCAGGGCGTGCCAGGATCGAATTTCAGTGTTGTCCATTAATTCTTGTGCAATATCAAAGGCAGGCATGAAATGTTTTTCAGCCATCACCCCCAGTAACGCCCCCATGGAAGGAAAGTATTGATAAACCGACGCCGCCGGTACTTGGGCTTTTTGGGCAACCTTATGGGTGCTTACATTATCGATGCCCAGTTCAAATACCAATTCTTCAGCGGCCGCCACAATGGCATTAAAGCGCAGCTTGCCTCGTTCCTGAACAGGCACTTTGGCGATCAACACCGGATCGATGTCACGGTTTAATGAGTCCCTGGCCATGGAATGAGCGGCATCGACAGCAGTTTTGGCGGGTAAGGCTTCTTGCATTACGGTTGAACCAACAATATCTATAAAAGTTTCTGAGCCAGGTTCAATTGAACGGCTCTGTCATTAATCGCCAGAAGTATACCTAAATGCCAGGCCATTAGGCCATGAACACCGTTATTTTTAGTGCTGTGACCGGCTTACCCAGTTGAAAAATGACTCAAACAGCCTGTTGTCATTGCCCATTATCAGTCCCTGCAAAACCCGTTCAATCAAAGGCTTTATTATCAAAAGATATAAAGCATCTAAAATCATGTATTTACATTTTTATGTGATATTTGTTATATTTGGATCGTTGTTTTGTTATTTATGTTGCTTTGTGTGGGGCTCTACCCGTGAAGAGGGGTACCTAGTGCCCGGGCAAACCTGCATTGAAATGCCAAATATCAAGACAGCCCAAATAAAAATGAATTGAATTGGAGTAAACCCCCATGAAACCAAGTTCTTATGCCTGTGTGTCGTTAACCCTATTGGCCAGCTTACTGGCCACCGGCTGCGGCAGTGATGACAGTGAGGCAGTCGCCGAATCCTTGCAGGTGGACACAATATTAGCCGTGTTTGCCCACCCGGATGACGAGGTTTCGGCAGGACCCTTGCTGGCCAAATACGCCAGAGAAGGGAAAACCATTTACCTGGCCACGGTGACAGACGGCCGCTGGGGAGGCGCGAGCAATGATGAAGAAGCCACGGCATTAGCCGCCACGCGCGCACTGGAAGCCCAGTGTTCCACCAGCGCGTTAGGCCTTGCCGATCCTTTGTTGCTGGAGTTTGAAGACGGTGAAGTCTCCGAAAATATTTACGCGGTTAAAGCCACGGTTGCCGGTCTCATCGCCTCCATTGAGCCGGATGTGCTGCTCACCTGGGGCCCAGAAG
>Ga0209081_1001811_pt1 | contig 12601 bp, 12 predicted proteins | sample GOMGulsemesocosm_4_FD_184636 | JGI IMG/M metagenome (GOLD analysis project Ga0209081, IMG submission 184636) | Methane-oxidizing microbial communities from mesocosms in the Gulf of Mexico - GOM15B Gulf of Mexico (SPAdes) (version 2) | ecosystem: Environmental > Aquatic > Marine > Cold seeps... | reverse complement strand
AGTCTGGTGTTGTTTTTCTACGATGGCAAAGCACTAACTCTTCAACACACTCTAAATCAGCAAGCTGAACTTCACCTCTGCCTTCTAAGGCTGCATTTGCACTGGCAGCGCGCAACCAAACAATATCAGCACGTAAACCATCCACTTTGGCAGCGACACAACGTTCAGCAATTTCACCGCGAAGCTCTTCACTAATTGTTATCTGAGGTAGGCACTTTTTTGCACGTGAAATATCAGCCGATATTTGCTCTTGCTCAACTTTATACGAGGCGATAAAAGCATTAGGATTTGTATCAAACGCCTCACGTAAACGCACAATATCAACTCGTTGTTGCTTATCAAACTGGCCGCTTAGCTCTACCGCTAAACCAAACCTATCTTTTAATTGTGGGCGTAACTCACCTTCATCAGGATTCATCGTACCGAGTAATAGAAATTCTGAGGCATGGCTATGGCTAATACCATCACGTTCAACACGGTTAACACCGCTCGCGCAAACATCCAATAATAAATCGACTTGGCTATCGACTAAAAGATTAACTTCATCAACATACAAAACGCCACCATGAGCTTTCGCAAGCAAACCGGGCTGAAAATTAACACTCTTATCGTTTAAAACTTTTTGCAAGTCTAGGGTTCCCAGCAACATTTCCTCGCTCGCCCCTAAAGGTAAAGTAACAAAGTTATGCGTAGAAGAACCTGGAATTACATCAGCTAAACCTCGCGCTAACGTTGATTTAGCCGCCCCTCTTGGGCCACTCACCAATACCCCACCAATTCGTGGGTTAATAGCTGAAAGGATAAGCGCTAGTTTAAATAGCACTTGTCCCTGAACGGCTGAAAATGGAAAGTTAGCCATTATTATTTAAAGCACTACGTTGAATCGCCCATGCACAACAAACCCCAAGAGCTAGCCAAAAAACAAAGTTACTTAAACCCGTTGCAATCATGAATTGTTGATGTAACTGTGTAAGAGCCTCAACTGCTGCAGGATCTGGGTGAGTAAATTCAGGCCCATCAATATGTGGTGCGCCAATCATGTGAGGTAAAGCAATACTGACAATACCTAATAACTTAAACTTTAACGGCGCAAAAGCTAATACAGCAAGACCAACAACTGTCGCTAAAACAGTCAACGACCACCATATTTGACGCTGTTCTAATTCTGCTGCCTGCGTACCAGGAATTTCAGGCGATAAACCCAAGCTAGGAGCAACAAAAAAAGCAGCAAACCCAGCTAACCCCCATAATACGCCTTTACTCATACTAAGTTGAGTAACGCCTTGCTGTTGAAATTGGCTCATAAAAGCTAATAAAACTGCTGCAAAACCCACTCCTGACAAAATATTAGCAATAAAGGTATACGTCGTGCGCTCAAAACCATCCTCTGGTGCCCAAGCTTCAGCTTGGTGCTCATGAGAATCATGCCCATTAACCTCTGCTACTTCATAAGTTTCTGCTTCAAAAATAATAGACGTAACATCAACCAACTGCACACCGCTATTCAACAGGCCAGTAAAGAAGCCAATAATTAAGGCGGAAAAAATAATTCTTCGGAAATACATATCAAACTCCATAGGTAAACATCTAAACCAAAAGGCCTAGATGTTAAACATAAAAAAGAGAAGTGTTACTTAAAGAAAGTCAACTTAGTGACAAGGAAATGCGTGTGCATGACGTGTGTCGTGTGCTGCATTGTGCGCAACGCTCATCGGCGCAAAACCAACAGCAAACAATACGATTAAGCCGAAAGCCATTGCCGCAATATTTTGTCCTAATGTTGATTCTTTAGCTGTAGAAAGAGTTTGAGTGTTTTTTAAAACTTGAGTAGTCATAATTACCTTTTGCGCCATCCGCGCTATTGATGTTAATTAATTTACAGGCCGGTCTTCGGGCTAAAAGGATTAAAAAACTAACACTTTATTACCGATGCGGAGGCAGCAATGGAATTGTATTGAAATAAACATTTCAAACTTACCATACTTCCCGATTCTCCCCAGCATAGGGCACCTATAAAACGTTAGACAATACTACCCTTTACAGTACTAATAAGCAAGATAACGAAAAGAGCCTAAACCCTACTAACGCGAACACGACTGAGTAGCTCCAGACAAGAGAATTAACCATTGGAACCGGAAGGATTTAAATACCCAGCGGGCCACCCTTCATTGTTTATATTATGCTAATTACTGAGCCAAAATAAGTCGACAATAGTAGTATCAGAGGCAGGTCATGCGTTATCACATAACACTCTAAAACACTTTGTCGCTCTTCTAAGAGATCTTGGTAATCATCGTATGACTGAGTAAATCTAACTTATGTCGTAATAAAGCCGCTCAATTCAATAGTTTTGTTCAGTATTGGAGCATCCATCTAAACCTCATGCGCATAGAAGCTTGACATTCATCGCTATCAAATTAGGATAGATGTTCGGTTTAATAATGAACCGACTAATTAAAAAAATAAATTAAGAGGAGAGCCAAAATGGCCGCAGTAAAATTAATTGTTGCATACCCAACACCAACAGACGTAGAAGCATTTGAAACACGCTACTCAGAAGAACATGTGCCAATGGCAGTGGAAAAACTGGGTGGAAAAACAAAGTTAGTCGCTACAAAAATCCTTTCAATGGCTGACGGTTCTCAAGCACCGTACTACAGAATAGCTGAAGTACACTTCCCTTCAATGGAAGCCTTGGGTGCTTGTGCAGCGTCTGAAGGCGGCCAAGAAACAATCAATCACGCAGTAGAAATTTCTACTGGTGGTGCACCATTGTTCATGGTTGCGGAAGAAGAAGTATTTGAATTCTAAACACAGCTTCTTTTGTTAGTTTTAATAAGCCCGCTTTATGCGGGCTTATTATTTTGTATCGGTAGATAGTTTTAATCGTTCGCCTTAATTAACAGTTCGTAGCAAACTCTGCTAACGCCCGCTAATTTCCTCCATTATGGCAATCGAAGTAAAGCACCCCCTAAGCTTTGCACGTACATAGTAAAGATTAATTCGATTAGCGGAAAGTAACGGTTGGCGCTTTTTGTGCTCAGTATGAAACCTGACAGCACACAGAATTCTCCAACATTGCATTGTTATATACGTTCATTGCGTTTCTTAATAAGTTCCTTTATTTCCTGGAGTTCATTCTCTATTTTTGCAGCGCTCTTACTGGCTTTGTACCCCATCATTATCAGTTTTACTGAAACCAAAAACACACCAGCCTCCAACAATAAGTCATGAGTAAAGCCTGTAAAGAACAAGGCTAACGCAAAAAGTATGAACGTTACTACTATCACTGCGATTGACCCGAAATCAAAATGCTTCAACCTACCTCCTTACTTTAATTTTCACATAACACCATATTAAGCGACTGATAATGGTTGGCTAAAATCGTGCGAGGCACGAGCGGAGTCAATTGCTAACAGTCCGACGAAGTGCCTTGTTAGAAGCGACTTGAACACAGCACCTAATTAAAGCCTTCTATACCAATAACTGGTTAATTCTATTGAGTTTACCTTAATAAACCAAAAGTACAAATCCAATAAACCATTTAAAACTTTTAGCTAAATTGACAAATAAAAAACATGAAAGGGCGGAGTTTTCAGCAAGACATAAACTTGTTAAATTCACCTAAACAATATAAAGATAAACCAAAAAAAGCATCGGGGTTAGGTCTTGCTTAATCACATGACACTCTAAAACACTTGTCGTCCTTCTAACCGTTCTTGGCGAACTCTTCTACCCCACCCACTAATTCCCTTCATAATTACAACCAAAGGAAAGCGTCCCATTAAGTTATAAACCATTGTTTTTAAACAACGTTACTAATAAATGCTACCGTCTATTTAATTTGGGAATATATAACCTCACTAATATGAGGTGGATCGCCTAAAGCGGTCGAACTTCGCATCTAGAATTTGCTGACCGCTACAGTAATAGTGGGTTACTCACACATACCTATTGCATTACTCATTTCATTATAAGCAGTAACAAGTCCTTCAAGAGCGCCTCTCGCCTTATCAAGCTCTCCTGCTTCATAACTACACTGTATTTCCTGAGCAATAAAATGAACATTGTCATGGACACTTTCAAGGCGAGCAAGACTATCCTGTCCAAATAAACCTTCTTTTTTAGCCCGCTTAATCCACCGGCCAGAGTGACAAAGCTTTTTAGTCATAATAGGCCAACATTGCTTATCTTCTTGTGAAGACTGCACCTTTGAGACCATGGTGTTTTTCCAATGCTCACTAGTCAATCGGTATAACTTAATCTGGGTCTCTTTATCTGTTCTGACTTTTTTGCCATCGCTCAACCATTCTTGGTTAGGAGTGTAAGTTGCTAGCCACTCAGGAAAATCAGTAGCTGGCATAGGTCTAGAAATGCCATAACCCTGTACTTTTTCACAGCCCATCATCAATAACATTAAACCATGCTCTGTTGTTTCAACACCTTCAGCAATAATGTCACGACTAAAGGAATCAGCAAGCCCTATCACACCATCAATAATAGTATAGTCATCAGGATCGTCTAACATGTCTCTGACAAAGCTTTGGTCAATTTTAATCGTATTAGCCGTTAAGTTACGAAGGTGGGTGAGTGATGAATAACCCGTACCAAAATCATCAAGAGCGATATTGACCCCTAAGACTTCTCGGCAAGTTTTAATAATGCTACTGATAGCTTGCAAATCACTTAGTACGCTACTTTCTAATATTTCTAATTGGAAATATTGTGAGTCTATAGCAGGGTATCGTGCTAGAGCAGTTTCTAAGTTAATAAAGAAGGAACCTGACTGTAAGTGATGAGAAGCAATATTCACACTGACTTCCAATTTGATACCTTGAGTCAGCCAACTATCCATTTGTTGCAATGCTTGATTAATAACCCAGTCACCTACTTGAAGCTCTAAGTCCGTATTATCAATCAATGGCAAGAAGTCTAACGGTGGAATGAGTCCTTTTTCAGGATGGATCCACCTAATTAAGGCTTCAGCACCATAGACATCCCCCGTCCTCATATTTACTTTCGGTTGATAATAGAGTTGAAATTCATTGTTGACTAAGGCCTGTTCAATCTCGTCCAATTGGTGATGTTTTTGAATGGTACGTTGGTCATGCTCTCGGTTAAATAGGTGATGACGATTTTTACCTTCTAACTTGGCTTGATACATCGCTTGGTCAGCATGACGAAGTAAGGTATCAATATCACCATCATCATGTGGGTAGAGGGTCACACCACTTGAAGCTGTTACCTTATGAGTGTAGCCATCAATTAAGAATGGCTGAGCAAGAGCATGATGTATACGTTGTAGGGTTTGCTCACATTGGGCAAATGATTCAATATCATTAAGGAGCAGGGCAAATTCATCACCCCCTTGACGAGAAATGGTATCTTCTTCTCTAATATTAGCTGTAATACGCTTAGCGACTTCAATCAGTAGCTGATCACCTACCTCATGGCCATAGTTATCATTTACTGGCTTAAAGTTATCTAAATCTAGGAAGCAAACAGCCAACTGATGATTAGTTCGTTTGCTATGAGCTATAGCTTGTCTAAACCGGTCGGCAAATAAGGCTCGATTAGGCAGACCTGTGAGTACATCATAATGTGCCATCAAACTTAATTGCTCTTGTTGTTTTTTACTACTTGTTATATCAGTGAATACACCGACATAATTGACTGCTTTATCAAGCTCATCTTTTAGTACTGAAATGGTGAGTAATTCAGCAAAAATTTCACCACTCTTTTTACGATTCCATACTTCACCTTGCCAATGGCCTTGTTCATTAATTTGCTGCCACATATCTTGATAGAACTCAGGGCTTTGTTTGCCTGAACTGAGGAAGCGAGGGTTTTTACCAATAACTTCATCTCGACTGTAACCTGTAATCTCACAAAAGGCAGGATTGACATCGATAATATTCATGCCTGCATCGGTAACAGTAATGCCTTCATGGGTATCGCTGAATACGCGGGCTGATAGTTTCCTCGACTCATCAGCTAATTTACGCTCAGTGATATCAGTTTGTACTCCTATAACTCTTGATGGGCTACCTTCTTTGTCCCATTCAGAAACTTGCCCCACCGAATGGATCCATAACCAAGAGCCACTTCTATTCTGGCATCTATATTCGACCTCGGTAACCTCAGAAGTTGTTAAAGCATTTGAAACTCTTTCTCTATCTTCATCGTGAATACTCTGTAACCAAGACTTTATACTTGGTTTGAATTCAGCTGGTTTATAGCCTAGCATTTGAGCGTATTCATTACTTGCAGAAATAACGCCGGTTTTAACGTTTATATCAAACCACCCCTGACGTGTCGTGCCAAAAGCCAAGTAAAGTTGGGTAAGTTTTTTAGTTAATCGCTTATGGTTAATATAATTACGGAAAACCCATAGCAAAAGAAATGTAATTAAAAATATAAGAGAACTAATTAGATAAAGATAAGATTTTTCCGTTGGCTGATATATAAATCTTTCAAAATCGACTTCCTGTTTAATCATGCCTTGTTCTAGAAATATATCAGCAATATGTGCCCAGCGTTGTTGATGCATATGACCAATTTCAATAACTGGGTAGTCCATTAACTTAATCATTTCTTGAGCTTCAAAATTAAGCTCATCCTCAGTTAACGTTTTATTATATTTACTAAGGATTAGATTGATTATCTCGTCAGAATGGCTAACAGCATAACTCCAACCTTTTAAAGATGCCCTCCTAAACTTTTCAACTGTTTCGGGGTCTTGTTTCAACAGCTTTTGTGATGTAAATAAGATATCACCATAAAAGTTAACACCATATGACTGAGGTTTAATAATGTTGATAGGGGTATTGTGGTTTTGATAGAAGTAGGTTGTAGATGTTAAATAGCCTGAAACCGCATCAATAGTGCCATCAATAAGCCCTTGATAATTATAGTTATGTATAAAATAGGTATACTTACTGGGGGAGATGTTTTGCTTTGATAGCATGGCTTGAATGGACGCACCACCTACGCTGGCCGAGTCAAACATGACTTTTTTTCCAATAAGATCAGAAGGCTTTGAAATTCCGGATGATTTTTTGGCAAATAATACTAATGGATTTTCTTGAGCAATCGCCGAAAGAGCTACAATTGGTTGACCATTTACAAATTCAGCTAAAATAGTGGAATCACCAATACCAAAATCGACTTTACCGCTTACAACCTTATTAACAACGGTGTCAGTATGGAAAAATTCATGCAACTCGACGTCTAGGCCTTCCTCTTTATAATAGCCCAACTCTTTTGCAGCGTAGTAACCTGCAAACTGGAACTGGTGGGACCATTTTAACTGTAATGAAACTGGCGTTAACTCTGAGTCGGCTGCCGGAGCCTGTATATAAAAACCTAACAGCATTATCACCATTATGTGTTTTATTATGTGTTTTGGTATATCGCTCATTGATGAAGACAGTGATAGCGGCCTAGTAATTTTTAAACTATCTGTAGCGTATCAGGTTTTCAGAAACCGTACTACGTTTCCATTTACCTCCCAATAAAAAAGGTTATGTCCTAGAAAGCTGTTGCGGAATTCTGCCGAAAACTTCAAACAAACATGGGGACCAAAGGTGACGCTTCCCTTTGTTTCATGATTACTTCACCGCAAGCCCCCTCATACACTCCGGCTCAAACCATACAAACTTTTATTAATATTCCCTTTATTCTCAATAATCACCACCTTACCTCCCTGCGCCGTTAGTTGTTTATTAAGCTCACTTGCGTAGAGCATTTGTTTGAACGCTATAAAGCTCAATTCATCATTTGTAAAAATAAAGTCGTATAGCGATGGCAAATCAAACACTAAACACTCGCCTTCAAAATAGATGTTACTTGTTGCTGCGTTAACTCGTGCATAGTGCTCGGGGTCTTCTTTTAAGATGCGGCTAAAAAAACCAAGTATTTTTGAATAGCTAGCTGTTTGATTGATCAACGTCTCTTTTCACTCCCCTTTTGTGTTTACGCTAACAAAAGCAATTCAATGCCTTGCTATCGTGCTAATATTTTATGAATTCTAGCTATAAATTCCATTTAATTACACTCATGATTGAACTCATTCTTGGTGGCGCTCGCTCTGGTAAAAGCCGCCATGCTGAACAGCAAGCCATTGCCAGTAACAAAGAAGTTTATTATATTGCCACCGCCTCTGCAGGGGATGGTGAAATGAGCCAGCGTATTAAGCAACATCAGCAACAGCGCCCTGCTCACTGGCAAACGATTGAAGAACCCATTCAGTTAGCCAACATTCTGCAACAACACGATAAAGCCAACCGGATATTCCTTGTTGATTGTTTAACTTTATGGCTAAGCAATATTCTTTTTAGTGATTCGGAACAAGCTAATGAGGAACGTTTCAATCATGAGAAACAACAGTTCCTCAAACTTCTTCCAAAACTCAGTGCCGATATTATCTTAGTTTCTAATGAAGTCGGACAAGGTATTACGCCGATCAACGCAATGGCTCGCCGTTTTGTTGATGAGGCTGGACGCTTACACCAAGATATTTCACCCCTTAGCCATAAAGTCAGTTTTATTACTGCCGGACTCGTACAACAATTAAAATAATATGAATTGGATAAACTCCCCTATTAAACAAGCCTCTACAACCTACCAAGAACAAGCAACTTCTCGGCAAGCTAGCCTTACTAAGCCTTCTGGGTCACTAGGTGAACTGGAGTCAGTTGCTATACGGCTTGCTTCTTTACAACAACGAGAACGCCCTAGTTTAGAGAAGGTATTCATTAGTATTTTTGCTGCTGACCACGGCATTGCTGAAGAAGGTGTCTCTGCTTTTCCACAAGAAGTGACTAAAGCCATGCTCAGTAATTTTATTGCTGGTGGCGCTGCTATTAATGCGCTGGCAAGGCTTCAAGGCGCTAATCTTGAAATTATAAATGTTGGTGTGAAGCAATGTAACGAGTCATTCAACGGCCTCCTTCAACAATCTATTGCGGAAGGTACTGCCAATTTTTCTCGCCAAGCTGCCATGACCCGCGAACAGTTATCGAGAGCATTAGATGTTGGCCGCCAATCCATAGAACGTATTACTTCACAACAAGTAGATGTTTTTATTGCGGGTGAAATGGGTATAGCTAACACCACCAGCGCCAGTGCATTGGCTTGTGCAATACTTGAACAACCTGTAGATAAACTGGTAGGTGCAGGAACCGGTATTAATGCACAAGGTATTATAAAAAAGCAGCACGTTATACAAAGTGCGTTAGATTTGCACCAGAATAATTTTAACGATCCATTATCTATATTGCAGCATTTAGGTGGCTTTGAAATTGCCGCGATGGTCGGTGCTTATATACATTGTGGGCAACAAGGTATTCCCGTTATTGTTGATGGTTTTATCAGCTCCACCGCAGCACTTATTGCGGTAAGAATTCAGCCTGATCTAGCCGCTTGGTTGTTTTATGGGCATCAATCAGAAGAAGCCGGACACCAACACGTTTTAGCTGCTTTAGACGCTCACCCACTATTGAATTTAAATATGCGCCTAGGCGAAGCCAGCGGTGCAGCGTTAGCTATTTCTATTATGCGTGCGGCTTGCCAATTACATAATGAAATGGCAACATTTGAAGAAGCAGGTATTTAAGCATGACGATTACCATTGATTTATTACGCCACGGCGAAGTTGCTGGTGGTTTAAGGCTGCGCGGCTATCGGGACGACCCATTAAGTGATAAAGGCTGGCAACAACTACGTGATGTTATTAAGGGTAAAACCCTACCGTGGGACACTATTATTAGCTCGCCCCTGCAACGCTGCGCCCTATTTGCTGAAGAGGTTTCCAAGCAACATGAAAAGCCACTGCATATAAAGCATGGGTTCAAAGAAATTAGCTTTGGTGATTGGGAGGGACAACTCTTTAGTGATTTGTATAAAAACCAACCTGAAGAAATGAGTCGTTTTTGGAATAATCCCAGTGCCGCCACACCACCCAATGGTGAACCCTACGATGATTTTGAAATACGCGTACACCAAGCGTGGGACGAGCTAGTTGCCGAGCACGCTAATAAACATATTCTATTAGTTGCTCATGGCGGAACTATTCGTGCATTGCTCAGAAAAGTGATTAACTTTCCCGTTCCATCGTTTTTTAAAATTGAAGTACCGAATGCTTCACTTAGCCGAATAACCATTGATGATGATATTTCTCGACTAACCTTTATAAACGGTCAATTAGAATGAATTCTTTCCTACTCGCGTTACAATTTTTAACCCGTATTCCCTCACCATTACCTGTAACGCCTACCGCAAAAAAACTTGGGCAATCCGTAGTATTTTACCCGCTGATAGGCGCCATTATTGGCATTATTGTGCTGGCATTTGCCTATTCATTAAACCCAAGCAATACCTCGTTAAACGCGGCTATTATTTTAACCGTATGGATTGGTTTAAGCGGCGCATTACATTTAGACGGTATTGCCGATTGTGTGGATGGCTGGATTGGTGGACAAGGAAACATCGACCGTTCACTTAGCATTATGAAAGATCCGAATGCTGGGCCAATGGCGGTTATAGCACTAGTGCTTTTATTGTTACTTAAGTTTACCGCTATTAGCCTATTATTAGAAAATCAGGCATTTGCTGCTTTATGGCTTGCTCCCGTTATTGCACGGGCTTCAATTCCTTTTTTAATGCTAAGCACACCTTATTTGCGCGCAAAGGGTTTAGCCGAGCAAATGGTACAAAATATTCCGCGAAATATGGCTATTGCTAGCATAATTAATAAGCTTGTTAATGTGCACGCTAATTTCAGGCGTTTTGTTAACCGTTGGCATTATCATCAGTGCCTTAATTATTCGCTTTATTTTTCTACGCTTATTCGCTGGAACCACAGGCGATATGTATGGCGCATCGGTTGAATTAATTGAACTAAGCACTTTATTACTCGCTGTATGGGTTTTGCCTTAAAGCCCTTTTGAGTTAAGTATTGAATATAGATAGACCTTTGCACAAGAAATAACTTTGCTTTCAAGCACCAAAAGTAGACGCTTGAAAAGAGCTTTTGTGCAAAGGCATTAAATAGCGCTATAAGTAATAAACAACCTCTGCAAACCCTTCCAACTCATTTTCCATCGTGTCATCGGCCAAGCCAAGCTGCTCAACACCTTCATTAATTCCTTCAAAAACTAACCAGTCTTGAAATTCTTCGCTTGAATAGGCAAGATCAATTTGAGCCGGTTCTTCCTTATAAACAACTTGAACCACTACCATCAGTAATAACATGGCTACAACAGCAGGAAACGCTTGTAGAACTTGAGCAGGGTCGGTAAAGCGCTGGATAATTGCCTGCCACCAAGGTAGAGGTTTTTCAGCTTTACCTGTTGAACTATTAATTTTTTTAGCCAAGTTTCTCTCGGCTACCGCGCTCCATTGTGGTTCGGATGAAGCAAAACATTCTTTTAACATTAACTCATCACTCTCAGCTATTGATAAAGCCAAACTAAGCTCTGAGTCTGTCGCAATAAATTCTTTAATTTCTTGTTGATTAGAAACTGGCCAGTGCTGCAAGTTAGCACCGTAGCCCGCTATCATTTGTAATATTTGCTCACGATTAATCATAAACATGCTCCTAACTGGCTGTCCTGTTGCCGTTTGTTTTTCAAACTTCGTTTTGCCCGTGCAAGTAATGAGCTGGTTGCCTCTGGGTTTAAATCAAGCACCGCTGATACGTCAATAACACTTAAACCGTTATTCATAAATAAACACAAGGCTGTACGCTGACGCTCGGGTAATTCAGCTAACGCTTGATCAAACCATTGTTGCTGTTGCGCCTGTAAAAGTGTCTTATCAGGATTCTGCTTCTCACAAGGAATATCCAATTCAGAACTGCCTATTGACACTTCACGCTTGTTTTTACGCAAAAAATCAATTGTTGCGTTATAAACTATTTTAAACAACCAGCTTTTAACACTGCCTTTACTAGCCGAGCAGCTACTAGCATTACGCCATGCTCGCAAAAAGGCTTCTTGAACAATATCTTCTGAACAGGAAAAGCTAAGGGTATAACGTGTTGAAAATTTAACCAAGCTCGCTAAGTAACGCTGAACCAACTCGGCAAAAGCCGCTTGCTCATTTTTAGCTGCTCGCTCTATAAGCTGATGGTCACTTAATAAATTTAATTTCTTCACGCCTTGTTTATACCACTTAGCTTAACCAGAGTACCTTTATTATTTTTTACGACGGTCTGTACGCGCTTGTTTTAACTCATCCTTCGATACAGAACCATTTTTATCCGCATCTAATTTATTAAACCAACTTAGACGTGATTGCTTATATTCTTTAGGGGTAACACTCCCGTTGTTATCAGCATCCATTTTTGAAAACATTTTATCTGCACTATGTGATTTACTGCCATGACGACCACTCTTCTTTTTATGGTCGCTTTTCTCTGAACGATCTTTACGCCAGCCATTGTGCATAAACTCTTGCTCAGTAATTTTGCCATCAGCATCATTACCATCTAGTTTTGAAAACTTTGCTTCTGCTTTTTCCTGGGCCTTACTGACTGCTGCATTAACAAATTCACTTTTTGTTATTGCTCCATCAGCATTTGCATCTAATTTTTTAAACT
>Ga0209081_1001805_pt1 | contig 12642 bp, 6 predicted proteins | sample GOMGulsemesocosm_4_FD_184636 | JGI IMG/M metagenome (GOLD analysis project Ga0209081, IMG submission 184636) | Methane-oxidizing microbial communities from mesocosms in the Gulf of Mexico - GOM15B Gulf of Mexico (SPAdes) (version 2) | ecosystem: Environmental > Aquatic > Marine > Cold seeps... | reverse complement strand
ATTTTGCAAAGGCTTACTTTCGATACCAGCAGGGGCACAAGTCAACGGGAGCTAAAAATGAATTGAAAGCATTGCGAACTATCGAAAAGGCATTACTACAAAGTGGGAAGAAGGCTTCGGTTAGCAACATTGATATTTCAACTTTAGATCAGGCCGCTCAGTTGATGCGAGAGAATTATGCGAAAGGTTCTGATTATCATGGCGGTAGAGAGTTAGAAAGGCTTGCTAAATTTGTTACCTCGAAAAAAATAGTAGCTCAGGATTTGAGCGGCTGGAAAAATCCAATTCAGCGGAAAAAAGACGAGATTCAAACCGGTCAAAAAGCTAAGGATCGTCGAGAGAGTAAAATGCCGTCCGAAGAAGCGTTAGCGGCTCTAGCTGAGATTTTTGCAAACGCACCTACTGAACCAAAAGATGTTTTTGTATCCGCTGCATTTGCAATGTTGATGTGTGCTCCATCGCGTATTTCAGAAGTGCTTGAGCTTCCTTTTGATTGTGAGGTTGAACAGGAAGATTCTAAGGGCGTTACGCGTTACGGCTGGCGGTTCTACTCTGGCAAAGGGTTTGGAGCAAATATAAAATGGATACCTACCGAAATGGTTGGTGTTGCTAAGGAGGCAGTCAGCCGAGTAAAAGAGCTAACCTTAGAATCAAATAAAATTGCTAAATGGATAGAGACGAATCCCGGTACATTTTATAGGCATAAAAACTGCCCTAATGTTAAAGACGACGCACCCCTTTCGATTGCCGAGGCCGCTCAAGCTCTAGGTCTGGCTAGTCATTCTAGAAAGCTAGCAGTAACATCACTGGCAGGTTGTAAATTAGAAGTGAGTGATGGAGTGCATTCGTTATCGAGTCTTTGGGGCTATGTGCTTAGCCGACAACCAAAAGGGTTTCCTTGGCTAAATAAAGAGAAGGGCATTAAATACAGTAACGGCCTATTTAGCATGCAGCGAAATCTACTCCATAATCAAAGAGGGGTAAGCCCCGTGGTTCTTTGGAAGCCGACAAATAATGTTTTTAATAATGACCTGTCACCTCGTGAAAGTTTAAAGATAGATCATAAAAGTATTTTTGACCGTCATGGTTACAAAGCCAAAGACGGTGGCCGAATTAAGTTAACTTCCCACCAAGCCCGCCACCTTCTTAACACTATCGCTCAGCGTGGTGGGTTGTCTCAGTTGCAAATAGCTAAATGGTCAGGTCGAGCGGAAGCAAAACAAAATCGTACATACAATCATATGAGTGAGTACGAAATGGTGGCTCTTGCAGAAGAGCTTGATACGTCGCTGACTTTATTTGGTCCATCAGGTGAAGTAGCCAAGCATATCCCCGTTTCTATTCAAGAATTTAATACGATGGAAAAAGGAGCAGTTCATGTTACGGAGTTTGGAGTCTGCGTTCATGATTTCACTATGTCGCCATGTGATAAGTATAGAGATTGTTTGAATTGTGCCGAGCAAGTCTGTGTTAAGGGTGAGAAAGATAAGTTAACCAGAATTAAAAAGCGGTTAAAAGAAGTAGAAAAGCAATACGAATCAGCTCGAAAGGCATTGGAGGATGGTTTGGCTGGAGCAGATCGTTGGTATGAGTACCACCTAAGCACTTTAAACAGGCTGAAAGAATTAGTATCAATTATTGAAAACCCAAACATACCTGATGGCGCACAAATCAAACTACGAAATGACAAAGCGTTTAGCCCACTTCGAAGGGCAGTTGAATCAAAAGTAGAAAAACCAACGTTACCAAATGAAGAGGCTAAAATGCTCGATGATATGAAAAAGCTACTAGGAGGTGGGTTTGGCTAAGCACCTAACTAAAAGAGACGTAGAGGCGATCATTAGTATCATTCATGGTCATAGTGACGATAAAATCACATGGGAAGGGGTCTGTGAGGCCGCTGAGGGGCTTGTAGGCAAGAAGCCAACTCGCCAGTCGCTATCAGCTAATAACGCCATTAAAGAGGCTTTCTTAGCGAAAAAGGCCTCCCTTAAGCTTGGCGCGCCAAGTAGACCAAAGCCCAGTAATTTAACGGCAGCAGCAGATCGCATCGCTCGCCTGCAAAATGAGAATGAAACGTTAAAGCGCAAAAATGATGCACTGTTGGAGCGCTTCGTCATATGGCAATACAATAGCTATAAACATGGTTTAAAAGAACATCAGCTGAACGAGCCTCTGCCTCGCATAGACCGAGAAAGAACGGAATAGCCAAAACAAATAAAAACTTACATTATTGGAATTAGACAAAATGAAACAATTACAGCACATGGAAGCTATTGAAAAACGACTATGGAAAGCTGCAGATACAATGCGCTCTAACTCCGAGTTGGCCAGTAATGAATACTTCATGCCGGTTATGGGCTTAATTTTTCTTCGCCATGCTTACAGCCGTTATTTAAGCGTAAAGGGTGATATAGAAAAAGACTTGCCAAGCCGTGGTGGAAAAACTCGACCGCTGACCAAAGAAGACTTTTCCGGTCGTGGTGCAATTTTCCTTAATGATGCTGCAAAATTCGATAACTTAGTTGCATTAAGCGATGCGGATGATCGCGCAGAGGCGATTATCAATGCAATGGAATCTATTGAAAAAGATTACACAGGCCTGAAAGGGCAACTGCCTAAACAAGAATACCGTGATATTACTAGCGATGTACTGGGTCAGTTGTTACGTACACTTAACCCAGATGAGCTAAAGAAAGCAGATGGCGACATCTTTGGCCGAATTTACGAATATTTTCTAACTCAATTTGCTGATCAAGGTGCACATGATGGCGGTGAGTTTTTTACGCCTGTCTCATTAGTGCAGCTGATCGTAAATGTCATTGAGCCTAGCCACGGCAAAATCTTCGATCCGGCTTGTGGCTCTGGTGGCATGTTTGTGCAAAGCGCTCATTTTGTTGAGCATCAAAAAAAGAACGCGGGTGAAGAGTTAACTTTTTACGGCCATGAGAAGAACCCAACAACAACGCGGCTAGCAAAAATGAACCTGCGTGTTCATGGGCTAGAAGGCAATATTGCAGGAGGCAATGGTGCAATCACCTACTACAACGATCCGCACGATGGCCTGTATGGCAATGCAGACTATGTTATGGCAAATCCACCTTTTAATGTAGATGAAGTCGACGCGGATAAAATAAAGAATGACCGACGACTTCCTTTTGGCCTGCCGGGTGTTAATAAACAAGGAAAAGTCTCTAATGGCAATTACTTGTGGATTTCCTACTTTTACAGTTATTTACATGAAACAGGTCGCGCGGGATTTGTCATGTCGTCTCAGGCATCTAGCGCTGGTGGTGGCGATGCAAAGGTGCGGCAAGCGTTAGTGGAAACTGGCCATGTTGATGCGATGATTGATATACGCTCTAACTTCTTTTATACCCGTACAGTCCCCTGTCAGTTATGGTTTTTAAATAAAAACAAACCAGCAGAGCATAAAGACAAAGTGCTGATGCTGGATGCTCGCAATACTTACCGCAAGGTCACCCGTAAAATTTACGACTTTAGTCCAGAGCAGTTGGCCAACTTAAGTAGTATTGTTTGGTTATACAGGGGCGAAAGCGAGCGTTTTATCGGGCTAATCAAAAGCCATATTGAGAAGGCCATTAGTCATGCTAGTGCTGCTGTTTCAAGGCCAATACCTGGAAGTGGAGAGGGGCTAGAAAAAAAACCTATAGCTGATTTTATCGAGGTGCTTGAGAGTATTGAAGAAGCCATAACGCCTTTCTATCAACAACAAAATGAAGAGCAGCAAGCGCAGCTAAAAGAGTATTCAGAAACGCTGTCTACAATTAAGGCGGATGCAGAAGGCTTTGAAGCAGCGGTTAATGAAGCAATAGAGCAATGGCAAGAAGGCGTGCTTAATGCTAGCGATAAACTAAACAAATTAATTGATAAAGGTGGTGTGGTCGAGCGGCTTAGTGAGGCTAGTCGTGACTTCATCAAACAATTAGATCTGGCCTACAAGCTTGCCACTCGTTTAATTGAAACCGCCGAGAAAGAACTTGATGCTAAAAATACCGATAACTGGGATAGCAAAGCTCTAAGTAGTGGTAAAGACAGTTTAAAAAAACAGGCCGAAGCTGCCCGTATTGAAGTGGTGGAGGAGCTTAATAAGGTGCGTTATTTCTTTAAACATGCGCATTGGTTAGCCAGCCGTTTTCCTGATGCCGAACTGGTCGATGTTGAGGGACTGGTAAGGCTGGTGGATGTTGAAGAGATAGAAGCAAATGACTGGAGTTTGACGCCGGGGCGTTATGTGGGTGTTGCACCAGAAGAAGTGGATGAGGGTTTTGACTTTGAAGAAACGCTGCGCGATATTCATGTGGAGCTGTAAGGCTTAAATGAAGAGGCTGTAGAGCTAGCTGAAAAGATTGCTCGTAATTTTGAGGCGCTGGGGGTATGAGCACTCAAAGAATAACGCTAAGTAATGCCATTTCTTTTAAAAATGGCCAGGCATTGAAAGCTAGAAAAAAAGGTGTCTATACTATTTATGGCTCTAATGGTCCTATAGGTAATTCATTAGAATCTAATAACGAAAATGCAATAATTATCGGTCGTGTTGGCGCGTATTGCGGATCAATCGAGGTATGTGAAGAAAAATTTTGGGCGTCAGATAATACGATTATTGCAAGTCCAAATGGTGGCCAAGACCTATTCTACTGGTACTACAGGCTAAAGTCTTTTCCACTAAGAAACTATGCGGGTGGCTCAGCACAGCCCCTGCTTACGCAGAGTGCATTGAAGCCCTTGAAAATAACCGCGCACACACTTTTAGGTGTGCAAAAGAAGATAGGTGAATTAATAAAAGCATACGATGATCTTATCGAAAATAACAATCGTCGTATTGAGTTGTTAGAGGAGGCCGCCCGTTTGCTCTACAAAGAATGGTTTGTGCATCTGCGCTTTCCCGGTCATGAGCATGTCAACATCATCGATGGTGTGCCAGAGGGGTGGAAACAATCAGTCGTATCCGACCTCGGAAAAGTAATTACAGGTAAAACACCCCCTACTAAAGATGAAGATAATTTTGGTGCTGATGTTCCCTTTATAAAAACACCTGATATGCACGCTTCTTCGATAGTTACATTTCCAGAAGAATATTTATCAGAAAAAGGTGCAAAGTCACAGATCAAGAAATATTTGCCTCCTTATTCAATTCTTGTTGCATGTATCGGTGCAAAGTTGGGTGTCGTTACATTTAACCGTTATGAAGCACAAACAAATCAACAAATTAATGCAGTTATTCCAAAAGACGACTCTCTCAGATACTTCTCATATTTTCTTTTGGAGAGTTTTAAGCCTAGATTGCAGGCAATTGGAGGTGGGGCGACCATGCCGAACGTAAATAAAAGCAAATTCTCATCTCTTGATTTTATTTTGCCAGTTCAAAATCTACTTGAAATATTTGATAGCTATGCTCAAGCAAATTTTGAGCAAATGGCTCAGTTGATTGTAATGAATAAGAAACTGGAAGAAGCTCGAGATATTCTCTTGCCTCGTCTAATGAATGGAGAGCTAGCTGTATGAACACCATGACGGAAGATACGCTGGTTCAACAAACCACGGCTGATTATTTACTAAACAATTTGAAATGGAATGAATCCATTTATGGCATGGATGAAGTGCTTGGAAAAGAAGGAACGCTAGGCCGCGAAACTGAAAAAGAAATAGTGTTAACTCGATATCTTGGTGAAGCTCTAATGAGGCTAAACCCCGATTTGCCGAGAGATGCTTACCGTGATGCTATGCGTCAGATTATTGATGTGAACATGGCGCAATCTATGCTGGCGATCAATCAGGAAAAAGATGCATTGTTTAAAAATGGTGTATTGGTTAACTATCGTGACGAAAACAACGAACGTCAGCGTAAAACTCTGCGAATTTTTGATTTTGATAATCCGGAGAATAATCACTTTTTAGTAGTGCGTGAGTTATGGGTTAAGGGTGATATTTACCGCCGTCGTGCTGATTTGGTGGGTTTTATCAACGGTATTCCGTTAATATTTATGGAGGTAAAGAACCTACATAAAGACGTAAAAGCGGCTTATGAGCAAAACTTCTGCGACTACAAAGATACAGTTCCACATCTTTTTTATCACAATGCGTTGGTCATTCTGGGTAATGGTGTAGAGGCAAAAATTGGCTCGCTCTCTTCCAAGTACGAACACTTTAATGATTGGAAACGTCTGCATGAGGAAGAGCCTGGCGTGGTAGATATGGAAACCCTGTTAAAGGGTGTCTGCGCAAAAGCCAACTTAATGGACCTATTTGAGAACTACATAGTTTTTGATGATTCTAGCGGTAAGCTGATAAAAATCGTCGCACGTAACCATCAGTTATTGGGCGTGAATCGTGCCATAGAAGCAGTAAAGAATCGCGAAAGCCTAGCGGGGAAACTGGGTGTATTCTGGCATACGCAGGGTTCAGGTAAATCTTATTCGATAGTTTTCTTCGCTAAAAAAGTGCATCGCAAATTGGGCGGTAACTATACCTTCATGGTGTTAACCGATCGAGAAGATCTGGATACTCAAATTTACAAAACCTTTGCTGGTTGTGGGTTGGTAGATAATGATCGAGACCCTTGCCGAGCCAAAAGTGGTAAGCACTTGGATGAACTATTAGGTCAGCACAAAGCGTTTGTTTTTTCATTGATTTGGAAGTTTAACGACCAGGATATGACTGGATCGGAACGTGATGACGTTATCGTAATTACCGATGAAGCGCATAGGACGCAATACGGCACGCTATCTCTCAATATGCGTAATGCTCTGCCTAATGCCAACTTTATTGGGTTTACCGGCACGCCTTTATTGAAAGATGATGAAATTACTCGCAAGGTATTTGGTGAGTATATCTCTACGTATGATTTCCAGCGAGCGGTAGAAGATAAAGCGACTGTACCGTTATATTACGATGCACGTGGTGAAAAGTTAGTTTTTACGGATAGTGAGGGTGATGAGTATTCGGTAGCTGATCCGAAGGGGTTGAATGAAAAGATTGCTGAGAAGCTCGAAGAGCTAGAAATTGATGATATTGATGTTCAGCAGCGTTTAGAGCGCGAACTGAGCCGTGATTACCATATTGTTACCTCCAGTAGCCGGTTGGAACAAATAGCAAAAGATTTTGTGTCGCATTATTCTGAAGGTTGGGAAAATGGCAAAGCGATGTTTGTATGCATTGATAAAGTTACTTGTGTGCGAATGCATAACTTGATTACAAGGTATTGGCAGGAGCGACAACTAGAGCTAGATAAACGCCTGAGAATGGAAACAGTTGACGAGCAGGAGATGGTTTTTCGTGAGCGACAAGTTCGCTGGATGGATGAGACTAAGATTGCTGTAGTCGTAAGTGAAGAGCAAGGTGAAGTTGATAAGTTCAGAAAGTGGGGTTTAGACATTACACCGCACCGCAAGCTGTTCAAAGAAGGGTTTAAAGATGCAGACGGTAAACGCATTGATTTGGAAGATGCCTTCAAAAAAGATGATCACCCATTTCGTGTGGCGATTGTATGTGCCATGTGGTTAACAGGCTTTGATGTGCCGACGCTATCTACCTTGTATTTAGATAAGCCATTAAAAGCGCATACGCTCATGCAGGCCATCGCCAGAGCAAACCGTATAGCTGAAGGTAAGAACAACGGCTTGATAGTGGACTATTGTGGCATTCTCAAGAATCTTCGAAAAGCCTTAGCTGACTTTGGTGGCGCTGGAGATGGCGGGCGCGATGGGAGTGGCCCGAAAGACCCAACTCGACCCAATGAGGATTTATTAGATGATTTGGCTGAAGCCATTGAGCTGGTGAAGACTTATTTGAGTGACCGTGATTTTGAAATGACGACTATAACGGAAGGAGAAGGTTTTGCACGTAACGCCGCTATTATTCAGGCTAAAGAAGCAATTAATGAGAATGACCAGACCCGCAAGCAGTTTGAGGTGATGGCAAGGGAAGTCTTCAAAAAATTCAAAGCCTGTATCAACATTCGTCCAGGCATAAATGATTGCCGCATCGATAAAGATGCGATTAATATCATTTATAAGTCGTTGCAAAAAGATCGTGATAAAGCTGATATTAGCGAAATCATTATGGAGCTTCATAAGTTGGTTGATGAGTCTGTGGTGGTTACATCGAACCAAGTAGCTGAAAATAAGGTTTACGATATAAGTAAGATTGATTTTGATAGGTTGCGTCAAGAATTTGAACGCTCTCCTCAAAAGAAAACAACGGTGGTTAACCTTCGTGATGCTATATCAGCAAGGCTAGCTAAGTTGTTGTCTCAGAACCCTGCTAGAACTGATTTCCAGAAGCGTTTTGAAGAAATTGTTGATGGATACAATAACGAAAAAGACAGAGTTACTATTGAAAAAACTTTTGAAGCGCTATTTTTGTTTAATGGAGAGCTGAATGAGGAAGATAGCCGAGCTGTACGAGAAAACTTAGACGTTGAATCGTTGGTCTTATTCGATTTGTTACAAAAGCCAAGTTTATCGAGTAAAGAAATCACCAAGATTAAAAAGGTTGCTAGCAGCCTTTTGAAAACGTTAAAGGCCGAGAAACTTAATATAGACAACTGGTGTGAAAAAGAAGGAACTAGAGACGCCGTAAAGCAGGGTATCTATGATTACCTGTATGACGATAAAACAGGCTTACCAGTTGATAGTTATGAGGTTGAAGAGATAGAAGGGTTGGCAGCGGATCTTTTTAATCACATTTATAGAGCTTATCCGAGGTTGCCTTCGCCGTTGTATGAGCATGCTTAGTAGCAGTTGAAGCTATAAATAAAAAAGTGCTGCATAAAGCATCAAAATCTAACAAATTATAAAGGGGTGTAATCCATAATGGCTTTTACTAAAATCAGACCTAGGACTGTAACGCCAGAAACACCAGACCTGTTGTTTCGAGAGCTACCTAGAAGAAAAATCCCGGATGTGTTGCCTCACCAACAAGAAATGATGCAACGTTATGTTGCAAAGGCTGTTGAAAAGAAGGATGTTGCATTACAGCTCCCTACAGGCAGTGGAAAAACACTGGTTGGGTTGCTAATAGCAGAATGGAGGCGCAGAAAAAATAATGAAAAGATAGTTTACCTTTGCCCAACAAAACAACTTGTTCATCAAGTTGTTAATCAAGCAGAACATAAATACGGTTTATCAGTTGTCGGGTTTACAGGACCTAAAAAAAATTACTCTGCATCTGACAAGAGTAAATATAATCAAGGGGAGTGTATAGCGGTCACAACGTATAGTAGTTTGTTTAATTCAAACCCATACTTTAGTGATGCCGATATTATTATTATTGATGATGCTCATGCAGCAGAAAATTATGTCGCAAAACTATGGTCGATAAATATAGAACGATTCAATGAAAAACATAGAACTCTCCATGGAGTTTTATCATCTATTTTTAAACCGTATATTGACTCTAGTAGCTACACTCGGCTTATAGGAGAAGCGGGAAGCCCTTCAGATCTTGCATGGGTTGATAAAATACCATCGCCAAGCTTGTTTGAAATGCATGATGAAATTCAAAGCGTATTGGATGCTTGTGCTTCTGAAACAGATCTATGGTATTCGTGGGGAATGTTGCGTGAGCACCTCCGCGCATGTCATATATACCTTTCATCATCTGAGATACTAATAAGGCCTCTAATCCCGCCTACTTGGGCACACCCTGCGTTTAATAACGCTAAGCAACGAATATATATGTCTGCTACTTTGGGTGAAGGTGGTGACTTAGAGCGGTTGCTTGGTAGGAAAGCAATTTACCGGCTACCAGTTCCCTCCGGTTGGGACTCACAAGGAGTCGGTCGCCGTTTTTTTATATTCCCTTCCTTATCTCTAGATGCTGAAGACTCTATCCGACTCCGTCGTTCGTTATTGTCTAAGGGGGAGCGAAGCCTTGTTCTTGTACCTAGCGATTCAATGAAAGATGAAATTATTGCAGATGTGACTACTAATATCCCAAAGCTAGCAATTTACGATGCTGGGGCTATAGAAGTATCAAAAGAAAAGTTTGTGAGCTCGGCTAATTCAGTAGCAATAGTCGCAAACAGATATGATGGAATAGATTTTCCTGGTGATGAGTGTCGGTTACTTTTAATTGAAGGGCTACCCAAAACAGTAAACTCTCAAGAGCGTTTCCTTATGAGTAGAATGGGGGCAACCATTCTATTTAATGGACGAATACAGACTAGAGTGTTGCAAGCAATTGGACGGTGCACAAGGTCTCTAGAAGACTACTCTGCTGTTGTCGTTACAGGTGATGACCTCCCCGACTATCTTGCTGATCCTCGTAAAAGAAAATACTTGCATCCAGAACTGCAGGCTGAACTTGAATTTGGAGTTGAACAATCAACGGGTAAAGATAATTCTGATTTTGAGGAAAATTTCAACATTTTCATTGAAAATGGAAAGGAGTGGGAGTCTGCTAACCAGATGATTGTTGATTCACGAAATACATTGTCGCAAGAGTCTTTTCCAAGTATTCAGCATCTTGAAATAGCAGTTAAAGATGAGGTGAAGTACCAAATGGCTATGTGGCAGCAAGATTACACAGAGGCTCTAAGTAAAGCGGAGTCTGTCCTTGGTATTTTAGCCGAGGCAGATGGGGGGCTGCGAGGTTATCGTGCCTTATGGGAGTACCTGGCCGGCTCTGCTGCAGCTATGGCTGCTTTAGATGGGGGGCATGCGTTTGCAGTTAAGTCTCGAGACCACTTCCAAAGAGCAAAAAAAGCAACAACAACACTTCCATGGCTGGTGCAATTGTCAAAGCTAAATCAAGAAACGACTACGACTCCTGATGCTGGTATTGAAGATATACTAATTAGTCATCAGGTTGAAAATCTTGAAGGGGTAATAGTATCTCTTGGAACATTGCACGATAATAACTATTCAAAAAAAGAGAGGCTTATCCTTGATGGCCTTAATGATGCGAACACATTTGAAGGTTCACACAAACTTTTAGGTGAGCATTTGGGGTATATGGCTGGCAAAGTAGAATCATCAGCATCACCAGATCCGTGGTGGCAACTAGGTCATATCTGTTTGGTTTTTGAAGACCATGCTGGAGCTGAAGAAGGCTCATCTTTAGATGCAACAAAAGCAAGGCAAGTGGCCTCTCACCCAAAGTGGATGAAAGCAAATGTAGAGTTGTGCTCTCCCGAAAATACGGAGATATATCCTATTTTAGTTAGCCCTGTTTCAACTGTTTACCCTGGAGTGCTGCCCCAACTAGATTCGGTCTATTTGTGGAAGTTAGGTGAATTTAAATCATGGGCTGAATCTTCTATGGCGGCCATACGTGAGCTTCGAAAATCATTCCCGGGTGCTGGCGATATTGTGTGGAGAGCTCAGGCGGCTGAAGTTCTTAAACGGGAAGGGATAGATATAGTTTCCCTCATGACCTATTTGAAAACTCAAGTGGCTAAAGATTTGTTGGTGGAATACTAAGTTCATAGGCGACTGTCAATGAGCATCTAAAATAGAGCCGGCACGTTACGAACGAGAAGATCAGGCGAGTGTTTATGGTGTTTCAGAAAAACCTTTATATTGATTTTTAAAAAACATTGGTTTATAACTAAATAAAAGCACGCCTAGGTGCTTTTCCTGGTATTAAAAAAGCTGCCTTGTCAGCATTAGGACAATTAAAATTTCAACTATTTCGATTCTGTTTGCTTAACTGGGAAGCATTCGGGCAAACTTATATCGAGGTGGTTATGCCAAAATCTAGTGAACGTATAAAAAGAGAAGCTAAGACGCTAAGACGGTCTTTAGGAATAAGTCTTACAAAAATTCAAAATAAACTTGCTGTTAAAGAAGGATTTTCGAACTTCAAGCATTTAAGGGCTCAAGAGAAAGCCAATGAAATCAAAAAATATCGAGTTCAAGTTATTGACGGCGCTCTTTTAAGGGAGCCCAAAGAGAGTGAGCCCTATTTTTTGTTTTGGTGGTTGCAAGACACGAGTCTTACCTTTTTTTCTTTATGGGTTGGTTGGCGAGAGAATGGAACTGAAATTAGAGTTCCTAGGCAAGTCAATGGTATTGAAACAAAGGAATTTTACGAGAATACAAGGTTCTATCCTGAACTTGTTATTCATAATCAAGATGAGCTTATGTTTTGGTATCTTCAAAAAATGGGGTCAGCATTGGTGGCGGTGGATCTTGCCATGAAGTTTGCACCTTTTAAGGAAATTATTACCCCAAGTTTACCAAGCGATGGGGCGCATTTAAAAGTTAATGAGAATATATACTTGAGCTATAAAAGAAAACGCGAGTTGGTGGATAGCTGTTGTTCGTTAAAAGAAATGGAAATGGTAGATAATCAATCTTCCTATTTAGGTGTTTAGATAAATGTAAACAAACTGCTTTAAATGGCGTGAAAATTAACAAAATACTTTACAATGCATATATAAGGCATAATAATACTTATATATTTCATAGTGTTGGTTGTTAATTATTATTTATTAGGTGTCTTTAACCTTTTTAATTTTTTATTGAGACCTAATATGAGGAAAGCCCCTGAGACTGTTGCTTGTTATAAGTGATTAATTTAAAAGGTGAAATGACATGCGGTTACCAGTATTCCCTCCAGACTATAAGGAGATTATAGGTGCTTCACTTGGGCAAGGTGGTGAGGGAATGGAGCTTT
>Ga0209081_1001803_pt1 | contig 12649 bp, 13 predicted proteins | sample GOMGulsemesocosm_4_FD_184636 | JGI IMG/M metagenome (GOLD analysis project Ga0209081, IMG submission 184636) | Methane-oxidizing microbial communities from mesocosms in the Gulf of Mexico - GOM15B Gulf of Mexico (SPAdes) (version 2) | ecosystem: Environmental > Aquatic > Marine > Cold seeps... | reverse complement strand
GTACAATAATTGATGGACTTGATTATAAGGGCTTTTTATTTGATGTTGGACTCGCATGGAAAGTAAATGATCTTTCCTCGGGATCAATCGGTAGCTTCATGATTGCAGATGTAGGCCAGTCACTTAGTGACTGGGGAGCTATAGGTCTTCGCGCCCAAGCAACAGGCACTGGAGCTGATGGTGGCAACGGTAGCGCTAAGGAATTTCAACTCAGAGCAAATGACCAAACCCCAGGAACCGGTGGTGACAATGGAAACATTCCAGAACCTACATCATTAATGTTATTAGGTGTCGGTTTACTAGGTTTCTTTAGTGTTTCACGCAGAAAAGCAAAAGCCGCATAAAGAAATAAGTTTCAGACCAACAAAAAGAGCGCTTAAAGCGCCCTTTTTTATGTAGATAAACTGCTATTTATTTTTGCCCTTTCCTCGAGTCGCTGAACCACTACTGCCCACAGTAAGTGAAGTACTGCTGCCCTGAGCATTACCTACTTTGTCATAAGCTTCTACAGTATAAGTAAAGGTACCTTTTCCTGGATTGTCAGTATAGCTTGTTCTTGTGGTTGTTGCGATGGTTGTGCCATTACGCTTAATCAGATAATGATCAAAACCAGAACCTGTATCAGTTGAAGCACGCCAAGAAACACTCACTTTAGATTTTCTTTGCTCAGTAGCAGATAAATTACCCGGTGCGCTTGGTGCAGTGCCATCAACGATCATGCTTGCTGATTTACTCACATCATTATGTGTAGCGGCAGAGACTGTCACTGACTTTGTATAACTTCCATCCGTTAGTGGCGCAGTCGTTACCCAAGTGGTATTTTTAGTACTTCCCGCAGTTAGCATATAAGCACCAATCCATGAGCCGTCACTGGCAGCCAAAGTAAAAGTAGTTGCTGAGCAATCCGAACTATCCTGATTAGTCAGGGAAATACTATAAGTAACGCTTGCACCGGCCTGAATGTAATCACTGCTAGGCGCAATAGAAAGAGCAGGTGAATTATTCGCACAGACTTCTACAACGAATGCTTGGGTAGTGGCGCTCCCAACATTGGAATAAACTGAATTACCATTGCTGTTATAAGCACGGGCTCGGTATTGGTAGTTCGTTTCTGCGGTCAATCCGCTATCGGCAAAGCTTCTAACATTAGTGGCTACACTTGCTATCTCAGCCCAGCTAACACCATCTGTTGACCTTTCTAATCTGAACCCTATTTCATTATTGGCATTATCGACCCAATTAAGATTAATCTCTGCATCAGATACTGTCGTAGCAGATAAGCTGCTGGGGGCTATAGGCGCTGATAAATCAATAGTGCCTCGAAATGCCGCGACTATCGCTTTAGTATTGCTCATTGAGCGGGCATTATCGTCCGCACTGGTCCCAGTGACCATACCATTATAGAATACGTTCGGATTTGAAAATTGCCCTACGCGCGTACCGCCAGAACAACTATAGGACATAACCGTTCTAAATCCACCCGTCTCACATACTCTGAAACCAAAAGAGTAAGGATAAGCACCCGCTCCACTGGCGCTTGCATAGTCATGATGATCACCTTGATTATGCCCTAATTCATGAGCGAGTGTATGATTAGCAAGACAAGAATAAGTAGAATCATCATGAACGATACTGAACGCATACGGGTTAAAAGAAGAACCCGGATTACTCATGATATAACCTATCCCACAAGCACTGGTGTCTGCCGTAATTAAAACAACTTGATCTGCACCATACAGATTGCGTAATGCATGTATTTCATCCATCTTACCGTCATTAGTGCTGGTAATATCCGTTAGGCTGGTGGACATATTGTTAGTTTCAACATAATTAACTTCGGTCATATGCACAAGGTTAATCTGCATATCAACTTGACTATTTATATAGGCTTGATTCGCCTTAGCGACGGCATTGATAATTTTAGCTTCGATACCACTTTGTCCAGAAGCATTTACACGTGCTTTTGGCGTATAGGCAATCATGACATCAATGATAGTCCCGGCATTAATTTCAGCATTAGCAGCGACAGGCTCAGAAGATACTGTGGTGTCGATTTGACCTCCTGCAGTATAAAAATCTTCTACCGTTTTTATATCGTTATCGAAATCAGGGTTTTTACTGGGGTCAATTTTAGTAATTTCATGTAAATCATTGGCACCTAAATTGATTTCATATAAGTCTTCACCAATACGAACGGTTCCAGACAGACTGCCTTTTCTGCTGGTCAAAAATACTTCACTATCTAGCTCGCCTTCTACATGACCAATCCAAGTGGTACTGCCCTTTACTTTATCAATCAAACGATCACGAATAACAGTTACCACGGTATCTTCAAACAGCGTCAGCGTTAAAGCATCAGATCCTAATAGCTCAGTTTTAACGTTAACCGAACGATTTCTCCCTTTAACTGCTTTAAACGGGAGTACTTTATTGTTGTGCTGAGTGATCCCAAAATCATCAAATAATTCAGGTGCTAGACGCGCATTTTTTTGCGCATGTGTTTGTTGTAACCCATTATGCTCTTGAGCAGCATAAATCTGCGTGACGGGTAACATAGCGCCCATTAATATTGCCGTAGTGATCGGTTTGCTGTATTTCATGATCTTTCTCCAGAGGAGCTCTTTGTTTCGTTGGTTATAGTTTAAGGGTTACACAAATTAAAAACGTGAGGTAAATATCGCTTTGCTTTTTATAGTGTGATGGTTTTCTCAGTTTGATAAACAAGTAAGTCAAGGCGAACAAATAAATAGACCAACATAAAAATATTTTTATGATTGACAGGAATATCTCTACAAAACTGATTGCATTATGAATAGTGAATTTTTTAGACGCGCGAATAAACATAGCCGAGGCCATGAGTGGCAGGTATTGCTGCGCTAATAGCGCCGATTAAGGAGTGTATGCATCCACTCCTTGGACAGGTTTGGAGTTTTCGAGGGTCACTAGATAAGCCCAGATAAAACAGAATTTTATCTGGGCTATTAATGGCCTCATAAAGTCTTAGTTCATTAATTTATTCAGGCTAGTTTTTGCGCCATCGACAGCGCCAGTAGTTCCGCCTTCAACAATAGCCCCAGTTGTTACACCTTCCACAGCACCATTAACACCTTCTTTAGCGCTATCAGTGGCTACGGTTTTAGCCATATCTGTCACAGATTTTTCACTAACTTGTTCTACTTTACCCGCAGTACCCTGTGCAGTGTTAGTTGCATCAGTAGCTTGGTTGGCTGCATCATTAACATCGCTTAAACCAAAAGCCATGACATTTTGAACACTCAATATCAACAGACTTGTAAAGAATATTTTTTTTAACATTTTCGTTCCTTATTATTATGGTAGAAATGCCCGCAGATTTTAGCTGCTAAAAGCATACAAACTAAAGTGATACCGGTATTCTTTAGCTAACTAGGGTGGAGTTTGTCAGCTAGAAATCAAATATCATTAAATATAAGGCAGCATTGATGCCAAGCAGGACTTTTATAGCAAGATAACCCCTTCAATCAATACTTCATTTTCTAATGGACCTTAATTTTAATACCTGCAGAGCTAGATATCTAATACGCATTAGGTTTGCATTTAGGCAGTTCTTTTTGGCAAATATAGCTAAAACAAAGAAAATCGTCGTGATTAAGCGACTGATTTATAATTAAAATCAACAAATTGAAATAATCAATAAATTTTTCACAACAAAATCAATGCTTTAACTACATACAACACAGTAAGTAATTGTCGTTTTAAAGAGACGGGCTATTAATATCACGTTATTCCTGCATGTTATTTACTAGGAGGCTATCTAAGAACTTATTTAAATTCAAATGCTTAAGAAGATAATAAAAAACCATTATTATGGAATTAAAAAATAAACCCTTTAATTTTACTGGGTTATTACCTCTTCTTGTTTTAGAAAGCCTTCAAATCCATCAAAAATCGACTTAAATCATTGCATTTACTGCACTACATTCTTGGACAAACGCCTAGAATCAATTATTGGACATAGGGCCTCGGTAAAAAGACTTCGAGAATAAAGTGGAATGGGTAGTATGCCATTAGGTAAATATAAAGAAAATTGCTAAAAACCACCGAAGGCCTGCACATCAATCTCATTACGCAATAAGTTCAATACCGCTTTGCCAGTTGCTGGTGCCGACTCAGTTAAATCAAGATTTTTACCACCTGTTAATAGCACTCGTTTATTTAATAAGCTTTGCAATTGCATTTTTTCATTACTGCTAAAGCGCCATTGGCTAATAATTTCTGCATATTCAGTGCTATCTACAGGCTGAGTTAGACTAGCTAATTTAGTCAGTTGCTGGCAATAGCGGTCAATAATCGGTAGTGCATTTTTGATCCATTCACTGACCTGCGCGGGTTTAATTTGTGTGCTGGCATTATATTCATTATCGGAAATAATCTTAATACATTGAATTAATTCACTGGAGCTAAAACGGATCGCTGTCTCATAAAAGGCAGAGGCTTCCATTTCATAAAGTGTATCGGCGGAATAGTTTAACTGTGCCTGACTAACCGTGGTAATCAATTGCGTTGCACAAGGCGGGGAAGTGACTAATTGCGGGTAAAAACTACGGCCGCTGTCATGATCAATAATTTTTTGCGCAGAAAATACCGATCCTAAAGCATAATCTTTATGCCCAGCAATGCCAATATTCAGCATGACTGGCAAAGAGTCTGCAGGAAATAAGGCTAAGGTATAGCCTACACCTGCAGCCATCGCTGATTTGCCCAAGCCTGTTACTGTTAGGGTTATATTTGCGCCTCGATAAATAGTAAAGGCACTCACCGATAGCTCTTTTTTTAATTTAAAATGCTCAATTAAGGGCTTGGCTTCACAAGGCAAGGCTGCAAAGAAGTAACAGGAAGATTCAGGCATAAGTTCAGAAATATTAAATAAAACCGTGCTTACTAATTGCTATAAATAAAATATAGCCAAAACACGCTAAAGCACCTGCAAAATAACTCCAGCGCTTTATCCCTGTATTACGCATCGCCATAACACCAAGGCCGATATAAACTAATAAGATAATAATTTTACTGATAATCCAGCCATATTCCCCCGCCAACCAATTGCCTTGAAAAACCAGAGTCAAGCCGGTCAGTATTAAGAGCGTGTCAATAACATGAGGGACAATTTTAGCTATTTTGGCTTGTAATAAAGCAGGCTTAAATTCTGCCAGCATAATGCGAATAATAAAGCTGCTTACCGACAATAAGATAAACAACATGTGTATGGATTTAATCATTATTTTTCCTTTAGTGAGAATGTCGCTACGCACAGCAGTGTGCGTAGCTAAGCATAAAAAGCTTATTTCATTTTATTAAATAACCAAGAAAAGCTATCTTTTATCAGTGTAAACAATTTAGGAAAAATTTCTCTTCTCAATTTTCCGCCTATCAGAGCCAAGCTATTTATGCCAAGCCCAGTAATCACTTTTAATCTACGCTGACAAGCCGAGCCATTCTCACAAAACCATGGGTTATTCATAAACCACATCTCTTTTATAGAAACAATCCACATAAAAGCGAATGAAGCCCCCATACCTGCACCGGCAATCATAATTAACGACGCAAACATCGGATGTAACTTGGTTAGCCACCACGATAAAATATCGATAATAAGAAATGCATACGGCATACCGATTGCAATACTTTTATATTTACTTGATGCTGTGGTTGAGAAGCTGAAAATCAGCCCGATAAACATAAAGATAAAACTGATACCAAATAAATGGATGTGAGAGACGCGGGTTAATGAAGAAAATGTTGCCCCCTCATCTTCTTTAGTCACTTCTTCTATATTTTCATATTCAGTAAAATCTGGAATGCCTGATGCGTCTTCGTTGTGACACATGACACATTTCTTATCAATGATTTTATCAATTTTTAAATTTTCAAATTCATCTTCATCTGCGCCATCACGCACCCACTGCATAATAGTAAAATTTTCTTGCTCGGTTGCTTTATCTTTCATAGAGCCAGTTAGTTTCTTCTCTAGCACTGTTCCCGAGCGGTTTCCGTAATAGCTATAGACGATATCATCTATTGATAAGCCAAATTTCCCATCAGCCATGCCATGGGTAAATAATATTTGAATTAAGGCAAAAAGATAACCGATAGCCACGGTCGTTAAATAGCCAGTAAAGAGCACTTTTACTGGCGTATCTAGTTCACTCAAGGTGATTTTGAGGTTAGTCATAAGAAAGCAGATAGGTTTGTATATTAGGAAATGCTATTTTATATGAGATATATGCTTTCGGCTAAAACTCATTGTCATATAGGTGTTAATTTTTATCATGAACAACAACTAAGATACCTGATTATCAGATAATGCCAGTATAATATCACTAACGACAAGCAATACTTTTACGAATATAGGTGTAATAACAATGATGACAATGGATGATAGAGACGGCAAAATCTGGATGGATGGCAAATGGGTCGAATGGCGTGATGCGAAAGTTCATGTCTTGACGCACACCTTACATTATGGCGCGGGGGTTTTTGAAGGTTTAAGAGCTTACCATACCGATCAAGGCCCCGCTATTTTCAAACTAGAAGAACATACTGACCGTCTATTTCGTTCGGCACATATCATGAATATGGCGATTCCTTTTTCTAAAGAAGAGGTTAACCAAGCACACAGAGATGCGATTAGTAAAAACAATTTAGACAGCGCTTATATTCGCTCCATGTGTTTTTATGGTTCAGAAGGCATGGGCTTACGTGCGGACAACCTTAAAGTTCACATGATGATTGCCGCTTGGGAATGGGGCGCTTATTTAGGTGCGGAGAGTATGGAAAAAGGTATTCGTATCAGAACGTCTTCTTATACGCGTAACCATGTCAACAGCACTATGTGTAAAGCCAAAGCAAACGGCAATTACATTAATTCTATTTTAGCTTTGCAAGAAGCTTTATCTGCTGGTTACGATGAAGCATTATTACTTGATCATCAAGGTTTTGTTGCTGAAGGAAGTGGTGAGAATTTATTTATCGTGCGTAATGGCATTATTTATACACCAGAAACAACGTCAGCATTAGAAGGTATTACTCGCGATACCATCTTAACGATTGCTAAAGAGCAAGGCATAGAAGTTAAAGAAAAAAACATTACCCGTGATGAAGTGTACGTTGCTGATGAAGCATTTTTTACTGGATCTGCGGCGGAAGTGACGCCAATTCGTGAATACGATGACCGTAAAATCGGCTCAGGATCGCGCGGACCTATTACCGAAAAAATTCAGACTTTATACTTTGATTATGTACACGGTCGTAGATCTGACCATGAAGAGTGGTTAGCTCGAATTAAATAAAGAATATTGAGCATAAAGAGCACAGAGAAAAAACTAAATCTCTGTGCTTTCTGTGTTTGTAGCTTTATTTAAAGCCCATACTGCTGCTGATATTCCTTGATAGCCTCGATATTCATTCCATAAGAATCATCAGCCTCAATAAATTCAATAATATGCTCTAAAGCAATAATTGAAACTACCGGCATATCAAAACGGTGACTCACTTCTTGTATTGCCGAAATATCGTTCTCACCTTTTTCTTGACGATCCAACGCAATTAATACGCCAGCGGGTGTTGCACCAGCATCGTTAATAATCACTACCGACTCGCGTACCGAAGTTCCCGCGGTAATCACATCATCCAAAATCAATACATTGCCTTTTAAGGGCGCGCCCACTAAATTCCCACCTTCGCCATGATCTTTTGCTTCTTTACGGTTAAAAGCAAAGGGAATATCGCTTTTGTGCATCTGCGCATAAGCAATAGACGTAGTGCAGACTAAAGGAATACCTTTATAAGCAGGGCCGTATAAGATATCGACTTTTATTTTTGAATGAATGAGCGCTTGCGCATAAAACTCGCCTAATTTTGCTAATTTCGCACCCGTGTTAAATAAGCCAGTATTAAAAAAATAAGGACTGGTACGACCTGATTTTAAATGGAATTGTCCAAATTTTAATACGCCACATTCAAGCGAGTATTGAATAAATTGTTTTTGATAATCAAGCATTGATTAAAAATCCTTTGTTATATGTTTAGTAGTGATAACGTAATTGAGCAATCAAAATAGTATTATCGTTCACTTTGTATACAATTCTATGCTCATCATTTATGCGTCTTGACCAAAAGCCAGACAAGGCATGCTTCAAAGGCTCTGGTTTACCAACTCCTTCAAAAGGACTGCGCTGAATCTCTTTAATGAGTGTATTAATTCTTTTTACAATAGCTTTGTCAGTTTTTTGCCAGTAAAGGTAGCTGTCCCATGCTTTAGGTGCAAAGGTAAGGTTCATTCAATGAGCTCTCGCTTAACACCTTTACCAGCTTCAAGTTCTGCAATGGACTCAAGCAAATTGCGCGCATTTTCAGGCGAACGAAGAAGATAGGTTGTTTCTTCCATCGCTTGATAGTCCTCTAAGGAAAGCATAACGACAGGAGATTCTCGTTTTCTGGTAATAATGATAGGAGCATGGTCATTGCATACTTGCTCCATCGTTTTGGATAAATTTGCTCGCGCAGCAGTATAGCTTATAGCATCCATAAGAACCTCATTAACTAATGGTACGGGTTAAAGTACATGCAGTATAGTCATACATAACGAAAAAATCCAGCCGGCTATTTAAAGGGCATCAGATTTTAGCATTATGAGCCAAGAAATTTTTCTAAAATACTATCCAGAAAGTGCCAGCCTTTCTCTGAACAATAATAATGTTGTTTATGCTCAACCAATAAGCCTTGCTGCAGACAGTTAGTTAAAGCTGGTTCTAATGTTTGTGGGCTTAAGCCAGTTCTTTGCGTATAAGTATCAAGACTGAAGCCACCTTTTAAACGTAAATTATTCATCACAAATTCGAGCGCCAAATCATCACTCTTTATCGCAAGGGAAGATCTATCACCCTTGTCTTGCTTAAGATATTGCTCTGGCTGTTTCGGTTTCGTTGTGCGAACAATATTATGCGGGGCACTTTGAGTTATTTTGCCATGCGCGCCAGCGCCTATACCCAGATAATCACCAAATGACCAATAATTAAGATTGTGTTTACACTGCCTGTCTGCTTGCGCATAAGCCGAGATCTCATATTGTAAATAGCCGTGTTGGGCTAATAATTCTTGACAAGCCAATTGGCTATTAAAAATAGCATCATCTTCAGGTAGTACTGGCGGATATTTATGAAAATAAGTATTTGGCTCTAAGGTTAGCTGGTAAAAAGAAATATGACTGGGCTGTAATGCAATCGCCTGTAGCACATCATCAAGGCTATCTTGCTCGCTACTATCGGGTAAGCCGAACATTAAATCTAAATTAAGATTATCAAAGCCAGCCTGTTGTGCAATTGCCACCGCTCGTATCGCTTCTTGCGCCGAATGAATACGACCTAAGCGCTTTAAGTGCTGATCATGAAAGCTTTGTATGCCGATAGAAAGACGATTAATGCCTATCGCTCTATAATCCGTGAATTTTTCACTTTCAAAAGTACCTGGATTCGCTTCTAAGGTAATTTCTATATCATCAGCAAAAGCGAGTTGTTTTTGAATGCCGAGCAGTAAACGCTGTATATGTTGAGCAGAAAATAAACTCGGTGTGCCGCCGCCCATAAAAATACTTTGAATGGGGCGTGTTTCTGAAAACTGAGCAATATCTTGTGCTAAATCATTTAATAAAGCATCGATATACCGGTCTTCTGGCAAAGTGCCGTTGGCCTTATGTGAATTAAAATCACAATAGGGGCATTTTTGTATGCACCACGGGAAATGAATGTAAAGGCTAAGAGGGGTGGGCATTTCAATGAGGGCCTTGTTTGGATATAGCTGGACTGCCTGCTAGTAGGAAGCAGGCAGCGCTAGTTCAGCTTAGCGGTTAAGTCATAATCAAATTAAAGCGGATAAATAATACCGCAAGCATCTCTTGATCCGCCGGCACATCCAGCTTCTACGCCTTCTGGGCAGTAGCTATCTTCATTCGTATGAATAATAAAGGCACTACCATTTTCATCAAAAATGCTCAAAGGCCCTGCTGATAAGGTCACGCGACTAGTTGTTGTTTGGAGGATACCAACGCCACTTTGCTGAATATTGATATTATTCAAGTCACCCGCATGAAACGGATGATTGCCATCAGGGTTAGAGTTGCTTTCAGGACCTGGATCAAAATGCCCTTTTGCACCCCCACACGGAGTGCAAGAGGCTACTTCATGAATATGCACGCCATGCTTGCCAGCGCTTAAGCCTGAGGTTAGAGTTAAGTTAACGTCGACTTGTTTAACGCCTTCATCTGACGCCTGTTCTACCAAAGTAGCAGTACCAATTGGCGTACCACCTTCTTCACCGCAAAGATAGATCAATGCGCCAGCTTTCTTTGGTTCCTCTGCAGAAACATTTGCAACAAGGCAGCTACTACTAAGGATTAAACCTAAGACACTTTTTTTATTAAAAATCACAACTCTTCCTTTAAATTAATTAATTAATTATTATTATTATTGGCGCGGATAAAACTTGACTGCTGTTTTGCGCACAAAAAAAAGGATGGGCAGCACAAGTGCGACCCATCCTGAATTAATTATCACATGCCTAGGATTTATTTACCAGAAGCTTGCTCAGGAGTCACCATAACGCCGCAACTTGCTTCTTTGCCCTTCATGTCACCACCTTGTTTTCCGTTCATGTCTCCCATTCCCTTCATGTTGCCCATACCGCCTTTCATGTCCATTCCTTTCATGTCGCCCATGCCGCACATGCCTTCTTTACCTTTCATCATCGCGCCGCATTTGTGCTCCATTCCTTCTTTCATTTTTCCGCCATCCATCATGCCACCACACATGCCTTGCATTCCCTTTCCGCCTTTCATGTCCATGCCTTTATCCATGTCCATTTTCGCAGATTTTTTATTGCCCCAGCCTGATTTACTAACAGTGAAGCCTTTATTTTTTGCTTTTCCCGCCGACACTTTTTCTTTCATGTCGCCACAAGCCCCTTCTTTGCCTTTCATCATAGCGCCACAAGCTTGCTCTAGGCCTTTTTTCATTTTTCCATCGTCCATCATGCCGCCGCACTTGCCTTCGCCACAAGCAGCCTCTGATTTTTTATCCATTTTCATTTTAGAGCCGCACTTCATTTCCTCGGCTTTATCTGCTTGTGCAAGCTGCATATAGCCGCTATCTAATTCAGTCATCGCAAATGGGTTGCTCTCAGCATTAACCGCTGTTACAGCGAATGAAGATGCTAAAGCGGTACCAATTGTAGTTAAAGTTTTAGTTGTTTTTTTCATATTCTTCCCCTCAAGTTGTTTATTATTATTTGTTAATATAACTCTTTCTTCTACACACATTGCATTTCCTTTGCAAGGTTTCTCTAGGTACAAAAAGATCCATTTTATAAAAGCTTACCTAGCTAATATCTGTTCCTTCATTGCTATGCCCATTACTGAGGGAGAGTTAACGACTTCGACCCCCGCCGCTTTCAGCGCATTAACTTTGCCCTCAGCCGTACCTTTACCGCCGGTGACAATCGCTCCTGCATGCCCCATACGTTTTCCCGCTGGGGCAGTCAAACCAGTAATATAAGAAACCACCGGTTTGGTAACATGATTTTTAATATATTCAGCCGCTTCTTCTTCTTCACTGCCGCCAATTTCACCGACCATAATAATACCTTGGGTCTGATCATCCGCTTGAAACCGGCTGATGACATCGATGAAATTCATGCCATGAATAGGATCACCACCAATGCCAACACACGTACTTTGCCCCAAGCCTTGCTGCGTCGTTTGATGTACCGCTTCGTAAGTTAAAGTACCTGAGCGTGAAACAATACCAATAGAGCCAGCTTGATGAATATTACCGGGCATAATGCCAATTTTGCATTGTTCAGGGGTAATAATGCCGGGACAATTAGGGCCTATTAATAAAGCGCCACTGTCTTGCATCGCTGCTTTAACGCGTAGCATGTGTAACACCGGGATACCTTCAGTAATGCACACAATTAATTTAATCCCTGCATCCACCGCTTCTAAAATCGCATCAGCAGCAAAAAAAGGCGGCACATAAATTACACTGGCATCGGCTTGAGTTGCATCATAGGCATCTTGCACGGTATTAAATACTGGCAAACCTAAATGCTCTGACCCGCCTCGTCCTGGGGTTACTCCCGCAATTAATTGAGTACCGTAATCTAAAGCGTGGCGCGCATGAAAAGTACCTTGTTTGCCGGTAAAGCCTTGGCAAATTACTTTAGTATTTTGATCAATTAAAATGCTCATACAGCACCTCCGGCAAGAGCAACGGCTTGTTCGGCGGCATGATCTAAATCTTCCGCAGGGATAATATTAGGCGCGACATTATGGAGTAGTGCGCGGCCTTCTTCGGCATGCGTACCTTCTAAACGGACAATCACGGGCAAGTCAGTTTTGATTTGCGCCAATGCGCCTAAAATACCTTTAGCAATCACATCGCATTGCACGATACCGCCAAATATATTAACTAAAACGGCTTTGACATTTTTATCAGAGATAATCAATTTAAACGCTTCCGTGACTTTTTCGGTGGTTGTGCCGCCGCCTACATCAAGAAAATTTGCCGGTGTGCCACCTTTTAATTTCACTAAGTCCATAGTTGCCATTGCTAAGCCA
>Ga0209081_1001802_pt1 | contig 12654 bp, 10 predicted proteins | sample GOMGulsemesocosm_4_FD_184636 | JGI IMG/M metagenome (GOLD analysis project Ga0209081, IMG submission 184636) | Methane-oxidizing microbial communities from mesocosms in the Gulf of Mexico - GOM15B Gulf of Mexico (SPAdes) (version 2) | ecosystem: Environmental > Aquatic > Marine > Cold seeps... | reverse complement strand
TCTTTTTGCTTTAAATCGAGTCTTGAAAGAATTGGTAGCGCAAATGCGGCTGTTTTACCCGTTCCTGTTTGTGCTTGGCCAATAACATCTTTACCTTTAAGAAGGCGTGGTATTGTTTGCGCTTGAATTGGAGATGGAGTTTCATAACCCACTTCATCTAAAACATCAAAAACTTGGCTCTTCAAATTAAATTGTTCGAAGGTCGTTATTGTATCGGTAGTCATATGGTTCACCTGAAAAAATGCTGAATGCAATGTTTGAGGGCTTGCCATATTTTATGGTACTGCCCTACTAGATCTTAATTATTCACCCTTAAAGTAGATAATTCTGCTTTGGGGAATATTAGGAGGAGGCGCATTCTAACGGTTTTGAGATATTTTTGCTTGAGTATTTACTACAAAATATGATTTTAACCCTAAATAATCAACATGTTAAACTAACTTTATTACTCTGAACTTCCAGTAGCCGACTATATTTTCATGAAGTAAGTAAAGAATTAGCCTAAACTATAGAAATACTTTGTTGCTCTTTTAAAATGAAGCAAACTCTTATAACCCAATCTAGGATCAGGACGATGAAGATTGCCAAAATTGACACTAAGATCACCGCTCTTCTTAATACAAGTGAGCCAGTTAATTCCCCCCTCTCTCCCCCTTTTGCATTAAATCTGGGCTCTCTAAGGATTTGGCTTGATGAATTACCCATCATCAATCCAGTTTTATCCTGCGAGATGCTTCTTCAAGCTTTTAAGAGCCTAGATACAAATCAAATTCCGGGTATATTGCGCTTCCAACTTATTGAAGAAATGAGAGCTTGGCCTTCTAAATTACTTAGCTCTCATGAAGATAAGCTCCTTGATGCAAAGTACCCCCTTAATAAGAATTTACATGATCTAGTTGGTTTCAGTATCAACTTTCAAAGGTCATTAGCTACTGCTTATATAAAAATAATACTATCAGCTGATTTTATTGCTATTGATGGTAATGAAACTGCTAATTCCAAGGTGCTTTTTAATTCTTCCACTCAAGCTACTGTTATCCACCGGACAATGGAATCCCTTGGCTTAGTCATATTAAAATCAGCGCAAAGCTATCAAGCTCTTCCCCTAGACATTTGGGGTGAAATTAATTCATTATTTAAACTCGCTCAACAGAATAATATTACTTTGCTAGCCATTTCAAATGCTGGGTTTACTCAAAGTGATCAATCGACTATTTACTCAATTTATAAATGCTTGCATTTCTTCCAGCTCTCTTCTCCAAATAGGTTCAATCAGAGAGAAATTAACTCTATTTATAAACTCCTTACCGAATCCTCAGGGCTTCTATCCCTTTCAAGAGAAAGTGCTGAAAATAACCAGATATCAAATTTCTTTATAGATATTAGCTCAGATAAAGCTGCCGACCATATTAGTAAGCTAACAAATGAATCTGAAGATAATCTGTTTTTCCACACACAGCCCTTTCTAGATCACATCAGCAGTCAAGATGTAACGAATGAACCTCTGCTCATTAACACCTCTAATAAAGACATACGTCTACCCCCACATACTATTCGTCGTTTACTTCAGTGCTGGAATCATCTTCCTGCACGCCAGTTTTCTCGTAAAACCGAGCAAAAAGAAGTCACTGTTTACCCTAATATCCAGAATGTATTGAAAAGGCTTTTCAATTCCGCTAAAAATAATAATAAAAAACCAACCATCCTCAATAAGTCAAATATTAGTACCTTAGAGCTAATCCCTCTTGATGCCAATACACCTACAGTCTACACACACACTATTCGTAGCGAACAGGTTGTAGAGTCTCTCTTAAAAGGGGGGAATATGAGCATATGGGATAAATTACCAGACCAAAAGCCCACTGGAGAAGCAAAACACTTTAAAAGCCATACAACTAATACTTCTGCTAAAGGCTACCAAGTTAATTTAGATGAGCAATTAGCCTCCCAAATAAAGGTTGGAGATCTAACAGGTATATCCATCAACGATGGTGAGTTAGAAATAGCTGTTATACGCCGAATGGGTACTCTTGAAAACGATAGCTTATCTCTTGGCCTTGAATTAATCGCCCCTCATGCGGAAATTGTAAAAATCCTAACCAAAAGCACCAATGTTAGGTCAAAATATATTTTATTACTGCCGGCTATTCCAGCTATCAATCAGGCTATTAGCATTATTAGCCCATCCATTATCAAGCTACCTGATAACATTATTTCCCTATCTTTTAAAGGCAAAAAAGAAGACTACCGAATCCAAAAACTACTGGAATCCAATTCATCTTTTACACATTACACCCTCGAGGAAATATCAGATCAAGTTAGTCCAGATATAAAGCTTTCGTTACTATGAACACCGAAGGCTTTGGCCTATGGGCCATGCTTGCTTTTTGGGCAAGTGCTATAGGCGGTATTTTTTTAGGGGTTCAATGGGCAAAATCACGAAGCAAGAAAAGCCCTGCTTCTAAGGAAGCTATTATTATTTCCTTAAAAATGCGCCGTGATGCAGGGGAGTTAACTGAACTAGAGTATCAGAAAAAAATTGACTCCCTCTAGCTCAGCCTATAATTAGGATGGTTAGAGGATCCCTAACCAACCCACTTTCTAGCATTTTCAAACATTGTCATCCAAGCTCCTTGCTCGCCCCAACTTTCTGGGTACCAGCTATTTTGCACACTTCTAAAGCAGCGCTCAGGATGTGGCATCATAATAGTAAAACGCCCATCATCGGTTGTTAGACCAGTAATACCTTGTGGTGAACCATTTGGGTTCTGCGGATAGTTTTGAGTTGGATTACCTTCATTGTCAATATAGCGCAATGCAATAAGACCCGTTTCATCTTCATCCCTATATTCAGCACGCCCTTCACCATGCGCGATGGCAACTGGTAATTGCGAGCCTTCCATTCCTTTTAAAAAGATTGATGGTGACTGCTGAATTTCTACCATTGCAACACGTGCTTCAAACTGCTCTGACGTATTACGCACAAAATGTGGCCATTGCTCAGCACCTGGAATTAAAGAACGTAAGTTAGACATCATTTGACAACCATTACACACGCCTAGGCCAAAGGTATCCTTCCTATTAAAGAAGTCTGTGAATGTTTTACGAGCAGTGTCGTTAAATAATATTGATTTAGCCCAGCCCTCACCAGCGCCAAGTACATCACCGTATGAAAAACCACCACAAGCCGCAAAACCTACAAATTCTGACAAGTCTTTTTTACCGGAGATTAGCTCGCTCATATGCACATCAACTGCTCTAAAACCTGCTTTATCGAACGCAGCAGCCATTTCTACATGACCATTGACACCTTGTTCACGTAATATCGCAACCTTTGGCTTTTGAGCGCTGTTGGTAAGCTCATTTTTTGATAGATCAAATGATAATTGGGCAAACAATCCCGCATCATTATCATTTTTAATTTGCTCAAACTCTTGCTTAGCGCAGTCTGGATTATCACGTAAGGCTTGCATTCTGTAGCTTGTTTCAGACCACGCCTGTTGTAAATCTGCACGTGTTTCGTTAATGACTTCAATGCCATTTTCTCGAACAATTAAACGTTGTTCTGCTGTTGGTTTACCGATCACTTGAGTGCAGCTTTCCAAGCCTGCTTGCTTGAAGCCAGCCATTACTTGAGTGAGTTCCTCATCGCCAACTTGTATAACCGCACCTAATTCTTCGTTAAACAATACCTCTAAAGCATTACCGTTCAACTCAACATCAAAACCACAATGCCCAGCAAAAGCCATTTCAGCTAAACTTGCCCATAAGCCACCATCTGAACGATCATGGTATGCCTGCAATTTATCTTGCTCATTCAAGCTTTGAATCGTATTAAAGAAGGCTTTGAATAGCTCTACATTATCTAAATCAGGCGCTATTTTACCCATGCCTTGCATTGTTTGCGCAAGCACAGAGCCACCCATTCTGTTTTTCCCAAACCCAAGGTCAATCAAGATCAATGAGGATGGCTGAGCAAGTTTCAACTGTGGTGTTAGTGTCTTACGAACATCTTCAACGGGTGAAAAAGCAGTAATAATTAACGAAAGCGGTGAAGAAACTATTTTCTCTTCGTTATTTTCTTTCCATACCATTTTCATCGACATTGAATCTTTGCCCACAGGAATGGCTAGACCCAGTGCTGGGCACAGCTCCATTCCCACGGTTTTCACGGTGTCAAAAAGATCCGCATCTTCTCCAGCTTCACCACAGGCGGCCATCCAATTGGCTGATAGGCATACCTCATCTAACGATCTAACCTTTGATGCCGCTAAGTTGGTTAGTGCTTCACCAATAGCCATTCGGCCAGAAGCTGGTGCATTCAATAAGGCTAATGGGGTACGCTCACCCAATGCCATTGCTTCACCAGTGTAATGATTAAAACCACTGGTCGTTACTGCCACATCCGCTACCGGGATCTGCCAAGGCCCAACCATTTGATCACGCGCCACCAAACCGGTAACAGAACGATCACCAATATTAATAAGGAAAGATTTATCACCAACTGATGGGAATCGTAATACTTGATAGATCGCTTGTTTTAAGCTCACGCTCTCCGCATTAAAAGCTGGTACAACTTGAGTTTCATGCTCAACCGCCCGCTCCATTTTAGGTGGCTTGCCAAATAATAGTGACATCGGAATATCAATCGGCTTATTTTCAAATTGCTCATCATGAAGTACTAACTGCTCTTCTTCTGTTGCCTCACCAATGTGTGCAAATAGGCAGCGTTCACGTTCACAAAGTTCTTCAAATTCTTCTAATCTGTCTGCATCAATCGCTATCACATAACGTTCTTGTGATTCATTACACCAGATTTGCATTGGCGACATACTGCTGTCATCACACAATACTTTACGTAATTCAAAACGACCACCAAGATCACAATCATGGATAATCTCAGGCACTGCATTTGATAATCCGCCCGCACCCACATCATGAATAGACTGAATAGGCGTGTTATCTCCCATCGCATTACAAGCTTCTATAACTTCTTGGCAACGCCTTTGCATTTCTGGGTTTTCACGCTGTACGGAAGCAAAATCTAAATCTTCTGAGCCTTCGCTAGATGTTTGTGAGGAAGCCGCACCACCACCTAAGCCGATTAACATCGCCGGCCCACCTAACACAATAATTGGCGAACCCGGTTTGATTTTATGTTTCAGCACATGCATAGGACGAATTGAACCAACTCCACCTGCCAACATGATTGGTTTATGGTAACCACGTGCCTGGCTTTCGCCAGATTCTGGTACAAACTGTTCAAAGGTACGGAAATAACCGGTTAAATTTGGCCGGCCAAATTCATTATTAAAGGCCGCGCCACCTAATGGCCCATCTAACATAATATCTAAGGCTGAGGCGATTCTATCCGGCTTACCAACGGGCTGCTCCCACGGTTGAGGGAAGCCTGGAATATTAAGATGGGAGACGGTAAAACCAGTTAAACCAGCTTTTGTTCTTGAACCACGCCCAGTGGCACCTTCATCACGAATTTCACCACCCGAACCGGTTGCCGCACCTGAATACGGAGAGATTGCAGTTGGATGGTTATGCGTTTCAACCTTCATTAAATAGGCAACGTCTTCTTCAACAAACTGATAACTTTTATCCGCAGGGTTACGAATTAACACATCCGCTGGGCTGCCTTCGGCAACGGCGGCATTATCACTATAAATGGATAGTAAGCCTTTAGGACTTTCAGCTGCGGTATTTTTGATCATACCAAATAATGTTTTATCTTTATTCTCACCGTCCACTTTCCAGTCGGCATTAAAGATTTTATGTCGGCAATGCTCAGAGTTTGCTTGAGCAAACATCATTAGTTCCACATCGGTTGGATTACGCCCTAACGCTGCAAAACTGCTCACCAAATAATCGATTTCATCACTTGATAGCGCTAAACCCATGCTCTTATTAGCTGCTTGTAATGCTTCAAAACCACCACTTTCAGTATCAACAAAAGCAACGGGTGCAGGGGCTGCATGGCTAAACATATCATCAGGTAAGGCTGCTGCATCAACTACACGGTCGGTCATTCGATCATGAAGCAAGCTGTTGATTGTCGCTTGCTGCTCGGTGCTTAGATCACCTTCTACATAGTAAGCAATCCCTCGTTCAAGCCTTTTCACTTTATCTAAGCCACAATGCTGAGCAATATCAGTTGCTTTACTAGACCAAGGGGAGATCGTGCCAGCACGAGGGATAACCAATATTTTAGTACCCTTATGCGTTATCTCTGCTGTTTTTGGTCCATAACTTAATACTTGCCCTAACGTGTCAAGTTCGGCGGCTGAAAGTGTTTGTTCATTTTCTACAAAATGCACATATTCAGCTGCGATACTAACCGTTTCAGGCACTGCTTTTTTGATTTTACCCAATAAACGTTGTTGACGAAATTCTGATAAGGCGGTGCCGCCAGTGAGTTCAAGCATGTATAGTCTCTTTAATAATTTTTGAAGGCAAAACTGTTTGCCAGTCTAAGCCCTGTTCTTGGTCAATAACTTTCAGCCATGCTCTGTCACACTGAGTGCCCTGGCTAACAACATCTAATACGCGTTCATGGCTATTGTTTTTTTCGCTTACATGAGCAAGAGCTAAATGCTGCAAACGAGTTAAATCTAGCTGATTTAATAAAGAAACCGCTTGGTCATTGCTCAAATGCCCCCAATCCCCACTAACACGACGTTTTAACGAATTAGGGTATGACCCATTCATTAGCATATCCGTATCGTAATTAGACTCCAGCAATAACGCATCACAGGCTGAAAGTGCTTCAACCATATGTTGAGTGATCGAGCCAGTATCGGTCATTATTGCAAATTGGCTGTTTTCTGTATTAAAAATAAATTGTGTAGGTTCTTTTGCATCATGCGGCACTAATATTGGCTTGATTTGAATATCACCAACACTAAAGTCTTGATGACTATTAAAACAATTTAGCGATTGTACATCCGTTTTAAACAAGCTTGCTGTTCCATGACTAGCCCATACTGGTGTCCCAAATTTCGCAGCAAAACGGCTGACACCACCCATATGATCAGCATGTTCATGGGTCACTAAAATAGCGCTAATCTGTTCAGCCGATACACCTAATCGTTGTAAGCGTTTTTGAGATTCTTTTACCGAAAAACCATTATCAATCATCAATAACGTTCCGGCAAACTCAACCAATGTTGAATTTCCCTTACTACCACTGCCTAGAGAGGCAAACCTCACTTCGTTAAATAGTCCAATAAATCAGCATAGATCAGCTTAGAAGCCTCATCATCAACCGCCTTTTTATTTTCATCCATCACTCGAATAGCAATCCCCTCATCAACATCCTTTAAACTTAACACATAAGGGGTTGTATCAGAGCTACCCCAAAAAGACAAAGAAGATAGCATTCCACCTTCCGAATCCTCTGGAATTTCAAGGTAAATCATACCTTCAATTCGATTCTTATCAGCTATTTCATAATCAAGCTCATTTAAACCAGACACTGTCATACGCCATGCGTTTCTCATGCTTTCTCGCAACAAAAGATAAGTAAAGCCATCTGATGCTAACAAGTCAGCTTTAGGCATAGATTTCTCTAATGCATAGGTTGTTGCAGTAGATTGATTTTGGCTGGCAGACTTCGTTTCTCGTGCTGCACCATCATATTCATCCTTGATTGCATTACCAGCTAGTTCTGGCGGCATCTCTAGCGATGGTAGCTCGTGACTTTTTTTATAATCATCTTTTTGATCAGGGAAAACGTTCATTTCAGGTAGCTCAGGCAAACTTGAACAAGCCACTAAACCAATCACGACACTCAGCATGCAAAAGCGCATTAACATTCTAACCACTACCTTCATTTTCATTACCTTTATAATATGGAATTTGACTACGGCTTTATATGACTTTTCTTTTATACCTTATAAAGCATCATCGATCGCTGCTTTAACAATAGGCTCAAAACTTTTTGACAACCATGTGAGTGGCAAACGTATACCATTATTGATAAGACCTAACTCACACACTGCCCATTTAACAGGGATAGGGCTAGATTCTACAAATAAGTCACGATGTAATCCTTGTAAGCTTGCATCAATTTGATGTGCTTCTTTAGCCTTCCCTTGTAAAGCTTCCACACACATTTGGTGAACTTTTTTAGGCGCAACATTTGCTGTAACAGAAATCGAGCCTTTTGCCCCCATTAAAATCAACTCACAAGATGTTGCATCATCACCTGAATAAACAGCAAAATTATCATCCGCTAAAGCAAGTAGAGCTTTCCCTACTTCCATATCACCCGTTGCATCTTTAACACCGATGATATTAGGTATATCTTTTAGCTTTGCCACTGTTTCAGGCAACATATTACACGCCGTACGACCAGGCACATTATAGAGAATTTGTGGGATATCGACTGCTTCCGCAATTGCTTTATAGTGCAACACCAAACCTTGCTGGGTTGGTTTATTGTAATACGGCGTTACCAATAAACAGGCATCTGCTCCCGCCTGCTTTGCACTACGCGTTAAATTAATTGCTTCTGTTGTAGAATTCGCACCTGTTCCCGCTATAACAGGAACTCGCCCTCCTACCATTTCCACAACTTGTTGAACAATCAGACAATGCTCTTGCTCATCCAGTGTCGCCGATTCACCAGTTGTACCCATCGCAACAATCGCATCTGTTCCTTGTTCGATATGAAACTCTACCAATGATTTTAGGCTTTTTTCATCTAACGACCCATCTTCATGCATGGGCGTTACAAGCGCAACTATACTACCTTGAAACATAATTTAATCCGTCTATGGGGAGGTTGATTGCCAGCAATTCTAAATGCATGCCAACAACTCATCTATATTAAATACTGCATTATACATTGAGACTTTTACCCATAAAAAGCTTTTACTCAATCATCGAGTAAAAATTATTAGAAAACTTTCTCACAAGCATGTCACAATTCATACTCAAACCAACCATAGAAGAACTTATGAATACTGTAGAACTAAACACAGCAATCCCGAACTTTACTTGCGCAACAACGGCCAATGAAGCGTTAACGCTTGAAGAATTAAAAGGCAAAAAGATTGTTCTTTATTTTTACCCTAAAGACAACACACCTGGTTGCACTCAAGAAGGTCAGGATTTCCGTGATGCATTCAGTGAATTTGAAGCCACTAACACCATTATTTTTGGTATCTCACGTGATTCATTAAAAAAGCATGCTAATTTTATTGAAAAGTTCGACTTCCCTTTTGATCTTATTAGTGACACTGATGAGGCACTTTGTAAGTTATTTAATGTCATTAAATTGAAAAAACTTTATGGAAAAGAGCATATGGGTATCGAACGTAGCACCTTTTTAATCGACTCAAATGGAGTTCTTGCGAAAGAATGGCGCAAAGTTAAAGTCAAAGGCCATATTGATGAGGTTTTAGCCGCTGCAAAAGAAGCTACTTAAATAGTCTTACACAGTAAATATAGAAAAGCACAGATCATTAAGGTATCTGTGCTTTTTTTATAACTCGGTTAACCCATTATCAAAATCGAAACAAAGAAATCACTTTTTTCACATCGGTTAAATCCTTCACAAATTTCGTCACTTGCTCAGCTGTTTCCTTAGCTAATTGATCCCCAAGTAAATAAACCACACCAGATGTCACCACAATTTTTACCGTATCGGCATTTTCAATTATCGACGCGTAAAGCAATTCATTAACTATTTTAGCTCGAAGCAGGTCATCGTCACTTTGCTGTTTTTCATCTAAGGGGATACCAACAATCACCTCATTATAAATGCGGTTGACTGTACTACATTCATCAGCTGACTTAAGGTTAAATTTACGTCGTTCATTGCCACTCACCTTACTCGCGCCTTTGCCACATACCTGGGCATTTGCAGGTTCAACATCATTCACGTCACCCTCTTTCCATTTGACATGCGCCACACCTAACACCAATCTCTGTACCTTTTCTCTAAGCTGCTTTGTTCTAGCTTGTCCTGCAATCAATACAGAGCTTCTATTGCGCGCAACTAAAATATGCACATTCTTTGACAACCCTTTATCCAACAAAATAGTTGAATAAGCATCAAATTCAAACTTTGCATCCTTCAACTGCCCTTTAACACCTGTTGCAGTATCTTTAAATAAAACATCTGATAAATCAGCTAGCTCGAAAGCAGTACCTGAGAAGCTGGTTAGCAAGAAACTAACTGCTATCAAAATTTTAATTTTTTTCATTATTACTCCATAATTTCATTAGATTGAAGATCTTTGGGTAGCTGGGCGAGCTCCCTTGGCCAAGCGACTAGAACAGCCTGTACAAGAGTCGCCAATGGAATAGCAAAAAAGATCCCCCAAAAACCCCAAACACCACCAAAAAACAAAATGGCAACGATAATGGCAACGGGATGGATATTAACCACCTCTGAAAATAACAAAGGAACTAATACATAGCCATCTAATGCCTGAATAATAAAAAAGACACTCACTAAAACGAGAAACTCATTACTCCATTGCCACTGAAAATACGCTACCAAAATAACCGGTAACGTGACAACGGTTGCGCCTACATAAGGAATTAATACCGAAATACCCACCACAAAGCTTAGTAGCATCGCATATTTTAGACCAAGTACACTAAAGGCAACAAAGCACACCACCCAAACAATCAATATTTCGCCAATTTTACCGCGCACATAATTTGTAACCTGCTGATTCACATTAATAAAAACTTCTGCTGACAAAGCCCGATTACTTGGCAAGTACTGAGTCAACCAACCAATAATAGGTTTTTTATCCATCAAGAAAAAGTACACTAGCATGGGCACCAAGAATAAATAAATAATCAATGCGACCAATCCTACAAAGGATGATGCCGAAAGCGAAAGTAATTCTTGGCCATAGCCTACAACCTCAGTGCTCATTTGATCAAAAATCAATGTCATTTGTGTTTCTGAGATTAGCTCGGGATATTCGCTAGGCAAATGCATTAACATTGCCACCCCTTTATTAATCATCGCTGGCAATTGCTGAACCAGTTCAACCGTTTGTATTGACAGCATCGGTAATAGACCAAAAATTAGATAAGCAAGAAATGCAAGAAATGCGCAAAAGACAACAATAACCGCAAGCTTCCTAGTCACACCAAGCCCACCCAGTCTTTCCACCATGCCTTCCAGTAAATAGGCAATAACAATACTAGCGAGAACAGGCGCAAGTATATTTCCTAACCAAACAAGTAATAAGAAGCCAACCAACAGCATCCCTACCAAAGCCAATGCTTCAGGGTTGGATAAGAATCTGTCAAACCATTTTTTTAAACTGTCCATTTTTCTAGGCCTCATTCTGGGTCATAAAACATTCAAAACTATTTGTTATCCCTGATAGATAATCTCTTAATGTTAAGGATAATATCAGCATGGCATTTTGCCAGAAAAAACAGCTGCTGCCTTCATTCACTGGTAAATTATTTGTCAAAATCGTTATTATTGAGAACAATATGCAATACTAAGACCTCAGTTCATTCTACAAACCCCAATATCAAAAATGTCCACGTCATCATCTAAGAAAGTGATCTATGCAGCGCTCGCTGGCAATAGCGTTATTGCATTAATTAAATTTATTGCCGCCTTCCTTTCTGGCAGCTCTGCAATGTTATCGGAGGGCATTCACTCTCTCGTCGACACAGGCAATCAAGGCTTATTATTATATGGGCTCAAACAGGCCAAAAAACCTGCCGACAAACAATTTCCTTTTGGGCATGGTAAAGAAATTTATTTCTGGAGTTTCATTGTTGCCCTACTAATCTTTGCTGTTGGTGCAGGAATTTCTATTTATGAGGGTATCCATCATATCTTGAACCCTTCAACTATGGGCGACCCTACACTCAGTTATATTGTCCTAGGGCTTGCTATTATTTTCGAGGGAGCCGCATGGTCTTTTGCCCTGAAAGAATTTACTCGATCCAAAGGTAAATGGGGCTATATAGAAGCTGTCAAACGCGGCAAAGACCCATCAATGTTTGTTGTGTTATTTGAAGATTCTGCCGCCATGCTTGGCTTAATCATCGCTTTTTCTGGCATTGCACTAGCACAATATACGGGCAACCCTTTTTACGATGGGCTTGCCTCTATTCTAATTGGCCTAATTCTGGGTGGAACCGCCGTTTGGCTAGCCTATGAAACAAAAAGCCTTTTAATTGGCGAAAGCGCAAACCCTGAAGTTGTACAAGCTATTCAAAAAATTGTGAGTGAATACAGAGAAGTCTCTTCTATTAATGAAATACTGACCATGCATATGGGACCAGATTACCTTCTTGTCACCATGAATATTGATTTCGATAATAATATTCTGACAGGGGAACTAGAGAAAATAATCACTAAAATAGATTTACAGATAAAACAAGCTTGCCCCATTGTAAAACGTATTTTTATTGAAGCCGAGGCATGGAGTGTCTCCAGCCAGGCTAGCCAACAACCCTAGGTAAACTTATGTCACGTACTATTATAAATTACCCGGAAAAAACACTTTTCAGCTGCAACATCCCCATTCGTATCACTGATATTAATTACGGCCAACACCTAGCTCACGATAAGCTGATTTCTATACTTCATGAATCACGGGCACAATTTTTTCAACATTTTAATATGAGTGAATCCAATATCGAAGGATT